>MKWU01000592.1_pt1 | contig 68363 bp, 72 predicted proteins | sample 809101 | NCBI WGS metagenome assembly MKWU01 (sample SAMN05860141, study PRJNA318959) | sponge metagenome | host: Aplysina aerophoba | place: Slovenia: Piran, Adriatic Sea, Gulf of Piran | collected 2013-05-07
GACATACCCTTGCGGTATGACTTGCCGGGGCCTTTGCCTTGACCGTTCATAAGAACTATTTTAACCGCGCAAGCGTTCCAAGTCAAGCGGATTCGAGGGAAAATGGTTAACAAGGTCTATAATTCCCAAAACATTCCCGTCAACTGGGGTCTCAACACATCAAGGAAGCGCGGTTTCTTCGACCTGTTGGCAGAAATTACTGGGCACGCGGAATCCAAGCGGTAGCGACCGAGCTCCGTAGCCGGGATGGTGGTCGAGATGAATTTACTCGTCTGACTCGCCGTCACTCAAGCCCTCGATGGCGTTACCTAGTTTCATCACGAGATACAGGACGCCGATTGAGATGAGTAGTGCACCAACTGCGACGGTTAGTCCCGAAAAAGCGGTTATTAATTGAGCGGTGTCTGACATTTTCACATCCTCTATGCCAAATTCGTTACTGGGGCGACTTTGAGCGTAACCGTGCCCCCGATTAATCACGATTGTCGTCAGTTTACCAGTAAACGCCGAAAAATTGTGTGCGAATTACGTTATTCGTCGAATATTGGAGTCTTGAACGTGTAATCATCAACTAATGGGTGTCAGAATTGAGTCGGAGTCCAGTTCGGGAATCCAGCTTCGCCCTATCCATCAGCGAAGATTTCGTCGCCTCGTTGAAGGCGGACGGCGATGTTGTAGGTCTGGTTGATGGATCTTGGTGTCGGGTAGTGGGCGGCTAGGAATCGAGTCATGGCTACTAGCGAGTGGCGGGCGGACGGCTCAGGTTTTCGGTGTTGGTATTGCTTGATTGCGGCGTCGACGATCTGGAAGTGGTGGAATGTTGAATCTTCGCGCAGCATGGCTTCAGCAAGGGTGGCGATGATGTCGTCGGGTTCGGAGGTGTTAGCGACGTAGTTGGTGACGATCCGTGCGGCTTCCTCGACTTGCTGTTGGGAGTTCATCGCGTTGAGCAGGTCATGGGGCAGTTGATCGGTTACGCCGTTAGGTGATGGTGCTGGTATGCGTTGCGGTGGCATGTTGAGGAAGCGGTCAAGATAAATGCTCATTGCGGTGTCGTAGACGGCGCGCAGGAGTTCTACCGAGGGATAACGTTGGAGGACTTGGTGAAGCGCGTTAGCCGCGGTGAGGGTGTTATGAACGGTGTCCCAGTCTCCGAATTCGTTTGAGGTGTGGAACCGGGCCATGCGGAGAAACGCGGCGTAGGCGATCTTTTCGCCGAGTTGCTCGGCGGTTGCGCCGTTCCGGACCGCTTCGTTAATCGAGGAGATCGTTATGTATGGATCATCTGCGAGGATGGTTTCGGGCAGGTTTTCGTGGTCGGTCCAGCTGCCTCGGATGTTGGTAGATCGTTCCCAAAGCTGCGGGAGTTGGTTGCGGGCCTCCCTGACCATGGATGCGAGATCGATGGGGTTACGCCAGGAGTTGAGTTCTTCGCTTCGCCGAGCCGTGGCCATGCCTTGCACGAGGCTGGTGAGTATCTGTCCTGCGTGCTCCCAACCGATGTGGTCCAGCAGTTCGAACGCTTTGTTGCAGAAATCGACGACGTGTCCGCCGTCGATGTAGATGCGGTCGGTCGCGGCGGCAAAGATTATGTCGTGAATATCGCGCTGGTTCAAGCCGAGTTCGATGGCGGTTCGGAGGACACGTTCGGCGCCATCGGAGTCTCGGACTTCGACGAAGTCACGGAACCATTGTTTGAATACTTCGGGTCGAGTTTCGCCAGTGGGAAGTGGTTCGACTACGAACCGAGGCGGACGTCCCGCGCACTCCGCGGCCACTTGTCGGAGTCCTTGGTAGAGGGCGCGTGGTTGGTCTTCGGGCCGGAGGAGATGCAGAAAGTTTGCGGTGCAGGTGAGCATGCTGAGGGCGGGTCCCCAGCCTTCGTTGGAGTAGATGGTTCCGAAAGTTGCGCCAATGGTGAGAGGTGTGCGGTAGTCGGCGGAAGATGAGTTGAGGCCGAGTACGGATTTGGCGATGACGAGACGGATGTTGTCTTCCATGCCTTCTTGGAGACGCTTGGACCATCGTCGGACGGGATCTTGCTCGGGTGGATTTGGGTCTACGTAGACGGTGTTGTCGATGATGGATACCGGGAACGACCGAACGTCGTCAGCGAAGGGATCGAAGGTACCTCCGCTTGCGAGATCGAAGCGTGCATGGTGCCAATGGCAGGTGAGGATTCCGTTCTTGACGGTGCCGCGGTCGAGGGGGAAGCCCATGTGTGGGCATCGGTTGTCGACGGCTGCGAAGGTGTCGTCTTTGGCGAAGACGGCGATGGTGTGGCCGGCTCCGGTTATAACGGTGCAACCGCGTTGTTTGAGCTCAGCGACTGTTCCGGCGATTAGGAGGTTGTTGGCGGCGTTGGTCATGGGGACTGCCTATTGGTATTGGAGACGTAACTAGTCGATATCGCTTCAACCACCCAGCTTCACAGATAAGGGTACGCTCGCAGAGACGAGTTGGCACCTGAGCATAGTTTAGCGCCCCGGTCATCTCTAGTACGATCTTGGCTAATGGCGATTTCAGACATCGAATTGTTGAAGATGCAGGTCGAAACGTTGTTTGTTGCAGACGATTTCGGTCGGCTACGGTTCGTCAATGAGCCTTATGACGATGAAGCACGTCCTGCCCCTAACTTATTCGTAGGCACTGCTCGTTATGGTTCGATCGTGCGTTTTGGCAGCGATATACCGGAAAGTGTCTGCAAACAAATTGAAGTGTTGATAGGTGATTACGTTCACATCGGTGATGTCAGGTCGAACCCTCCTTTTCTTGACGATTTGATGGAGGTGCTTCGGCCTTATCTGAAGACCGATCGAGTGTGGGAGGGACCAGCATATCGGTTTCCGAAATCGATGCAGTCTCCGCATTCGGGAGTGAGGATCAACAACGAAAATTCGCATCTCCTCAAGGCTGAATTGGAAATTATAGACCCTGTTAACCAAAATTCCTTGAATCCGCTTTAGTTCTGCGGCTCTTCAGGCTCTCGGTATTAGTTCAAAAACTTCCATTCTTCATCCTTGCGGACGGTCGAGTTAGCCAGCACGTCGATAACGTTCTCGAAGGTGTCCGGTATCGGCTCCGGCCATATCCGATCTGACTTGGGACGACGCTTGCGCTTGGGTTGATGCGTGTGCTTGGGACCGATCATGTCTTTGTAGCGCAGGCGCTTCCCGTCCATGCCGAAAATGATGTTGGCTGTCTGGGTTTCGGTATCGAGCGGACGGTCGCTATGCCTTTCTCGAAATACTCGTCAAGCAATAGACTCAATTTTTCAGCGTTATTGCCATATCGATGGAATATAAAGACTGATCTCCGTTCGATATTCTGCATAAACAACTTGAATTCCTGTCTTATTGTGAAGCGAAATTCGACTCCCACAATTGAACCCACTCTCAAACGCATCATTTGGCTTGTATCGATAAAGAAGAACCTTGTTTGTGCATACAGCCTCAAAAGAGCTTTCATAAACCGGTCCAACTTGAGTAGGGTAGTTCAAAGGCCGAAACTCAACGCTGACAACTTTGTCAACCTTCAGATGAGTCCATGCAGAACCGAGCTCAACTGGAACATCTAAGTCAACTGCAACACAGCGACTCTGATTTGCTGACGATTTTTCAGTACCATCAAATCGAAGATTGAACGCAGAGCCTGAATATGTGTGAATTTTGGCTTGCGATGACGAAGGCAGATACTTGATAAGCTTACAAACACGACCTTCATCTTGAGCCTCTGCTTTAGAAGGCGTCATAAGAATGACTCCTACAACACAAGCAATCGCAAAAGCAAAAGCAGCTACAAGAAGAATAAGATCCTTATAGTAAATCTCGAACAGATAGCGATTAAATTTCATCTCAATTCTCCTCATCTTGGGTGATGTGCTTGCGACTGCCGCCGCTGCGCTCATTGATGTCGAAGGGATCGTCGGGTTGGAACCCGCCGATCCCCTGCTTGCCGCCGATCGTCTCGGATTCGGGCCGCGCCTAGCTTCACGAAGCCGGGACAGCCGACCGCGCTAAGCTGAGGGATGGGGTGGAGGTCGCTATTGCAAGGCGTAATTGCGGTTCGCATCTAGACGGTGCGAATGCTCCCTCCTACCCCTGCCGGGAGCGCCCTTGCTCGATGCCGCCCGACGCTTTACATCGTATCAGGATGAACACGCTGACGCCGAGAATCAGATTGATGTAGCGGCTAGTCATATGGATTCAAGGCAATAAGTTCATGCATCGGTCGCGTGAGATCATCCAACGCTCTAAGGCAGAAGTAGCATCCTCTAGCATCTCGACGGCAGTGGCGGCGGGCACAGTTGATAGCCGCCTCTAGGTTGTCGAATTTTCTCGACCATCCTTTGCCCTCGCGTCGCTCGGCAAATCCGCATCGAGCGGTATGCACAAGCACTCTGTCTTTGGACGGATAATCGTTGACAACGTAGTTGTGTTGATTCGTTGTCTTTCTCCTTTTCAAACCATCGCCATGTCGAGCCGCCGCAGGCGCGCCCGTAGATACTCCATCGGGCGGTCGCTGATCGCCGTGCTCCGCTGGATGTTCAGCGGCAAATGATCCGGACGCGCCGTTATCTCGCGGGCGGCAACGTCTAAGATGCAGGCCCACCTGGACAATTACCGGCTTGAATATTCGAAACACAATCGCAATCATCGCCTCCGCCTTGATACCTCTAGCCGTGATCGCCTGCGGGGTTGAACCTCCGCATTTTGGCGGCCATTTGAGGCCTCCCTCGCGACTAGGGCAACTGCCTTTTTGACCGCAGACGGTTTCCCGGATGAGCCGACGAAGATAGGCTCGCGTGAAGCGACGCCCTCCAAACAGCGGTTTGTACGTTCCGAGACGATGCGGCGACGCGCCACACCCCCGTCTGCGGCCGATTGAAGATTAGCATACGTGCAGATGTTCATTTACCATGTTGTCGCAAGTCGGACAAGGAGCGCAGAATGCCGAACCTAGAAATTAAGTTAAGAAACGTCGACGGGTGAACGCATGGCGATAAAATACCGTGGACGGTGGATCAGGGCGGACCCTTGCGACAAGCGGAAACGATGGTACGTGTACCTAGTCAGCGCGAAGCGGATCCCCGTCCTTTACATCGGGATTTCGACAGACCCCACGAAGCGTTTCAACACCCACAAAAAGAGGTTCAAGTTCAAGCGCGAGCGCGAATGGTTCGATTTCGACAAACCGCGCAAGTTGAAATTGCGCGTCTTGGATGGCCCTCTCGACCGCGTGCAAGCGCGGCGGATGGAAATCGACCTACACCTCGAACACCCCAACGCGAAATCTCGAAAGACGGTTTTGGAACACCTCAAGCGGCGACCGTGAAACCACGCGGCATCAAACACCCCCCTCGCGTCTCGAAAAGGTAGTTAGACACGTTTCAAACCTCGATGCGGGCGACACGTTCTTCCATCGTTGTCATTGCGCCCCCTCCCGCGTTCTTCGAGCGACTGATTCGGCGAATGCGAACGCGTCGTCGTCGGTGTCGAAGTCTTTGATCCCTGCGGATGCGCCCTTGATAGACAACGCGTAACTTTGCCCAGCGATCCCCAACGCTACATTCGGCGGTTCATATGTGATGAGCAGCGTGATTGGCACTCCGCGCACGAGGATAGGTTTGACGGCTTCATTGGGTCTTTCGACCTTCCATCCGTAGCGCGTCGCCAGAGCTGCGAAACGGTCGCTCGCCTCCGAGCGTTGCTTGGCGTAGGCGATCACGTCGTCTACGATTTTCAGGATTTCAGACTCTCTATTCTGAACCTGTGACTCCAATCTTCAGGGTTGAGCCTAGAATGAGCGTTGGCCGGAGGTCGTTTGACAAGCGCAACGGGCGATGATAAGTCCACTACACCCATCACCACTTGCCAGCATCGGCAAATCTAGTACAACGTGCTATACTCGCGGCATGGCAATAAACCAAAATTTGGAGGAATGCCATGCGGGACGGCGGGAGCGACGAGAGGCATAGAATTTCGCCGCTAATTATCCCGCGCTACCGGGAACCGCCGCCCCACACTTTCATCTTACCCGTCCCCTGCGATGTATCTGATGCGCCGCTAGGGTTCACCGCACTCTTCCAGCCCTTGCCCGACGGTGGGATATTTACGCATTACAAGCCTGACATGTCGTCCGCGTACGGCCACACTTTGGTTGCAGCATCGAACATCCGCTCGGCCCTCTCGGCAATTTCCTTTTCGCGCCACTCGTCGCTTGGGTTGTAGATGGTGACGTCTTTGTTTAGAAACAACATGCTATGCTTTGCGAGCTCTTCTTTCTTCCAGATCCAGCTTGCGTTCGACAGTCGTGGATTCAACTTGCCGGTCACCAGTGACAAATTGCCGATTGTGTGAATCGCATGATTGCGGCGATCCTCGTCGCCATTAGTAGGTGTGCCGTAATGCTCCTGCCATGATCCCGGCATCAGGCGCTCAACAGTAAGGTTTCGGGGCAACGGCATATCTTCCGATTTATTCGTCCTCATACCCTGTTCGATCCCGGTTAGAACCACTTGGAGTCGTCGGCTTTTTAATCCGTTATACAAATCGTTGTTCAGCATCGCGTGTCGCAGATCCGCATCGGTCGGCCAAGTCGCAACCCGCGTTTCTTGTTTCCCTTTCAGAAAGTCCACTACTACGTCGCCGGCAGACCCTAGATCACAGTTGCTCAGCTGGCCAACTAACTCGATATAGGCACGGTTCAAGCCTGCGGTCGCTTGCCCGCAGATCATTCGTCGGATCATATGGCTCTCCAAGGCTCGGATCGCTTTTGTACGCTGTTCGTCGGGAACGTGCTCAGAAAACAACCATAGAAGCACTGGAATCACTGCGCCGTTTTGCAAGACGTTTCTTCTGTACAGAAATAAATCGAGGTTCTGCACCGCTGGAAAGCGTTTCGAAAGATGTTCTCCCATCAACGGCTCATATATATCGCCGACATGACGCAGGTCCGCTGCCACCTTGACAACGCGCGCATCACCTTTGCCGAAATCAGCACTAAGATCATCGAAGTAACCGCTGAACCCCAGATACACCTCTTCGCTCCGCACCATGCCGGCTGTACGCATGATGAGCCACTGGTTCAAAAAAATGTCTATTCGCTTCTGCTTCAATCGTCCGCGTCCGACTTCCGTGTCCCACCACTGATCATCAAAGTCCCATAGCAATTGTCCGTTGCTCATACCAGTCGCAACCCCTACTTTTTCAGCTTCATACATCAACATGTTTTTGATGAGTTCGAATTCCCGCAACCTTTCTCCGCGTGCGTTCAGCGATTCGAATATCACGTGGGCGTTGTCATCGGCCGTCAAATCTATAACGACGATATGTAAGAGATCTCGAAGGACTTTTTGCATTGCTTGGACACGTGCATGGCGGTTATTTTGATCGGCTTCGAACCACTTGCTTGACGCATCTTTAAAGTAAAGATGTGCCCGTATGATGTTTGAGTCCGGATCGTACAAGTGTTCGTCTTTAAGGCTTTGATGAAACCCCGGTCGATCGATAACTGCGGGGTGCACCTTGAATGCCTCTTCATCACCGTGAGGTCTGTCATCATTCCAGATGAGATCGGACATGCGCTCAGCAGGACAGAACCCATCGGCTAGAGATGACTTGTCCACCGCGTCGATTAACAGTTGCAAGGTGGTCAATCTTTGCTGGCCATCCACGACGAGTTTGGCTCGAACCTCACCGACTTCGGTAGGCACGTCCTGCAGAACGACTGCGCCAAGGAAATGCGGACCCGGATGTTCACCAACCGACAATTTCTCGGCGATACTCGACACATCTTTCCACAAAGGTTTCCAGTGCCGGTCTTCGTTCCAAACGTAGCGCCTCTGAAATCTTGGTATCTGGTAGTGGATGTCGTTCTTGAACAACTCTTCCGGTGTCCGAACGTAAACTTTCAATCTTTCGCGCTGTTTTGTAGTCATCGAATAACTCCTGCCACTTGTAGACGGCTAGAAGTTTAAATGCTGTCAAACGCGCCCGTCAGTGGCCCCGCCTCTCGATGCGCAACGCTCCCGTCCTCGAATCCGCCTTTCGCCACGTCGATTCGCGGCTGTCGGTAAAATTCCTATAATTCGGGAAGTCCGCTTTGGTGGTGATCGAAGAAATCCACGATCTCCGTCCAACGCGGATGGTCGGCGGTCCACTCGGATATTTCGTACTTTTCCATAAGATTCGATGATGCATTGCACCGTGACCTATCGGGCGGTCTCAACGGGTAATATGCCGTTTGCTTTGGTTGTTGAAGTCGAGAAACCTGATCGAGGATTCTGTTCCCCAAAGGGTTCTGTGCGCAACCACCGTCATTCCGGCGAAAGCCGGAATCCAGAGGGGCGAGGCAACGGCGTCCAAAGCGAAACACCAAGTCTAAACCCCCTTTAGTTCCCCCTTGGGCATCAAGGGGGAGGGTTGTGCACAGCACTCCAAGGCGATGGGGTGATGCTGTTTATACTTTCGGTGTGGTGTGGATTGGCGCGCTTGAGGATATTGGAGATCGAAGGCAACAGACCGGTAATTTATGGCTGAGGTTCGTGCATTTAGGGGGATTCGCTTCGCTGCGGCGTCGCAGGGGCGGGACTTAGGAGATTACCTTTCGCCGCCTTTCGATGCGATTACGGCGGAGGTAGAACGGGAGTTGTTGGGGCGATCGGAGCACAATATCGTGCGGTTGGAGTTGGCCCCTCGGGAAGGAGTGGATCGATACGGGTTCGTAGCGGAGACGCAGGCGCGATGGGAGGCCGATGGCGTTTTGATGCGGGATGAAGATCCATCGGTCTATGTGACCGAGGAGACGTTTGAGTTTGGCGGGAAAACGCAGACTCGGCGAGGGTTTATCGCGGCGGTGCGGTTGGAGGAGTACGACCGTAGAGTGATATTCCCTCACGAGCAGACGCGCGGCCCGTGGGTTGAGGACCGGGTCAAGATGATGCGGGCGACGGGTTCGGCACTGAGTCCGATGCTGGTGGTGTTTCAAGACGACATTCGGCATTCGGTAGGTGGAATTATGCGGGCGGTCACGGGTGGTCCGCCGTTGGAGACGGCGACGATGGCGGGTGGTTACTCCTTGCGGTTATGGCAGTTGAAGGATCCGGGGACGCTCGAGGTACTGCGTGATTTGATGCGAGATTCGCCGATCTTTATCGCTGATGGGCATCACAGATACGAGGCGGCATTACGGTACCGCAGCGCGATCCGGGCGAGGCGTGAGATCGAGTCGAACGAGGCGGTGAATTACCGAATGATGCATATCGTGTCGATCGATGAGCCGGGGTTGATCACGCGGGGGTATCACCGGGTGATACACGGTGCGACGCCTGAGGAGTTGGGGCGATTAGTTGGTCGATTTGAAGAGGTATGTGAAGTTGAAAATGTACCCACGCCTGACCGAGTTGGGATGGCGTGGCGGCCCGTTGATCTGTTGAACGTGGTTGGTAGCCGGGATGATGGGGAGTTCGTGTTCGGGATCCACGGATTGCAAGGAGGATTCAAAATTGCTCGGATGTCATCAGTCGAGGCGGTGGGATTGACCGGGGAGGATGCGTTGGAGAGATCGGATTACAGTCGATTGCATTCCGAGATACTGGATGTGGTGTTCGAGGGAGAGCGGGTTGATGCAGCAGTGGATTTCGAGTACGAGGTGGAGAATGTGGTTGGCCGCGTCGATTCGGGCGAGGCGCAGTTGGGTATTGTGATGCGTTCGATCCCGACGCACGAATTTGTGGACATCGTGACGCGGGGAGATCGCTTGCCACCAAAGGCGACGAATTTCTATCCGAAGCCGCCGGCGGGGGCAGTGATTCAATCGTTGAAGGGTTCGCTCTAGCCGCGTTCGATTTTCTTGAGCGCATCGACGATAGCATCGGTAGGTGCTCGGTCGCCGATGTCGATACCTACGTAGGAGAAGGCGATGTTTCCGTCTTTGTCGATGATGAAGACGGCGGGTGCGGCTACTAGGTCGTTATGGAGGTTGTACACTTCGTAGGCTTCGGGAACGCTGGCGTCCCTGGTGGTGTAGAGGACGGGGTAGTAGGCGCGGGCGTTGGCGATCATGGTTCCGGCGCCTTCGAAATCGTCCATGCTGACCGCGAGTATTTCCGCGTCGTAGTTGCGGATGCGGTTGTAATTGCTCTGCAACTCGACGAGTTGCCCGTGGCAAATGCCTCAGAAGTAACCCCGGTAGAAGACTAAGACGACGTTCTTATCGCCGCGATAGTCGGAGAGAGTTATCTTGCCAGCGCCGTTAGCGACCGGGAGTGAGAAGTCGGGCGCTTCAGCGCCGGCATCGGTGGACGACGATCCCCCACAGGCAATGGCGAAGGATGCGACGGCTACAACCGTTGCGGCGACAGTGAATGCCTTGAGACGAACCGCAAAGTCCGACACTCGGTCGAATTGTGTTCGGATTTCCAACTAACCTTCGAGGGAGGACAGGGCTTCGAGCACATCTTCGCCAGGGACTTGGTGAGCAGGCGAGTCGCCGATGCTCTCCCAAGCGATGTTGCCGTTGGTATCGATGACAAATACTGAAGCAGATGCGAGGCCATCGCCGTGCAGGTCGAAGACGTTGTAGCTGATGGGTACGTCGTTGTTTTTGCTGGAGTAAAGGATCGGGAATTCCGGTCGGGCTTTGGAAACGATGGATTCGGCTCCGCGGAGATCATCCGTGCTGATGCCTAGGACTTCGGCTCCCGCTTCTGTGATCTTGTCGTAATGTTTTTGCAACTCACCTAGTTGCTTGGTGCAGGACGGTCACCAATAGGCCCGGTAGAAGACGAGGACGACGGGTTGGTCGCCTCGGAAGGACGAGAGGGAGATCTCGGTGCCGTCTCTGTTGACCGCGGGGAGGGAGAAGTCGGGGGCAGAAGGGAGGTCAGGTACTGATTCTGCGATCTCGACTACCTTTTGCTGCGATTCCGGGGCCGTAGCCTGATCGATCGCCTGCGACGAAGAGTTGTCCGTCTCGGACTCCTGGCCACACCCTACGACGGTCAACGCGAATAGGCCGATGAGCGAGGGCGCGGCGGTTGATTTAATGACTCTCGTGATGGCGTTCATGGGATGTTCTGCAAAACCCTTTCTGCAAGGACCCGTTGGGTATAGTCAGGGCTGATGAATTTCCATGTTATCTCGCCCAGTGGATTGATCACGAATACTGACGGTGTGGCGAGGCTACCGGTGTAGACGTCGTAGGCCTCCATAACCGAAGAATCGCCGGCCGTGTAGAGCACGGGGAACGTGACTCCGACGCGACTCGCGATGTTGTCGGCGCCTGTCAGATCGTCGACGCTGATGGCGAGGACCTCCGCGTTCTTCGCTTGGAACTCGTCGTATTTTCGTTGCAGATCACCGAGCTGCGCGCGGCAGTACGGTCACCAGAAGCCACGGTAGAAGACAAGCACGACGGTTTTTTCGTCACGGAACTGGGATAAGGAGTAGCTTCCATCCGTCGTGATGGAGGGAAGGAAGAAGTCTGGTGCTGGGGGGCCGGCGGCTACTGTCTCGGGTTCTGGAACGGGGGTGAAGGTCGCCGTGGGTTCAGGGGTGAAAGTCGGCGTAGGTGGTACCGGAGTGTGTGTGGCGGTTGGTTCGGGCGTGTCAGTTGGTGGGACGGGTGTGTTCGTAGGTACGGGGGTGTTGGTTGGAGGGACTGGCGTGGCCGTTGCGGGAACGGGTGTTGAAGTTGGTTCTTCGGTGGTGTAGACGGCAGGTGTGGGCGTCGCTGCTTCCGATGGCATTTCGGGTTGCGGCGTGTCAGTCGGAGGGATTGGTGTATTTGTTGCCGTTGGTTCTGGAGTGTGCGTTGGCGGCTCTGGCGTTTCCGTCGGCGGAACCGGCGTATCCGTGGGTTCCGGTTGCGGGGTGTCGGTCGGTGCTGCGACTTGAGTCGTCGCAGTAGATTCCGGTTGTGGGGTATCAGTCGGTTCGGGTACCGGAGTTTCAGTTGGAACGGGTTCGACCGCCTTTACTTCCGGTTCCGGAGCAGGCGTGTTGGTCGGTTCAGGCGCGGTGGTAGCGGTTGGTGCAGGCATCGCGGTCGGCGGAGGCGATGTCGGATCGGGTGCCGGCGTATCCGGTTCCGGTGCAGATTCACACGCGAACACCAAAAGCATCGTTGACAGCGCCGCGACCGCGGCACCGGCAATGCTTTTGGTGTACGCGTTGCGGATCCGTGTGTTCGTTGGGTTCATCGGGCTCGATCCCCGATGGGTCTAATCACCCAGTCATTGCCGAGAGTGTCGCTTCGGCAGCTGACAGGGCTTCGTCAACGTGATCTTTTTCGACCCATCCCATATGACCTATACGAAATATCTTACCTGTGAGTTCTCCTTGACCACCGCCTAGGACGACATTGTGGTCTTTCATCACTTTGGAGACGAATAGTTTGCCGTCAAGCCCTTCAGGGAGTCGGATAGCGGTTAGCGTGTCGGATGCGAATCGGCGTTCGGGCAGGATTTCCAGTCCCAATTTTTCGGCACCGCTGCGTGTATGTTCGGCGATTTCGTGGTGACGACTGAATACGTTTTCGATGCCCTCGTCGACCATTGATTGGAGTCCAACTTCGAGTGCGAACATCGCGGATTCGCACGGCGTAAAGGGCGGCTGGCCAAGTTGGAGGAAGTCTTCGTACTGTTGGATGTCGTAGTAGTAGCGCGGCGTCGTGCAAGTCTCGTATGCTTGCCACGCCTTTTGGCTGAAAGCAATCATTGCTATGCCGGGCGGGGCGACCCATGATTTCTGGGACGCGGTGGCGAGGGCGTCGATACCCCACGCGTCAACAGCGATCGGCATGCCGCCAGCTGAAGATACGGCGTCGACGAGGATTAGGGCATCGGATTCGTCGTGGATGGTTTTGCATATCTCCTCCAGCGGATTGGAGACGGCGCTGGAGGATTCATTGTGGGTAAGGATGACGGCTTTGTAATCGGGTTCGGCACGCAATGCTTCGCGGAGGACGTCGATGTCGGCGGCTTGTCCGAGCGGAAATTCGAGTTTCGTGACCTCGGCTCTGACCGCTTCTGCGATCTCAGCGAACCGAATGCCGAAGAATCCGATGATGATGGCGAGAACTTTGTCCCCGGGGGAGACGGTGTTGAAGACGGCTGTCTCCATCGCACCGGTGCCGGACGATGTGATGAAGTAGACATCGTTCTTCGTCATCAAGACAGTGCGGAGGTTCGTACTCATCCGCTCGAGCATGTCGGCATATTCCGGACCGCGGTGATTAATCATCTGCTTGGCAGATATCTGCAGCACCTCTTCGGGTAGAGGGACAGGTCCGGGGATGCGGAGATTTGGTTCGGAGTTTTGCGTCATTTCTCTTCGCGGTTTGTTGAATTTGAGTGGATGGGAGGTTGATTCGATTTTAGATTGCGACGGATCAAAGAACGCGGATTAAGCGATGCTCGCGTCGGCCCCGGCGGAGGACGATTAGGTTGCCGTGCAGGATGTCTTCGGGGGTGACAGTTCGCGCGGGGTCATCGACGCGTTCTGAGTTGAGGTACATCCCACCTTGTTGGACGGTTCGGCGGGCGTCGCCGAGGGACCGGGCAAGTGTCGTTGAGACGGCGAGTTCCTCGAATGAGAGGGATCGCGCTTCGATCTCGGACTTGAGGACTTCGGTGGAACTGGAGCCTGAGAAGACATCGGCGAGTTCGTTGCCGGAGAGCCTGTCGAACTCGCCGCGGAAGAAGGCGCGGGTCACGCGTCGGGCTTGTTCGAGGCCTGAATCACCATGAACGATTCGCGTGACTTGCTCGGCGAGGGCTTGTTGGGCTTCGCGTCTACCTGGGCGTTCTCGAACGGCTTCTTCGAGAGCTTCGATTTCTTCTGGGCCGAGCCAAGTGTATATCTTTAGGTAACGAATGACATCTGCGTCGTCTTTGTTGAAGAAGAACTGATACAGCTGGTACGGCGAAAAGTGGTCGGCATCGAGCGCTGGCGCACCACCAAGAGATTTGCCGAATTTCGCGCCGGCCGAATCGGTTATGAGCGGGAATACGATCCCGTGGGCTCGAAGCGAGCCGTCGGGCGCAGTCCCGTGGACCCGGCGTATTAAGTCCACACCGCCGAGGATATTACCCCATTGATCGCTCCCTCCAGATTGGAAGGTGCAGCTCTCTCGTTCGAACAACACCAAATAATCGAACGCTTGGAGGAGTTGGTACGAGAATTCCGTGTAAGAGATTCCGTCTTCGCGTTCCATCCGGCTGTGTACGGCCTCTCTTTTGACCATGTTGTTTACTGTGAAGTGTTTGCCAACGTCACGAAGGAAATCGAGAAGGAACGTTGAGCGTAACCAGTCCGCATTATTGATTAGCTTGGCGGCATTCGACTTGGTGTCGAAATCAATAAATCGCTGGAGTTGCTCGCGGATCGATTCCGCATTTGAATCGATTTCGTCGTACGTAAGCAGAGGCCGTTCGTCGTTTTCCCTTGGGTCACCGATCAGTCCGGTACCGGCACCAAGAATCGCAATTGGCGTGTGACCGTGTCGTTGCATCCGGGCCATGCACATCAAGGGAACGAGGTGTCCGATGTGCAGCGTCGGAGAAGTAGGATCGAACCCGTTATAGCAGGTGATTTTCTGGGATTTCAAAATCTCAGTGGCACCGGGCGTCGCATCGTATATCGCACCTCGCCAAGTCAACTCTTCGTGAATGTCTGCGAATGTTTCGGTGGTCATGGTTGTTTACCGGGTTTCATGTCGTTCGGGGTGGCAGCGATTCGAATATCCGGTTGATTCGCTGCACATCTAATTGGATCTGTTGCTCAAGCTCTTCGACGGTTTCGAATGCTTCGTCAGGGCGGATGAAGTCGATGAACTCAACGCTGACGTACTGACCATAGAGAACCTCGTCGAAGTCGCTGATGTGGACTTCGAACGAGAATTGGCCTCTCTCGAACGTGGGATTGTCGCCGATGTAGGTGCCGGATGGCAAAATCCGGCCATCGGGCAGTTTCGCCCATGTCGCGTAAATTCCGTGTGCGGGCATAACGAGGTCAGGAGACGATTTCATGTTTGCGGTCGGGACGCCCATTTCGCGTGCCCTTGCAGCGCCGTGCGTCACCTTTCCGCCTCTTTCGTACAGCCGACCAAGCATTGCCGCGGTTCGTTTCACATCGCCTTGAGCCAAGGCGGCGCGGATCGTCGAACTGGAGACGACGATGTCGGTTCCGTCGTCGGATTGCCGGACCGGTGGCACGGTTTGTAACCGGAAACCGTTTCGTCGGGCGATTTCGTCGAGTTGCTCGATGTTGAGGAGGTCGTGTCCCAACACCGCGCGTTCACCGATGACCAAGTGAGTCATACCGAGGGAGTTTTGCAAGGTGGTCAGGAAGGCTTCGGCGGACATCACGCGGATTTCATCGTCGAAGTCGATCAATCGGACGGTGTCGATTCCCTGCTCTTGGATGAAGGACACGCGCGTTTTGGTGCCGTACAGTTGCTTTGTTTGGCGTGTCGGGTCGATGACGGAGCGCGGCGGTCGGCGAAAGCTGAGCGCCACGCTTTGGTTGTCGTATTGTTCGGCAACTTCAACAACGCGCCGGAGAAGGGCTTGATGCCCATTGTGGACGCCGTCGAAGGTACCGACGGTTATACAGGTGCCGCCATCTGCGTCATCGATGGGTGCTATCTGTTCCTGCAACCCCATGTCGTCATGCTATCGAGCGATGCGTCAGCTACGTCAGGCGGCTGCGACTGCCGTTTCGGCTAGCACCTCGACGGTCTCGCGCAGGAGCACTTCGGTTGTCTGCCAATCAACGCAGGGGTCGGTGATCGAGACGCCGTACTTCAGAGTGGAACGGTCGCCGTTAAGTGACTGGTTGCCCGCGTTGAGGTGGCTTTCAAGCATCAGCCCGACAATGCCTCGGTTACCCTCGGCGCGTTGTCTGATCACGTCACGGTATGCGACGGGTTGCAATGCGTGGTCCTTGTTGCAGTTGGCATGCGAACAATCGACTACGAGGTTAGGGGACTTACCGCTATCAGTTAAGGCCTTCTGGGCTTTGGCGACGTTTACCGCGTCGTAGTTAGGGCCATCCGCGCCGCCGCGGAGGACGATGTGGCAGGCGTCATTGCCGGAAGTCTGCACGACTGCTGCACCACCGGCATCGTCGATGCCGAGGAACGCATGGCTCGCGCCGGCGGCGATCATGCCATCGACGGCGAGTTGGATGCTGCCGCCGGTTCCGTTCTTGAAACCGATGGGCATGGAGAGGCCGCTCGCAAGCTGGCGATGGGTCTGGCTTTCGGCGGTTCGGGCTCCGATTGCGCCCCAAGAGACCAGGTCGGCGATGTATTGGGGTGTAACGGGGTCAAGGAACTCGGTTGCACAAGGCAGACCGGTCTCGCAGACGCTCATGAGGAACCGTCGCGCTCGGCGGAGTCCTTCAGCCATGTTGCACGTGCCGTCAAGATTCGGGTCGTTGATGAGGCCTTTCCATCCGACAGTGGTGCGAGGTTTTTCGAAGTAGACGCGCATGATGACGAGCACGTTGTCGCGCACTTCGTCGGCGAGTACCGCGAGGCGGTCGGCGTATTCACGCCCGGCTACCTCGTCATGTATCGAACAAGGTCCGGCAATGACGAGCAATCGATCGTCTTTGCCGGCGATGATGTCGGCAGCTTCTCGGCGCGAGCGAATGACGAGGTCTTCGACATCTTTCGAGATCGGAATCTCGGCGAGGTATTCGGATGGTGGGTCAAGTGGGCTAATGGAAGCCACGTTTAGGTTTTTGATTCGTGAGGCCATCGGTTCTCCGGTAGGGGGTAGGTTTGTGGTCAGGGTTTAGGGTTCAGGTGATTGGGACGCGCGGAATCTACGAGCACATGGGTTGCGTTTCAGGATGCGCCGCGCCGGGTGCATATTCGCATAGTTTCGACGTCGCGCGGGCAGAGTGCCATGTTGTTTCTAGGCGCGGCGCCGGCGGATATAGAGCCAGCGAGCAGCTTGGCCGGTATAGGTGCAGACCGCACGTGTGCGGGCGAATGCCTTTAGATCAGTGACGCGCGCCGCTTCGCCGCATCGTTGCAATGCGGAGACTGAACTGTCTTGGCGGCTATTGGGCATCGGTGATGTCCGCTCGGAGCACAACTGCTTCTCTCAAGTATATGTGGCGAATCTCGTCTTGCGATTTATCCGTATTGAGGAAGAGCATCACGCGCACGCACTTACGCATCGAGCCAGGCCGGTCGATCTCGATCGAGTTGATAAGCGGTACCAGGTTCCAGTTGAGGCGCTCCCGTGCGGCGACGGCGGGGAACTCGGCGTTGAGATCGGATGTCAGCGTGAAATAGACGGCGGCGATATCTTTGGACGCGATATCGTTGGCGGCGATCATCTCGTTGAGGAGCTCTTCGGTTGCGTCCATTATCTCCGGTCGAGAATTTTCGCGGACGGTGGTGGCGCCTCGGACGCCGCGTACTGCAGTCATGATCGGTTAAACCGTAGGTCTGGTTGCGGGTTGCATCGCGGCGAGTTTATCGTCCATCGATCTTCGGGCGAACACATTTCATGCTTGGAGCGAGCGGATGAATGTTGCTGCCGTCGCCGGTGCTTCGTCGGTTGCATTGCCCTGCATCGCGTTGATGAGGGCGCTGCCGATAGCGACGCCGTCTGCGTACCGCCCCACTGACTTGACGTGGTCGGCGTTGGAGATGCCGAAACCAACAACGACGGGTAGTTGGGTGTGGGAGCGGACGCTTGCGACCAAGGTTTCAACGTCTCGCGTAACGGCGGCGCGGGCACCGGTAACACCGAGACGAGAGATGCAGTAGACGAAACCTGATGCTTGTTTGCATGCTTGAGCGATCGTCTCTTCCGTGGAGGTGAGAGCGAGCAAGGGGACGAGAGAGATGTCGGCCTTGGCGCAGGCGTCGAGGAGCGGTCCGGCCTCTTTCGCAGGCAGATCGACGGCGATGATGCCGTTGACTCCCGCGTCGCGCGTCCGAGCGCAGAACTCGTCTATACCGATCTGGTAGATCGGGTTGTAGTAACCCATGAAGACTATAGGAGTTTCGACGCCGCGTTGCCGAATCTGGGCCGCGTTCCGAAAACAGGTTTCGGGCGTGATGCCGTTCTCCAGCGCCTGGAAGCTCGATTTCTGGATTACCGGGCCTTCGGCGAGCGGATCGCTGAAGGGGACTCCCAGTTCGATGACGTCGGCACCGGCCTCGGTCAACGCTTCAACCACTGCCGGAGTGCTGTCACGTTGCGGATGTCCGATGGTTACGAACGGCACGATGGCGGTGCGCCCGTCGTCTGCGGCTCGAACGAATGCTTGTTGGATGGGATTAGACACGTTGATTGCTCGTAAGAACTAAATGTTACTTTTTCGGAATCTTTCAAGCTAACGCGATCTCGTAGATAGCGTACGTGTTGTTGACCGAGTGTAAGAGCACGGCTGGCCATATCGACCTCGTCGTCACGCAAGTAGTTGCGAGCAAGATGCCCATGCCGAAGATGTAGACGTTTGAGTGGAGGGTATTGAAGCTTGGATCGATGTGTATCAGGCCGAAAAGGGAGGCGGAGAAGATGACGGCGACGGTGACGTTGGAGATTTTTCGAATAATCGGAACCATGAATCCGCGGAAGAGTATCTCTTCGCCGAGCGGGACGACGATTGATAGGACCGCCAATGCGAGGATCGGGTTACTGCCGAGTGCTGCGAACCTTTCGAAGACGCGATCTTGGGAATGCACATCGACACCGGAGGCGACGAAAATCTGCGATAACGCCGAGTTGAACGCCAACCATGCGATCAAAGGTAGCGCGAACGATGCTACCGTTCGCTCCGGCATTCGCAATCGGAATTGATCGGCGAACTGTGTAGGTATTTTGTTGGCGAATATGAACGCCACGGCGATCAGTGCGAACGATCTCACTAAGATCGAGATGGTGTTCTTGGTTCCGACAACCCAATCTGCATTTTGGAGAAGATATGTGATCGATGGCGCGAAAAATAGTAGGGCGGTACTCGTTGCTACGAATCCAGCGAAATATGCGGCGTGTTTGAGTTTGAGGATGTAGACGATGGTCACCGACATCAAAGCGAAGCAGATGCCGATCGAGAGGTTGCCAAGATTGATGAGGTGAGGATCGGCTTCGTGGTGGAAATCACCAACAAGGAGACCGAGCCAGACTTCAATGCACAGCCAAGTGACGATACCACCTGCGAGCAGGATCGCCAACTCGCGTTTTCGGGGATCCGCGAGAACGACGAACGGGGTGGTTACCGCTGGCCGCACCGACTCATTGCCACGCAACATCGCCGTATAGTTTTGGATCACGGGGTTTGGCGGCGAATACGGCATATTCTTCCGTCGACTGTTCGATCGTAGTGAAATCGCCATGTCCGGGCATCACAACGGTGTTCGCCGGCAACGAGTGGAGGTGGGTAGTGATGCTCTCGATGATCTGATCCAGCGCGACCGAACTTACGGTCTTTCCTGGGCCGCCGGGAAAGAGCGTGTCGCCGGTGAAGACGTGGGGTGATGCGGCGGGCGTGTCGCCGGGCAACAGGTAGGAAGTGGATCCTGGGGTGTGGCCGGGGGTTTCGATGCACCGAATGGTGATTTCGCCGATCTGGAGGACGTTGTCTTGCGAAACATCGATCGGATTGCGGTAGCCGCTTTTTTCGGCTACTGCATCGGCGTCGTCGGCTCCGATGCCGACCGGGGCGTCGAAACGGTCAGTCACGACGTCGAACCCCTCGAGATGGTCCCAATGATTGTGAGTAATCAGGATCGCTTGGACGTCGGTGTTACCGGCTGCCTCGATGAGTTCGAGAGGTTTGTCTGGAGTGTCGATGATCACGCTTTTGTTGGTGCTTCGACAGGTCACCAGATAAGCGTTGTTATAGAACCCGGATATCCATCGCTGAATGGTCCATAGATCGCCCTGGTATTCGATGCCCATTGTGATTGTCACCCTCCGTTAAATGCGATATCGCACCGAGTCTAACGGAAAGACTCGACCGCCTCTTCGTAGGATTCGACGATTTGGACGACTTGGTCGATGGCGGTGACTCTGAACAGGGTTCCCAGGTTGTTTCCGAGCCCGCAGAGTACCAGTTTCCCGTGTTTGACGACGACGCGTGCCGCGATGCTGAGCAACGAACGGATGCCGGCGGAATCGATCGCTTCGACCTGTGCAAAGTCGATGATGATGTTCAAATCGCCGTTCAGAATGCGTTCCCGAACGGACCGTTCGAACTCTTCGGTGTCAGGTGCCTCGATCCGGCCCTTAGGAAGAAGGACCAGAATCGCTCCGTCGCGCCGCTGTGTGGCTTCGATCGTCAAAAAATGATCTCGCGGTCGGCGATCCCGACCAGCGTATTACCGTCGGCTTTCGTGTCCTGCGCCGACGCACAAACCAAATTATATCGGCAATCGGAACGTGTGTGCAAAAGGCGCTTGGTCCGAGCGCGCTAGGTGGAGAGATCGATCACGCGGCAGACGATGGATCTACTGCAGAGGAGCCTTCGGTTTGACCGACGGTTTCGACATCTTGTGCGACTTGGTTTTCGGCGGCCGGACCGTCGTCAGCACTCGAAGTTTCGCTGCGAGACTCACTCGGATCGCGGCCTTCCATGATGGCTTCGAACTGGTCCGCATCGATGGTTTCATTTTCGAGGAGGAATTGGGAAACTGCCTCCAGTTTGTCCTCGTGTTTGGTAAGGATTTCCGTTGCGGTTTCGACGCCTTCTCGTAGCAACCGATCGATCTCGCGGTCGATAATCGCTTCGGTCTTCAAGCTGTAATCGCGCTCCTCGGAGATTTCCCGGCCGAGGAAGATTGCCTCTTGGCGCTTGCCGAAGGATCGGTAGGTGAGTTCGTCGCTCATGCCGTAGCGCATGATCATCTCGCGCGCGATGCGGGTCGCCTGTTCAAAGTCGTTGGAGGCTCCGGTGGTGATCTTGCCGAGTTTCAGTTCCTCGGCGGCGCGTCCGCCCATAGCACCGGCGATGCGTGCCAGGAGGTACGGTTTCGTGAGGTAGGACTTGTCTTCCTGTTCCCAACGTGTGAAACCTCCGGCGTGGCCGCGGGCAATGATCGAGATCTTGCCGACGCGGTCGCCTTCAGGCATGAAATATGGCACTACGGCGTGTCCGGCCTCGTGGAATGCGGTCAACCGCCGTTCGTCTTCGGTGATGACCTTGCTCTTGCGCGCCGGACCGATGGAGACGCGGTCGATCGATTCCAAGAGTTCATCGAGCCCGATCGATTTCTTGTTTTTGCGGGCGGCAAGAAGCGCGGATTCGTTGATCAGGTTGGCCAGATCTGCACCGGAGAAACCGGGTGTCTGCTTGGCGACGGTCTGCATTTCGACGCCTTTATCAAAAGGTTTGCCCTTGGCATGGACATCGAGAATGGCGGTGCGCCCGCGGATGTCGGGCGTATCGAGGGTCACGCGACGGTCGAAACGGCCGGGTCGGAGCAATGCCGGGTCGAGAATGTCTGGCCGGTTGGTGGCCGCGATGACGATGACCGACGAGTGGGTGTCGAAGCCGTCCATCTCGACGAGGATCTGGTTGAGCGTCTGTTCGCGTTCGTCGTGGCCACCGCCGAGGCCGGCGCCGCGGTGTCTACCGACGGCGTCGATTTCATCAACGAAGATGATGCACGGAGCGTGGCGCTTTGCCTGTTGGAATAGATCGCGCACACGGGAGGCGCCGACACCGACGAACATCTCCACGAACTCAGAACCTGAAATCGAGAAGAATGGCACGCCAGCCTCGCCGGCGACTGCGCGGGCTAGCAGCGTCTTACCGGTGCCGGGCGGACCGACCAAGAGAACACCGCGCGGTATACGCGCACCGAGGGCTTGGAACCGTTCGGGGAATTTGAGGAATTCGACGATCTCCTCGAGCTCTTCTTTGGCCTCGGGGACGCCGGCGACGTCGAAGAAGGTTACGGTGGCCTTGGCGCCGACGAACATGCGGGCTCGGGTCCGGCCGAAATTCATCGTCTGGCTGTTGCCGGCTTGAGCCTGCCGCAACATGAAGATGAGAAGTCCGGCGAAGAGAATTAACGGGAGGAACCCGATGAGGGCCTGCAACAAGGTCGCGAGCCCGCTCTGGCCGCGGACATCGAGACGGTAGTTGTTGAGATCAGCGCCGGCGTCAGAAAGGGCTTCGAAGACGCTGGTAGAAGATTCTTTGCGAGACGAGAAGACCTGCGAGCCGTTGTCGATCTTGACAGTGTCACCGTTGACTTCGATGCTCAGTGCCGGTCCGGTATTGTCGCGAGCCATCTCAACGACGCGATTGAAGGGGATGGTCTCGGATCCGTCGCCGGTGCGGAACAACAGCAGAATCAAAGCGATCGCCGCCACGGCGATCAGCACGTAGACCAATGAGTTTCGGATTCTCACAGTTTGGATTCTAATTCACGGCAAATCGGAAGTCCCGACTTCCTGTGCCTTCTGATACGTCGACAAAGGCCGACGCGGTTCTAGCTCCGGATGACATGGGACTCGACGAAGTATGCGGAGGTTCAAGGATTGAAGGGTTTTTTGCCATTCTCTTGGCAGAATTCGCGGGCATGCCCGAGCATTAACTCGCGGACGCCGATCGAGAATGTAGTGGCACCGATCGATTTTCCGGCGGCGACAGCTCGTCGCTCTACGTCCGCGGTGGCTGCGACTCGGTCCGGGTGCATCGGTTGGCCGGCGATGCCCATGCTGGCGGCGAAGTCGTTAGGTCCGCCGGCGACGCCGGTCAGGCCGGGCACGGCGAGGATGTCGTCGAGATTGTCGTGCGCCTTCTTCGATTCGATCTGGGCCATGACGATCATGTTTTCGTTTGCCCATTTCATGAAGGCCCGTTGACCGCCGTACGCCTCGATTTTCTCCGGGTCGTTGAATTCGGTGCCGCGTCCACCGCCCCATGAGCGCCAGCCAGCTTCGGGGAACAGGCAGGCGTCGGCGAGAGCCTGAGCCTCCGCTCCGGTCTCGACGTGGGGTCCGGTGACACCTTGGACGCCGCGATCGAGATAGAGATTGACCTGGTAGGCGGCGTTGTCCGGAACGCGCGCAGTCACGGACATGCCAAGGGCGTTGGACAAGCGACAGATGTCGTCGACGCTCTCGACGGAATAGGCTCCGTGTTCGCCGTCGATGCTGATCGCGTCGAAGCCGACGTGGGCGGCGAGTTCGATCAGCTGTGACGACGGAAACGGGAGGGCGAACACCAACGCATAGCGTCCTTCACGGTTGGCTTTGAGGATAGTGTTTTCAATCATGTACGGCTTCTTCCTTTTCAGTTTCCGACTGGGTGAATTCTAGCAACGGTTCGGTCGGTGTGGGTTGCGACGGCTGCGTTCAGATCCGTCGATTCGTGCCACCGCGGGCGGTGGGACGTTTGAATGGCGGATGGGCGGCGATTTCATTGAGATCGAGATCGATGCCGAGACCGGGTGCGTCGCTCAGGGTGACGTATCCGTCTTTTTGACGGGGTAGACCGGGACAGACGGTGAAGTACCAGGGCGAGTAAAACTCGGCGTGATACTCCTGGATCTCGAAGTTCACGATCGACGCGTCAAGGTGCATCTCGGCGATGGCGCCAATGGGGGAGCAGACGTTGTGTGGAGCCATCGTGATGTGTTTTGCCTCGGCCATGATGGCGATCTTTTTGAGCTCGGTTATGCCTCCGGCATTGGCGATATCGGGCTGCAGAACGTCGACTGCATGGGCGTCGATGATGTCGGCGAATGGAAACTTGGTGTAAAGGCGTTCGCCAGTGGCGATTGGAATGCCGACTTTGCGACGGACTTCGAGGAGTTCGCAGACGCGCTCTTCGGAGACGGGTTCTTCGTAGAAGAGCGGACGGTACTTTTCGAGCCGGTTGCCGAGTTTGATGGCGTTCATCACGTCGAATTTGGCGTGGGCTTCGACAAGAATGTCAATTTCTTCCCCGACGGCCGCGCGGACGGCGGCGACTCGGGCTTCGGCGGTCGCGGCTTCGCGTTCGGAGATTTTGTAGTAGTTAGTTTGCGCGAAGGGGTCGAACTTCATGGCGGTGTAACCCATGTCGACGACGACTTTCGCCTCTTCAGCGTTCTGTTCGGGAGTGCCAGGATTGGCGTACCAGCCGTTGGCATAGACGCGGATTTTCTTTCTCTGGGATCCTCCAAGCAGTTGGTAAACCGGGCGGTCGAGGATTTTGCCTTTGAGGTCCCACAGCGCGATGTCGATCCCGCTGATGGCGGTCATCGCGAGCCGCCCGCGTTTGCCGGGGGCGTTGTGGTACATATCGGTCCAGATCGCTTCGGTGTCGAGCGGGTCGCGGTCGACGACCCACTTCTCGACCAGGTGGGTGGCGAGGAGCTTAACGGAGTCGTCGGCCTCCATCGGACTGGCGTCTCCCAAGCCGTACAATCCCGGCTGATCGGTGTTCAATTGGACAACCAGCCAGTTGCGATCGGCGTTATGGTGTTTTGCCGAAAACTGGTGGAACTTTATTCCGGTAACTGCGGGCATCATCTACTCCGACGAATGATGGTCATGTTCTTCGTGTCGAATGCATCTGCAAAGGATACCAAGCGCACCGACGCACAGTGGTTGTATTTCTGTCAATGGTGGTTGCGATAAACTTTGCGTGTTATGGGTATCTGCTTGCCGGAAAAAGCGTTGCACGAGGTTTGGCGACGAGCCGATTCCCATCGTGCCTCGGTCGCAACTGCTTGCGGGGATCGCTATCGAGTGCTCTACTCGGGGATGCCGGGAGGGTCGTATGGTCCCGATTTTAGGGACGCGGTGTTAGAGGCGGACGATGGGTCTGAACTGCAGGGCGATGTCGAGATTCATCGTGACGTATCAGACTGGTACGCTCATGGTCATCATGGTGATGCCCGGTACGGGCGCGTGGTGTTTCATGTGGTGGCCAATGGCATCGACGAGGGAACGGACGGGTATTCGTCGGTGCATCCTGACCTGCCTGGCGGCTTACCTTCAAACACCGTGAATTCTCTCGGGATGACGGTGCCAGAGGCCGGGATCGGTCCGTTGATGAACGAAGCCGGCACGTCGGCCTTGGACGTTTCGCCGTGCCGAAACCGAGTTTCGGAGTCTGAATCCGTTGCAGAATGGCTCGACGCGATGGGGGATGCGAGGTTCGCGCTCAAGGTCCGGAGCCAATGTATCGATATCGAGAAGTTCGGGCCGGACTTGGCGCTGCAGTTGGCGATATTCGAAGCGTTGGGGTATCCGAGGAATCGCGTCGCGTTCCGGCACTTGGCTAAACGTTTGCCCTGGGCCTTCCTTGCGTCGTTCGTCGGTGATTGCGATGCGACCTCAGGCGACGATGTTACGAGAGCGATCGCGCTGTTGCGGTGGGGCGCCGGGTTCGGTGAAAAGCCGGAGTGGGTGTCGGCGCCGCGACTGGTCGGTGAGCTTCCTGAATGGACCGCAGCCGCGAGCCGACCGGCAAATCGGCCGGAAGCAAGGTTGATTGCCGCGGCTCATATCGTTGCGGAGTGGTGGCGATTCGGAAGTCCCATCCGGCACGCTGTTGCGATGCTGCGCGGAGCTTCTTCTGGAGCACAACTCCGCGAAGTCTATTGTTTCGGGAGTGGCACGATCGGTTCGGGGCGCGCCGGTGAGATAGTGATCAACGCGATTTTGCCCACCGTCGCCGCTTGGGCCGAGGTTGGACGCGACCGTGCGATGTACTTAGAAGCGATGCGTCTCTATCGCACGCATCCGGCGCTACCTTCGAACTCGGTAATGAAAGAGGCGGTGCAAGTCTTGGCGCGGCGCGGCGTGCCGTTGAGCAACATCCGCGGCGCGCGTCGGCAGTTCGGTGTCATGCACATTTACAAAATGATGCTTCTGCGGCCACGGATATCGCGCCAGATCCGTTTGGGCAGCCGGGTCTTGTCATCGTGAACGAAGTTCCGCGAATCTCGAGATTCTGCACGTGTTCGGATCTACCGACACACTTGGCCGACGGAGAATTGAAGGAATTGATCGGAGAGGATTTGGCATCGTCATCTGTTGGCGCCGGTTCTGCGATCGCGGCGCCGTCGTCGAGGTTTTGCACCTGTTCGGATCTTCCCGCTAATCTGTTGGTCAAGTCGGACACCTCGGATCCTTCGGGTGTCGAGGACTCAGGCGTTGATTTAGAAGAGGCTGGGACGGGAGCCGAAATCGAGTCTTCGTTAAGTACGTTCGCTCCGACACGAACGGCGGGAATCGTTGATCGACCCACATCGCCACCGGTCGCAGTAACAGCTGCCCCTTCGTCGGCGAACGTGGACGATGCTGAAGTTGAGCTATCGAGCGTATCCGAATTGCTGCCTGGCGAATCTTCGCTTTATTCGGTGTTGACGCACGGCCGGGGCGGATCGGAAGTGGTTTTGACTCAGCGGCGTGTGTTGCTGCGCGGCTCCCCGGACGCGAAGATTCTGCACGCTTCGATTCGGTTGGCAGATATCGATGCCGTACGGATCGAGAGGGCCAGTCCGAAACGTCGTTCTTTGATCTGGGGACTGATCGGCTTTGGCGCGTCGGTCGGCATGTGGCAGGCTCTCGACGGCGTGGGAAATCTACGACTGTTCATCGCCGCCGCAGTGGTTTTGATGAGCTTGGTGCTTTTAGCAGACTACTTTTTGAGGCCCCCGGATTTGGTGGTCTCATTGAGCGCGCGTTCGGGTTCTGAATTGGTTATCGACTTCGGACAATCGCACACCGAGGAAGCTGACCGATTCGCGGCGCGAGTGATCTCGAAGTTGGAGGTAATGACCCGCAATTGATCGTCAAAGCTCGATGTGGTCGTGCTAGACGAGAGTCGAATTGACGCGCTACGGTGGTCGGCTGCTCGGTCATCCGATGCGAAGCGACGGTATCACGTCTAGATCGTACGCGTCGCGAGCGCCGTTCTGGTAACGTTCCAATCCAGCTCGAGCAATCATTGCGCCGTTGTCCGTGCAGAGAGGAATGGGCGGGGTGACAACGGGTAGCGGTGATTTCGATTGCATCGTTTCTCGCAGCGGCCGGTTGGCCGCAACACCGCCGACGAGGACGATAGCCGAGCAATCGAATTCGATCGCCGCCGAGATGGTCTTGGTGACGAGGACGTCAACCACTGAATCTTGGAATGCCTTGGCGATGTTCGCCACTGTTTTTTCGTCCGCGGTCCGATTGGATTCGGGGCGCGGGTAGATGCCTTCCGCGCGGGCGCGGTTGAGCACCGCGGTCTTCAATCCGCTGAACGAGAATTCGTGGGTACCCCGGATCCAGGCACGAGGCAACGATCCGACTTCGTCGTCGGCATTCTCGGCCGCCCGTTGAATCTCCGGGCCGCCCGGATAAGGTAAACCGATGGCGCGCGCCGCCTTGTCGAACGCTTCACCCGCGGCATCATCCCGCGTCTCGCCGACGAGCCGGAACTGTATCGATGATCCAGATCGCTCGGCGAGCACGAGTTCGGTATGGCCGCCGGACACGATTAAGCACATCGCCGGGTCATCGCCGATGCGATGCAATGCTTCCGCGAGCGGGAGATGCGTGTCGGTGTCGGCTTTGTGGGTCGATCCGTTCGAGTTGCTCGGTTGTCGAATGAAGGCCGCCATGACGTGACCAACTAGATGATTGACGCCGATGAGCGGTTTACCGGTGACGGCAGCCGCGCCCTTGGCGTAGTTGACGCCGACCATCAACGAACCGGCGAGACCCGGTCCATTGGTGACCGCGATAGCGTCCAGATCACTCCAGTTGAGTCGGGCGTCTTCCAAAGCCGCTCGAACGACGGGCGAGATGTCGCGGATATGTTGTCGAGAGGCCACTTCAGGGACGATGCCGCCGTAGCGAGCATGGATGTCGGCCTGGCTGGCGACGACGTTGGCGAACAGCCTTCCGGCCGAGTCGACGATGCCCGCGGCGGTTTCGTCGCAAGATGTTTCAATGCCGAGAATCATGTCGGATCGTCTTCAATCCCGAGGTCGAATTGCGGGTCAATGTCCTTCTTCGGATAGCGAATTTCAAGCCCATGTCCCACGATTCTAAGCGTATGGGACTCGGAGAGGTCAGGGAAAGTACGACGTCGACGAATCGCGACTGGTGGATGGCATCTCGAAGTGCGGGTACTCATCGCGAACCGCGCAGAACTTAATGGGTTGGTTATTGCGAGGCCATCTGAAAGGGTGATAGGATTGGAGGAAATGGAATCCGCGCATTGGAGCCTGTTCCGACAGGCGACCGCGGGCCTGAGCGACGGGGTGAAGATAGCCTTCGAGCCGGGTGATGACGAGAAGCAGCGTCGGCGGAGGTTAGAACGTTGGAAGCGATGAGTTCATGGCCAGAGTGTCTGGCGTGCGAGCAAGGTGTACTGGTGCCGTTGTCAGATTTCGGCGGTCAAGGTGCATCAGTTCACTATAAAGCTTGGGTCTGCACCAGCCCCAATTGCGACTACAACATTAAAATTCGCAATGGCGATATACACCTCAACGAACCGATATTCGAGGGGCCCAGAGGACGCTGATGTGACGTTTCGCACTCCGACGGGCGTCTCAATCAGTTCGTCGTGAAAGCGAAATGAAACGGATCTCGAAATTTGCGAAGCCGTTGGGCTTTGCAATGGCAGTGATCGGGATCGCAATGATTGCGATTTCGGGTTACTACCTTTTGGAATACGCGCGTTCCGGTTCGGATGCCGCTACGTTCAACGTCGACGCGGCAGCGCCGGAGGACATGCGTACTCTACTCGGCCTGGGTATGCCGGAACCTGTTGCGCGAGAGAATCCAGTAGCGCGGGGCGTTCCGGAGTACGATTCCGACCGCGGGGCTGCAAACACCTCCATTTTCGAATTGCGGACGCAATCAAACCACGATCAGCGAACTGACGAAGTTGATGGGTTGGGCATGACGTGGGGTGAGACGGTTGGGAATAAAGATCGGCGACCGGTCGCCGAATTAGACGGCGCAGAGACGGTTTCGATTTCATCTCGTCTCCTCGGCGCAGCGTTTGTGTCGGACAACGAAGGCTTTGCACCCCAAGGTGCGAATGCGGAACTCGCGGATATTGGGGCAGAAACCGGAACGGTGGCGACCGACCTCGTACCGGCAGCGTTTGCCGAGGGTGACGTCGCGGCGGTCGCAGTCGGTTCAGATACTGTGGTACCACCTTCTTCGATGTCCGTTTCCGGCATGCTTGACACGTTCGCGTCGATCTATCCCGGCGGCGATATGAATCCCCGATATTGGTCGGAGCCGCATTGGGCCGGAAATCTGCCGTTCGGCGGACCGACGATCCCGGAGGGCTTTGTCCCGATCGACGCATCAGATCTATCGTTCGCGGCGACGGCCGGTGAACAGGCGCGACGAATGCGCATACCGGCGATCGATTTGGATGCTTCGGTGGCGGAGTTGGAACTCCGGGATTTGGGAGATTCGCGGGCGTGGTCGACTCCGGACAAGGTCGTCGGTCACATACCGACGACGGCCCAACCCGGCGAATCGGCGAACGGTTGGTACTTCGGGCATCTTGACGACTTTTTGAGCAACGAAGGTGCCATCTTCAGGCGTCTGCCGGAAATCTCCGCCATGGTCAAAGACGACTATGTAGACATCTTCCTAGAAACGTCTGATGCGGAGTTTATGTATCGAGTGACCGCGACGCGTCAGCTCCATCGCGACGACCTCTATCTTGCTCAGTCCGATAGTTCACAGATTTCGTTGGTAACCTGCTGGCCGTTCCGGGTCTACGATCATCGCATCGTGGTTTCCGCGGTTTTGGTTGCTGTGAAGCATCTGCCACAAGCTTAGAGTCGCAAGCCGCCGGTGTTCCGAAATCGTCGTGAGATAATGCGTTGCCGACGCGCGTCCGTTTGTTGGCCGTTGCGGGAACGTGCATGAAGGCAGGAACTGAATTCACCCCGCGGGGTGCCGAGATCTGGCGCGACCGGGTGTTGTTGGGTTTGCTGTTTGCGAGCGTCGTCGGCGCCTTGATCCAGATCACCATGGGCAGCGCGGTTCGAGTTACCGGATCCGGCGACGGGTGTCCGGATTGGCCGACTTGTTTCGGCAACTGGATCCCTCCATTTGAGTACCACGCCATGATGGAGTACAGCCACCGAACGATCGGCGCTTTGGTTGGCGTTACGATAATCGCCGCGGTGTTGCGCGTGTGGGTGAAACACCGTTCCGAGAAGCCGGTGGTTGCATCAACTACCGCGGGTTTGGTGGCAGTGGCGATCACAGGAGGTATCGGCGGCGCGGTTGTATTGAGCGAACTCGATCCCGGATTGCGGACGGTTCACCTGATGTTGGCTGAGTCCGTGTTGCTTTTGATGGCGCACGCGTTGGTCGCGGCAATATACGTGCGTTCGAGCAGCGACGAGACGAAGATGCGCCGAGGTCTGGTGTTGATGGCGCTTGCCGGATCGGCGATGACGTTGATCGCATTGCTGTCTGGTTCGTACGCGGTGTGGCGGGGTGCCGGTGCGGTCTGCCCGTCTTGGCCGCTGTGCGGTGGATCGATAATCCCGCAATACGAACTGGTTTGGATCCACGTATCGCATCGGGTGTTGGCGCTGATCTCGGTCTTCCCGGCGCTGGGCGCGGCGCACATGGCGATGAAGGTCAAGGACGTTTCCAAATCCGACGGTGCGGAATCATCGGCGCGAATGTTGCGCTTCCTGGGCATCGCCGTATCGCTGATCATCGTCGCCCAAGTGCTACTGGGCGCCGCCAATCCTTGGACCGGTTTCGCGGTCTGGGCGCGGGTCTCGCACTTGGCGTTCGCTTCCCTGCAGTGGGTCTGCATGTGCTTGCTAACGTTGCTGATTCTGTTGCCGGTCGCACGTAGGGGGCTCACCGCCGAGAATCTCGGTGGCGAACTTCGGGGTACATCGAATTCCGAGGCCGCAGCTTGATGGAAACGGCAGCTAACAATCAACCGTGGGCAAAGACGATGTCGCGAACAATTTTGGACTACTTGATCTTGACCAAACCGCGGGTGATGTCGTTGCTGTTGTTCACGGCATTGGGTGGATCTTTCATCGCTGCACGGGGCGTCCCTCCGTGGCAGTACATCGTGGTGGTGCTCGTCGGCGGCGCACTTGCGTCGGGAGGCGCGAGTGCGTTGAACATGTGGTACGAGGAGGATATCGACCAAGAGATGCATCGAACCGACCATCGTCCCGTGGCTGGCGGTCGGATCAAGCCGATGAACGCGCTGATTTTCGGAGTGGTCCTGAACATCGCGTCGTTCGCGGTTTTCTATTTTTTCACCAACGTCTTGGCGGCATCGCTGGCGATCGCCGGGTCGGCGCTCTACGTGGTGCTTTACACCGCGCTATTGAAACGGACGACGACACAGAACATCGTTGTCGGAGGGGCCGCGGGCGCAGTGCCTCCGCTGGTGGGTTACGCGGCGATTCTCGGGGTGCTCGAACTCGAGGCTTGGTACCTCTTCGCGGTCGTGTTTTTCTGGACGCCGCCGCATTTTTGGGCTCTGTCGTTGCTGATCAAAGACGACTACGCGCGCGCGGGTGTGCCGATGATGCCGGTCGTTTCTGGCGAAGCCGCGACGCGGGTTCAAATCCTTTTGTACACGATCTTGATGTTGCCGCTCACCGTGATGTACTACTTTGCGACGTCGAAGTTGGGGGTTGTATATCTAGTGTCGGCAGTGATTTTGGGTCTGGTTTTCTTCGCTCTGGCGTTCAAACTGTGGCGAACTGGAGCCCGCAAAGATACGCTGAATCTTTACAAATTTTCGCTTCTCTACCTCTTCCTGCTGTTTGTGGCGTTGATGTTCGATGCGGCGACGGTATAGGTTGAGGGTTTAAGAAGTGTCAGGAGAGCGACGTTGACGTGGTTGAATCGAGCTGCGATCGTGACCGGAGCGATGGCGTCCGCGTATCTTGGCGCGTCGGCGGCGTTCGCGTTGCGCATGTCGCGCCGTCCGCGACGGGTACCGCTGCATGACGATCCGTCTTCGGTTGGATTGCCGTATCTAGAGGTCTCGTTCAATAGCCGGCGAGACTTTGCGGACCCGGAGCACGAGCTGATGGGGTGGTTGGTGTTGCCGCCGGGTTCCGAGACGACGCCGGTCGATCGGGATTCTCGGTGGTTGGTGATGGTCCACGGTGATGGTTCGAACCGAACCGATCCGCAGGTCGGGGCGATGGGTCTGGCGAAGGCGATGTGGGAGCAGGGTTATGGCGTTCTAATGTTCGATATGCGAGGTTGCGGCCAGTCGGCGGACGGGGATTTCACGGGTGGATGGACAGAACGACTCGATGTCCTTGGTGCGCTGGATTACTTGGTATTGATGGGGGCGGACAGGAGTCGGATCGGGGTGTTGGGATTTTCTCTTGGTGGCGTGGCGGCATCGTTGGCGTGCGCCAACCCGGGCGTCGCCGGTGCGGTCATTGCCGACAGCGCATATAGTGATTTCTGGGCGATCGTAAAACATCGCTCCGGGATGAAGTCCTGGGTTGCCGAGTTGACGCGACCAGGGATGGATCTGATGCTGCAGATGCTCGTGGGTTACCGCCTGGGTGAGGTATCACCGGAGCAACATGTCTCGGAATTCGACACGCCGATGTTCGTGATCCACGGCGCGCTTGACGACTACGTGCCGGTCGTTCACGCGGAACGGTTGGCGAAGGCGCTGGGGGTGAGCCAATCAGCAATCGACGGCGGAGACTGCGATAGGTTGTGGATCGCGCCGGACGCGGGTCACGCGCAGGCGTTTCGAACCGATCCGTCAGGATACGTGACTAGGGTGACGGCGTTTTTGGACCGCCATTTGGCGCGCTGAATATCGTCTAGGGCAGCGACCGCGGGCGTTAGAGTTCCGCTTTCGCGGATGCGACTACTTTGGCGAATGCGTCGGGTTGGCGAATGGCAAGATCGGCTAGCGATTTTCGGTCGAGTGCGATCTCAGCCTTCTTGAGTCCGTTGATCAGCGATGAGTAGCTGATTCCGTGTTCGCGCGCGGCGGCATTGATGCGCGTAATAGCTAGTGAGCGATTCTGTCGCTTCTTGAGCTTGCGGTGACGCGTGGCGTAGTCAAGCGCGTGAAGCATCGACTCTTTGGCGACGCGGTAGCGGCTACTACGTGCGGCTCGGTGGCCTTTGGTGGTAGCGAGTACGGCCTTATGGCGTGCTCGGCGTGTGGTTCCTGCTTTGACTCGGGGCACGATGGACCTCTGAACTCGATCCCTGCGTTCGCTATCGGGATGAGCCTACAAGGGATTGTTTGATCGACTTGGCCATGACTGGTGAATTGATGCCGACTTTTCCGCCGAGCAATCGCTTCATGCGCTTTGCCTTGCGCATTCGGAAATGGCTCTTCGGGCCTTTGGTCCGCATCAGCTTGCCAGTGCCGGTGATATGGAAGCGCTTCTTTGCGCCTTTGTGGGTTTTCAGCTTGGGCATGGTTCAATTATGCAATACGCGCCCGCGTGGGTTACACGTGGGCGCGCAACGTCGATCTCAGGGAGAAGATTTCGGAACGCTAAGATCCGAAATCAGGCGGATTGAGCGACTGGTTCTCGCGTATCGGTTTCGACGGTGTCGGTCGACTGGCCGTTACGCCGCCGATCGCGGTGCCGTCGTTCCGGAGCGACCGCTTTGCTCGCGGGTCGGCTGATGCCGGCTCTCGGTGCGAGCATCATGCTCAGCATGCGGCCTTCCATGACCGGTTTCTGTTCCAATCGAGCGTATTCGGCAACGCCTTTGGCGACGCGCCGCAACACATCCATTGCGATCTCTGGGTGCGCCTGTTCGCGCCCGCGGAAGCGGACGAAGACCTGGACTTTGGCACCGTCTTGTAGGAATCCGAGGACTCGTTTGGTCTTCTGTTGGATGTCGTTCTCAGCAATTTTCGGCGTCAGGCGGACCTTTTTAAGTTCGCTGGTCGCCTTAGATGCTTTTCGAGCCTCCTTGGCTCGTTTGGATTGATCGAACTTAAATTTGCCGTAGTCCATCATGCGGACGACCGGCGGATTCTGGTCGGGACCGACCTCGACGAGGTCTAGTCCGGCTTCTTGTGCGAGGTTTAGTGCCTCGTTACGCTGCATCGCGGTGGATGAGGTTGCACCATTGCTCGTGCGCTGCACCAAGAGAACTTCCGGTGCGCGGATCCGATGGTTGATGCGATAGTTCCTTGCTATGTCGATTTCCTTTCGTGCAAGTTTTCGTTTACGCCGGGTCCAAACCGGGGGTTCAACCTTTCAGCTCAACCTTGGGGTTCGTTCCCGTGTGATGCAAATATATCAAACTTGGCCGCAAGTTACGTATTTGTAAGTTTTGTCCATTTTGACGACGTTGCGGGATCTCATTGATCGATCACCGACCCGTCGAAATGCAAGCGCGTTTCGACTTCCCGCGGGGATGGTGGGCATTGCGCGACGGCGTCGGGTTTGAGTTCGATGCCGATGCCGGGTTGGTCCGAGATGATGAGGTAACCGTTACCGTCGTGCTGCGGAGTGTTTGCGACCATGTCGGATTTGGGTGGGATGTCTTCGCCAATGGGGTACTCTTGGAGCGCGAAGTTCGGCGCGGTGGCAGCGATCTGAAGGCAGGCGGCAGTGCTGACCGGTGAGAGGGGGTTGTGGGGTACTACGCCAACATGGTGGGCTTCGGCTAACGCGGCGATCTTTCTAGCTCCTGAGATGCCTCCTACTAGACATACGTCGGGACGGACGTACTGGACTGCGCACCTCGAGAGGGCCATCTGAAACTCCCAGAGCGAGGTGTACCGTTCACCGGTGGCGATGGGGATGTTGATCTTGTCGGCGACGTAGGCCATTTCGTCGAAGTTGTCGGGAGTGATGGGGTCTTCGTAAAAGTAGGGATGAAACTCTTCGATGCCGAGTCCGAGTTGGACGGCTTCGGCGGGAGTGAGGCGGCGGTGGATCTCGATGCAAAGGTCGACGGAGTCGCCGACGGTCTCTCGGTAATTGCGGACCGTCTCGATGGCGTCGCGTATTTTTTCGGCGTGGGTCTTGAAATATGGGACGTCGCGATCTTCGTCGAGGAAGGGGGTCAGGTGTCCGACCGCGGTGAAGCCCATCTCTTTGGCTTCAGCGATGCCGGTGACGAGTTTTTCGGTGGTGTCGCCGAAGACGTGGTAGTAGACCCGAGCGCGGTCGCGAACTTTGCCGCCGAGCAGTTGGTGGACAGGTGTGTCGAAGTGTTTGCCCATGATGTCCCAGAGCGCGATGTCGATTGCGCTGAGGGCAGCCATGACGGCGGACCCTCGGAAGTGGGAGAAGCGATACATGTATTGCCAGTGGTGTTCGATTCGGAGGGGGTCTTCGCCGACTAGGTAGCGGCCGAATTTCTCGATTGCGGCTTCAGAGGCTTCGAGGAATCCCCAAGCGCCGGATTCGCCGATGCCGGAGATTCCGGCATCGGTCTCGATCTGCACCAGCAGATATCGGTCGAGCATGAGCGGGGTTACTTTGGTGATCTTCATGGGAGTCATTATCGGGTTGGGTGGTCAGACTTTCGGCTAGTGATGATTATGGATGAGTTCGGCGTTGTTTTTGGTGAATTTACATGGATGGACAGGATGGAGGGGATGTGGGGTTGGTGGTTTTTGGGCATCCTCTGTGTCGCTGCGCTCCGCGTCTCCTTCGGGTGCTGTGCACAACTCCGTCATTCCGTCGAAAGCCGGAATCCAGAGGGGCGGGGCAACGGGGTGCGCCTTAGATTTGGGCTCTGAATTATCCCACTAAGGGCTACGATGAATTTCGTGCATCCCCTGCGTCGCTGCGCTCCGCGTCCCCTTCGCGGGGCGAAGGGGAGGTGTTGGTTAAAGCCGCTGGTGTGGCGTGCTTTGTTTTCTCTGGATTCCCGCGTCCGCGGGAATGACGGGGGTGTTCTTTATCATTGGCAATGATGACCGGGCCGAGTGAACAGCAGGTTTCGGCCGAGGGACGGCGTTCGAGGTCGTTGCTCGGCGCGTTGTTGAGTGCGTTGCGTCCGCGGCAGGCCCCGAAGAATGGGTTGGTGTTGGTGCCGCTGATTTTCTCGGTGAACATCTGGTTTGCGGTGGACGATGTTTCGGGGATGGCGGAGATCTTGGTGCGAGGGGTCGGAGCGGCGTTGGCGTTCACATTGCTTTCGAGTGCGATCTATCTGGTAAACGATCTGGTGGATGTCGAGCGTGACCGGGCGCATCCGGTGAAGAGGAATCGGGCGATAGCTTCGGGCGATCTGCCGGTCGCGTTGGCGAGGATTGCGGCTTTGGCGGCGATGTTGTTGGCATTGGCGATTTCGTTTTTGATCAGCGGGCCGTTGATGTTGGTTGCGGTTGGTTATTTGGTGTTGAACTTCGTCTACACGTTTAAGTTGAAGCACGTGGCGATACTGGATGTGATGAGCGTTGCCACGGGTTTTGTGTTGCGGGCGTATGCCGGATATGTGGCTATCGGTGGTCCAGTGCCTGGATTTGAGAACGGTGTGCCGGGCGTCGACATTGACGTATCGCCGTGGTTCTACATCATGACGGCGTTGGGTGCGTTATTGATTGCGCTTGGCAAGCGACGCGCGGAGTTGAAGACGGCGGGGGATGCGGCTGCGAGACAGCGCGGCATCTTGGGCGATTACACGACGGAGTTCATCGATGCGTTAATCATGAGCACGGCGACGTTGGCGATATTCACCTATGCGCTTTACGCCATCGACCTGGGCGACATGGGGGCGAACGTTCCGGCGGACAACACGATGATGGTGACGATTCCGATGGTGGCGTATGGGATCTACCGCTACCTCTATCTGCTGTACGTGAAGGGCGAAGGTGAGGCGCCGGAGATAATCCTGTTGCGGGATCGTCCGTCGCTGATCAACGGTTTTTTGTGGCTGGCGACTGCATCGGCGATACTGTTGGTACACACGATCGGCACCGCTAACGGCAATTAGCGCAATTCAAGGAGATTCTGGGATGTCTAAATTGAGCGAGACCGAAGTAGCCGAGATGTTGGCTGCTTTGACGGATTGGGAACTCGATCCGGAGTCGGGAGCGATAGTCCGGCATCTGGAATTTCCGACATTTATCGATGCCATTCAGTTCGTGAATCGGGTTGCGCAGGATGCCGATGACCACGATCATCACCCGGATATCGACATCCGGTACCGACGATTGAAGGTGGCGCTGATTTCACATGACGTAGGAGGGTTGACGAAACGCGATAGTCGGATGGCGCGGTTGGTTGATGAGCAGGTTAAGCGCGCGTCGATGTGAGCGGTTTTGCGATCGCGACATCTGCGGGATTGTTACGCAATGTTGGATAGCGCCTTTCGGGTCGAATGAGAACAGGAATTCAACATGATCTCGGCGTAACGGATGGTAATTCCCTGCCGTTTCGCGGCGCGGCACAAGGAACGTCGTACGTCTGTGCGCCGGTATGGCGCCGATTTGTGGCGGGATTAATTGATTGGGTGTTGGCGCTATTCGGGGGCGCAGTCGGTGGAGTTTTCGTTGCGATCGGGTTCATCGTGGTCGCCACCATTGTGCATGACGATACCGACGGAGCGAATATGTCTTTAGTTGGAGCGGTGTTCCTGTACTATCCCGCGTCTTGGGTAGTCGCCACACTGATCCTTTTGTTGTTCGCTTATAGGTCGTCGAGCCGGGGCGACACTCCGGGGCATCGGCTGGTCCAATTGCGAATCGTTGGAACCGACGGAGGTACGATCGGCCGCGGGAGGGCTTTGGTGCGCCAAGTTTTGGGGAGTCCCTTCTTGGTATTGCCTTACTTGGGCTTTACCATTGGGATTTTCTCGCTCGTCGTTGTTGGATATTGGATCGATTTGCCGCGAGTAGTCGGATATGCAACTTCCAATTTGCCCGAATGGACGTTCGGGGCGTTACCGTTCATATTGCTGTCGATTGTCGGGTTGGTCGGGCCGGTAATCTTGGCGCCCACGAACCACGTCTGGATGATTTTCGACGGTGAAAACCGGGGTTGGCACGATGTTTTGACAGGCACGGTGGTTGTCTTGGACAAATGACTTGGTTTTATACGAGATGTCTCTGGGGTGCCAAGGATCATGTCGTAGCACCAATCGATTCCGTGGCAAACGTCCGACAGTTCCCGCGAGCGGGGTAAACGCTAATATTCGCAGCGACATCCGATCAGGGTCGAATGAAAAAGGGACTTCAACAAGATCGCGGCGTGGGGGATGGTAATTCCCTGCCGTTTCGCGGCGCGGCACAAGGAACGTCGTACGTCTGTGCGCCGGTATGGCGCCGATTTATGGCTGGATTAATTGATTGGGTGTTGGCGTTAATCGGGGGCGCGGTCGGCGGGGTTTTCGTTGCGATCGGGTTCCTCGTGTTCGCCGTCTTCGCGCATGATCCATACGGCGGCGCGAATTTCGCTCCACTAGCAGCGATGGCTCTGTACTTTCCCGCGTCGTGGGTGGTCGCCACGTTGATCCTTCTGTTTTTCGCTTACAGGTCGTCGAACCGGGGCGCCACCCCTGGGCATCGGCTGGCCCGATTGATGATCATTGAAACCGAGGGAGGCAGGATCGGTCGCAGGACGGCTTTGATTCGCCTGGTTTTGGGGAGCCCGTTCCTGTTAGTGCCTTACGTGGGTTTTGCCATCGGGTATGTCTTGTTCGCTTTTGTTGGATATTGGGGCGATTTGCCGCGAGTAGTCGAAGATGTAGCTGACGATTACCTCGGATGGGTTTTACTGCTGATACCGTTTGGATTGCCGGCATTTCTCGGGCTGGTCGCGCCAGTAATCTTGGCGTCCACGAACCACCTCTGGATGGTTTTCGACGGAGAAAACCGGGGTTGGCATGATGTTTTGACGGGCACGGTGGTTGTCTTGGATAAATGACTTGGTTCTATCGAGGTGTCTCTGGGGTGCCAAGGATCATGCGCGTGATCGATCAACGATAAGATGCGTTTTAGCAATCGTCGACGAACGATCCTAGGAGCCTCCACATCATGCCTGCGATGACTACGGAACAGCTCGAACATTTTGAGCATTTCGGGTTTGTCGCTGTTGTTGGAGTGTTAGATCCAGACACCGTCATCGACCCAGTCATCGACGAATACGCCGGTGTCCTCGACAACCTCGCCGACAAGCTGCTGGCAGAAGGCAAGATCAGTTCGAAGTATGAGAATCTGGAGTTCGGAGACCGCGTGACGCAGATCTATGCCGAGTCGGGAGAGGTCCACAACAAGCACTTCGATTTCACATTGTCGGTGGCGAACGTGACGCACGAGACCCCGTTCTGGGTGGGCCCAGCGATATTCAATGCGCTGACCGCGCCAAGTCTGCTCGATGCGGTGGAGTCGTTGATCGGACCTGAGATTTACTCGAACCCGGTCCAGCATGTCCGCATCAAGGTGCCTGAGAAGGATGCGCCACGGGACGACGAGGGGAACGTGATCTACGGCGCAGCTCCCTGGCATCAGGACGCCGGCGTTGTAAACCCGGAAGCGGATGACACGCATCTGATCACGGTATGGTTCCCGCTGTCTGACACCGACGAGCAGAACGGCTGTCTGCAGGTGGTTCCCGGTTCGCACCGGGCAGAGAACATGTTGACTCACTGTCCGGGCGGCAAGGATGTCCAAGGCAATTTACTGATACCGGACAGTGAGTTCGAGGTCGGCAAAGCTGTGGCCGTGCCATTGAAGAAGGGCGATGCGCTGTTCTTCTCGAAATACACGGTGCACTCTTCGTTCCCGAACAACAGCGACCGCATCAGATGGAGCTTCGATCTGCGGTACCATCCGGTTGGGCAGCCGACGGGGCGGTCGTTTCTGCCCGGCTTCGTCGCGAGGAGTCGGAGCAATCCGGAGTCTGAGTTGCACGATGCGGCGAAGTGGCGGGGGATGTGGGAGCAGGCGCGTGCGTCACTGGCTGAGAGCAACGAACCGGTCTTCTACCGATGGGACGGTAGCGAGGCGGTGTGTGCCTAGGTTCAAGATGGTGGTCGTTTACCGTACCGCTCCCCTTTGTCCGCCCTGGTCGCCTTCACCCTGACCCTCTCCCGCCGAGCGGGAGAGGGGATATCGCTACAGTCAACTCGTGGTTTTCCCGGCAAGCTGTTGGGTTCCTGCGTTCGCAGGAATGACGAGATGGTATGCAGGAAAGACAAATACAAGATGCAGGAATCACGTTTCGCCGACGCGGTATCATTCTTAGTTGACGTTCGTTGACGATCCACGGAGCGGCCGAATCATGCCTGCAATGACGAAAGAACAACTCGAACACTTTGAGCACTTCGGATTCGTGACAGCCGAGAATGTACTAGATCCAGAAACCGTAATCGATCCGGTGATCGATGAGTACCAAGGGGTGTTGGATCGCCTCGCCGATGAACTCCACGAGGATGGGAAGATCAGCTCCAAATACGAGGATCTGGAGTTTGGGGAGCGGGTGACGCAGATCTACGCCGAATCTGGCGACGTCCACAACGGCTACTTCGATTTCTCGCTGCCTCAAGGCGGGATCACGCCCGACACTCCGTTCTGGGCTGGCCCTGCGGTCTTCAACGCTTTGACAGCGCCTAGTTTGTTGGATGCGGTCGAATCGTTCATCGGACCGGAGGTCTATTCGAACCCGGTGCAGCACGTGCGGATCAAGGTTCCGGAGGATCGAGCGCCTCGGGACGAGAAGGGACAGGTGAAGTTCGGGGTGACACCCTGGCATCAGGACCAGGGGGTTGTGAATCCGGATGCGGATGAGACGTTGATGCTGACGGTGTGGTTCCCGCTGATGGATGCGGATGAGGAGAATGGTTGCCTGAAGGTTGTTCCGGGGTCTCACCGGTCGGATCTGCTGACGCACTGTCCGGGTCTGGCGAACGGACTCCAGGCGGGATTGCAGATACCGGAGTCGGAGTTCGAGGTCGGCAAGGCAGTGCCGGTACCGCTCAAGAAGGGTGATGCGCTCTTCATGACGAAGTTCACAGTGCATTCGTCGTTGCCGAACAACAGCGACCGGATACGGTGGAGTTTCGACTTGCGCTACAACCCTGTCGGACAGTCGACGGGTCGGACGAGTTTTCCGGGGTTCGTGGCTCGTAGCAAGAGCAACCCTGAGAGCGAGTTGCACGATCCCGTGATTTGGAACGAGCTGTGGACCGACGCCCGAGATTCGCTAGCCAAAGGCCAGCAACCTGCATTCAACCGTTGGGATGGTAGTGAGCCAGTTTGTGCTTAAGGAGATGAATCGTGCCTAGCATGAGCAGCGAGCAACTCGAGCATTTCGAGTATTTTGGATTCGTCACCGCTGAAGGTGTGATCGATCCTGAGGCAGTGATCGATCCGGTGGTTGAGGAGTATGCGGGGGTGTTGGATAGTCTGGCGAATGAGCTATACAAGCAAGGAAAGATCAGCTCGCGGTATGAGGATCTGGAGTTTGGTGAGCGGATGACGCAGGTCTATGAGGAGTCGGAGGAGATACATCAGACGTATTTCGACTTTTCGCTTCCGCAAAGGGGAGTCACGGAAGACACACCGTTTTGGGCGGGGCCGGCGGTGTTCAATGCGATGACGTCGCCGGGCTTGTTGGATGCGGTTGAGTCGTTCATTGGGCCGGAGATTTACTCGAACCCGGTGCAGCACATTCGGATCAAGGTGCCGGAGAGCCGATCGCCTCGTGATCACCTTGGTCGAGTGAAGTTCGGGGTTACGCCATGGCATCAGGACGTCGGGGTCATAACGCCGGACGCTGACGAGTCGTTGATCCTTACGGTGTGGTTTCCGCTGATGGATGCGGATGAAGAGAATGGGTGCTTGCAGGTTATTCCGGGGTCGCACCGCGACTCAGAATTGTTTCTGCATTGCCCAGGCGGGAAGAAAGTGCTAGGGAATGTCCACATACCGGAAAGCGAGTTCGAGGTTGGAAATGCTGTACCGGTGCCGGTGAAGAAGGGCGATGCTCTCTTCATGACGAAGTACACGATCCATTCTTCTTTGCCGAACAACAGCGATCGGGTCAGGTTCAGTATGGATTTGAGGTACAACCCGATCGGTCAATCTACGGGTCGGACCAGCTTCCCGGGTTTCGTGGCCCGGAGCCGTAGCAATCCGGAGAGTGAACTGCATGATCCGGTGGTCTGGAACGAGATGTGGACGGAGACGCGGAGCAGGTTGGCCACGAGTGAGGACGAGTGGTTCAACCGGTGGGATGGAACGGACCCGCTGTGCGCTTAGTGAATTCTTCGCACAACTCCTTATTGGCGCTGTGAGTACCCGTGCGGACGATTCCTGCAAACCAAGGCAGGGGATCGATTACTTAAAACACAACCCTGGAAGGACATCGCATGGGTAGCAGGAAGACTCACAAAGGCGCAGAGAGAGTTTACATCGCCGCCGAAAAATGGATCGATCGCGCTTTGCGCGACGACGATTCGCTGTTCACGCCGGGCAAGGCGATTTGGTCGAGGGACCATTTAGCTGAACTCCGAGATCGGTTCTTGGAGCGCCCGGTTGTGGGGACACAGGATTTTTATCAAAAATTGGAAACACAGTTGGAAGGCTGTTCGGATGAGGCTTACCAACTGATGGGAGAAGCGCTCTACGTTCACCTGCTCTTTATCTCGGAAGATGGAATGCACGGCGAAACCAAAAAGGAGCGAGTGGAACGGGTGCTAGGGTGGAGCGCACCACTGTCCAGAGTACCTAGCGACCTCGTCAACGGGTTGTCCCCGGGGTTAGGGGGAACTGGTCGACCATTCTTTGTTGACCGTGACTCCCATGTCGGTTTCATCATCGAATTCGTCGATCAGTGGAAGAATCTAGAACAGGATGACTGGAATCGAATGCTCGATAACCCTCGGGCGTTTAAGGATTTCGTTAACGGAATCGATCTCCAGCGAGAACTGTTCCTGGAAAAACCTACTGCCCATCGACCACAACTCCAAGCACTACTTCACCTTGTTTTTCCGAACGCATTCGAAGGCATCGCTTCAATCAGGCACAAGCAAGACATCGCCAAAGCTCCTGCCTACGCCAGCTACATAACTGAGCCCACCGACGACGTTGACCGGACAATTGCGCAGATACGCGCGGGTCTAGAGCGAAAACTTGGGCGAGACTTCGATTTCTACCATAAAGATGTCAGGTACGGGTGGGACAGCGACCTCAAAAACTGGGACGCGTATGTCCAGCGCGCCAAGGAATACATCGACCGCGGGACTTTGGAAAAAGACGATCTTAACTACAAGATTGAGATAGGTAGAAAACTCACGGAAGCTCGAAAAGCTGTTCTTGCTAGTACTGACGACTGGGCCGATTCGGTGAAGAAGGGGATCTCTGGCAACATTATTCACACCATTGGTCAGGCCGATTTCCGCAGGTGGGTAGATGCGTCCCCAGAAGAAAGCCTCCAAGCGTTGCGAGCGTTGTGGGCAGTGGATAATTCGACGCTTAGGACACGAATCCAGCGTTTCACCGAAAAAATGCCGGGATTGGTACCAAGGGGGCTAGGAACCCGTACAACGGTTATCTCTCAGTTGCTGATGGGGTTGGACTTCAAACAGTACCCGCCATTCAAGATCACGGAGTTCAATAAGACTTACGAGTGGACGGGGTATGAACGCACCGCCCAAGATGCAGATGAGGCTGCGCTGTATACCCACGCCCTTGGGTTCCTCGACCGGTTCATCAGCGAGGCGTCGAAGCGCGGTGTGGAGTTGAGACATCGACTCGATGCTCAATCGGTGATGTGCCAGATCCAAGGTGATACGCCGAATGATGAGTTCGAGGAAGACGACCCGGAAGATGTGCCTGAACAGGATTTGACGAAACTCGTTGATGAAACCTATCTGACGCTGGAGTTCCTTGAAAACATTCGCACCTTGCTTGAGGACAAGAAGCAGGTCATATTCCAGGGTCCGCCCGGCACAGGGAAGACTTACGTAGCCCAAGCACTCGCCGAGCATCTCGCGGGTTCACAGCATCGGGTAACTCTGGTGCAGTTCCATCCATCTTTCGCATACGAGGACTTTGTGAGAGGATTCCGACCCAAGCAGGTTAACGGTCAACTGGTATACGAACTCAAGGACGGGCCGCTATTGCTGGCTGCTCAAAGTGCGAGTTTGGAACCTGAAACGAAGCACATTCTCGTCATCGACGAGATCAATCGCGGCAACCTTGCAAAGGTTTTTGGCGAACTCTACTTCCTGTTGGAGTATCGTGACAAGTCGATAACTCTCCAATATCGCAAAGACGGTGAAGAAAATTTCAAGATGCCGTCCAACCTGTACATCATCGGCACGATGAACACGGCGGACAGGTCGATCGCGTTGGTGGACCTGGCCCTGCGTCGGCGTTTCTACTTCGTGGAGTTCCATCCCGACGAGGAGCCCGTGAAGGGGGTATTGCGTCGCTGGCTGGAGGCGAATTCAAAGTCGGACTTGACGTGGGTCGCGAACGTTGTTGAGCGCGCGAATGAATTGTTGGAAGAAGATCGCCACGCCGCCATCGGTCCGAGTTACTTCATGAAGCCTGACCTCGATGAAAAGATGGTCGAGCGCATCTGGAGGCACAGCGTGTTGCCGTATATCGAGGAGCGACGGTTCGGAGGAGACGGAGATTTGAATGAGTTCGACCTGCACAGGTTGAGGCGCGAAAGCCAAAATGGCGAGGAAACCACCGATGGTGACGACAACTCGTAGGACGATGAATCGCGCGTCAGCGATGAGGCGCCTCGGCCTGCAGGAGTACCAGACGAGTTGCTCTTACGATCTGACCGTGGAAGAGCGCGATGCTCTCGTCGACGTGGTTGAGGGTCTCACTTTAGAACCTGTTGCGGGCAAGAGTTCGAAGTACACGATAAGGCCGGGTTCATTCGTCGGTGCTGTGGAAGTCGGCGATCTGTCGGTGTTGATACATCCCAAGATAGGCATCGCCAAGATGCTCTCGTTGGCCTGTTATGCGATGGGCGCGTTCCGACATCGAGAATGGCAGATGTTCGATTTTGAAGAGGATGTCGAGACGTTGCCAGATACTCTCGCGCTCGCTCTTGCCGCCGCTGCTCGCCGAGCATTCTCGCGCGGACTGCTGCACGGCTACCTCACTGAGGAAGAAGCGTTGCAAACCGTGCGCGGTCGAATCCGCTTCGACGAGCAGTTGCGCCGAAGATTTGGATTACCTCTACCCATTGAAGTGACCTACGACGAGTTCACAGATGACATTGTGGAAAACCGACTCGTCAAGTCGGCAGTCCATCGGCTCGGCGAGATGCGACTCCGATCAAGCCGGGCGCACAGAGATTTGGGATGGGTCGCGGCGATGCTCAAGAATGTGTCGCATTCTGATTTCGCGCCGAAAGATGTCCCCGAAGTCTCGTTCAATCGGCTAAACGAGCACTACCGTATCGTCGTCGAATTATCGCGTCTCATTCTGCAAAACAGCGCGTTCGAATCACGTCGTGGCGAGGTGCGCGCGACAGGATTCTTGATGGACATGAACAAGGTCTTTCAAGAATTCGTGACGGTCGCGCTCCGCGAGGAACTTCGACTGTCTCCGCATTCCTTTGGCGAGAAGGAAATCGCCAGTCTCGATAACGCCGGGAACGTGCATCTCAGACCGGATCTGACGTGGCGGGAAAGTGGTAATTGTCTGTTCGTGGGCGATGCCAAATACAAGGTTGCCGATCACTCGGTACCCAATAGTGACCTGTACCAGTTGCTGGCATACGTGACTGCGCTTGATCTGCCCGGAGGGATGTTGATCTACGCGCAGGGTGAATCTGAGCCAGTGACCCACGAGGTCAGGCATATCCGCAAGCAACTCGAAATTGCCGCACTCGACCTATCCGGGAGTCTTGACGAGGTGCTCAATCGCGTTAAAGACATTGCGGGTAGAGTCCGGGCAATGCGCCAAGCGACTCACAGGTACCGCGCCACCAGTTGACCAACTCCTTGGTAACAACATCCGACCAAGCTACGAATCCCTCATTACCTACAGTTGCAATCTCATGATATGTCGACGGGTGCCGGCCATGCCGACTTCTTGGAAGCCTAGGCGTTGGAAGGTGCCGATGCGACCCATGTAACTGTAGCTAGGCGAGTCGTAATCGACGGGGTAGGCTTCGATCACCATGGCGCCGTTGTCTTGCGCGTAGTCGATTGCGGCCTTGATCAACTGCGTCGTCATCCCTTGTCTGCGGTACGCGCTGCGAATGTAGAAACAGGCGATTGACCAGACGCCGTCTGTGTCGGAACCATCCGAAACGTAACTACGGGTACGTAGATTGGTGTAGGTTTCGAGCGGCGCGATTGAGCACCATGCTACCGGTTCGTCGTCGTCGTAAGCGAGGATGCCGACCGGGGTGTTGGCTGCGACGGTTTGGGCTAGTGCATGCTTCTTGGCGGGTGCGCCGGCGCGTCGGTCGGATGACGACATAGGTCGGAAGACCATGCACCAACAGTGTTTTGGACCACCGCGCGATTCGAAGAATTGCTCGAGGTCTGGCCAGCGGTCCGGGGTTACGGGTAGGAATTTCATTTGGCTCGGATGTCGGCGGCGGTTTTGGCTATTGCAGCTCCGTAAAGGAAGATGAAACATGCGATGTAGGCCCAGAGCATGAGGACGACGACGGATGTGATGGGGCCGTAGATGTTTGCCTGGGTTGTGTCGAGGCTGTTGAACCAGAAGAAGATGTGTTTGCCGGCTTCGAAGAGGATGATGGCGACAATGGCACCGAAGATCGCGTCTTGGAGCTGCACTCGGATGTTAGGGATTCGGTAGTAGATGACCGTGAAGATGACGGTGGTCAATATGGCGGGGATGATGGTTGCTACGGCGCCGAGAATGATGGTGGCGACGCCGGATAGTCCGTGGGTAACGGTTGCGGAATCTTGGCTGAGGCGGATGAGGGCTTGGATGACGCCGGATAGTCCCATCGAGAGCATGAATAGGGCGACGACGACGGTGGCGAGACTGACGCTTTTGATGGTGACTTGGACGACTTTGGTGTTTCGTACGCCGAATACGCGGTTTACAGCTCGGGTGGTGGCTGCGAAGAGTCTGTTGGCTCCGATCATGAGGTTTACGACGGCGAGTATCCCGATCGTGAGCGAACCTCCCAGGAGGCTGTTGATGGCATCGTCAATGAGATCACGCGACGCCGGGAACAGGTAGTGAAGTGCTTCGGTGAAGACCTCAACGACGCCGTCCGAGGGTCCGATGGCGATTAGGAGCATCGCCATTAGGGCGACGAAGGGCAGTTGGGACAGGACGGTGAAAAAAGCGAGCGATGCCGCGAGGTCGGTGCCATTGGCGTTTAGGAGCGTTGGAACGGCGCGGAATGGGGCAATCAACGGCCAAAGGAGGTTGTATCTGGATATGGTGTCGGCCATGCCCTATATGCAATGTTGATTGTGTGTTGAATAAACGTCAACGCGCCGCACCGGGGTACCGATGCGGCGCGTTGATTTGGCTGGCTCTTGAGAACCGGTTTCTAGCTGAAGCTAGAAGTCCATTCCGCCGCCAGGTGGCATTCCGCCGCCGCCAGGCATGGGTGGCTCGGGCTGCTCTGAGATGAGCGCCGCGGTGGTCAGGATCATGCCTGCGACCGATACTGCGTTCTCGACGGCTGAGCGGGTGACCTTTGCCGGGTCAACGATGCCCATGGTCATCATGTCGCCGTACTCGTCGGTCATGGCATTGAAGCCGAAGTTCACGTCATCGCTGCCGATTACTTTGTCGAGGATGACTGCGCCTTCAAAGCCGCAGTTTCCAGCGATGATGCGGATCGGCTCGCGCAGGGACTTCGCGAGTATCTGCGCGCCGGTCTGCTCGTCTTCGTCTTCCAATACGAGGAGGTCGAGTTCGTGAGCAGCACGGATCAGGACAGTGCCGCCACCGGGAACGATACCTTCTTCAACAGCCGCACGAGTCGCCTCAAGTGCGTCTTCGACACGTTGTTTTTTCTCCTTCATCTCGATCTCGGTGGCTGCGCCAACGCGTAGTATGGCGACGCCGCCGGACAATTTGGCGAGACGCTCTTGAAGCTTCTCGCGATCGTAGTCGGAGGTCGTGTCCTCGATCTGAGCTTGAATTTCGGTCATGCGACCGCGGATGTCGGCTTGGTCACCGGTTCCGCCCACGAAGGTCGTGTCGTCTTTCTTGACAACGACCTGTCGACAACGGCCGAGGTCCTCGAGTGCGGCGGAGTCGAGCTTGCGGCCGATCTCGTCGGAGATGACGGTAGCGCCGGTGAGGATTGCGATGTCCTGGAGCATGGCCTTGCGGCGGTCGCCAAAGCCGGGGGCCTTGACGGCGATGCAGTTGAGGGTGCCGCGAAGCTTGTTCACGACGAGCGTGGCGAGTGCTTCACCTTCGACGTCTTCAGCAATCACGATGATGTTTTTGCTGGACTGCAAAACCTTTTCGAGCAGCGGAAGTAGGTCGGAGACCGCGGAGATCTTCTGCGAGGTGATCAGGATGTACGGGTCGTCGAGAACCGCTTCTTGGCGGTCCGGGTTCGTCACGAAGTAGGGGGACAAGAACCCTCGGTCGATCTGCATCCCTTCAACGAAGTCGGTCTCGTATGAGAGAGACTTTGACTCGTCGACGGTGATGACACCGTCTTTTCCAACCTTCTCCATGACTTCGGCGATGAGGTTACCTATCTCGTCGTCGTGTGAAGAGAGGACCGCGACGTTTGCGATCTGCGAGGAGCTGTCGACTGGAGTTGACTGCGACTTGATGGAGTCGCGAATGGTGGCCATCGCCTTTTCCATACCGCGCTTGATAGCCATCGGGTCGGCACCTGCGGCGACGTTCTTGAAGCCTTCGGCGACGATAGCCTGGGCCAAGACAGTGGAGGTGGTGGTACCGTCACCGGCGTCGTCGTTGGTCTTCTTGGACGCTTCCTTCAGGAGCTGCGCGCCCATGTTCTCAAACGGGTCTTCGAGATCGACCTCTTTGGCGATGGTTACGCCGTCGGAGTTGACCTGCGGGGGGCCGAACTTCTTGTCAACGATGACGTTCTGGCCGCGGGGGCCGAGCGTCTTCTTGAGGGTGTTAGCGAGGATGTCGATGCCGATCTTAAGTTTGGCACGAGCATCCTCTTCAAATAGCAATTCTTTCGCTGGCATTTGCCTTGATACTCCTTTTGGATTCTATTGTGGCGACGAAATCCGTAATCTTTGGTGCGTTGTCGGATGAATGTCGACGACCTTGAGACGACGGAGTGGTCGGAATTAACCGACGATCGCCAAGATGTCGGATTCTCGTAGGATGAGGTAGTCGTTGCCGTTCTGTGAGTACTCGGTACCTGCGTACTTCGAGTAGATCACGCTGTCGCCAACGTTCACGCTCATCTCAATAACTGCGCCTTCATCGGTGGTTCGGCCGGGGCCGACAGCTACGATTGCGCCTTGTTGCGGCTTTTCTTTTGCCGTGTCGGGAATGATGATCCCGCCTGGGCTAGTCGCCGCTTCCTCGTCGGATGGCGAGACGACCACGCGGTCGCTTAGTGGCTTCAAGTTAACCGTCACTCGTTGTTTCCTCCTTGTCGATTAGCATCTTCCGCCTTGCAGCATCGGTCACATTCGTCGCTTGGAGCGAGATGTTTCGTGATCGAACTGCGTGCGTCGAAATTCGTTAGCAGTCGACTGTTGCGACTGCTAACACGAAATTATATTTTCTCGATTTCGATTCGCAAACACAATCCGCCGAATCGATAGCATCTAACAGTAGACATGGCGCTTGAACAACTGATAATCGCTGCGGCGCGGATCGCCGGGTCTCTGCCAGTGCTCAGATGGGCGTTTTTCGGCGTGCTCCTCGCCATCGTCGTCGACTTCTCCGATCTGTTCATGATGAACCTGATCGATTTCGGCGAAGTCTGGGACTATCAAACCTTCGACAAATGGATCGATCAGGTCTACATGCTGACCTTCCTGTGGGTCGCGGTGCGGCAGTGGGACGGACCAGGAAGAACAGTTGCGGTACTGCTATTCGCGTTCCGCGCCATTGGCTTCGTTGCCTTCGAATTCACCGGAGACCGATGGGTGCTGTTCCTATTCCCGAACGTCTTCGAATTCTGGTTCGTCGCGATTGCGGCGCAGCGACACTGGTGGCCCGAATACGAGTTCACCGCGAAACGCATACTCATCTGGTTATTAATATGCACCGTACTCAAATTGACTCAGGAATACATCCTGCACGTCTGGCAGGTGTTGGATAATTACACGGCGGTTGGCGTGGTGACGGCTTGGTGGGAGTTTTTGGTGGGGTTGTTTTAAATGTTTGGGGTGGGTGCGCTGCCGTGGTTTCCCTTCACTGATGGTGGCGAGATTCGCCCATATTGTACGTTTGGGCAGTTTACACAGATTGCGATGATTGTGAATGTTGTGTACGCGTTGAAATGCCGGATGGTGGGATGTTCCGGGCTTTGTGAATGGTCTTGGATTCGGCCCGGCAAAGCCAGACGCTTGTATAGGTGATGGGGATTCAGGTCGCGTTGGAAGCGGCAATGGAGCCGTTGCAGCGCGGGCTTACGTTGGTCGAGACGAAGGTCGGACTATTGGACAGGACGGTCGACGAAATCAGACTTAAAGGCCACGAAATCGACGGTATTGCGGGGTAGGAAGAAATTAACGTTGTCAGGTGTAAGCAGACATCACAAGGATGCATCAATGATTCTATTGTCCCGAAAGGATGCGATCAACTTAACCGTCTTGATCGCGTTGGCATTGGTAACCGTTGGTGCGGTCGTCGCGACATATGCGGCCGACCGGTTCGCGGTTGCTGAAAACGACCAATCTTGCTGGCGCACCGGTGCTGACCACCCAGCATACGCGGAAGGCTATCGCTGGAACGTCGACCACTTGGGATACGACGGGCCCGACCCGGATTATCCGGTGGCGCGAAGGTACCAGTCGAACATATGCCCGTCATGGGTGAACCCGAAGACGCCTACTCCCTTGGAGAGGAAACCAAGACCCCCATCGAAAGTTTCGACCCGGAGCAACGAAACGGTTGCACAGGCTGGTGCTGCCACTACTGTCGTTGAGCCGACGGCGGTTGCCACTGCTGTCGCTGTGCCGACGGCGGTTGCGGTCGCTGAGCGGACGGCGGCTGCCACTGATGTCGCTGAGCCGATTCCCGAACTGAACCCATCGCAAGCACAATCATCGGCATCGGTTTCGTGCTGGGACGACCCTGCCGTTCACTACAAGTGGATTACATGTCCCCGACATTATTGGGCCTCGGGGTATCCGTGGTAGAGCCCATATCGCGGCCCTGAACCCGAACCGCCTCCGACTTTCCCTTGCACCCGTTACGCCCACTTTTCGTGGGAGAACCCGTAGGGGCAGGTTTCAAACCTGCCCCTACCACGTTGACCGTGAGGGGGAATTAAAGGGGGTTTAGACGCCGCGTTTCGCATCGCACTCCGTTGCCCTGCCCCTCTGGATGGACGTTCCGTCCGCTGAAGCGCCGGCTTTCGCCGGAATGACGGAAGTTGTGCACAGCACCCCAAGGGGGAGGGTTGTGCACAGCATCCGGAGGGGCGGGGGAAACGGAGGGATCGTTCGTGCTAGTTGGCTATGATGTTGGGGATGGGTATGTTGATGCCGTACTCGCCTTCTGTTGCGCGCACGTCGTAGGCGGAGCAGGTGTTCTGGCTACCGACGTCGAACCGCCAGCCCATCTCGTACTCTGAGACCTCGTAGGTTAGCGTGCTGAGCGTGATGTCGATGTACAGGGTCACGCTGTTGGCCCAGGGGATCTGTAGGAGTTGGAGATTAGAGAGCGTTACCTTCAGCTCTGCCTTGCCGTCGGAGGGCTGGGTTATTTCGATGGTGTCAGGGTCCGCGTAGCTGATGACGCTGACAAGCATATCGGCCGGGTCGGTGAAGCCGTGCTCCCAGTTCGTCAGACGGGAGATGGATTCCAGACTGGTGCTCCGCCATCCGCCTCGGGATTGCTGCCAGTAACGCAGTCCGGTGCTTTCGGAGTAGCGGAAGATGAAGTTTCCGGAGTCGCCGTCGAAACGAATGAGGGCTGGGAAGCCGCTGCCGAGCTCGCCGATCGCGTAGCTGCCATTGAAGGTGGAGGCGCTGCAGCCTCGCCCTCCTCCCCACTGGCCGTTGACGCGGAATTGAGCGGAGCCGGCCTGGAGCAGCGCGGCATGGGTGCGTTCGGCAAACCACGTTTTGTTCTCCACCACGGCGGGGGGTGGCGAACCGCGCAGATCGTCGGAAAACACGATCAGTTCTTCGACCTCCGCCATCGTCATGCCGGGGCGAACGAGCGGGTGCGCGTGGAGGCGGAGCAGCGCCTTGTCCTGTTCGCTCATCTCCGACAGGCGCAGTGCGTCGGGGGCGGCGATCAGGCTGATGAAGGCCGGCCGATGGTGTATCGCGGCGAGGGCATGGAGCGCCTGACGGAGGGTTGCGCGTCGAATCTCCGCGCGGTGCTCGTCGGGGCTTTGCGCGCGGTCATCCAGCCACACGCTGAGGGAGGCGGCGGTGATGGCACCGCCCACGTCGAGGTCTGGTCCGCCGCATCCATCCGCGTCCTGGCAGTGGTTCGTGAATCCGATGTCCGTGCGCCGGTCGGCTGGCACACCCACGTAGGCTTTGATCTGCGCCTGCTCCGGTGTGTCCACCCACTCGAAATCAAGGTTGAGCAACGGGGCGAGGTCATTGAGCGTCTCCTCCAGCGCGTCGACGTACAGTTGGTCTCCGGAGGGATCTGCCCAGACCGTCACCGGGCCGTCTTGGTCCCACTTGCGGATGGTTGACGAGGTCCACCCGCCGCAGCCACCGAGGAAGTGGTCGTCCGGGGTGGCTTCCTCATCGGATCGGTCGCTGAAGCACTCCCAGATGCCGCGGTCGATGCCGAGGATGCGCTCGGGCACGGGGACGGGGGCCGATTCGGTAGCGGGTTCGACGATGGCGGCGCGCAGATGCGCGCCCATCGGTGCACGCACGCGCACCACCTGCTCTGCCGGCCCGAATCCGTCCGGCAGCTCCACGTCCTCCACCGCGCCGCCGCATTCGTCCATCAGCGGTTCGTCATCGTCTCCGTAGCAGATCACGGCGATGTCGTAGCTCTCTGATGCCGAGCGGTATCCGTGATTGCTCAAAGACAGCGTGAGTTCGACTTCCGCCGTGTCGTCCGACCAGTAGTCGAGCACGTCCGCCACGGCATCGAGCGCGAGTTCGACCGGCAGCTTGTCCGGCACGCGGATGGCGCTCTGGGCGGTGTTGCGTTCACCCCAGCGGTAGCCGTCATCCAGCGCTCCGGCGTAGGCAGTAACAGTGGTCTCGCCTTGCGGCAGAACAAGTGTGAGGATGGTGGACGCGCGGCCGCTTGCCGGAATGGATTCAAGCATTACGGATGAGGGGGAGCAGTCCGGCTCGGCCTTCGTCATCGTTGGGCAGAGTCCGCCGACGGTCAGGGGTCCGCTTGGCGCTGCGCCCTCGTTGGCAATGCTCAGGGGGATCTCCACAATGCCGTTCCCGTCGGAATCGTAGCCGGTGACGCGCACCGCGCCGATGGTGAGCGCCAGATCCACGTAGTCCACGGCCACGGGCGCGGCGGTGGCGTTATCGTCGGTCACGGCCTCCAGGCTCACGGTCGAGGCGGATAGCGTGACGTCGTACGCGCCCGTCGGGATGGGGAGGAGGAGCGTGGCGGTCTCGCTCGCGCCGGGTTCGATGCGCTCAATGACGACGGCGCGTTGGGCGCTGCCGGAGACGCCCTCGCCTAACGTGTCATCGCCTCTGGGTCGGGCGGTCCAGACGGCGGATAGGGCAACGTCCTCGGCCGGGATCGTGCCGACGTTGGTGACGCGTGCCTCGAACGTCATCGCGCCGTCGCCCTTGATGGTGTACTCGGTCAGCATGATCGCGATGTCGGCTGCGTGAACGCTCACGACCTCCGAATGCTTTTCTCGGACGGATTCGGGTCGGACGGATTCGGGGTCGCTGACGGTGAAGGTGATGCGACGCTCCCCCGGGGCGAGGGCGTGTGCGATGGTGAGGGCTGCCGTTTCGCCGGCCGGCAGGATGCTGATCATCCCGCCGTCTTGGAACTCTCCGCCGTCGATTGCGACGCGTACGGCGACATTCCGCCCCGCCGTCTCGCCGTCGTTCGTCACGGAGAGCGAGAGATTGGCCTGCACGACGCCATCGCCCGCTCCGGTGAACGCAACGCCGTCATAGACGGCGCGATATGAGGCCGGTAGCGGCGTAGGAGTTGGCGTCGAGGTCGGGGTTGACGTCGGCGTTGAGGTCGAGGTCGGGGTTGACGTCGGCGTTGAGGTCGCGGTCGGGGTTGCCGTCGGCGTTGAGGTCGGGGTCGGCGTTGAGGTCGGCGTCGCGGTCGGCGTCGGCGTTGAGGTCGGGATCGGGGTTGAGGTCGTCGTCGGCGTGGTGTCCGCATCGCACGCCGTCAGCATCACGGCCGTCAGAATCATCACGGATAGGATGCACGCCAGCGCACCCGCCGGGCGGCGGGCGGAGCGCGCCGATAACCTAAAATGCAAGGCCGATGCCTCCATCTGGATAAGTGGGCGGATAAAGCCGCTCTGCGTCATCTGCTGTCACGATTCTCGACGTCTGCAAGTTACCCGCCACCGCATCGAAAAAATCCTAGTTCAAAACTCGTTGGAGCCGCGGTACTTGGCCGGGGACTCAACACCCCGGTCCTCGCCAGGCGAAGACCGGGGTGGTGGGCGAACGGTCGCTGAACTGGTTCTAGATCAGTCGCGGCCGCACCTGGTGTCGCTAAAACCGGGCCCGTAGACGTTGTCACAGCCGAAGTTGGGGTCCGGCTTGTTGGGATCGTAGCTGGCGCCAAAGGGGTGCTCCGACCCGTACGCTCTGTACCATTCTGCCCCCGACAGCTCAACGCGCGGGTTTTTAACCACCTTCGTCTTTCTCGGTTCCGGAACCCTTTTTGAATCTTTTTCACTACCGTCATTGTTATAGTTGTCGGTTAGCGGCTTTCCCCCGGTTATTTCGGATTCTCCCTTGATTGTGACAGTTTTTTTCTTGTTGGGATCCGCCCTGCCGATATTCTCATATTGGATCTCGCCGACAAGTCGTCCACATCCGGCTGTGATGGCTTCGCCGTCGTCACACCACTCATCATGGTCTGGGCGCAGCCATGTCCATGTTGACCTGTCGTTAGGGTCATTGCCCGTGTAATGTATTGCGACGTTTGGGTCTCCGAGAGTAGGAACCATGTTATGGGGCTCGCGTTCGCGTTCTTCCTCGCGCCGCTTCAGAGGCTCGGGGTCATCAGGGTCGTGTATCACCGGGTCTTGCACCACCTGATTCTGTCCCTGTCGCTGTGGTGCGGGCTCGGTACGCCGAATCTTCGGCGGGGTCACGACGATGCGTATTTTCGGCTGAATCGTGGACCCGTTCCGGCAGGTAGACGCCGATCCCCAGAGAGACGACATCCGCACGGAGTTCGTGCCGCTATATCCAGGCTCGTAGCGCCATTTGCCGCCCCGGAGCACGTAGTCGTTAGGCGAATACCCGGCGTTGACGATTGATTGGCAGTTCGACTGAGCGGAGCCGTCCGGCTGCACCGCAGGCGGCGCGGCGGAGGCGGGGCTCCCGAAGGACAACACCGAGATGGCGAACACGACCAGAATCAGGCCGATCGCCGCCCGCGACGCTATCTGCGAGGGGCTGTACGGGTATACCCCCCCCCAATATAGTACATATTTCGCAAAATACCGACCTCCTCAGTGTCAGAGTCTACGACCCTGCCGATAAGATAACGGCCCTAAAAATGTCAGTCCTATGAGGGACGTGACATTTCTAAACCGATTCATGATGATATGCGACGCTCTACGATTTTGTCAAGAGCCAACGGCCCAGCGAAGATGTCAGCCCTGTGAAGGGCGCGATGAAGAACGTGACATCGAACTAGGATGCGAAGGATGAGGAAGGATGGGGTGGTGTGGGAGGGTGTTGTTGCGGTGATGGGAGGTTGGTGGTTTGGGTGGTAGGGGCGGTTCGCGAACCGCCCCTACGTCGCGTCCCCTTCGCCCCGCGAAGGGATGCTGTGCATAACCCTCCGTCATTCCGGCGAAAGCCGGCGCTTCAGCGGACGGAACGTCCATCCAGAGGGGCCGGGCTATGGAGTGCAAAGCGAAACACCGAATCTAAACCCCCTTTAATTCCCCCTTGAGCATCAAGGGGGAGGGTTGTGCACAGCACCCGAAGGGGAGGGAAATGGCGTGGTTTATGTTCCCTGGTTTCCCGCGTGCGCGGGAATGACGGGATGTTTGCGGGAATGACGGGGGCGTCTCGGAGAATGACGGGCCGGACGTCATTCCCGCGGACGCGGGAATCTAGGGGGGGCGGTGAGGATCATTCCCATCGTTTCCAATCATGCACATCCTAGTTCAAAGCGCGTGTGATCGGCGTGGTTTGTTTTTCTCTGGATTCCCGCGTGCGCGGGAATGATGTATGGTGTGCGCTCCTTCGCCGGGCCCGTAGTTACGAGCAACTAACCCTGCAGTCCGATGGTACGTCCGATGGTACGACGATTCGGCGCGGCGTATACTCGATAGATACCATAAAAGCCAGATGGCTCGAGAGAACCACCTAACCGATGCTCCTGAAAACGAAAGCGACGTACTCTGAAGGCGTAATCAAACCCTCAACGCCGCTCGACATTTGTGACGGTACCGAAGTCATGGTTACGGTCGAAACTGATCGCCAATTGACCATCGAAGAACGCCGAGCCGCAATCGGAGCAACTGCCGGCGCTTGGAAGGACACGGTAGATTGCGACAAGTTGCTCGAAGACATCTACGCCAGCCGCGCGGTCGTTTCAACTCGCGTGCCGAAACTTTAGTGTTGTGCGCTACTTGATCGACTCTGATTGGGTTATCGCTCACCTGCGCGGCAGAGCCGAAGTGACTAGGCGCATCGACGAACTGTTATCCGAAGGCATCGGAATCAGCATCATCTCTCTAGCCGAATTGTACGAAGGCATTGCCCATTCCGATGATCCGGATGCTGACCGACTAAGGCTTTACAGGTTTACTGAAACGGTTGAGGTTGTGCGATTGAACGAGTCGATCTGCGAGCTGTTCGGTCGCGAAAGGGCGCGCCTCCGAATTGCGGGTCGACTCATCGGAGATCTTGACCTACTGATCGGTTGCACAGCCGTCCACCACGGGATGACGATGCTAACCAACAATCGACGCCATTTCGAACGCATCGCGCGCATCAGGATCGAGTCGTTCTGAGGATTGGTGCAATGCGATCACTATCGTATTGGTAGCCGGGCCATTTTTCTTTGCCGGGAGGAATTTCGTGTTTGAATCCTAGGCGGTCTACTTGGTATTTGCGAAGCGATAAAAGTTGTTTAACGCCGGTACCCCCGTTGTCAAACTTGTCTTCCTTTCTGCGACGGTTTTGCGGCGATATGGTCACAGTGCCAGTGCTTCTGTTACACCCCCGGTAGTAACCTTCAATACTCCTCGATTCATCAATCTACTCAGCCACGGAAATGAGGGTATTATGGGGCAGTACATCGTACCGGATATCGACATCGGTAGACCTTTGTTCTGGTCGAAGCGACCGATAGGCAGCGCCGAGTTCGGGATTTGGTTGATCAAATGAGGATGTAGACATACCGTTCAAAGGCGGAAATGACGCAGCACTGTCGTCGCCAAACCTGCCAGGGGGAAATCCATATGCCATACACAGCGGACATCAGCAGGGCCAACCCGGGTTGCTTCTTGTTCCTGATCGACCAGTCGGGTTCGATGGCAGAGCCATTGGGCGGCCAGAATGATCTGGCAAAAATGAACGGCGCGGCGGATGCGCTGAACCGGATCCTTGACGCCATCTCGCAAAGATGCTCCCAGGGCATGGATGTTCGCGACTACTTCGATGTCGGAATCATCACCTACACCACAGATATGGAGGGAAATACGGAACTCGATTCGGTTCTGCCCGGCACCCGGCCTGATCATCCGTTTCTGCCGATTAGTCAAGCGGTCGATGCCGCGGAGGTGGTCGAAAGGTCTGTCAAGGAGTCAGACGGCGCGGGCGGCATAGTGGAGGTCTCCAGAAAGTTCCCGGTGTGGCTACAAGCTAGAGCCCTCGGCGGAACTCCGATGTGCGAAGCGTTGTCCGAGGCTATGAAAGCCCTTGGGGATTGGACGAACCAACATCCAGATTCCTATCCGCCGATGCTGATTAACGTCAGCGATGGTGACGCTACCGACGGTGACCCCGAATCTTTCGCCAAACTGATCATGGGCATCGGCACCAACGACGGCAATGTATTGATATACAACGCGCATCTGTCTTCGATGTCGGCATTGCCGGTACAGTATCCGACTCAAGAGAGCGAGGCACCCGAAGACGAATCTGCGGCGCGAATGTTTCGCATGTCCTCTGCCTTTCCAGATCCAGTGACCCAGCAGGCGGCCGCGATGGGCTTGCCGGTTAGCGAAGGTTCTCGGGGATACGTTTACAACGCCGATATGGTGGCGCTGGTGCAGTTCTTGGACATCGGAACGCGCGCCGCCACCGGGTTGCATTGATTGCGGGTAGGAGATGCCACTTCGACCTCCCACCAAGTTTTGGCTGCCCAAAGCCGGCAACCGCACAGATGAGTATGAGGACGCCTCGCGTGCCTTGTATCCACAGCGGATAGGGACGTCGGGGCGCGGTTTGGCGAGGGTGGCGGTTACCGATGGAGCCAGCGACGCCGCATTCGCTCGGGAGTGGGCGAACGTCTTGGTCGACGCATTCGTCTCACGCACCCCCGATCTGGATGGTCTTTCGCCCGAATCTCTGAGTGGGTGGCTCGAACCAGCACAGGACGAATGGCACGATCAAGTGCCGTGGGACCGTATCCCGTGGCACGGCGAAGCAAAGGCGCGCGCAGGTGCCTTTGCGACGTTGTTGGGATTGACCATTGGCGCATCTTCACCCAGAACAAACCGATTTTCTTGGCAAGCGATGGCAATCGGAGATTGCTGTCTTTTCATAGTTCGAGACGACCGCTTGCAGGTCTCTTTTCCATTGGAAGCCCACGCTGAATTCGACAACAATCCGGCTCTGGTTTGCAGCAACCCGACCAGCGTCGAAGGACTTTGGGAAGAGGTAAGACAGGACAGCGGCGAATGTGTCGCAGGAGACCTGATCATCGTGGCGACCGACGCCATCGCCGCATGGTTCTTGGCACAGAACGCCATCGAGAAAAAACCATGGGAGACGCTTGCCGAGTTGCAATCGTCGGTATGGGATGACTGGGTCGCAGAGCAGCGTCGAGAAGGATTGATGCGCAACGATGATACGACAGTCGTCATCATCGAGGTCTCGTAGTCGCGCAAGGTGAATAACACGCCATGACCTGGCCCGGCATCACCGACTTCAGCGAAGCTATCCAGAATCCTCCGCTTTGCTTCGCAGGCACGGAGCTTGAAGCCGCAACCGTTGCCGTCAACCAAAGAGGTATGCCGCTGGTATTCTCCGGCTCCTTCGCATGTGTCTACTCGGTTTCGACGCAAGGGCGGACCTTCGCCGTGCGTTGCTTCACACGAGAGGTCGAGGACCAGCAGACTCGATACAACGAGCTCAGCAACTACTTGATCAACGTGCTGCCGCCCTCATTCGTGCACTTCCAGTACCTGGAAGAGGGCATCCGATTCAAAGGCAGTTGGTACCCGATGGTCAAGATGGAGTGGGTAGAAGGTGAGGTGCTAAGCAGCTTTGTCGATTCAAGACTGGGTGAGCCGGACACGTTGCGCAGGATCGCGGCACAATGGCGGGGAGGCCCTACCGCCAGCCTGCGCGGTTTGCGGATCGCACATAACGATTTGCAGCATGGCAACGTGATGGTGCAGAGCGACGGGCGCATCCGACTCGTCGACTACGACGGGATGTTCCTGCCCAAGTTCAGTGGAGAGCGCAGCCCGGAACTGGGACACAAGAACTATCAGCACCCCGAAAGATCAGCCGAGGACTACGGCGAACATATCGACAACTTCCCGTCGCTAGTGGTTTATCTCAGCCTTCTCGCCGTTGCATCCGATTCCAACCTGTGGCAGTTCTACAACGAAGACAACATGATTTTCACCCGGAGCGATTACGCCGACCCGGGCAAGTCAGAGATATTCAACCGGCTGAAAAAATCTAGCGATGCAACCGTCGCAAAACTCGCTGAAAGCCTCGAGGAATGTTGCGGACTTCCCGTCGACCAGGTGCCAGACCTCGAGACGATTCTGCAAAACATCCCGCAATCCACAGCATCGTCGCCTCAAGTACGCTCAACGCCCACGCCCTCTCCGGCGGCACCTTCGCCTCCAATCGCACCACCAGCATCCGCGCCGCAATCGGCTAACCCGCCGACGACAAGTGGATCGGGTTATCGACAGATTATTCAAGTACAACCCACGGCGACACCGCGTGTAGGAGGACCTAGCCCAGCGACCGGGGCGGCCAGTTCGGCTCCACGTCCGATGACTCAGCGGTCTGTTCGCTCAACCGGTTCGCCTTCGCGCCCGTTTTCACTAACCGGCATGTTCGTTCAAATGCGTCAAAACTTCAGCGACAATGTAGCTGAATTGAGGATGAACGCCAGGTACTACGAGTTCAAAAAGGTGGCGTTAGGAGTTGCCATCATCGCCGCGATGGTATCCGTGTTACTGACCGCGGTGATCGCATTGGCGATTTCGCAGGCACCGTCATAGCCGCTTCTCTGGTGCCTCTAACGCCCGCGAAGCACGGCCGATCGCTTCGTCTTCATGGCTTCCCGCGGGTAAGGAAATGTGGGACTATACCTGTGAGAATCATGACGAAACCAGTTCCGACGATCATATTCATCGTTAAACCGAAAATCGAGTTCCAACCAAACATCTGACAAACAATGGCGACGAGGATCAGGACCGATGCCGTTAAGTTGACGCGAGTCCAACCCAACCTGCCCCAACCAAAGTTCACCATCCAACCGAACAGGTTAGGGAGTCGGTGCGGTCTCATAAGAAAAAATATGATCAATCCGCCTATCATCAACCACATCCCAACTCCCCCGATCAATTCCAAGGTTGGAGCGTACGCTTCCGCCGGATTTTCATAAAACACATTTGCTAGCAGAAACTCCAGCAGAAACAGGGGCGTGAAGGTCAAAGTGAAAATGAGGCTTCCGATCGTTGCAATGCCCGCTAACAATTTGTCGCCTAGCGTGAACCCGAGGCTTAAGTGCCGCTCAACGGGCAACCCGAGCAATTCTATGAGAAGTCGCGAGCTGTAGATGAATAAACCGCTGAAGAAAATGCCGACGCCGAAGAACAATAGGATTTCAGTACCGGTTTGAGGCTCGTCAACGGAGAGGTAGTTTCGATCTTCAGGCGCGCCTAAGATTTCCAGGAGTCCCGCAGTTGCCGCGAAGACGATTCCGCCGAATATCCCGCTACACAAACTTACCAGCAACCCGATCACCATCGACGCAGTCCCGATCCTGTAGATCAATCCCGGCGCTCTGGCCGTCCCTTGCTTGTAGGTCTGCATCGAGAATGTCCCCGCAACGTTTCCGGGGTATCACGCCGTAAACTGACTCAACTTGAACGTTTCCAAGTGACCGTCACCAGAAGCGTCATCCGCTACGGTTTTTCTTCTGAGCCCGATACGAATCGGATGAACGTTTAGCATCCTTAATTGCGCGATATATCCCGTAGATGAGCAGGCCGATGCCGACCCAAAAGATGATGACGCCGGGAACCATGATAGCGGCAGCGAAATCGGCAGCGATTCGTCCGAAAATTATCCGCAGGGCCAGGACCGGAACCAGCCATGCCAATCCGACAATCACAGCGGCGAGTCCGTTTCGGTTCATCCAGCGCCATTCGCGCGTTTTAGTCGTATACCACCCGACTACGCTCTTGAACCTGCCGATCACTATCTCTCGCCGTTGTGGAGTTGAGAATATGAACGCTACGATTCCGCCTAGCAGCAGCAATCCTCCAAGCGTCCTGATCGGCGTGCCAACCCCAAGGGAAACTTCTTGTATCAAGAAGCCAATTGCAAGAATGCCGATCCCAACCGCCGCCACTGCCACGCCCCAATTGTCGTCCCTTATCAACCGCTTGAGCAACTCCAGCAGTTTCGTCAAGCCTCTTTCGAATGGCGACATCGATGTTCCGTTAACACTATTAGTTAGATTTCATAGGCTTCTGGCTGAATCATATCGGGTATGAGGGTTGATTGGGAATGAAACGGGGAAAGATTGGTTACCCCGAGAAGTCGAACTCCTGCCCAATCCCATTCGCCATCGCCTCGCGGTAAACGAGGGCAGCGCACGAGATGTCTTGGATGGCCAAGCCGACGCTCTTGAATAACGTCACTTCGTCGACTGAAGTCCGTCCGCGGATATCCCCGTTCACCACGTTGCCCAGATCGCCAGCGACGTCCGACCAGGCGTAGTCACCGTCTTCGACCGGTATCTGGAGGTCGCCTGCTTCGGCCATGCACGCCTCGAGTTGGTCGCAGATGATGTGGGCACGCTGAATGCTCGCAGTATCGAGCTCGCGAACGCCGGGGGCGTGGGAGCCGATGGCGTTGATGTGTGCGCCTGGCTTCCACCAGTCCGCACTGACGATCGGATTCGCCGCGGTTGTCGCGAGAGCTACGATGTCAGATTCGCGGCATAGGGCTTCGCCGCTTTCGGCTAATCGGGTGTCGAGGCCGGTCTGTTCCGCAACCCAGTCGGCAAACTCTTGTCGTGAAGCTTGGTCGTCGAGTGAGAAGGTGAGTATGGTGTCGATGTTTGATGCTTCCGCGATGGCGATAGCCTGTTGCCGCGCCTGCACACCTGCGCCGAGGACGCCGCCAACCTTCGAGTCGCTTCGAGCCATGTGCCGCGTCGCCACTCCTGACACTGCGCCCGTCCGCACCGCGGTGAGGTAACCGCCGTCCATCGCCGCCACTACCTCGCCAGTCTGGTTGTCTTGGACGAGGATGGTGCCGACGGTTGTCGGAAGGTCGAACTTTGTGGGGTTGTCTTTGTAGACGGTTACGGCCTTGATGCCGAGTGAACCGCTGGTCTTGATGTAAGCGGGCATGTATGCGATCCATCCTCCGACTGCCGGGTCGATCATGACGGTGCGCGGCGGCATCTCGGCGGTGGCGTTGGCGAGTTCGGAGAATGCGGCTTCGACGGCATCAATTGCCTTTGGCATGGTCAGCACTTGCTGGACATCGGATCGGTTTAGGAGCAGGGCCATGGCGCGAGGATCTTTCGATTTAGGTCGATGTGGGATTAGGTCTGGTTTTTGGGTGAACGTGAGAAATCATACAACTGACCGGCGACTTCAAGGATCATCTTCTGTCTGTAGAGGGGCAGCTCAGAGTTTCGCAGGTGGGCTAATGCTCGGCGTTGAGTCATTAGTGGATAGTCGCTGGCGAAGAAGATGCGGGTGCCGCCGACTAGTTTTTCAACGGTGTCATAGATGTCGGAGTCGTAGAGGAACGGGGTCGCTGCCGAGTCGAACCAAACGTTGGTGAGGGTCTCGTTGACTTCTGGCATGTGTTTGTAGACGGGTAGTCCGCCGCCGAAGTGGGAGAAGATGAGGGCGTTATCGGGGTAGCGTTTGGCGAGCTGGGAGAGGCGGTCTGGGGTCATGGTGCCTTTTCCGGGGTATATGTGCCCCAATGGCTCGGAGCCGTGGATCACGACGAATGCGATCTTGTTACGGGTTTCGGAGTACTGGCTGGCGACGGACATTACGTCTTCGAGCTGGTCGTATGGCGGATCGACCCACCCCTGGGTGTCGGCGTGGAGTTCTCCGATGCCGCGAGCCCCAAAGTTGAGGCAGCGTTCGGCCTCTCTAGGTGCGTCGTCGCCGGGCCAAAGCGGGTTGACGCTGCAGAGGGGAATGAGGATGTCAGGATGTCTAGCCGCGGATTCTAGGAGGTAATCGTTGGAGCGTTTTGCGAGGTCATGGTCGGTCCATCCGAAACCGGCGATAACAGATCGATCGACCTCGGCGCGTTCCATCTCATCGAGGAGGTGTTCGGCTTGAACGATCCGCGCCTTAGGATCGGCGAAGAGTTCGGCGAAGGTTCGGTCGCGAGCGAGCGCTTCGTCGCGGTGGTCGTTGAAGTAAGGGGGAAGGATGTGGGTTAAAGCATCGACGATCATAGCGAATCATCTTAATCGCCACCCACAAGAATCACACAAGCGCAACGCCGCGCAGTTTGATTACATCGCCTTTCTGAATAACCGTTGAAGCCTGATCCATGTCCCGAATATTTGCCGCCGGATCTCCGCCGAACGCGGCAAGGTCGGCAACTTTGCCCGTGCTGATCGAACCGACTTCACCGTCGACGCCCAATGCTTCGGCAGTGTCGATGGTCGCCATCCGCAATGCGCTCCAATTGTCCCAGCCAAGTTTCTCGACGGCAGCCCAAGCGTTCGCAGCCGATCGATCATGCGTGCCGTGCGGCATCCCCATGTCCAGGCCGTTGGTGAATCGCACACCTAGGTCGTGCATTTGATTGAGGGTTTCGGCGTGGTCTTCATCGGTCACGTTGTTTGCGGCCACTGACCAGTGAATCGCGCGCGGTGGCGCTTCTCCACGATCCGTGGCTTCGTGTCCTAACATGCCATGCCCGATCGTCGGGTCTACCCATTGCCCCTGGTCCGACATGCGCTGCGCGGTTTCCAATTCGAATTCCAATCCCTTGGACGGGTCTTGCGAATACCACCGGGCGTGTATCAGGTTGTGGACGTTGGCTTCGACGCAGTTTTTGACTCCTGCGGCGGAGAGGCAGTGGGCGGCGACGGTGATACCGGATCGGGCGGCTTCCCGCACGGCGACGGCTAGTGTTTCCGCCGGGTATTGGGGAAGGCGAGGGTTAGCGGTAGGGGTGAACATGCCGCCAGTGGACATGATCTTGATCGCATCGGCGCCTTGGCGGACTTGATTGCGGACGGCTTTGGCAACCTCATCGGCGGTATCGGCTTGTGAACCGAAGAACCAGCAGTGCCCGGCGGTGATGGTGATCGGGGTACCTGTGACCAGCAACCTCGGACCTGGAATGGCGCCGTATTTGATGGCTTGTTTGATAGGGAAGGCGACTTCGTTGCGTGAGCCGATGTCTCGGACGGTAGTTGTGCCGGCCAAAACCGCCATACGCATCGCCGAAACGGCGCGCATGGTCAGCCGTTGGATGTCGTCCTTTTCCGCCAAAGCCAAAGCCTGAGCGTCCGTCGTCGCACTGCAGTGCATGTGGCAGTGAGCATCTACGAGGCCCGGCATTAATGAGACGTTGCCAAGCCGCAACACTTCCGATGTTTCGTCTACATCGGACGGCAGGGATGATGCCGGCAGAACGTCCGCGATCTTACCGTTGACGATCTTTACTGCACTGTCAGACAGCCAACTGGTCATATCGGTGCTCGACACGCGGTCTGCGATTATGTATTTGACTGAGCCGGGCACGGCGTTGCCTATCACTGATGGTGGCGAGATTCGCCCATATTGTACGTTTGGGCAGTTTACACAGATTGCGATGATTGTGAATGTTGCAGACGCGTTTTTGAACTAGGATGCGAAGGATGGGGAAGGATTTTAAGGATGGGTGGTTGTTGTTTGGGGTGTTGCGTTGATTTCCGTCATACCCGCGGACGGGTGCTGTGCACAACCTCCGTCATTCCGGCGAAAGCCGACGCTTCAGCGGACGGAACGACCATCCAGAGGGGACGGGCAACGGGGAGGCGCACGTGATCTGACCGTGAATCCGTCGTAAGCGAGGTTGTGCACAGCACCCGGACGCGGGTATCCAGAGAAAGGCAAAGCACGCCATTACCCCCCGCCGCCCCTCTGGATTCCGGCTTTCGCCGGAATGACGGGGGGTTGGCGCGGGAATGACGTGGGTTTGGCGCGGCAATGACGGCAGTCAACCACAACCCCCCATCCATAAAATCATTCCCCATCCTTCGCATCCTAGTTCAAAACGACGCCCGCCATACCCGCGCCTACCCCACTTCATTCCGCCCCCCCCCCCCCACGTCATTCCGGCGAAAGCCGGAATCCAGAGGGGTGACGGGGGGCGGCGGGGTCTCACTTGGTGGATGTGCGGATGGGGGTTCGTTGGCCTTTGCCTTCTTCGTTGACGGCTCGGACCCAGATCAGGTACTCGGTCGCTCGGTCTAGGCGGCGGAACTTGACCGTCGTCTTGTCGGCGTTGGGGGTCATGGTGTGTCCGTTGCCGCCGCCTACCGGCTTGATGTGGGCTATGTATCCGGTTGGAGTTCCGCCGTCGGCCGGGGCTTCCCACGAGACGGTGATGTTGGTGTTGCGGGGTTCGACGGTGAGGTTGGTCACGGCTCCGGGGAGTTGTGCCGCCTGCTGTTGCAGCTGGGGTTCCTGCTCCGGTTCGGATTCGATCGGCTGGGGTTCCACCGGCTCCGGCTGGGCGGGGGCGTTAACGGTTACGTCGAAGGTGTCGGTCGCGGTGTTGTCGTCTGAGTCCTTAGCCGTGACCGTGACGGTCTCGGTGCCCTCCTTGATTGCCAGCACCGTCATCGTGCCTAGAAACTCGAAGACCGCCACCACGTCCAGGTCGGTGGATGAGACAGAGAAGTTCAACTTGTCGCCGTCGGCGTCGCTGAATACCGTCGAGAGGTCCAGTTCCTTGCTCGATACTTCGACCATCGTCGCGTCGGCTATGGCTGAGGCCACCCGCGGTGCGGCCTTGACCGTCACCGTGAAAACGTCCTCAACCGTCGCACCCTGGCCGTCGTCGGCCGTCACCGTGATATTGGTGGTTCCGCGCGACTTGGCTGTCACCGTCAACGTGTCGTTGGAAACGGCGACGGTCGCCACGCTCTTAGCCGAGGACGTGGCCTTGATTGTCAGGTCGTCGCCGTCGGCGTCGCTGAACACGCTCGCCAGGGACACCTCATGCGTCCCGCTTTCGTTCACGATGGTAGCGTCGGCGATGTCGTTCGCGACCGTGGGCGCATTGTTGGCTTTCTGTAGTTCTTGCTGCTCGGCGTTCACGGTTACGTCGAACGCGTCCTGCACCGTGTTGCCGTCGGAGTCTTGGGCCGTGACCGTGATGGTGGCGGTACCTTCGGATTTGGCGATTATGGTCAAACCAGTGATGGCGGACGTTGATGGGTCGAGGGCGGTGATTATCGTCACTTTGGTGTTGTCGGACGATGCGGCGTTGGTTACCGTCACCGCGTCACCGTCGGCGTCGCTGAACACGCCGGACAGCGATACTGCGCGGCGGTCCTCCGCCTCCAGTCCGCTGATGTCGTCGATGGCCGAGGCCACGGAAGGAGCGGCCTTCACCGTCACCGTAAAGGCGTCGTTGACCGATCCGCCGTTTCCGTCGGACGCCGTGACCGTGATCGTCGTTGTTCCGCGAGATTTCGCGCTCACGGTAAGCTCTGAATAGTCGTCGGCAACGGATGCCGTGGCCACGCCCTCGTCAGACGAACTCGCCGTTACCGTCAGGTCGTCGCCGTCGCCGTCGCTGAACACTCCGGCCAGCGAGACCTCACGCGCGCCACTCTCGTTCACGATGGTGACGTCGGCTATCGCAGCCGACACCGTGGGAGCGCTGTTGGGCGGGGCGATTACCGCGACGTCGAACTCGTCGAATACCCGTTCGCCTTGAGGGTCTTCCGCAATCACCCGGATGGTGGCGGTTCCCTCGGACTCCCCGGAAACCGTCAGGTTTGAGCCGTCCAGATCGGCGGAGACGCGTGCCACGTCGTCGTCCGAGGACCCTACCAAGATGGTCAGCGCGCCGAAGCCGGCGTAGCTGAACACGCCCGCCAGCGAGATGCGACGGCTCTCCCCCACGGGCAGGTCGTCCACGTCGGCGAGCGGCTGGGCGACTGTGGGCGCCCGGTTTACCGGTGCGTTTTGGCCGGCGCCTTGGAAGTCGAAGTCGCCGGTGTAGCGTGCGATTGCGAAGTCGGTGTCGCTGCCGTTGTTCGCGTACCCGGCGACGACGATCTTGCCGTCGGACTGGATCGCGATCGCGCGGGCCTCGTCGGCGTTGCCGTCGAAGTCGGTGACGGCTTTGCCGCTCCTTCCGTTGTCGACCCCTGTGTCTAGCTCGCCGTTGGCGGTGTAGCGGGCCAGGCCGAAGTTGGTCCCGCCGCCGCCGGCGGCGATGATCTTGCCGTCGGACAGTACCGCCACCGCGTGCGCGATGTCGTCGGCGGCGAAGTGGGTTCGGACCTTGCCTCCGTTGCCGAACATGGTGTCGAGGTCGCCTTGGGCGGTGTAGCGCACGAGTGCGAAGTTGTGGCTCCCGTTGCTCCATGACCGGCCTGCCACGACGATCTTGCCGTCGGGCTGGAGAGCGATCGCGTGGGGGTAGTCGCCGGTGCCCGAAAAGTCGGTGGTGACGCGGCCGGGCCTGACGTCGCTCTGCAAGG
>MKWU01000593.1_pt1 | contig 68313 bp, 57 predicted proteins | sample 809101 | NCBI WGS metagenome assembly MKWU01 (sample SAMN05860141, study PRJNA318959) | sponge metagenome | host: Aplysina aerophoba | place: Slovenia: Piran, Adriatic Sea, Gulf of Piran | collected 2013-05-07
CCCGCAGCTGGTTGATTGGGGAAGCTTCGTAGGCATGCTGGCTATAGGCGTGGCCATACTCCGGGTCGTCTCGTCGGGGAAAGAGACCAATCGGCGCCTCGACCGCCAGGATGAGCATCTGGCCGGGTTGAGGGCGGATATGAAGGCGGGTCAGGCCGAACTGAGGGAGGGTCAGGTCCGGATCGAGGGCAACATCCTCCGGATTGTGGGCGGTCTCGGCGAGGTCAGGGGTGAGTTGAAGCGAATCGCTCCCAGGGAGAAGGCCGCGGCCGGCGGTTCGTAGATAGTGGCCAGTGGTTCGTGGTCAGCGGCCAGTCGAACCATCAAGCCTGACCTCCCGACCACTCCTATACATATATGTATGCCCAGGATCCGCTGCACCGGCCCCCCTGATCCCTGGCCGGCCAGCAACCACTAACCAGCCACCGTCACTGCCCCCTTGCCCCCTGGCTCCTGACCACTTCCCACTGCCCACTGCCGGCCGCCGAGCCCTCGGGTCTCCACTGCCCACTGCCAGAAGTTTGATCGCGCTGTGCGGCATCAGGTAAGAGCACGATAAAAATACTTAGCGATTAGACCGTATAGCGGCCATTTGATTCTCTAGATTACGGCTCTGCGGATAGGTAAACACCTGCTTTGAGCTGTTGCTCGACGTGGTGGTGCCTCCTAGAATGGAAAGCGAAGGGAGAAGGTGGATGGACCCGCAGCTGGTTGATTGGGGAGGCTCTGCCGTCCTATTGGGCATCTTCTGGCAGGCGATGGCCTGGTCGATCAGACGTCTGGCCCGGCGTCTCGACCGCCAGGATGAGGATCTGGCCGAGTTGAAGACGGATATGGCGGTGGTGAAGAACGATCTCAGCCATATCAGGCCACGCATGGAGCGCATGGACACCAGCATCCTTCAGATAGTCCGAGATCTCGGCCAGGTCGAGGGCGGCGTGAGCCAAACTCCTCCCAGGGAGAAGGTCGCGGCAGGAGGCTCGTAGCTCGTTGCCAGTTGCCAGTTGCCGGTTGAACCATCAACCTCTGACCACCCCCTGACCACCTATACATATGGTGCGCACAAGATCCGCCGCGCCGGTCTCCCTGATCCCTGGTCACTGATCCCTGGTCACTGTCCTGAGCCCGGAAGTTCGATCGCGCTGTTCGGCATCAGGTAACAGAACGATAAAAATATTTACCGATTAGACCGTATAGCGGCCCGCAGCTGGTTGATTGGGGAAGCTTCGTAGGCATGCTGGCTATAGGCGTGGCCATACTCCGGGTCGTCTCGTCGGGGAAAGAGACCAATCGGCGCCTCGACCGCCAGGATGAGCATCTGGCCGGGTTGAGGGCGGATATGAAGGCGGGTCAGGCCGAACTGAGGGAGGGTCAGGTGCGGATCGAGGGCAACATCCTCCGGATTGTGGGTGGTCTCGGCGAGGTCAGGGGCGAGTTGAAGCGAATCGCTCCCAGGGAGAAGGCCGCGGCCGGCGGGTCGGAGATAGTGGCCAGTGGCCAGTCCAACCGTTCAAGCGCTGACTCTGCCCTCCCCTTATACATATATACATACACGCACAAGATCCGCTGCGCCGGCCTCTCCTGATCCCTGGTCACTGATCCCTGGTCACTGATCCCTAGTCACTGACCTCTGTTCACCGGCCGCCCTCCGATGAACAACTACCGACTACCGACTAGGTATGTACGCACAAGATCCGCCCCGCCGGTCTCCCCTGATTCCTGGTCACCAGCCGGCAACCACTGACCAGCCGCCGTCACTACCCCCTGTCCACTGGCTCTTGGCTCCTGGCCACTGAATCTTCTCAGCCGCCGAGCCCCCGGTCTCCGCCGAGCTCCCGGTTCTCGCTGGCCACTGACCACTGGCCACTGCCCACTTCCATTCAGCGAGATTCTTCCGAGAGCGCGAAAAAACGCCGTACGACCCGACGGGGCCCGAACCGGGCCGGTTTGGCCGGATGATGGTCTCCCGGTAGCCGTAGGTTCACCGTTCCCGCCATTCCCCGGCCACCTAGGAGGTCTTGCCACCCGCATTCCTGATCCGATGCTCCACCGCCAACCCCCGGCGCCTCCCGTCACAACCCGTGCCCGAGCCTCCCCCAACACTGCCTCCCTACGGCCCTCCACCGCCCGGACCACCGGATTCTTCGGGGAGAAACGAGAAACAAATGCCACCAAAGGCCGTAAAAGTGGCGCGAACCAACTATAATGCCGCCAGGGAACCGAGCCGCCGCCCCACTACCCCAATCGGGTTGACGGGTCGAACCGGGCGCCTGAGTCTGGCGCAGTTCGGAGCCCCACGTAAGCTTGCGTTGCCTGTGAGCCGTAGGTACCGTAACCCGTGACATTGGCTGAACAGGGCCCACCGCGGAGATGCGTCGACTGACGCTTCACATGACAAGCGCGTGGGTGGGCGGCGTGTTATATTGGATGGCTAGCCGAGCCGAAGGTGTTATGTATCCTGCTCGGCGGCTGACAAAGCATACGAAGAAAGGAAGGGAGGGCAGATGCCCCTGATAGCGAGGCAGCGATCGCGGCTGGCCGTGCTGGCTGTGCTGGCCTTGGTGGGTTCGCTTCTTGCCGTTTCTGCGGTGCCTGCGGTCGCCGCGGCGGACGACACGGCGGACGAAAAGGCTATGTATTCGGCCTGCGTGGGTGCCGCCACAGAGGATGCCGGCTTCACTGATATGGACAGCAGCTTTGCCGCTGATGAGGCGAATTGCTTGGCCCACTACGGGATAACTTTGGGAACCGGCAACAGCATGTTCTCGCCCAACATGGGTGTGACCAGGCTGCAGATGGCCAGGTTCCTGAGCCGGGCAGCTGGTCCCGCAGGCATCGACACGATGGGGGTCGAATCCCAGGGGTTGACCGATATCGCGGACATGAGTGAAGAGGCACAGGAAGCTGTCAACACGGTTGCCCATCTGGGCATCATGACGGCGCGCGCGGACGACACGTTCGATCCGGCCGGAATAGTGAGCCGCAGGGACATGGCTGTCCATCTGGCTGCCTTCCTTTCCGCAGCCCTCGTAGGTCCCGGCGGTGTTGACATCGATGACCTCAAGAACGGTCGTGCGAGCGGTGACACGCCGTTCACCGACATTAGCGAGGTCTCGGTCAGCGCCCACAAGGCCATTAGAGACGTCTTCGAGTTGGGCGTGACCACGGGTAAGACCGACACGACCTTCGCGCCGAATGATCCGGTGAGCCGGGAGCAGATGGCAGCGTTCATCACCCGGGCTTTGGCCCACACCAATGCCCGCCCTGCTGGCATCTCCGTACAGGGGGCGACCACGGGCGATACCGAGGAGACCGGCCACGAGCTCCAAATATCGGTCCGTGACGAGAAGCATCAGCCGGAGCCGGACGCACTGGTCGACGTGATCAGCACCTCCGAGCCGGATGAGGCGTTCGATGATGAGGGCGCGTGCGTGAGCAAGAACGTGACCGGTAACTGCACCATCAGTACTGGTGATTACCAGACCGATCCGGATGGCAACACCGACGGTGCCACTGTCACCCTTCCCGATTCGGCTGGCACGCTCACGGTGATGGTGTGGACCGGTGAGGTCGGGGACAAGTTCGACAACGACAGCACCGACTTCGCATCCATCGAGATCGACGCGGCCCTGCCGGCGGACATGATCAAGGTCACCGACGACACGAAGGCGGAATCCGATTTCCTCAAGTTTGGTGACACCGTCACCTACACCTTGCAGGTGGTCAACGAAGAGGGTGATCCGGTTGCGGAGGAAGACCTCGCGGTTACAATTCGCTCGGTCATCACGGATACGACCACTGGGGTTACTCCTGTCCGTGCGAATACCGTTACTAGCGAGGCGGTTCACAAGACGGACGCGGCAGGCCGGATTGAGGTCAGCTTCTCCGAAGACGACCCGGATGGGGATAAGGACAATCAGGATACGGTAACCCTGACCCTGACCCTGACCCGTACCGGCGACCCTGCTCTGGACATCACTGGTGTCAACGACCAAGACACCAGAGACGTCGACGAGGCCGCCAATATTCAGGCGATCTGGTCGGACGCTGACGCAGTGGCCACGAGCCTGACGCTCAGTCAGAGGGTCAAGTACCACGAGACCAATGACGACGGCGTTAGCAATTCGCTGATGGCTACTCTGGTCGACCAGTACGGTGATCCGGTCCGGAGCCAGAAGGTCGCAGTCTGGTCCGACGCTGAAAATCCGGTGACTGGTCCGTCAGAGGGTCTAGGCAGGGGAAGTGCCGCTACGGACACTAGTCCCGCTGGGCCTGGTTCATTAGACGACCCGGCTGATCGGCGCACCACTAGCCGCAAGGGTGTGGCTACCAAGACCTACACCCGATCGGCGACAGCCCCGGACACTGAGACACTCAACGCCCATTACATAAGGATCGTCGGTTGTGACGACGCTGCGAACGCGGATGCTGAGGAGACTTGTTTCCAGGAAGATGGCGTCACGGCGCAAGCTGATGACGTACCCATCCCTGCTGATGAAACCGTCAGCCACTACTGGGCACAACGGGTCGACAGTGATACTGCGTCCGGACCCGTTCTGGTAGCGGACAAGGACAACAACAGCATCGTGATTACTGCCACCGTTGATGGTGTCACCGGCCCGTGGTTGGTGACCTACAAGGCTGGCGATCAGTTCACGGTTGACGGAGGGGCCACCAAGATAGAGGGCTTCGAGAAGGCCCTCAGAGTGGCTGACTCGACCGCCGACCCAGTTGTTGTATCCAACGTCGCGGCCACGATCGGTGATGACGAGGACGACGTCAATACGTTCACCCTCACGACCAGCTAGCCGTCTGCTCCCTTTAGGAGCCCGAGAACACGGAGGGTCCCGGCATACGCCGGGACCCTCCCGCGTCCACCCCCGTTCCTTACCCAGCTCGCCCTATCCCCCGGGCACTTCCTCATGCTTGCGGCCATCGCCCACGGCGCCACCGTTGTGAGCCTTAGGTTGGTCGTACTATCCCGAAGACCTTGGCCGTTGCGCTCCAGCTCGGCGTTCCTTGAGTTACCACGAATGTGGCGGTTTCTCCGTTAGGCTGGGTGGCTAATCCACGGGCAAGGAGCGAGATGCTGATATCGAGGCGTTCACCGTTGGCCGTAGTGGCCCTGCTGTCCCTGGTTGCGACGCTCCTGGCACTGCCGGTGATGCCCGCTGCCGCCACGAACGGAGAGCCGGATGACCTCCCCCTCTACTCGGCGTGCGCGTCCCCCGCCATAGGCTCAGCCGGATTCGAGGATGTTTCGGCGAGAAGTGTGGCCCGGGATGCCATCAACTGCATGGTCCACTACGGGATCATGCCGGGCACCTCTTCGACGATGTTTGAGCCTGACCTGGGGGTGACCCGCCAGGAGATGGCTCTGATTCTCATCCGGGCGGCCGGCCCCGCCGGTATCGACATACCCCGAGCGCGGGACCAGGGCTTCGACGACATAGGCCATCTGCCCGCGAACGTTCGGGACTCCATCAACCAGTTGGCCCAGCTGGATATCACCCACGGCACCACGGACACGACCTACACGCCTGAGCGGGTGGTCAACCGCCGCGAGATGGCCCAGTTCTTCACCCGCTTCCTGAGGGAGGCGCCGGTGGGCGAGGGAGGCGTGGACGTCGAATCGGTCATACCCGATGACCGGGTGTTCACCGATATCGAAGAACTTCCCCACGATCCCTATAGCGCCATCCGGCTGATATACGAGCTAGGGGTGACCGAGGGCACCACCACCACCACCTACAGCCCCACCGACCCGGTGACGCGGGCGCAGATGGCGCTGTTCGTCAGCCGCATGCTGGCCCACACCAACGCCCGCCCGGCCGGCATCACCATGCAGGTGGAGGACACCTCGGTCACCGCCGATGACACGGTCGACATAGTGGTGTCGCTGCGGGATGAGAACCACGACCCGATGGTTGACGCCTCGATCGACCTCTTCTACGTAGCCGAAGGCGATACAGGTTTCGTCTCGAACGGCAGGTGCAGCAGCAAGGCGATTATCGAGGCGGGTGACAGCCGGTGCACCGTCGACCTTGGTGATGAGATCACCGACGGCGACGGGAACCTGTTCTACACGATGGAGATTCCCGAGAGCCTTACGGTGTACGCCTGGACCGGCGACCGCAACGACAGCTTTGACATCGACAGTACCGACCACGCCACTCTCGAGCTCAGCGTGTCCAAGACCCCGGACGGATTCCTGCTCACTGACGACATGCCCGAGGGTGCCCTGCGGCTCCCCTTCGGGGACACCGTCACCTTCACCTTCCAGGTGGTGGACGAGGACGACAACCCGGTAGCCGTGGAGGACGCTGAGATCCGTATCCTGACCGTGGAGGAGAACGACGGCCGCCAGATCCGCGATCGGACCAGGACCTACCCCACCGACTCCTCGGGCCGGGTGGAGCTCACGTTCCGGCTCACCGACCCCGACTCGGACAGCAACGATCCCCACGGAGAGCTCAACCTCGAGGTGCTGCGGCATGACTACCGGAGGATGACGGACAAGAGCACGGTGGAGATCAACACCCCCAGCAAGCGTTTGCGGTGGTCGGACGACGATGCCGATCCCACCACCGTGCTGCTCGAACAGAGTTTGGATTACAGCACGGCTTCGGACACGGGTCGCAACCGGGTGACCGCCACCCTGCTCGACCAGTACGGCGATCCGGTGCGGGGCACTCGGATCCACTTCACATCCACCGACGAGGATGGCCTGCATCAGAAGCCGGGTGGCGATGCCCTGAACGCCTATCGGAAGACCACCAGCCGCCGGGGAGTGGCGACGGTCACCTACACCCGCAACTCGGACGACTCGCGGACAGAGGAGATCACCGCTCTAGCCGAAGGCTGCACCACCTGCCTGGAGACGATCAAGCATTACTGGGTCGACGACGACCCGGAAAACCTGACCATACTCGGTGGCAGAGTCCTCCACTACGACGCCGATCAGGAAACGTTGATCATTGAGGACGTCAATGCCAGCAGCGAACTGTACGCGATCTACTTCGACGCCGAGGACCAATTCAACGACGGGCTCCCCGACGATCCCAGCACGAAGGTGCCGATCAGCTACCGGGCCTTCAAGGAAGCCCTGGCCAAGGAAGAGGAAGAGAGAACTAGCAGCGACTACAACATCGACGTCGTGGTCGAAGGCTCCGACCCCGATGACGTGAACCGCTTCACGCTGTAACAGCCTCTACGCCACCCCACCCACCCAGGTGCGGGGAGCCCCCCCGGCTCCCCGCACCCTCTCCCTTCGCCACGCCGAACCTAAGGTCAAGACGTCTCCCTTGCGAGCCTTAGGTTGAGGACACGCGACGCATCTCTGCGGACCTTAGGTGGCGAGCTGCAGCTTGCTCCGAGCCTGAGGTTCGCACGAAACCGCTGGATGGTGCTGTGGGTAGCCGCCTACCATGTTCCCAAGCACGAGGAGAGGAGTAACCCCGTGAGTTTCCGGGTGTTCCCGTCGGTGCCGACCGTTGGTCGTGGATCGATAGTAGGCCTCCCCGGAAGGGGAGAGGCGGGTCGCCGCAATTGGTGGATACCGCTGGCCGTCCTGGCGCTCTTGGGTTCCCTCCTGGTCGCCCCCGCCCCACCGGCCTTGGGCGTAGAGGGTGGTCCGGACCACCTTGCTCGGCTCTCGGCCTGCGTGGGCGCCGCTCTCGAGCCGGCGGGCTTCCACGACACGGAGGGCAGCTTCGCCGAGGATGCGGCCGACTGCCTCGCCCACTACGAGATCACCTTGGGGACCAACGCCGAGATGGGGCTGTTTTCGCCCGGCCAAACCGTGACCCGCCTCCAGATGGCCCTGTTCCTGACGCGGGCGGCCGGTCCGGCCGGGGTCGATCTACCCGAAATCTCCGATCAGGGCTTCACCGACCTCGATGTCGGGTCCGCCAGCCAGAACGCCATCAACCAGATGGTCGGCCTCGGAATAATTGAAGGGATCTCGTCCACCACCTTCGACCCGCACGGCCCGGTTGCCCGCAGCGATATGGCGCGGTGGCTGGCCCGGTTCCTCAGCAAAGCCCCCACCGGCCCGGGAGGCACGGACATCGATGACATCGAACCCGACGAAGATCACTTCACGGACGTGTCCTCGGTCGACTTCAGGACCCGCGCCGCCATCCGCAAGATCTACGAGATGGGGGTGACCCAGGGGACGTCGGCCTTCAACTTCTCGCCCGACAGGGAAGTGAATCGGGGGCAGATGGCCGTGTTCATAAGCCGGATGCTGGCCCATACCCATGCCCGCCCGGCCGGGTTGACCGTCCAGGCCGCCGAGCCGGCGCTCTCCGGGGACAAGGACATCACCGTGTCGGTCTCCTACCGGGACGAGAACCATGAGCCCCGGTCTGGCAGGCTCGTGGACGTTTTCACCTCCACCAACCCCGAAGAGGCCTTCGACGACACCGGCCGTTGCACGAGCCATGTCTCGCCCACCGGGCTCGGGCGGGCCTGCGTGATGGATAGCTCCGACCACCTCACGAGCCCGGCCGGGTACGTGCGGATCGATCTGGACCTAGCGTCGGATACGGGAGCGCTCCGGGTCTGGGCTTGGCGAGGTCCCAACGGCACGTTGTACGACAACAATGCCCGCACGGCCTCGGTCCTCGATGTCAGGACCCTCGGCATCCCCACTGCCCTGGAAGTCAGCGACGACATGCCGGCCACCGCCCGGAAGCTCCGCCTCGGCGACACGGTGACGTTCACCTTCCGGCTGGTCGACGCCAATGGCGACCCGGTACCCAAGCCAGGTGTGGAGTTCAGCCTCGGTGTGGAGCGGTGGTTGAACGGGCGCAGCTTCCGGCACGACACCATCACCAAGGAGACCGGCCCGAAAGGCTCGTTCGAGATGGAGTTCCGTCACACCGATCAGGACACTGATGAGTTGGGTGACACCGCCCAACTGGACCTCGATGTCCTGGACAGCGGCATGCTGGAGGTGAGGGACCTGACCACCGTGGGGATGCTGACCAATGACGGCAACAGCGATGACCGGCTGCTCGACTGGTCTGACGCGGAGCCGGTGATCACCTCCCTCAGGCTGACCGTGCCCGACATATACCTGATGGCCTCCTCGGATGGCTTCGGGGCGCGCAACAGAGCGCGGGCGACCCTCACCGATCAGTACGGGTCGGGAGTGGGCAGTCGCGAGACCATCAGGTTCGAGTCCACCGACCCCTCCGTAATGCCCAACGGCACCGACCGCACCACCAACGTGGGGGGCGTGGCCACCCTCGAGTACCGGCGGGACTCCGATTCCGGCGCCGCCGAGTGGATCACCGCCCGGCACGGCTCGCACAAGGCCACGGCCCGCCAGTTCTGGGCCGGCCGGATCCCCGCCGGCACCAGCGGCTCGGGGGTGGTGGCAGTGATCGATCCCGCCAACAACCGCGCCGTGGTAGTGGCCGGCGAAGACGTCTGGCTAGTGGAGTACAGCACCGCCGACCGCCTACAGATCGGCAGCGAGCGGGTCCGCATCCTCACCTTCAAGGAAGCCCTGACCGTAGGCGACAAGCTCGCCTTCGAGACCCCCTCAACCGGCGAGGGCCCCAACACCTACACCCTCACCAACACCTAACCCCCCAGGGCCGCGCCGGCAAGCGCGGCCCTGGGAAGGGTCTAGTCAACCCCACCAGCCGCCCTTACAGTTCCGGGAGATTCAGCGAGAGGAGCAATCAGTGTCCATCGGGCGGCATAGGCCGCTTACATGGCCGCTACGCGTCTTGAAGTCGGGCTAGCGAACGTCCGATATGACGATGGAACGCCACACTCCCGGTTGAACTAGTCCACAGGGTTTCCGGCACGGGTTCGGCCTGGGGGGGTAACAGCATCTCAACTAGCTGCCGTTGTTCGGTAGTCAGGCTGTACTTCTCGCAAATCTGGTCGAAGGGCCACTGCCGAGTGGGGTTGATGACTTCAAGGCCGATGATCGCTCCCTGGTCGTCGACGTCCACAAGTGTGCCTTCGTCGATGACATGGGTTTCCGCTGCGATTGCCGGGGCGAATCCCACGTACAAGGCGTCCGCCTGCAGATCGTAGGAGAAGTACATCCTTCAGTCTCCGTTCTTCCACGCAGCCGTGATGACCACTGAATGGTCGGTGGCGGGAACACATACCCGCAACCGACGTCCTCCTTCTGTAATCCCTTCGATCCAAACTGTGCCTGGTTCTCCGGGCTTTGTGGGACCTGTCTGGTGTCGTAGAGCGACTTCGACGTCTCTAACTGTAATGTTTCTAAGCGCCGTACGCTGTATCGCGTGATGGGTAAATCTCAAACTCACGCAACACATCGTAGTAGTCGTGACTCCATCGATCCGAATCAAGGTTATGTCCGTTAGGCGGTTAGCTGAGTCGTGATCCTGTTGACTTCACGTATGTAGTAGTCAGCCCAGCCAGAGCCAGAACGCGCACGACAACAGTGCCGGCAAGGCCTCGGTCGTCGATGTCGGGACGGCCCGCATCCTCACCACCCTGGAGGTCAGCGACAACATGCCGACCACCGCCCAAAAGACTCTGCCTCGACAACACGGTGACGTTCGCATTCCGGCTGGCCGACGCCAACGGCGACCCGGTGCCCGAGCCGGGCGTGGAGTTCAGCCTCGGTGTGGAGCGGTTGGTGAACGCGCACAGCTTCGGCTATGACACCGTCACCAAGGAGACCGGTGGGGAAGGCTCGTTCGAGATCATGTTCCGCCACACGGATCAGGACGACGAGGAATTGGGCGACACCGCCCAACTGGACCTCGATGTCCTGGACAGCGGCATGCTGGAGGTGACGGACCTGACCACTGTGGGGATGCTGACCGATGACGGCAACAGCGATGACCGGTTGCTCGACTGGTCAGACGAAAAGGGAGTGATCACCTCCCTCAGGCTGACCGTGCCCGAAATATACGTGGTGGCCTCCTCGGAGGGCTTCGGGGCGCGCAACAGAGCGCGGGCGACCCTCACGGATCAGTACGGGTCGGGAGTCGGTAGTCGCGAGACCATCAGGTTCGAGTCCACCGACCCCTCCGTGACGCCGAACGGCACCAACCGCACCACCAATGTGGGGGGCGTGGCCGCCCTCGCCTACCGGCGGGATTCCGATTCCGGCGCCGCCGAGTTGATCACCGCCCGGCACAATACGCACAAGGCCACGGCCCGCCAGTTCTGGGCCGGTCGGATCCCCGCCGGCACCAGCGGCTCGGGAGAGGTGATAATCGTCGATCCCGCCAACAACCGTGCTGTGGTAGTGGCCGGCGAAGACGTCTGGCTAGTTGAGTACGGCACCGCCGACCGCCTACAGATCGACAGCCGGCGGGTCCGCATCCTCACCTTCAAGGAAGCCCTGACCGTAGGCGACAAGCTCGCCTTCGAGACCCCCTCAACCGGCACCGGCCCCAACACCTACACCCTCACCAACCCCTAACCCCCCAGGGCCGCGCCGGCAAGCGCGGCCCACAAAGGGGACTAGTCAACCCCGGCGGTACCCCTTACAGTTCCGGAAGAGAGCCGACGAGAGAGGGGTAATCAGTGACCACAGTCACCGAGGGCCTGATCAACGCCAAGGAGAGGCCCGCCAAGCAGGGTCCCGCACCGACCTCGCCCAAGCCATGCCTTCCTTCGAGCAGCGGATCAGCCAAGTCGGCTTCCGCATCCTCACAACTGTGATCAGCACCAACATCGGCCTCGCAGGCCTAGTGATAGCAGTCCTCAAATGACCGACGCGATGGCGCTCCACGAGCCCAGCATGGTCCCTAATGTCAATCCAGGCAAGATAGAGGGCCGTGTAGTTTGCTGCGGCGCGTTTGTGCAGATATCTGGCTACGGCCCACGCCGCAAGAGTTACAGCCTACGGCTGACGCTAGCGTAGGCCAACGTTGTCGCTTGATGGCTGGCCGACCACCCCTCTCCCCATTTGGATCGCTAGGTGACGTTCGGCGTGCCGGCAAGGTACTCCGCCGAGCGCAAATCCCGCAAGGGCAAAGACCCACGAACGAGGAAGTTCGCCAAGCTCGGGAAGTTGTCGAAGCCTACCGGTCTGCCCACGCTGCGCCGTTAAACGCCGCATATATGGGATTGCGATCATGCATCACCACCGAGGGATTTCACCCCGACGTCTCACGGCGACTCAAGAGACTCCCCACCATCGAGGACAAACTGCGGCGGCTGCCCATGATGGACCTTTCGACCATGCAGGACATCGGAGGCTGCCGGGCCGTTCTCGATACCCAAGAACAGGTCCAGCGGGTTGTAGAGCGGTTCCGTAGGAACAGCCACAGGCGCAACGAGCAGCCAGACAGAATCAAGAACTACGTGAAGTCACCCAGGGACACGGGTTATAGAGCCATCCATATCTACACGAGGTACCATCGTCGGCGGATTGAGGTGCAGCTCCGCACGCCAGGACAGGACTTGTGGGCCAAACTCGTCGAAGATTTGACCCACATCACGGGAATCGACGTCAAGAACGGGGACGGTCCAGACGAGGCTCACGAACTGCTCAGGAAACTGGCGGCCTTCCTCTCGATGAGCGAGTCCGGCCAGCTTCCCGCGGGCTCTCTTGTGGATGATCTCAACATGCTGGTACATGATCTCAACATGCTGGTAGCCAACACATTGATGTCGGCTAATCTCTCATCACCAAGGATCCAAGAAAACCCATGACGACACGCCGGCAAACTATCGACTTCCTCATCGCGTTCGACCACGACACAAGGACGCAGATCAGCCTTGACGAGTTCTGGGACACCAGGAGGGCCCTTGAAGCGTACGTCAAACTCGAAGAGCAGTACCGGAACAACCCGCGGGTGGAGGTCGTCCTGCTGGGTTCGGACTCGATAGACACAATCAAAGTTACTCATTCCAATTACTTCGATGACACAGTCGACGCTCTAAACAACCTGATCGCCCACCTCGAACGAAAGACGTCTCCCAGCGATCAGACTGGGGACATCGGTGGCGGGGCAGTCCAAGCTACCTGTCTCCTGCCCGGTTCCTCTGATCCGCAATGGGTTCCGACCACCGCCGGACAGGATGACGCGAAAAGAGAACTAGGACACACAGCAGCCATACGGCCACACCTGGGTAGGGTGGCAGCGGAAGGCCGGGACTCTGGGACTCAACCAACTGGAAGAGCGAGTACTGAGATGAAGATCGAACGAGCCTACATCAACCACCAACTGGGTGCCGAGATAGACGTGGCAGTGAGTGCAGGCAGAAGCAATGAGGACCTGTTCGTGCCAGTCAAAGGGCTACTCGTGCGGGAGTCGACCGTGACAGCGCTGTCACGATCGCTCGTAGACCACCTTGGGCTTGAAATGGCTCACTATGGTTGGAACCCAGACCTAGAGGTAGCGTACATTGCTTACGCTGGTGTGGACTTGGCGTTACAAGGAGACAACGGTTGGGCGCTGTTCCGTAACCTCGAAGTCGTGAATATGGAAAACCTGAGAGGCCTACTCCTTGCTCGGAACATGGCAGGTGGCGAGGACCCAGACGTGCTGATCGGCAAAGATATAATCGACTGCGGCGCCCTACTCCTCTTCGAGCAGAAGTTCGTATTCACCATGCAGGTCGGTCCGAGGCTAGAGCCAGTGGTCCCGATGCAGGCAAGCGTTCTGGAACCGTCACTACAGGGCATGTAGCAGCCACCAGTCCACACCCCGCTCTAGGAATAGCCGCGACCAGCGAACTAAGTCGCTGGGCGTTGTGGGGAATGGCCTGAGGATCCTGATATCGCTGGATCAGGTTCGAGTCCACCGACCCCTCCGTGTTACCGAACGGCACCAACCGCACCACCAATGTGGGGGGCGTGGCCGCCCTCGAGTACCGGCGGGACTCCGATTCCGGCGCCGCCGAGTGGATCACCGCCCGGCACGGCTCGCACAAGGTCACGGCCCGCCAGTTCTGGGCCGCCCGGATCCCCGCCGGCACCAGCGGCTCGGGAGAGGTGGCAGTGATCGATCCCGCCGACAACCGCGCCGTGGTAGTGGCCGGCGAAGACGTCTGGCTTTTGGACTACAGCACCGCTGACCGCCTACAGATCGACAGCCGGCGGGTCCGCATCCTCACCTTCAAGGAAGCCCTGACCGTAGGCGACAAGCTCGCCTTCGAGACCCCCTCAACCGGCACCGGCCCCAACACCTACACCCCTCACCAACACCTAACCCCCCAGGGTCGCGCCGGCAAGCGCGGCCCACAAAGGGGACTAGTCAACCCCGGCGGTACCCCTTACAGTTCCGGAAGAGAGCCGACGAGAGAGGGGTAATCAGTGACCACAGTCACCGAGGGCCTGATCAACGCCAAGGAGAGGCCCGCCAAGCAGGGTCCCGCACCGATCTCGCCCAAGCATGAAGGCCCATAGATCGACAACATCTGACCGCTGGTACAGTCCCTTGCGACAAGATCACGGGATTCCGCGAGCGCAGTAGCGCTAGAAGGAGCAGGACGTGGCATCCACCACTGCCACAACCAGAATACAGCCGACCGCTGGCGCGTCCAGCGTTGGGGACTCGTCCCGGACCTCATGGGCGGACCATTTACGGCATGTTGATCAGCAAATCCAGAGGATGGTTGTTCTGCTGGCGCCACATCGGCATGAGCTCGAGCTTCTACATCAAGCTCTGAAACGTTTGGCAGCAACGCGACCACCCTCCCCTTACGAGCACATAAGAGAAGGGTTCGCAGAGCAGGCAAACGATATCCGGTGCCACTGGGAACAGGTGGGTTTCCATCTTCAGAGAGCCATGGAACAGATGGAGAAGAGACAGGCCGAGAAAGTCGCTCATGAATGAGACAGAACCTCATCAAGACGCCGACACATCCCCCGATCCGGACCTAACCCCGTCGCCAGTGCCTCGGCCGGACGAAACGTACAGGCCCTAGAACTGAACCACCGGTTTTTCGAGCGGGACCAGGATCTGTCATCAGGCACAGCAGGAGGCAAGGCATGAACCGATGGTTAGAAGAAGAGATGCATCGAGTGATGATCGAGAAGAACCGTCCTCCGCACCGCACGGTATACACCCCCGGCGAGGATCCGGAGGAATTCGGGCGTCGCGCCGCCCGAGATCTGTGGGATAGGTACATCAAGGACGCAGTCAGCACCACCGCCCAGTCGGAGAAGCGCTGAACGATCGCAGTGTCCCCGAGTAAAGACCGCCGAAACTAGCCTCGACCCCGCCGACAACCGCGCCGTGGTAGTGGCCGGCAATGACGTCTGGCTTTTGGACTACAGCACCGCCGACCGCCTACAGATCGACAGCGAGCGGGTCCGCATCCTCACCTTCAAGGAAGCCCTAACCGTAGGCGACCAACTCGCCTTCGAAACCCCCTCAACCGGCGGCGGCCCCAACACCTACACCTAACCCCCCAGGGCCGCGCCGGGAAGCGCGGCCTGAGGGTCAGGTCACCACGTATGACGCCCTGATCCTCAGGATCACCGCTGCTGCCGGTCGCGTGGGGAGAATTGCTACGATTGGCGCGTGCGCCACAGTAGTCTTAATGATGTGGAAGGGCTGCGGGTCCGAGCATCGATGGGCACGGAAGGACTGCCGGACTTCGATGCGCCGCCTGTGGTTGAGACCGTGCTGGCAGTTCGAATTCGCGATGTCATGGGTTTTGACGCGCCTCGACTAGTCAAGTTCTGGGACGATCGCCTCTCGGCCGATCTGCCGACGATTGAGGAGAGGCCACCTTACGACGCTCCGATTGAGCAGTTCGGCCAGGGTAGTGGGACTCCCCGGATGGCCCTGCAGGTCGGCACTGCGATGCCCTCGCCTCGATTCTTCTGCTCCAGCGGCAGCGATCTCGTCCAACTTCAACAGGACTGGTTTGCGTACAACTGGCGCAAGACGCCGGATAATCCCGACTACACGCGATACGAGAAGGGGCGAGCCAAGTTCAAACGCTGGCTGATGGACCTCGGTTCCTACGTCCAAGAGACGCTCGGGGAGACGCTGATACCGACTCAGTGCGAGGTGACGTATATCAAGGCACGCGTCGGCCTACGTGATCCCCGGTGACGAAGGTTCCCCGGTGGGCCGCCTCCATGTGGCCGTCGATCGAGCGTGGGCAGGTGAGGAGAGACGGCCAATCGTCCTGTTGAGCTTGACCGCGCGGGGCGCGCCGCAGGCCGGCGACATCCCTTCGGCCCTCGAGTTTCTCGACCTAGGTCGCCAGTGGGTCGTCAAGGGATTCACCGACCTGACAACAGACACATTTCACCGGCGCTGGGGATTGTCCCCGAACAGGAGGCACCATGACTTTGGCTGAGCCCGCCGTTTTCGGCGCGGCATCATCGGCGTCGTCCCTAGATGAGTCGGCGCTGTCCTTACAGAGGATGTATTTCGCCATTCCTGACTCTCGCGCTCCGCGGCCCTCGTGGCTCCACCGGGTCGATATCGAGATCAAGGAACTGCTGCTGCTACCCGAAGGATGGGATGGGGTCGCGGCCTATCTGGTATCCGCCGAAGCGGTCAGCGGGGCACGCAGGTTGGCTGCCACGATCAGCGAGGCTCTACCGCGTCTTCGGCGACCGACGGTGACGCCGTCGATTGATGGCCGTGTCGTTCTTGAGTGGCATTCGCCAGGCCGTCACATCGACTTCACAGTGGGACGGGAGTCGATCGTAGTCTTCTACGAGGATGGCGAGCAGGTGTTGGACTGGGAGGGACCGCTCCCCGATTCTCCGATCAACCCACTCTTCTTTCTCGCTTCTCACGGCTGGTAGACGGCGCGAGGATTCATGCTGGGCAGTTGTCCCTACGACGACGACCCTATTGGAATCCCGCCGGGCGCACGTCTGATCCGCCGGGTCAATCCGAGGTTCTGCGACTGGAACGCCCTTGACGATGCAGGAAATCCCCGGGTGACCCGGCAGGCGGTGCAGTTCTATACAAGAAGATGGCTGCCAAGTTCGGTTGTCCGGGGCCTGCGTTGTCGGTGATCGTCGAATCACTCGCCGACCCGACCAAGGTATTGGCCGAACGCTACGCGGGTGACGGGCTCGCACGTGTGACCGCCGACGTGATCCGCGGCGCCGACGGCAAGCGCGGAATCCAGCTTTGGCCGATGCCGGAGGAGCCGGCCCATGCTGTTGTGTTCCGCGTTGACGGGGGCAGAGACCTCCCTGCCGGTGTCAAGAAGCGGTTGGCCGAACACCTGAGCGAGAACTGGATCGTGCCGCCCAGGAGGTGACGTCTAAGGCGGCGCCGGTCAGGGGCGACGCTTTCACCATCGCGACCGGCCTACGAAATCAGGAGGCGGCCAAGCCGAGTCACGCTCCTTCATGTGACCAGAGCCATGCGGATCCACCCGCTACAGTCCGTCGAAACGGGCCCGAGAGTCCGAAGGCGGTCCGTCGGTTGCGGATTGCTCCGAATTTGTGTGTCCGTGTCACTACCCGTCGATAGGGTTACGTCGTGAAAGAAAAGGAGGTTGGGTGGTGGATACGCAGACCGCTGGGGTCCGGTCGAAGAAGGCGGAGGTTTTGAAGCTCTTCGAGGAGCGCGACCAGCGCGACCAAGCGCCGTTCGGGAGTGTTCTCGAGTTCTACAACTTCATGAAGGGCCAGGGTTCCGATCTCGACGACGTCGATGTCGCGGTCGCCATCGGTCGCCTGGTCTGCGAGGGCAAGTTGCGCTATGCCCTCGACGGTGTTCGCCTCGTCTCATAGTGGGCATCCGGTCGGATCGGTTCCTAGAGACCAATAGCGAGACCAATACCACCGATCCTCGCAATCCTTACCAGAGGGATCGCGACCGGGTTCTGTATTCCCCGGAGTTCCGTCGACTGAGCGGAGTGACCCAGGTGGCGTCTGCCGGCGAGGGAGATGTCTTTCACAACCGCCTGACGCATTCTCTGAAGGTTGCGCAGATCGGTCGTCGCCTCCAACAGCCTACGAACCGATCTGGCTCTCGACGCGCTCGAGCAAGCACTCTGGGCACGGCGACCAGACACGACAGAACCCGATCGGCGGCTGGTGCATCATTCCGATCGGGGCAGCCAATACCTGTCCATCCGCTACACCAACCGGCTCGCCGAAGCCGGCATCGAACCGTCGGTCGGATCCGTAGGCGACTCGTACGACTGTGACGAGAATGGTGGGGTCGTTGGGTCGGGTCTGACTCTTGCTACGACCGGCCACAGAGTGCCTTTGCGTTGATCAACGCACTCGCCGAGACTGTCATCGGTCTCTACAAGACAGAACTCATCCACAAGCAGGCGCCGTGGAAGGACCTCGACCAGGTCGAGTACGCCACCCTCGAATACGTCGACTGGTTCAACCACCGCCGCCTCCTCGAACCCATCGGACACATACCACCCACAGAAAAGGAGGCTGAGTACCATCAACAACAGACACGAGGCCGGCCAGCCGGCCTCGCAGGACTCAAGTAAAACACTCTCCGGCAAACCCAGGGCAGTTCAAGGTCGTTTTCGTAGTGTATTCTCTCGTATTCGATCGGGCTTCGCATCTCTGGGGCGGTGTGGCGTCGTTGCCGGTTGTGGAAGACTTCAAGGTATTCGAAGATGGCGTTGGCCAGCTCGATACGGGTGCGCCATCGTTGCCGGTCCAGCAGTTCGACCTGCATGCGAGCCCGGAACGACTCCATCAACGCGTTATCAAAACAGTCCCCGACGGATCCCATCGAGGGCACGAGCCCGGACTGCTGCGCCCGGTCCGTGAACGCCCAGGAAGTGTAGGGGGTGCCCTGGTCTGGGTGGATCACCGTCTCCGAGCCCGGTTGGCGGTTGCTGATAGCCATACCCGGGGCGGAGGTGACCAGCCCGGCGGTGGCGGAGTGGTCTATGGACCAGCCCACGACGCGGCGGCTGAACACGTCGAGGACGACCGCGCAGTAGATCTTTCCTTCCCGAGTTGGATGCTCGGTGATATCGGTGACCCACAGCTGGTCGGGTCCGTGGCGGGCGAAGTTACGGTCTACCAGGTCCGCTGGTGTATCCACCGGTTTGATTCGCCGCCGTCTGGGGCCTCGGCTTCCGCTCAGGCCGGCCAGGCCGGCTCGTCTCATGAGCATCGCCACCGCGTTGTGCCCGACCCTGATTCCATAGCCCAACCTCAGCTCAGCATGCACCCTCGGTGCTCCATACGTCCCACGGGACTGTTGGTGAATCTGGTGGATGAGATCAGTCAACCACACATAGCGGATGGCCCGAGCCGAGGGTGGGCGAACTCTCCACTCGTAGAAACCTGATTCCGACACCCCCGAGCACCCGGCACGCCACCTCGCTGCGCTGCCCCTCACCCCTCATGATTTTGATCGCTTCGTACCGCCCTCTGCGGACACCACCTGGGCTTTCAGCAACTCGTTGGCCCGTCTGGTCACGGCCAACTCGGTCTCCAGCTCGGCGATCCGCCGGCGACCAGCTCTCAGTTCCTCCTTCTCCGAAGACGTCAGGCCCGGCTCCAGACCCCGATCGACAGCCTCCTAGCGCCGCCAGTTGTAGATCGTCTGGTCCGACACGCCAAGATCGGCAGACAGGGACGCCACCGACCTGCCAGCAGCCAACAAGTCCAGGACCTTGCGGCGGAACTCGGGTGGATATCTATATGGCATGAGACCCTCCTTTACGGGTCAGCACACCACCAATTCAAATATGCCGACTCCGGAAAACCGGGGTATCACCTAAGTCTCCGGGAAACCCGGGGCGATTCACCGGCCCCAACACCTACACCCTCACCAACACCTAACCCCCCCCCAGAGCCCGCGCCAGGAGTCGGCGCGGGCCGAGGAAGGGTCTAGTCAACCCCGCCAGTAACCCTTACAGTTCCGGAGAGAGCTCGCGAGAAGGGCAAATCAGTGACCACATCCACCGAGCGGACCGCCGATCCCAAGCCCCAGCCCCACCAAGCAGAGTCCCGCACCGACCTCGCGCATGCCATGCTCCCCCTCAAGCAACGGATCAACCAGGCCGGCTTCTGCGTCACCGCGACCGACCTGTGCTTAGGCGGTGGTATCCGTCCTCGGCGTTCTGAAGTTCCTGATTGGACCACAGACCCGGCCAGGCCCAGGTCGCGACCCAGCCGAGTGGTGGGCCACGGGACCAGCTGGTCCGCTTTGGGCTCGGTCGGATTGAGGCCCCCCACGGTCGAAGGTAGCGCGTTGACTACCAGTCGACTACCAATTGTGTATAGTGAGGGACACCCTAAACGCGAAAATCTACCCGTTCAGGATGGGTCGAAATACGCCGATTCGTGTGCTAGCTGTGTTAAAAGCGGCACTAGAGTACGAGTCCCCCGATCTGCGCAGGAGACCTTCTAGATGGCAGAGCAATCTCCCTTCATTGTGGTTGTCACAGATCCCGGAGCCGACAATGAGGTAATCAAACGTATCGAGAAGCTCGACCAACACAAGCTGACAATTAACACTTGGCTTGTGCGCTCCCCGTTACTGGTGAGGGACCTGACCAACGAGTTGGGCATGGCAGACAACCCGGTCGGGGCAGGTGTCGTGTTCCGACTCAACGGGACTTACTGGGGTCGCTCTGATCAGAACACTTGGGACTGGCTCAGTCGTGTCGGATAAAACCCCGGATGAGTTGTCGCAACGTGGCGTCCCAGGAGAAGTACAACGTCATTACACCACCCGATCCGATGTGCTAGAACTGCTAGAACCACTAACTAAGCATCTTGGATACCACGAAGGATTCAGATTCACCGCAGCACTCGTGATCCCGCTCATCTGTGTATTAATAACAGCCACGGCGATACTTGTTGCTGCGTTCGCTAGCTAGCTGACCCGCCGTGGTCCGCAGACTTGTTCTGCGGCGATGAGGTCGCAGTCGAGCGCCGCCGAGGTGTACTGCGCGGAGTACGAGTTTTACTAACCCACATTGGCGGCCTAGCCCACCTTTACAACCTATTTGCGATCTTGGTCACGGTTCCATCAGGTGGGTCCGGCTCGTGTTCTTGGCCATTTCCAATTCGGTCAGCATGGCGGTCAGCTTTGTCCGGTAAGACTGGGCCATGCCTTCGCTGTCCCGATACCTCTCAGTTCCGTTTCCAACTCTTGAAGTTGCTGCCACTCGGCGACCGACAAATCCTCGACTGCCTTCATCGTTCCGTACCTCCTCGTCGTGTTGTCTATGTGATCCCGGCCCGGCGGAGGTGGTTCAGAGTTACCAACGCCTAATGGGGATTGTCCCGATCCGGTAGCATACTTCGACGTGTGAGCACGCCCGGTCCTCTCCACAGGTACCCGCCACCTTTCCGTTAGCAGGCTCGGGTTCGGGATGTGGGCAATCCTTCGTGCGGTCGTCGCGTAGTCTTCGGTCGATGTGGCTAGAAGTCGGTGCAGCGTTCTCGAGGCTTGGATCTGACGCTCAAGGCCTGCCGGTGGCGAGGTGAGGACGCCGGGGACGGTGCGCGCCAGGCTGGCTCGCGCAATGCCGGCCGCGTTCGTTGTGCTGTCGCTGCTGGCGCCGGGGCAGACGGTTCCTGCTGTGGCCCAGTCCCAGCCGGAGTTGTGCGATCCGGGAGGGGTGGAACAGTTCACCGATGTGGAGGCCGCCGACTACGGCGCGGCATACATACTTTGCATGCGCGCCCTCGGATTGTCGATCGGTACCGGCGATGGGGCCTACGGACCCGACCGCCTGCTGAACCGCGGCCAGATGGCCACCTTCCTGGTGCGGCTATGGCATGACGTGTTGGGCCGCGAGTGTCCCGAAGGGGGATCGCCGTTCACCGACGTCCCTGCCGGTGGCACCCATTCGGCCGACATCGAATGCCTGTACAACCTGGGGATCACCTCAGGAGTGACTCCCACCACGTACGGGCCGCAGCTGCCGCTGAAGACCTCCCAGATATCGCGGTTCCTGTTACGGGTCTACCAGAAGACAAGGAAAATCTGCCCGGACACCGGCGGAGCCGAGAGCGGCGAGTTGGAAGAGGCGGTGAATTGCCTTACCGCCCTCAAGGTTCTGCCTCCGGGCGAGGGCCGAGGGGCAGGGCCGGTCACCCGGGCACAGATGGGGGTCTACCTGATCGGGCTGTGGCACAACCTCTCCGGGAGAGGGCTGCCAGCGGAACCACCACCCGTCCGCCAGCCTCGTATCGCCTACAGCAGCTGCTACCTCGGCGAGCGTTTCGAGTGTTCGGAGATCGGGATGATCGACGCCGAGGGTACCGATCACCGACAAGTCCCGACCGCCGGGTGGTTACCACAACGGATAGACATGTATCCGGCCTGGTCGCCAGACGGTGCCAGGATCGCCTACAACGCCAGCGGCGAGATATGGGTGGTCGATGCCGACGGCACTGGTCACAGGCACCTCACCACCACCGGCTATGCCTCACCTTCGTTCGACTGGTCGCCCGACGGCGCCAGGCTCGTCTACTACGGCTACGGGGACGGGACGGGGTTGTGGGTGATCAATGCCGATGGCACCGGTAACCGGCAGCTCACCACCACTCGCCATCTCGGACCTTCGTTCGATTGGTCGCCTGACGGCGCCAGGATCGCCTACAGCGTCTACTACGGCCGCGAGGACGGGACGGGGTTGTGGGTGATCAATGCTGACGGCACGGGCAATCGAGAGCTCACCACGACCGACTACTTCGCACCGACTTTCGACTGGTCGCCCGACGGCACGAGCATCGTGTATTCGGGTTATGACCGGGATAGTGAGGAGAGCGGGTTGTGGGTGGTGGATGCTGACGGTTCCGGTGATCGCCTGCTCACTGTCACCGGCTACGTCACGGACGTCGATTGGTCGCCCGACGGCACGAGCATCGTGTATTCGGGTTATGACCGGGCTGGCGAGGAGAGCGGGTTGTGGGTGGTGGATGCTGACGGTTCCGGTGATCGCCTGCTCACTGTCACCGGCTACGTCCTGGACGTCGATTGGTCGCCCGACGGCGCAAAGATCGCCTACAGCGTCTGGGAACCGGACAACGGAACATGGATCCGGGTGATCAACGCCGACGGCACCAACCACCGAGAGCTCTTGGGATCCCGCCCCGGCCCCGACGAACCCCTCCGCTTCAGCTGGATACGGTTTGTCAAGATCCCGTGACACCAGCTCCCTGAAGTGGGCTAGAGCACGCGGGAACCACGCCCGGGCAGTCTTCTGTTTCCGTGGCGCTAGTTCCCTGAGCCGCCACAAGACCGCGAAAATCGGGACCTATACCTAGCTTGAAGCTGCAAGGGATCCGGGGGAGCGGTGTTAAAGTGGGGTGGGGAAGGGGGATTCCGCACGGAGGGCATTGCCCGTCGGACGGGACTTGGTCTTAAAAACCATTGAGCGTGTTAGGTGCTGCGGTTCGACTCCGCTGCCCTCCGCTGTCTCCCTTCCCCACATAACCCAATAAGTTAATCCTAACTGATCTGCTAGGAAAATCCTCCAGGATTTGCCTTTTGGAGGAGGATTTTTCCCAACGATTATTGTGCGAAGTCAATCTGTGCCTTTATTGTACCTCCTTAGCTAACCTTGATCAAGGAGACCGGTCATGTCGGAGGAGCCAAGCCTGCTACAGCTAGCCCAACGGTATCCCAATGGAGAATCGGCCCGTGTGTGGTTCGAGGAGGTCTATTGACCGAACGGGGTTGACGTCTGCCCTAGGTGTGTGGGGGTGATTGACGACCAGTACGCAATGGCCTCCGGTAAGTCGATGCCCCACCGCTGCCGAATAATCCGGCCGAGCGACGCGGACCTCTGTAGCCGAAGCGCCGAGCTCCCTTCGAGCGGCCGCAAGAGCGCGAAAATCGCCCCCCGCAAATCGGTGCTCCGCGCCGGGCCCCTTACCGTGCTTGGGAGTGTTCCCGGGTGATAATTCGGGGATGGTTGCCTGTTCACGGCGGGTAGGGCTGTCGGGCCCTGTCATTGGATGATTTGGGGAGTGGTGTCGAGCGCGTTCCGTCCTCCCCCGGGGTGGGGGCTGCCTCGACGATATGTTCCCTCACACGGTCCGGCCGACGTCGGGCTCCGGACCGCTGGTGCTTCTAACCCTGATTCTTCATATACACGGGCTGGCAGTCGGATACGGCCAGATCAGAGTTCCCCTCCCTATCCGCTTCGAGCTACCGGCCGTCCGAGCATGAAGAATCAGAGTTAGCGGTTATCCAACATCGTAAAACCAGGGTGTGACACGAATAGAGGCATGAACAATCGTGATGCTCGGGTCCGGTGGGGGCGTTGCGGTAAAGGATGAGGAGATCACCCCGGTCGGGCCACCGTGGCCTGGCCGTGCCTCGCAGGACACGAACGAGGCTCGGGATTCAAAGAAGCTGGCTCCTAGAGACCTTCTGACCGTTATCCTGGGGCCAGAACGCGAAAATCCGCTTGGGAGGACCGATGTTCGTAGTGTCGAGAAGAATGGCCTGGTTGGTGGCATCCGTGCTCGCGGTGCTGCTGGGTATCTCGATACTCCCGGCCTCCGCTTGGAACGGGGAGGCTGACGAGCCTGCCCTCTACTCCGCCTGCGTGGGGCCGGCGCTGGAGGATGCCGGGTTCACGGACGTTCGCAGGTATCCCGCCGACACCAGGGACGCCATTGACTGTCTGGCCCACTACGAGATCACCTTCGGGACCGGCCCGGACACCTTCGCCCCCGACGATCCGGTGCGCCGCAAGCATATGGCCCTGTTCCTCACCCGGGCGGCCGGACCGGCCGGGATCGACCTGCCGCGACCGTCCAATCGCCCCGCTGAGGACTTCCGCGATGTAGCAGGACTGTCCATCCGGACGCGGGAGGCGATCGATCAACTGGTCCAGTTGGGTATCACCCAGGGCAAGACCCGTACCACTTTCGATCCCGACGCCACGGTGACCCGCCGCCAGATGGCCCTCTTCCTGTACCGGTTCCTCGAATTGGCGCCGGTCGGTCCGGGCGGGATCGCTGTCGAGGATGCCTTCCCCGACGACAGGCACTTCGAGGACCTGGGGAACCTGCCGCTCAACGTCTACGAGGCGGTGCGGACCCTGTTCGAGATGGGGGTCGTGGAGGGCACTTCGAGTACCACCTTCAGCCCGGCCAGGCCGGTCACCCGCGCCGAGATGGCGCTGGCGATCACCCGGATGCTCGGCCACACCAACGCCCGGCCCGCCGGTATCACCGTCCAGACGGACGGCGTGGTGGTGGACGCCGAAGCCGACGCCGAGGTGGTGATCTCGATCCGGGACCGGTGGCATCGCCCCGTGACCGATGCGCTGGTGGACATGTTCGAGTGGGACGTGCCGGATTCTCGCCGGGTCGACCCGTTCGATGCCCAAGGTAGGTGCGAGGACGACCAGGTACGGGCCGCGTTCGGGAACGATCCCTGCGTCATCGGTCAGAGCGACGACACCACTGATGTGGACGGAAATCTGGTGTACGACGTGTTCGTGGACGAGGACCTGACCCTGTGGGCGTGGACCGGCGACCTGCGCGACCGCTTCGACCTGGACCGTACGGAATATGTCTCCATCGAGTTCACCGCCGTTGAACCGCCCGACGCCTTCAAGGTGACCGACGACATGCATCCCGAAGCGGAGAAGATGCTGTACGGGAGGTCGGTGACCTTCACGTTCCAGCTGGTCGATGTGGATGGGAAGCCGGTCAGCCGCGAAGACGTGGAGATCGAGATCCGGACCGAGGAGCGGAGCAAGACGAGCGAAAATCAGCTGGCGAGCAGGACGACCAGGACTTACTACACCGACTCGGGTGGGCAGGTCACCATCCCGTACCACATCAACCGCGCCCGGTACGGCGACAGCGACACCGAAAGCGAGCTGAATGTCATCGTCGTGGACCGATCCGGTCTGGGGCTGGACGACGCGACAACGGTAGGCGTGACCTCGAACCCACTGGTGTGGTCCCGGGACGCCCGCGAGCCCACCACCCTGGTGCTGAGCCAGACGCTTGTCTACCACACCGCCGAATCCTCCGGCGCCCGTAACCGGGTGACCGCCACCCTGATCGACCAGTACGGCGATCCGGTGCGTGGCGAAACGGTCCATTTCAGATCGGATGACGATGCTGGCCTCGGCGTCGATTCTACGGATGGGGCCTTGGCCAAGGAGAACTACCGGAAGGACACCAGCCGGCGAGGGGAAGCGACAGTCACCTACGTCCGCAACTCCGCCAACCCGGGCATCGAGACCTTCTCGCACACGCCCGCGGAGACTTCCACGGACACCTACGTAGAAGGCGAATCAGGAGTGACCGTCACGGGGATGGTGGAGCACTACTGGGTCCTCCCGGCGTCACAGGGCCCGGCGCCACAGGGCACGACCGAAGGTGAACTCGTGCACCACGACACGAGGAGGAGCACCTTCGTGATCAAGCCGACGTCGGGTGGTCCCTTCACGATCGCCTACGATTCCAGGGACTATTACTACCAAGGCACCAGCCCGATCGGCTACGACGTGTTCCTTGAGAGGGTGATGGCAAGAGTGATGGAAGGCGACACCCTTACCCTAAGGGCAGACGTGACCTCCCACAGAGCTAGCGCCACCAACACCTTTACCATCGTCCCCTAGCCCTCCAAGCTGGCAGGAGAACGCGAGACTCCGGTGAGCGGTCCTTTCCCGTCGAATCCCTGGGCAGATTCAACCGGCTTCGGTGTTGTTCTGTATTTGGTTACACTTCAGTTGTGACGACCGAGGGTATCAGCGACCACCGACAGCGCTATGACGAGATCGACGTCAGCGAATGGACACCGTACGGAGAAGAGTTTCTGGGGACCAAACCGAAGCAGTGGCTCATCCACCCGGACACAGAGGATCGCTGGCTGATGAAGGACGCGACTTTCAGTAGCCCATATGGCGGACCGGAGTACCGAAAGGGTGATGACTGGGCTGAGCGGATCGCCTACGGAGTAGCGGGGGTGTTACGCCTTCCGGCCGCACCAGTCGAGCTCTCCGTCGCTTTCCGTGGTGAGGAGCGCGTGTACGGGACGATATGTCGTTCGGTCCTAAGGAACAGGGGAGAGCACCTAGTACACGGAAATGCCTTGCTTGACGAACAAGGCGATCATGTAACCGTCCATGACCGGAGTCCGTATACGGTCAGGGCCATTCGTAGGGCTTTGGGGGACTGTCAGCCCCCAACAGACGCCTCGGACGATCTATCCGCGTGGGACACATTCGTAGGGTATCTGGCGCTCGACGCCCTCATCGGCAACACCGACCGCCATGAGGAGAACTGGGCTGTCATCGAGTCGGAGTTCGGCCGCCGTCTAGCCCCTACTTTCGATCACGCCTCCAGCCTCGGATTCCTTCTGAGCGACTGCGCTAGGGAAGAACGGTTGTCGACGAGGGATGGAAATCGCACGCCCGAAGGGTTTGCTGACCGGGCCAAGACCCGTTCTTTCGCAAGCCGCATCCGATTGATGCTGTTGCCGCAACTCGGATGCTTGACGGTCGGGGTGCTGAGGAGCATTGGCTCAACCAGCCTCATGGGATAGAGGACTTGGTGGCACCAATCTGGGCGATCCCGGAACACCGGATGTCGGAACCCGCCCGGAAGTTCGCCGAACGGGTCATACGTCGCAACTGGGAGCGGCTCTCCAGGCCTGCTCTGTCGCTAGGCTGATGGTTGCCAATGCCCCACAGGGGGAAAGACGCATGACCGAGCATGCAGATCCCAGCGTGTACGTCACTTGGCGCCACCCCGAGGGCCCGATCCACCCTGTGGGCCTGCTTACTCGACTTGTTTCGAACGGATCGGAGTCCTACCGGTTCGTCTACCTCAAGGGATCCGAGTCCCTCGAGGGCTTTCTCCACCTTCCGGGCCTGCCCGATCTTCACCAGGTCTATGAGAGCGAGGATCTGTTTCCGGTGTTTCGTAGCCGCCAGATGTCAACCCGCCGCCCGGACTACAAGCAGTATGTCAAGAAGCTAAAACTCGATGTCAATTGCCACCCCTTCGAGGTCATGGCCCGCGGCGGTGGCCGTAGGTCGACTGACCGCATCGAGGTGTTCGCCCCGCCAACCCGTACCACCGACGGCAACCTCACCACACTGTTCTTCGTTCGCGGAATCCGCCATCGCGAAGGTGCTTCAGAAGCCCTAGCCGGATTACAGACCGGCGGTCTCCTTGAACTGAAGGACGAGCCCGACAATGAGTACAATCCTCAAGCCGTCCTTGTCCGCACGCCGGAGGGCAAAGATGTGGGTTGGGTGCCCGATTACTTGGTGGAAATGGTTCACGACCTTCGCGGTCTCACCGGCGAGGAGGCCGTTTCCGTCACCGCTGAGCATATCAATCCCCCTGACGTGGCCCCGAGTATGCGTCTCATCTGCCGCCTTAAGGTCCCGTGGCCGGATCACTACGAACCGCTTACCGGCCCGGAGTTCCAGCCCATAGTCGCGTAGCCGACCGGTCATCGTTCGCCGCCGAGCACGCTTGCGAACGCTTTCAGCCTCGGTTCCGGAGTGGCTACCATCCTGTAGCGGACTATTCCATGCTCGGACTCGACCGTCTCCCAGGAAGGCCAATGACCACCAAGCCGCGCCCTGCTGCTTCGCTGACCGCTCCGCTATACCGCCTGTACGAGCGGCGCCTCCTGCGTCAGCTGGATCCGGACCGCCTCCCCCGTCACATCGGGATCATCCTGGACGGCCACCGGCGCTATGCCCGGGCCGAGGGCTTGGAGACCTATTCCCACAGCTACCGCAGCGGGATGAGACGGTTCGAGGAGTTCCTGGGCTGGGCGGCCGAGTTACCCATCCCTTCCATAACCGCCTGGGTTCTCTCCACCGAGAACCTGGCCCGTCCGGCGGAACAGATCGAGCCCTACTTCAACACGCTGATCGAGATGTTCGGACGGCTTCCGGAGCGCGCCAACCGCCTGGGCTTCCAGCTGAAGGTGATGGGAAGCCTCGACCTGCTACCCGCCGACCTGGTGAAGGCCGCCAAGCATGCCGTGGAGACCAGCCGGTCGGCTTCTCCGGACTCCCGGAAGGTCACGGTCGCCATGGGCTACGGCGGGCGCCAGGAGATAGTTGATGCCTGCCGCGACCTCGTCGACGAGCTGCTCGGGAGCGGGACGCCTCCCGAGGAACTGGCCGAGCATGTGGATGTCACCGGCATAGCCTCCCACCTCTACGAGCCCGACCAGCCGGATGCCGACCTGATAATCCGCACCTCGGGCGAGTCCCGGCTGTCGGGGTTCCTGCTGTGGCAGGCCGCTTATGCGGAGTACGCCTTCGTAGACGTGTTCTGGCCGGCCTTCCGGCGGGTCGACTTCCTCCGCGCCCTGCGAGACTACGCCGCCGCCGACCGCCGCTTCGGCCGCTAGACCCGGAGGGTCCGGGGCACTACCGACAGAGCCCCAACCTGAACGCCTGAACGCCTGAACGCCTGAACGGCGGCCCCCCAGTCGTCGCCCGACCCGGTCACCCTCCGACCGGTCCGTATGCCTCCATCCTCTGCTCGGCGATGGCTATGTAGTCGGGAGAGACGTCCACCCCGATGTAGTCCCTCCCGGCCAAGAGCGCCATCTTGGGGGTCGTTCCGGAACCGCACATCGGATCGAACACCAGGTCCCCCGGCTCCGTCCAGGACCGGACGTGGTCGCCGGCCAGCTTCTCGGGGAAGACGGCCGGGTGGCGGAAGGCCACCTTGTCCCTGGTCGTACCTCCCAAGCCCACCGCATACGCCCAGATATTGGTCCTGGTCTTCTCCTTCTTGAGCTCCTTGAGCACCTTGTTGTTGACGGCATCCGGGCCCTTGTTGTGGACCAGCATCTCGTACCCGCTCCGCACCGTCGGCTCCTTGAGCGGGCGGAAGGTCTTCGGGCTTCCCTTGCTCAACACGAACATGAACTCGTACGCGTTGGTGTACGCGTTGGAGCGCATGAAGGGGGTGTTCTTCTTGCGGTAGATCATCACGTCGTGCATCCGGAACCCGATCTCCTGGAAGAAGAGCCCTTGCCGGAAGCTTGAGAGGGTGCGTTGTCCACGGTCGATCTTGTCCCCGACCACCCACACCACCACGCCGCCCGGCTTGGTGACCCGGAGCAGCCCGCCCGCTATGGCTTCGAAGTCGAACGAGTATCCGTTGTAGTCCCGCAGGTTGTCATAGGGCGGGGAGGTGACGGTGAGGTCGACGGTCCCGGCGTCCATCCGAGCCATGAACTCCACGCAGTCCGCCACGTACAGCCGGTTGCGCCTGATGCCCGTCCCGCCCGGTCCGGCGCCGACCGCCTTGCCACGGGCGTGGTCATCGTGTTCCTTCTCTATGGCCTCATACATGATCGCCTCGCTGCTCTCCACTACCCCGCATGCGCGGCCCCCGCAGCCCGAGGGTCCGCCTCACGATCCTGCCGGGTGATCCTTGCGTACTCCTTCACCACGTCGGCCTTCCCGAAGCCGGGGGTGATGGTGTTGTTCTGCGATAGGGCGGCGAAGTCCATGGCCAGCAACCGGTCGAGGACGGCCGGGGTCCCGGCCTTGAACAGGATCCACTGCTTGGTGCGCTCGCAGCGGTCAGCCGAGGTCTCCCGCCTCGAGTAGTCCTGGTAGCCCTGCCGGGGCACGGCGAAATCGAAGTCGTGTTCGAAGACCTTGAGCGCTCCGGGCGTGTTGTTGTACTGCCACATCTCGAAATCGGCGTGGCGGATGGCGGGTGGGCTCAGCAGGCGCATGTCCTCGAAGTCGTGGTTTTCCTCCCTGGTCCAGACCTGGAACTCGGCGTTGAGCCGGTAGTCGGGCTCGGCGCGGGTGTAGAAGGCCGGGGCGGCCAGTTCCATCGCAGCGATCCACCGGAACCCGGGACGCAGATTCTTGTGGACCGAGTACTTGCGGAACTGGACGGGGACCACGAAGCCGATGGTGTTCGCCATGGCGGCCGCCCGGTTGAAGAACCGGATGGCGAGCTTCGACCGGTGGCCGAAGGGCGGATTGCCCACCACGACGGTCTGGCGGGGGTCCTTGATCGTGTTCTCGAAGGGCCAGGTCAGGAAGTCGTGCCGGATGATGCCGGCCCGCCGCGGGTCGATGTCGATACCGATACGCCGGTCGGGAGGCAACGGGTCGAGGAAGCAACCCTCCCCGGCGCTCGGCTCCACGTAGAAGACGCGGTCGTGCCGGAGATCCGCCAGCCCTTCGAGCGTTTCGCGCAGGAAGCGGACGCATCGGCTCGCAACGGCCGGCTTGGTGTAGATCTGATCCAGCCCGATGGCGCCGTCCTCCTCCGTCGTGGTGCCTCCAACCATAGGCCCGACAACTTCGCCAGTGGAGCTATCACGTAGGGCGCCATCCGCGGGACCCGCGGTAATTCTTTGCGTATCGCGAAAGGGGGTTGAATCTGTCTTACGTCAGGTATACGTTGTCTATAGCCAAGCACATGGTGGCAGCGACTCGTTCCGGTGCCTCCCGTGAGGGTTAAGATTTCCGAGAGGTGGTCGGGAAGGACTGGCTGTGACAACTCGACAGGCAGGCAGGAGGCAGGCATCCTTGACCAGAGGCCGTGGTAAGAGGAGGCGCCGGACCCAGGTTGGCGCGGCAAAGGCGAAGTTGCCGGAACGGGGTAGTCAGGACGGGAAAGATGTGCTCGTGTTACATGGTGTGATTCGGGTGGCGCCGCACATCAACCGTTCGGAGGCCAAGGAAGTGTTGGATTGGGACGATGAGCGGCTCGATCGGGCGCTGGGAACGTTGAGAACGTTGGCGCAGGAGATATGACGGATCCGGTTGTATTCGGTACTCCTGTCGAATTACCTCTCTGGTGGGCCGCCGCGATAGCTGGGAGTGCCGCGGTGTCTGCTGTGGGCAATGTGTTGGTTCGGGTGTTTGAGTATCGGAGCTTGAGCAGGTTTCATGCTGCTCGGATGGTTGACCTGTTGGGTGACGATGGGGCGGCGGACCTTGGCGGTGTACCACGGCGTGCGGCGAGGCGGCGCCAGCGGCACCGTGAAGCTGCAGCCCGGCAGCGAGCTCTGCAAGCTGCTCACCGGGAGTATTGGGATTCGTTGGACCGCTTGGAGGGCAACGGCGAGTAGTTGTTACGTTGTCTGGTGGGTTACGGACCAACTGGCAACCACGATGTAGCACTGATTCCCAACCTCATCTGAGGTTCTCCCCTCGCGATCACGGCGCGACGAGCCCGGCTAGCCCTCACCCGGACCACGGGATTTACGTTATTCCTCCAATAACCCTCACGGCGTGAGGCATATTGGGTTCAGATACCTCTTACGGTTCGCAGGACCCGTGCGCTATCCGGTCGCGGCCGGGGGGCGGAGGCGGTCGGCCACGGCGCGGGTGAGGCGGTCGAGGATGGCCGCGAGAAGAACGATGGCGATGCCGGCCTCGAAGCCGCGGCCCACCGCATCGCTGCGCCGCAGGCCCCGGACGGCTTCCAGGCCCAGCCCGCCCCCGCCGACCAGCCCGGCGATGACGACCATGGCCAGGATGAGCATGATCACCTGGTTCACCGCCACCATCAGCTCGGGTGCGGCCAGCGGCATCTCCACCTGGCGGAGGCGCTGGGTCCGGGTCGCCCCGAAACTCTCCGCCGCCTCATGGGTCTCGGCGGGCACCCGGCGCAGCCCGAGGTCGGTGTAGTGGACCGCAGCCGGTAGTGCGTAGATGATCGAGGCGATGATGCCGGGGATGCGGCCCACGTGGAAGAGCGTGATCGCCGGCACCAGCAGCACGAAGCTCGGAATCGTCTGGAAGAAGTCGAGGACCGGCTTGAGGGCGGCTCGGAGATGGTCGTTGTGCGAGGACAGGATCCCCACCGGCACACCTATCGCCAGGGTGGCCGCCACACCCAGGAGGGTCTGGGCCAAGGTGTCCATGGACAGCTCCCACATGCCCAGGAAACCGATGGCAACCAGCGCCGCGCCGATCCCGATGGCCAGGCGGAGCCCCCGAGCCCAGAGCCCGAGAACCACCCCGATCCCGATCACGGCCGGCCACGGGATGCCGGCCGAGAGCAGTTCGCGCAACGGCGTCACGAACTCGAGGGTCACGAAGTCGCTGAACGGCCCCGTCCCGATGCCCGAACCGCCGATGTCGTACAGGTTGTCCCGGGCCCAATCGGCCATGCTGTTCACGTAGGGGGCGAACCGCCAGCCGAGCGCTTCGGGGAAGTCGTTATAGCCGAGAAAGCCCCCGACCACGGCCCCGACCGCCGTCACCACGGCCAGCCATCGCATCGGCCTGGCGTCGTGGCCCGGATCGGCGGTGGCGATGCCGGTGGAGAAGCGGTCCAGGATTATGGCCATGATCACGATGGCGATGCCTGCCTCGGAGGCCTTGCCCACGTTGATGCTCTGCATGGCCTGCAGCACCACCTGGCCGAGGCCCCCGGCGCCGATGAAGGCGGCGATCACCACCATGCTCATGGCCAGCATCGTGGTCTGGTTCATCCCCGCGAGGATGGCCGGTCGCGCCTGGGGGAGGCGCACCCACCGGAGGGTCTGGCGCTCCGTGGCGCCGAACATCTCCGACGCCTCCACCGTGGACTGCGGAACGGTGCGCAGCCCCACTTCGGTGAGCCTCACCACCGGGGCCAGGGCGAATATCACCGTCGAGATCATGGCCGGGACCCGCCCGAACCCGAACAGCAGGACGAAGGGGATGAGGTAGACGAAGCCCGGCATGGTCTGCATGGTGTCCAGGGTGGGCCGGGTGATGCGGGCGACCGCGTCGCTCCGCCACGCCGCGATCCCTAGCGGGATACCGATCGCCATGGAGATGAAAACAGACACCCCCATCAATGCCAGGGTGGCGAACGCCTCCTCCCAGAGGCCCACCATGCCGATCAGCGTCACGCCGGCCAGGCCCAGCGCACCGGCGAGCCGGCCCCGGGTCCACCACAGCCCCAGGCCGGTGAACAGCGGGTAGGCATACCAGGGAACCCACATCAGGAGGGACTCCAGCCGGCGGATGGCCCAGTCGACGGCGTCCGTGACCGGGTTCAGGAGGACGGCATACAGCCAGTGGGAGGTCTGGTTGTTGATCAGCCAGCTCCGTGTCCGGTCGATCGGGTCGGCCAGGCCGATATTCCAGGCCTCCGGGAAGACGCCGGTCTCGGTGAGGACTCGGAAGGCCGCTATCAGCAGGATCACCGCGCCCAGCACCAGGGCGAAGCGCGCCGGCCCGCTTCTCAACGCGCTACGGACTCCGCCGGTCCCGGGGCGGACCCCGTCCACCGCTGTCATCGCCGGCTGCGGGAGATCACGCCGGCGACCTCGTCGGCGTGGAGCAGCCCCGCGGGCTCATCCGCCTCGTCGCACACCAGCACGGGCTCGGTGGATCCCAGCAGGTGGGGGAGGACCGCCTCCAACGGTGTGGTGGCGGAGACCTTCTTCCATTCGGGGTCGACTTCCGTTCCCTCGAGCGGCCGCATCACCGAACAAGCCTGCAGGACCTTCATCACCGGGGCGTCCTGGGTGAACGCCCGCACGTAGTCGTCCGCCGGGTTGGTGAGAATCTCCAACGGGGTACCGACCTGCACGAACGCCCCGTCGTTCATGATGGCGATCCGGTCGGCCAGCTTCAGCGCCTCGACGAAGTCGTGGGTGATGAACACCAGCGTCCGGCGAAGTCTCAGCTGGAGCTCGATGAGCTCGTCCTGCATGTCCCGGCGGATGAGGGGGTCGAGGGCGGAGAACGGTTCGTCGAAGAACAGCACCTCGGGATCCACGGCCAGTGCCCGGGCCAGTCCCACCCGTTGCTGCATGCCGCCGCTGAGCTGCTGGGGGTGATGATCTCCCCAGCCCTCGAGGCCGACGGTCTCCAGGAGCTCTCGGGCGCGGTCCTGCCGCTCGCGGCGGTCCATCCCCTGCACCTCCAGCCCGTAGGCCACGTTGTCCACCACCGTGCGATGGGGGAACAACCCGAAATGCTGGAACACCATCGCCATCTTCCGGCGACGCAGATCGCGCAGCGTGGCGCTGTCGGCCCGGGTGAGCTCCGTGCCGCAAACCTCCACGGTTCCCTCGGTGGGCTCGATGAGGTGGGAGACGCACCGGACCAGGGTGGACTTTCCCGAACCCGAGAGGCCCATCACCACGAACGTCTCCCCCGGGGACACCTGGAAGCTGACATCGCGCACCGCCACCACGCTGCCGACAGCTGTTCTTATCTCCTCCCGGCCGGCCCCGGCTTCCGCCATCTCGCGCGCCTCGCCGGCCCGCCTGCCGAAGACCTTCCACACGCCCTCGACCCTGACACGGGAGGTCTCGTTACTCGTGTCTCTCGCTGTGTCCATCGTCCTTGATCCCAACTTCCACGTCGACTATCGAGCGTTCCCGGCCCGTCCGGCCGGATAGACCGGGACATCCAGGGGCTCCAGGGGCTGGTTGCCCAGGATGAGGTCGGCCGCCTTCTCCGCGATCATCATCACCGGAGCGTAGATGTTGCCGTTGGTGACCGTGGGCATCACCGAGGCGTCCACCACGCTCAGCCCGGTGGTGCCGTGGACCCGCATCGATCCGGGATCCACGACCGACCGGTCGCCGGTGCCCATGCGAGCCGTTCCAGAGGGATGCAGGGCGGTCTCGGCGTCCCGGGCGACCCAGTCCAGGACCTCCTCGCCGGTCGACACTTCCGGGCCGGGCGACAGCTCACCGGCGTTGAACGGGGCGAAGGCGGGCTGGTTCATGATGTGGCGGGTCACCCGGACGGCCTCGACCCACTCCCGGCGGTCCTGGTCGGTGGAGAGGTAGTTGAACCGGAGGGCCGGCTTCGCCCTCGCGTCGCGGGACTTGATGCGGAGGTAGCCCCGAGCATCCGAGTACATGGGGCCGACATGAACCTGGTAGCCGTGGCCGTGGCTCGGCGACGAGCCGTCGTAGCGGATGGCCAGCGGCAGGAAGTGGAACATGAGGTTGGGGTAGGACACGTCCGGATTGGAACGGACGAAGCCGCCGCCCTCGAAGTGGTTGGTGGCGCCGGGTCCCCTCCGGGCCAGCCATTGCATTCCGATCCAGGGTCGGCGCCACACGCTCAGGGCCGGCTGCATGGAAACCGGCCGGCGCGAGGCGTACTGGACGTACACCTCCAGGTGATCCTGGAGGTTCTCGCCGACCCCCGGTAGGTCGGCCACCACCGGGATGTCCAACGACTCCAGGAGGCCGGCGGGTCCCACCCCGGAGATCTGGAGCAGCTGGGCGGATCCGAAGGCCCCTGCACACAGCAGGACGTGCCCGCCCCGGACCGTGCGGTCGCGGCCCCGCCGGCGATACTCCACCCCCACCGCCCGGTTGCCCTCGAACAGCACCCGGCGGATGAGGGCGCCGGTCTTCACGTCCAGGTTCTTGCGGCGCATCACCGGGTGCAGGTAGGCCACCGAAGCCGAGATCCGCCGCCCCCGGTGGATGTTGCGGTCGAACGGCGCGAACCCCTCCTGGCGGTACCCGTTCACATCCTTCGTCAGCCCGTACCCGGCCTCCTGCACCGCTTCGAAGAAGGCTCCGAAGAGGGGACTGTCGGCCGGTCCCCGTTCCAGCACCAGCGGACCGTCGTCGCCCCGCCATCGATCCGCACCGGCCAGGCAGGTTTCGGTGCGCTTGAAATACGGCAGGCAGTGGCGGTAGTCCCAGTCCTCCATGCCGGGTTCGGCGGCCCACTTGTCGTAGTCGGCGGGGTTCCCGCGCTGGAAGATCATGCCGTTGATGGAACTCGACCCGCCGAGCACCTTTCCCCGGGCGTGATAGATCCTTCGACCGCCCATGTGGGGCTCGGGGTCGCTCTGGTACCGCCAGTCGTAGAAGCGGTTGCCGATGGGAAAGGCCAGGGCCGCCGGCATGTGGATGAAAACATCCCATTTGTAGTCCCGGCGCCCGGCTTCCAGCACCAGGACCCGGTTGCCCGCGTCGGCGCTCAGCCGGTTGGCCAGCGCGCATCCGGCCGAGCCGCCTCCCACGATGATGAAGTCGTACAAGAACTATTCCCCGGGGAAGGCCGGCCGGTGCCGGCAGGTCTCGCTAGCCGCCGGCACCGGTTGTCGCCAGGCTTCTAGGAGGGCAGCCAGGCACTCCAGACGTCGGAGTTGGCCTCGATCCACTGGGCCGCCGCTTCGTCCACCGTGAGGCCGTCGTTCTCGATGGCCGACAGCATCTGGATCTGGTCGGCGGTCGAGTAGCTCATGGCCCGCAGGAAGGCATCGGCGTCGGGGGCGTTGGTGGCCAGATCGCTGTTGACGATCTTGAACAGCACGTCCTCCGGGTAGTCGCAATCGATCCCGCCACCATCACCCGTGGCGTAGCACGCGTCGCTGTAGGCGGGGAGGGCTACCCGGGTGAGGTCGTACGTGTTGAACGCCGAGTGCGGTGTCCAGAAGTAGAAGAGGGCGGGCTCCTGGCGGCTGTAGGCGGAGTCCAGGGCGGCCAGGATTCCGGCCTCGGAGCCTACGTAGACGATCTCCAGCGGCAGGCCCAGGTTGGCGATGATCTGCTCGTCGTAGATAGTCCAGCTGGGATCACCGCTGAGGAACTGACCCTTATCACCGGTCTCGGCGGTGGCGAACAGTCCGGCCAGCTCGGGATCGGCGAAGCCCTCCCAGGTTGCCAGCGCCGGGTGTTGGTCCACCATGTATGTCGGCATGAACCAACCTATCTCACCGATGGGACCGATCAGACCTGCGTTGTCCACGTTGCCGTCCGCGCTATCGATGAAGTCGGCCACGTTCTGGGCATGGCCCGAGGGCCATACTTCTAGCGAGGCGTCCAGGTCCCCGGTGTTGATCGCGGCCCACTGGGCGTTCTCGTCGATCTCCACCCGTTCTACGGTGTAGTCGAGTTCACTCTCCAGCAGCTGAGCCGCTACCGCAACGTTGGCAGCGGAGCCGTTCCAGGGGTTGACGGCAAGCTTGATAGTTGTCTGGGAGCCGCGGGAATCGTCCTCGGCGCAGCCGGTGACGACGAGCGCCAGCACGGCGAAGAGTACGACAAAGAGACGGCGACTTCCCTTTGTGGTGTTACGGGTTCGCACTGTGTACACCCCATTCCTGGTCGGGAAATACTCAGGCAGGCCGGTGGCCTGCCCGGTATGCAAGATTACCTGTTGTGCGAGCGCTACACGTGGGAAAAAACATTTTGTCCGGAAGACGGCCCCGTGATCTTGGCGGCCGGCGGACTCCCCGGAGACCCGACTCCGTACGAGCAGGACAGCCGGTTTTGTCAGGGGCTCACTACACCGAGGGCTCACTAAACTCCGTCCACTATGTCTTCAGGGGATGTGTCACGGGATCAGGCGAGATCGGCTCGCGAGGCCCAGCGCGCCTATGTGGCTGAGGGCGCTGAGACGCGGACAGAGGTGCTGAGGAATCTGGAGCGCCTGCTCGGCGAGCGTGAGGATGACCTGCTTGCCGCCAACCAACGAGACCTGACGGCGCCGGGGGCGGGTGATCTCCCGGGCCCGATCCGCAAACGCCTGGCACTGTCGCCCTCCAAGCTGGAGACGTTGCGGGAAGGCGTGAACGTGCTGATCGACGCGGCCGATCCCGTGGGGCGACCGCTCATCCGCCGGGAGCTGGACGACCGGCTGGTCCTGGAGCAGGTACGGGTTCCGATCGGGGTTCTGCTGATCGTCTTCGAGAGCCGGCCCGACGCGGTGATCCAGATCGGCTCGCTGGCGCTGCGCACCGGCAATGCCGTGCTCATGAAGGGCGGTTCGGAGGCCCTGCATTCCAACCGGGCGCTGACCGACCTGCTGCGGGAGGCCGTGGTCAAGGCGGGAGGGCCCGCCGATGTGGTCCAGAACGTGGAGGGCCGGGAGGCGGTGGCCGACCTGCTGGCCATGGACGAGCACATCGACCTGGTTGTCCCTCGGGGTTCCGCCGATCTGGTGCGCGCCATCAAGGCGGCGTCGCGCATCCCCGTCTTGGGTCACGCGGACGGCATCTGCCATGTCTACGTGGATGCGGCCGCCGATCCCGGCATGGCCGTCCGGGTGGCGGTGGACTCCAAGACGGACTACGTAGCCGTTTGTAACGCTGCCGAGACCCTCCTGTTACACCGCGACTTCCCGGCCGGTCGGGCAGTGGTTCAGGCCCTGCTCGATGCCGGGGTCGATGTGCGCGGTGACGAGGCGGTGGCGGCCATGGCTCCGGGTGTCACGGCGGCCCGCCCTTCCGACTTCGGCCAGGAGTTCGGGGAGCTCACCATCGCCGCACGGGTGGTGGACGGGCTCGACGACGCCATCGATCACATCCACGCCTACGGGTCGGCGCACACCGACACCGTGGTCACCGAGGACGCCGAGGTCGCCCGGCTCTTCCTCGAAACGGTCGATTCCTCCTCGGTGTTCTGGAACGCCAGCACCCGGTTCGCGGACGGGTTCCGCTACGGGTTGGGGGCCGAGGTGGGTATCGCCACCGGCCGCGTCCATGCCCGGGGTCCGATGGGGGCGGAAGGTCTGTACACCACCAAGTGGCTCCTGCGGGGCGACGGGCATGTGGCGGGCGACTACGGGCCGGGCAAGCGGTCCTACACCCACCGGGACCTGGTGCTCGACTGACGCCTTCTACACAACCAGCAGGATCAGCGTCTCGGCCACGCAGGCGGGTTTGGCGGACCCTTCCAGTTCGATCGTCACCCTCTCCTCGAGGTGGATGCCGTTGGGCTTCTCCGACACGCCTGCTATCTCCCGGACCACCCGCACCCTCGACCCGGTGGGGACCGGGCTGATGAACCGCACCCGGTTGAGGCCGTAGTTCACGATCATCTTCACTCCGGGGATGTCGAGAACGGGGCCGATCCCCGGTATCAGCGCCAGGGTCATGAACCCGTGGGCGATGGTGGCGCCGAACGGGCCTTCCGCAGCCCGGGCGGCGTCCACATGGATCCATTGATGATCCCGGGTGGCGTCGGCGAAGCGGTCGATATCGGCCTGGGTGATGGTGTGCCAGTCACCCACCCCGATGACCTCCCCGACCCGAGCCTCCAACTGCGTTCTGACACTCATCCTGGGCTGCGGATCGCCGGTCTAGGCGGGCTCGTCTTCGAGGGCTACTCGGATGCGTCGGAACCCTCGACCCTTCGACTGGACCTTGGTGATCCTCACGCGGCCGACCTCCTCGGTCGTGTTGACGTGGGTGCCCCCGTCCGCCTGGCGGTCCAGGCCCACGATGTCGATCACCCGGATCCGGCGAACGGACGGCGGTATCAGGTTGACCTTGGTCCGGATGAGGCTGGGATCGAGGTCGGCCTCCTCACGGGGCATGAAGGACACGTCGACAGGCAGGTGGCGGGCGATGGCCTCGTTCAACGCCTGCTCGATGGGATCCCGGTCCGCCGGATCCCAGTTGGGGATCTCGAAATCCAGACGACCGTAGCCGGGTGCCATGTTGCCGCCCGTCACCGGGCTCCGGAACCGCTCCCAGACCACGCCGCAGAGCGCGTGCAATGACGTATGGGTACGCATGAGCCGGTACCGGCGGTCCCAGTCGATCCTGCCTATCACCCCGGTTCCCACCTTCGGAAGCCCGCCCTCGAGCCAGTGCCAGACGCCGTCCGAGTCCTGTTTGACCCGCACCACCTCGAGCCGGTCATCCCCGATGGCCAGCTCTCCGAGGTCGAACGGCTGACCACCCCCGCCCGGATAGAACACCGTCCGGTCGAGCAGCACCCGCCCGTCGTCGACATCGGTGGCCACCACCTGAGCCGCCATCTCGCGGGCATAGGAGTCAACCGAGTAGATCTGTTCCGTCATGGCGCCAACGATACCCCGATCACATTCGGGCTTCGTTCCCGCCCATGAGTCCACGACACCGGTCGGGAAGCGCGTCTCGTGATCAGCGAGAAGGATTCTTCGCGTTCTCTCAAGCAAGGGTCGAAAACGTCACACCCCCGCTATACGTTGCCTGTTGCCAAGCACCTATACCGGCCGATGGGGTGAGACCGATCGGAGCGGCCGGTCCGAGGGAACATGACAGCTCGATGGAGCGAACCGCCGATTTCCCGGCAGCCGGCCGGGCATGGCCGACCACGCTCCAACAGGATGGGTGGTGGCGGGGGTGGGGCCCGGTGCGAAGCACCGGAGCGCCCGGTTTTTCGCGACCTGCGGCGCCTGGAGCGTTCTTGGGGCTGAGGGCGTCATATATGACGTCCTGATCCTCAGGAACACCGCACCGCCAGTGACGTCCTGAACCTGAGGTTGGCCCCGTGGCGATGGATAGGACGAACCCGGTCACCGGGGGACTCCCGGCAACGGGACGGATCAGCCGGCTTCCCTCAGCTCCTTGAGCCACCTCTGCCGGAGCCGACGCCGCTCGCCCGGGGTCGTGCCACCCCAGATTCCCTCGGTCTGGTTGGCGCCAACCGCGTAGGACAAGCATTCGGATGCCACCGGGCACCCGTCGCATGCCTGCCTCGCTCGCTCGACTCCTACCACGTCGCCCGGATCCGGGAAGAAGACGCCCGGGTCGATCGTCCGGCAGGCCGCCTGGTCGCGCCAGGACGGTCCGCCCGCCGGCGGCTGGAGAGATGTGAGGATAAACGGTGCTGCGCTTCGTCTCATACCCTGTACAACAATCTCCGGCCCTGAAGTGTTCCTTGTTTCGGACGGCCCGGTGGCTTCGGCCGGTCAGAAGGGATACGGAGAGGGGACCTCACCCGGCTCGTAGCGGGCCAGCTCGCGGCGGGCCACCGCTCGGATATGCACCTCGTCGGGTCCGTCGAGGATTTGCAGGGACCGGATCTGCGCATAGAGATGGGCCAGCGGGAACTGGTCCGACACCCCGGCGGCGCCGAACAGCTGGATGGCGCGGTCGACCACCAGCCTGGCCATCCGCGGCACAGCCACCTTGATGGCCGAGATCTCGATCCGGGCCTCCCGCGTACCCACCGTGTCGATCATCCAGGCGGTTTTCAACACCATCAGGCGAGCCTGCTCGATCCGGATCCGCGAATCGCCGATCCAGTCCCGCACCACACCCTGGTCCGACAGCAGCGACCCGAAGGCCTGCCTGGCCTGTGCCCGGGCGCACATCAGATCGAATGCCCGCTCGGCCATGCCGATCGCCCTCATGCAGTGATGGATCCGACCCGGACCGAGCCTGGCCTGGGCCATGGCGAAGCCTTCGCCCTGTTTGCCCAAGAGGTTCGAGGCCGGGACGCGGACGTTGTCGAAATGGATGGTGGCGTGACCCCCCCGATCGTGATAGCCGAAGACAGAGGAGTCGTGCTCGATGGTTACCCCCGGACTGTCGAGCGGCACCAGCACCATGCTCTGGCGCCGGTAGGGATGAGCGTCCGGATCGGTCACACCCATGACGATCGCCACCCTGCACCGCGGGCTGGCCGCCCCGGTGGAGAACCACTTGCGTCCCCGGATGACGAAGTGGTCGCCGTCCTTCGTGATGCGGGTGCGGATGTTGCGCGGATCCGACGAGGCGACGTCCGGTTCCGTCATCGAGATGCATGAACGGATGGCGCCCTCCAGGAGCGGATCGAGCCATCGGCGTTTCTGCTCGTCCGTTCCGAACATGTGGAGGATCTCCATGTTGCCGGTGTCGGGCGCCGAGCAGTTCACCGCCTCGGGCGCCAGCAGCGGGCTCCGGCCGGTGATCTCTGCCAGCGGCGCGTACTCGAGGACCGACAATCCCGCCCCCCGGTCCGGATCGGGCAGGAACAGGTTCCACAACCCCCTGGAGCGGGCCTCCGCCTTCAGGTCCTCCATGATCTGCGGATGGTGGTGGGGGTCTCCCGCAGCCGCCATCTGCTCTGCATAGACGGCTTCGGCGGGATAGACCAGCCCGTCCATGAAGTCCGTCAACGCGGACCGGAGCCGCTCCACTCGCGACGGAAACTCGAAGTCCACCGGCTGCGTTTCTCCTCAGGCGCTGACCCGCGAACGTTAGCCTCCCCGTCGTCCGCCTCGAACAGGACGAGACGGGCCCGGCGCCACCCCCGTGCTGTGGAATCCGGAACGGCTACACTTGACGGGGTCAGGGTCGGCTGTTCAGGTGGACAGCCGAGTGGTAGACGACTTCTGGCCAACCCACTACACAGGGGGTAACCGCATGCTGAGATTCGTGGAGGAGATCCTCCTGCTCCTACTCCGTGACGAGGACGGCAAGTTCTATCACGTGTCCCGGTTCGCGATGGATCGCGCTATGGCCGGGGCCATCCTCATGGACCTGGCCATGGAGAACCGCATCGACACCGACCTCGAAGACCTGATCCTGCTCGATGCCACCCCCACCGGCGACAACCTGCTGGACCCGACCCTGGCCATGATCGCAGCCGGGGAGAAGCGCAACGCTCTCTACTGGGTGGAGCAGGCCGCTCGGTACTCCGACGAGATCCGGGAAGAGGCGCTGTCACGGCTGGTGGAGCGGGGGATCCTGGAACGCCAGGAGGATTCCTTCCTCTGGGTGTTCCGCTCGAGGCGCTATCCGGCCGTCGACGGCGAGGCGGAGCGCGAGGTCAAGCTAAGGATCATGGGGGTCCTGTTCAGCGACGAGATTCCCGACCCGCATGACGTGGTGCTCATCTGCCTGGCCGATGTGTGCGGTATCTTCAAGCTGCTGCTGTCCAAGCAGGAACTGGATCAGGCCTCGGCAAGGATCGAACAGGTCCGGAAGCTGGACCTGATCGGCCAGGCCGTGGCCCAGGCCATCCATGAGATCGAGATATCGATCGCCTCGGCGGTGATGTTCTAACCCCGGCTTGACACCCCGTGTCGGCAGAACGAGCCCTAGGCAGGCGGAGTGCGGAAAATCCGGCTCAAGCCCTGGCGAACTATATAATTTGCTTCTAACTTCTTCTAGATTAGAAGTTAGTGTGGGTAGGGGTGGTCGGGGTTTGTCTTGTGGAACTATATAATTTGCTTCTAATATCTTCTAGATTAGAAGTTAGTGTGGGTAGGGGTGGTCGGGGTTTTGTCGCTGGCCCTGAGCCGTGCTCCAAGGTCGTCGGGAGAGATGAACACTCTTTGCCGACCCTCCTTGCCACCATCAAGTAGGCCATGGGACGCCAGAGCGAGCAGGTCGGTCCGAGCCGTCTGCAGGACCACGCCATGGCTGGTGCCATGGCTCCGGTACGTGTAGCGATACCCTGGATGCCGCAGGGCGTGTCCGAGGAGGGCCCGTTGCCTGTGGTTGAGTCCGGGCAAGTCCCCGGCTAGGCGTTCTGCGGCCTGCATGCGCTCGATGGTCTCGTCGACATAGATCGCCAACTCCTCGAAGGCCCTTCTCAAGACCTCGAGCTGGTGGATCAGGAAGTACGTCAGGTCGTTGCTGTCCGTTTCGGTGTGGAGGAAGGCGTTGCCGTACTTCGCCGGCGCCTTTAGGACGATCTCGGAGATCGAGACATATTCGGTGAGCCAGTATCCGGCCCGTAGGGCGGACCAGTAGAAGAGAGCGCGGGCCGCTCGACCATTCCCATCGACGAATGGATGGATATACGCCAACCAAAAGTGAAGTAAAATAGCTTTGACCAGCGGATGAGTAAATGAATACTCTCCGTCATTGGCAAAGTCGCACATTCGTTCGATGCGCTCCGGGATCTGCTCCGCGGGTGGCGGCGAGAAGACCTCCTCGCCACTGCGCCAGTCCACAACCGAGACCCTAGACTCCCCTGGTTGCTGGAAGCGTCCGCAGTCCTTCTGGTCATCCATGGTGCCGTCGGTGAGCCGAGCGTGCATTTCCAGGAGTAGACCCGGAGTCAAGTTCTCTGAGGTCGCTTCCTTGATGAAGTTGATAGCGTTGTAGTTGTTGAAGATCATGCGTTCGGACTTGTCTCTAGGGTTCCGGCCCGACCGGAGCATCTGCTTGGCCACCACCCGGGTTGTGGAGGCGCCCTCGAGTTGTGAGGACGATAGGGCTTCTTCGATGAGGCCTCGTACCTTGTAGCGGTTGCGCGTGCTTCGGTCCAGGACAGCCGCCGGCGCGGCAGACCGGCCGGTAGCCCGAAGGTCCACGTAGTGGAGGCTCCTTAGGATCGGGTCGACGAGGCTGTATGAGAACGGGATTCCGTGTATGTCAACCAGACCGGTAGGCCGAGATGATTGCTGGCGAGCGAGGCGCATGCCGGCCCACCACTGTTCGATGGTGAGACCCTCGGGGGGCCTTCGCCGACGTATGTCATCCCAGTGGAGGTATCGACCGTCTGTCAAGGTCGCGCCGACGTTGACCACCCGTACGAACGTTTCGGGTTCGAGGTGCCTTAGCAGAGCGTGTACATCTGGGGGCTCGGCGATCCGGTTAGCCATAGCGTCTCCGTAATCGAGCCGTTGAGCAGATGGCCCATTCCATCCATCTTCTAATCAAAACCAAATTAGCACATAGGTTCCCGGACTGTTATCGCTGCGAAGGTCTCAACTGAGAGGGCAACTCTTAGGAGCCCTGGCATCGTTGGAAGCTGTGTGTGGCCCACCGAGGCGGGCCGGCCAAGTCGGGACTGAATGCGGAAGGGGCTAGGGCTCAGGAGCTTGCTGGGCTTGAGGAGGGTGTGACAGTTCGCCGTCCGGGACGGGTCCAGAGGCTGTAGGCGACCAGCACCAAGCCGAACGCAGCCAGGGCGTAGGGGGTGGTGATCGTCTCCCCGAGAGCTCCGAGCACCAGTGTGCCGAACGGGAAGAGGCCGCCCCACGCCAGCACGAACAGGCTCATCACCCGTCCCCGCTTGGCTTCGGTGGCCAGGGTCTGGACCAGGGTGGTCAGGCAGGTGAGCAGGAAGAAGTTGAGGCCGCCCGCCACCGTCACCAGGAGGCCCGCCGCCCAGACCGTCCGGGTCAGGCCGAACAACCCCTCAACCACCCCGAAGGCGATCGCGCCCCAGGTAATGGTGGACATGTCAAGCGGGAACCGGCCGCTCCCGGCCGCGAACGCGCCGAGCATGGCGCCCAGACCGATCAGCATGATCATCATCGTGAAGGTCTGGTCGTCCCCACCCAGGGTTTCGTAGGCCACCACCGGGAGCACAGCCATGTATGAGGTGCCGAAGATGGTCACCATGGCAGCCATGGCAAGCGCCCTCATGATGGTGGGACGCTCCCGGACGTACTCGATGCCCTGCCGCATGCGACCGATGACACCGAGGGTGTCCTGTTCGGGCTGGTAGGGCCGTAGGGTGATCATCGAGATCGCCACCGCTCCTGCCAGGGCTGCCACCGCCCACAGCGCGAAGGTACCGCCCGGTCCCCACAGAGCCAGGATCGGTCCCGCCAGGGCCGGCCCTCCTATACGGGCCAGGTTGAGCCCGATCGAGTTGATCGACACCGCGCTCCGCAGGTCCTCATGGGGGACCGAATTGGCCACCGCCGCGTGGTTGATCGGGATGGAGAACGCCAGCCCAACCCCGAACACGAGGGAGAAGCCGAACATCATCAACACGGACTCGGCCCGGCCGGTAATGACCAGATAGCTGATGACCGCAGCCGCAACGCCCATACTCGCCTGGTTCGCGATGATGAGCCGTTTCCGGTCGAGGCGGTCGGCCACCACACCGACGAAGGGGGTGACCACCAGCATCGGGATGGAGCTGAAGAATGACAGAAGGCCCAGCATCCACGGGCTGTTTTGGGTCAGGCGGGCCACCATCAGCTGGAAGGTGAGCAGGCCGATCCAGAAGCCCGCCCGGTAGAAGAACAGCCCGGTCCACAGGACGGTGAAACTGCGATGCCGGAAGGCCCTAAGGACCGGTGCCGAGCCTTCGTTGCGGGGCGCTCCTCGCCTCCCGGGCAGGACACGTCGCAGGCCGGTAGCAGAGCGGGGCGTTGAACGAGGTCGCAAACCGGATTCCATCCGTAAACAAGAACACCCGCCACCGTGACAGCGACGGGAGATAACCCCAGGCTACTAGGTGATCATCCGTTCTCCGACGAGCCGAGCCGTCTCCCTCTCCGGCGTGACGGTTCTCGCCTTAGCCAAGTCCCGATCATCACATCGCGGTGCCGAGCCCGGACCGGGGCCTAATGTCGGGAAGAACGAGGGGGGGATTACGCATTGAAGCGTGCCGGTAGGCTCGTATCCTTGCGTAGTTTGCATAACCATGCGGATTAGCGCAAACTCTTCGAATCGCGCAAAGTTGGAGCCCTGGCGGCGGAGACTTTGTGCGGTTTGCGTATCGTCCGAGCCTTCACGCAAACTTATAGAATCACGCAAAACAAAATGTATACTGGCTACGATGGGACCGGCAGAGCTTCGAAACCTTCTCACACATGGTGAGACCAGCACCGTAGAGTACAAGAGTGAGGTCAACGACAGCGATCTCGTCGAGACAGTTGTGTGTTTGGCCAACGGCAGCGGTGGGTATCTACTTGTCGGGGTCGACGATCGCGGGCGGGTAATCGGCTCGAAGCCGAGGCACGGAGACCGAACCGACCCTTCCCGGGTTGAGGCGTTGATACTCAGTCGTACCCGACCGGCCTTTCACGCTTCAGTGGCGATTGCTCTTACCGACCAGGGTGAAGTCCTCGTTATCGACGTTCCTACGGCGCGCACCGTTGTGGCAACGAGCGACGGCAAATACATCCGGCGGGCCATCGACATCAAAGGAAACCCGCAGTGCCTACCGATGGAACCTCACGAGGTACTGGCTCGGGCAAGCAGCGTTGGCGCTCAGGACTTCTCCCGCATACCGGTACCCGGAGTTGAGCTGGAAGATTTGTCAGCCGGCGAGTTGACTCGGTTTCGTCGGCTGGCGGCCCGTACAGGCGGGGACGGCGCACTCGCAACGTTGTCCAATGCCGATCTCTTGAGAGCCCTAGACCTTCTCACCCATGCCGAGGAGCTGACACTCGGCGCACTCCTTCTGTTCGGAACAGAGGAATGCCTCGCACGCAGGCTTCCCGCCTACGAAATCGGATTCCAAGAACTCGATGGGCTCGCGGTGCGCACCAGCGAGATCAGCCGCGTTCCACTTCTCCAAGCCATGATCGAGATGTCCGAACGGGTCTTGGTTCGTAACCCCGAGGAGGAAATTGAGATCGGGCTGTTTCGCGTTCCGCTCCCTAGGTTCGCCGAGGTGACCGTTCGCGAATTGATAGCCAACGCCCTCGTGCACCGTGACTACTCTGCCACGGGCGCCACCCTGGTGGAGATCAGTGAGGCAGGTCTCACGGTATCCAACCCCGGAGGGTTCCCCGAAGGCATAACCATATCCAATCTGCTGACTACCCCACCTCGCTCGCGCAATCCCGCCCTTGCCGACGCGTTCAAGCGGGCGGGCCTAGTGGAGCGTACGGGCCGGGGGGTCAACCGTGCGTTCGAAAGCCAACTCGCGTTGGGGCGGTCGGCACCTGACTACAACCTGAGCAACCCCCGCACCGTAGTCGTGCGTGTCCGGCCAAGGTTGGCCGACAAGAAGATGGCCGGCTTGATCGCCGAGGCTCGCCAACAGGGTGATCGTTTCTCGCTCCAGGACCTCCTCGCCCTCCACGAGGTTCGAGTCGAGCGCCGTATCACGACCGCGCGTGCCGCCGAACTATTTCAAGTAGGCGTACGAGAGGCTCGCGAAGTCCTCAACGATCTGACCGATCGAGGGCTCCTGGAAACCACGGGTCGTACCAGAGACCGTACCTATAACCTATCGGCTGCCGTCTACCATCGTCTCGGTGAGCCGGCGCGACACTCGTGGGTTCGGGGTTTCGACCGGATCCAACAGGAACAGATGGTGCTCACCTTCGTGGACCGTCACGGTTCCATCAGCCGACGTGAAGCGGCCGACCTTTGCCGGATCCCGTCCGAGCGGGCGAGCCGTCTATTGAGGCGCCTCCGTGACGAGGGTGCGCTTGAGTTGGTCGGCCGGAAGCGCGCTGCTCGCTACGTGAGACCGAACGGGGCCTAGTCGGGGTTCAGGATCTCTTGGGGGGCAAAGCCGGCGCACATGCCTTGCCTGCGGTGAGAATCGATCATGACCCTTCCGGGGAGGCCATCGTCGTAGCCCGACACAGTTCCTCCATCTGGATCGGTAGTGCCATCAGGCTAGCTCTTGTACGGCGGTTTCCGTGGTCACGACTAGTACCTGGAAACAGGGCTATGGGTCGTTCATGGTTGCAAAGATGGTCCGCTGGGCGATCCGGGATCAACCCGCCTAGCCTGTCTACGTTGTGAACCTTCACCTGCTGGATGCCACCTACGAGCTGTTCCGTGCCTACTTCGGGTATCCGAGGCGGCTCGATCCTGACGGGAGGGAGGTCGGCGCGGTCTACGGGGTGCTCGACTCCACTATCCGCCTGCTCCGCGAGGACGGTGTCACCCATCTGGCCGCCGCCACCGATGCGGTGATCGAGTCCTTCCGCAACGACCTCTTCCCCGGCTACAAGACGGGCGAGGGGATCGAACCGGAACTACTCGCTCAGTTCCGGCTGGCGGAGGAGGCGCTGGAGATCCTGGGCGTGACCGTCTGGGCCATGCGGGATTTCGAGGCTGACGACGCCATCGCCACCGCCGCCCACCGCTGGATGGATGATGTGGATCGGGTGGTCATCCTCAGCCCCGACAAGGATCTGATGCAGTGCGTGATCGGGGACCGGGTGGTGACGTTCAACCGCCGGGAACGCAAGCGCTACGACGAGCGCGGGGTGGTGGAGAAGTTCGGCATCCGGCCGCCCTCCATACCCGATTACCTGGCGCTGGTGGGCGACGCCGCCGATCGGGTTCCCGGGATCACCGGTTGGGGCGCGAAGTCCAGTTCCACCCTCCTGGCCCGGTACGGCCACATCGAGGACATTCCCGGATCGCCCACCGCCTGGGACGTGAAGGTCCGGGGCGCCGCCCGGCTGTCAACCAACCTGGAAGCGGCCCGCGCCGAGGCGGGCCTCTACCGGACGCTCACCACCCTGCGCCGTGACGTACCGCTGGCCGAGGATCTCGAGGACCTTGAATGGCGCGGCGCCCATCGGTCGCGCTTCATCGAGCTTTGTGACCGGCTCGGTTTCGGCGCCATCCGCAACCGGCCCCGCCGCTGGCAGCCCTAGACGATCAGTTGATAGTGGACAATAGTCAGTGTAATCTATCACAAACTAGCAATTAGTAACCATAAACTAGACTAGAGAGGCAGATCCGTTGGAACGGATCGAACCTCAAAACTCAGAGGATCTTTGACAATCGTCCTTTCGTATGGTCTAATTCTGTTGTTACAACGCGCTCATCCAGAGCGGTGGAGGGACAGGCCCTTTGAAGCCGCGGCAACCGACATGAGCGGTGCCAATGCCTGATCGATGAGACTGCCGAGGCGGGATTCCGCTCGCGGCGCTCGACGACGAGCGCGTACAAGCGAGAGGAGACTGTCACACATGGATCGCCTGCACTTCAAGCCTTCAGCACCCAGCAGGTGCATGTGTTGTCCAGGCTCCCGGGTGATCAACCCGGGCGGTCCTGGCAACCGCCCGTAACCGACGCCACCACCCGGGAGCCAACAAGGCCGGCCAGCCACGGGTCCTCGATCCCGGATCTGTCACGGACGCTCCGGATCGATCAGGACAGAAACCAGGCCCGAGCTGGTACAGAACGCGAGAACCAACCCGTAACCACAGAATCACGAAGGAGAAAAACGAATGAGCACTGGTGACATCAACGGAGTCGATACGGCGCATCTGCTGTTCGCGCGGGGAGTGGTCGGGGAGACACCGGCCGCCGGCGACTACACATGGCGGGCTTCGAACGAGTGGGTCCACGGAACCCACAGCAAGACGCAGATCGATGGCTACTTTGGTCTCGGCGAGGAACGCAGCCACAAGGGGAACTACGAGTTCGAGGCCGACCATCCGCTGGAGTTCAACGCGGCGGACAATGCCGCCACTCCCGTGGAGATCGTGCTGGCAGGCCTGGCCAGTTGCCTGACCGCCGGCGTGGCCGCGGTGGCCGAGAACCGCGAGATCAAGCTCCGCTCGGTGAAGGCGACGCTCGAGGCCGACATGAATATCGGAGGCATCCTCGGAGCGGACCCCGATGTCAGGAACGGGTTCAACGACGTCCGGGTCAACTACGAGATCGAAGCCGACGAGACGAGCGAGGCCGACCTCGAGGCGCTGGTGGCGCAGTCCCAGAAGATCTCGGCGGTCTTCGACATCATGACCAATCCCACCAACGTGACCGTAAGCGTCAACTGAGACGACCGATTCGGAGCCATCGGATGCGTACCACCACCGTCGTAATCGGCGCCGGGCACACCGGCTTAGCGGCCAGTTACTTCCTGTCTGCCCGGGGTGTCGATCATGTCGTCCTGGAGCGGGGAGAGGTAGCCAACACCTGGCGAACCGAACGCTGGGATTCCCTGCGGCTGCTGACCCCCAACTGGCAGGTCAACCTGCCCGGCTTCGCTTACGACGGTGACGATCCCGACGGCTTCATGACCGTGCCGGAGCTGGTGGGTTTCATCGACAGGTATGCCCGGTTGGTGAACCCACCGCTCCAGACGCTCACCACCGTCACCTCGGTCCGCCCGGACGGTGACGGGTACGAGGTGGTGACCGACCGCGGCGTGTGGCAGTGTCGGTCGGTGATACTGGCCAGCGGAGGCTTCAACCTACCCAAGGTGCCCCCCATCGCGGCCGCCCTCCCCGACTCGGTTCGTTCTGTCACTCCGCACGACTACCGCCGCCCCTCCGACCTTGACGATGGAGGGGTGCTGGTGGTGGGCGTGTCCGCCACCGGCGTGCAGCTCGCCGAGGAGATCCATCGATCCGGCCGTCCGGTCACGGTGTCGGTGGGCGAGCACGTCCGCATGCCGAGGATCTACCGGGGTCGGGATATCAGGTACTGGATGGACGTGACCGGCGTGTCGGACGAGCGCTACGACGAGGTGGACGATGTGTTCCGCGCCCGCCAGGTTCCCTCCCCCCAGCTGGTCGGATCCCCGGAGCGCAAGTCCCTCGATCTCAATGCTCTGACCGACCAGGGGGTGCGGATGGTGGGCCGCCTGGCCGGGATCAGGGACGGGAAGGCCCAGCTGTCGGGGTCCCTCCACAACAAGGTCACCCGCTCCGACCTCAAGATGAACCGCCTGCTGACCACCATCGACGAATGGGTCACCGAGAACGGGTTGGACGGCCGGTACGATCCGCCCCATCGGTTCGAGCGCACCCGGGTCGAGAACTCTCCGCCGCTGCTGATCGATCTGGACAGGGGGAACATCCGCACCGTGCTGTGGGCGACCGGATACCGCCCCGACTACTCGTGGCTCCACGTTCCGGTTTTGGACTACAAGGGCCGGGTCAGGCACGATGGCGGGGTGGTGAGCGGTTCGCCGGGACTGTACGTGATCGGGCTGAACTTCCTGCGCCGCCGTAAGTCCAGTTTCATCCACGGCGCCGAGGACGACGCCCGCGACCTGGTTGATCACCTGGCCGCGTATCTTGAGGCCCGGGTGCCGGTGGGGGTCAGCTGACCCGATCGCCGGCGCGCCGGCAGTAGGACCCGAGCGAGGAGGTACGGCGATGGATTACGAGCCGGGAACACCGATCGTGATCACCGAGTCGGAAGGGGTGGGCCTGACCACTCCCGAACCGTTCGTGCGCCATGTCGCAGCCCTGCTCTCGCCACTGCTCCAGCCCGGCATCGGGGACTTCGCCATCGGCACCTGCGAGGTGCCGCCCGGCCAGATGGGGAGCCTGCACACGCATCCGGACGCCGCCGAGATCTGGATGTTCTCCGAGGGCCAAGGTCGGGCAACGGTGGGCGACCGGGAGATCGTCACCGGTCCCGGCATGGTCGTCTTCACGCCGCCCGGTGTCAGCCACCAGTTCTTCAACACAGGCGACACCCCGGTGAAGCTGTTCTGGATGTACAGCCCGTCGGGAGCGGAGCGGGACGTGATAGACACCAGCTTCAGCTGAGGTTCCTGAGCCGGCCCGAGGTCGCGAAAATCGCCGGCGCCGCCTCCCGGCGCTCCGCACCGGGCCCTCCCCCGCCACCACCTGTCCTGAGTCGGAGCGTGGTCGGCCATGCCCGGCCGGCTGCCGGGATCGGCCCTCGCTCCATGAAGCCTCTTATGTTCCCATCCGCCGGCCGAACCGATCGGCAGGTGCCTTCGGCCGGTGTAGGTGCTTGGCGATAATCAACATATGGTGGGGGTGTGACACATTTGCCCTCTCCCGTTCGATGTCCGCCGTCCGATCTCTGTTCAACCGATGGAGGGGACAGGCCGTCCGCAACTTAAGGCCTCCTCAGGGGCAGGGTGGGTGGTCCGGCAAGCGCCTCGCCAGGCACGAACAGAATCAACGACCCAACAGGCTCCACGTCCTAGACGAGTAGTTCCAAGGGGTTGCGACCGGCAGTCAGTTGCTAGTTAATAGTTGATAATTGTTAGTCGTTGTTTGGATGCTAGTTGAGGCTGCGGAGGTTCTCCTCGCCTCTTGTGTGACAAGATCCTTGCCTCCGCTTGATGCGAAACTTCAGAGAGCCTACGGACACTGGAACCATCTAATCCAAACAACTACCAACTAGCAACTACCGGCTAGGAACTAATCATCTAGGCCGAATGGGTCAGCCGCCTCCGATCGGCGGCAGGAAGTGAACTTCGGACCCTTCGGGAACCGGCTCGTAGAGGGCGTCGGTCATGATCTCGCCGTCGATCGCCACCGCCAGCCCCGACCCCAGGTGCTCCCCCAGGCCGGGAAAACGCCGGTCCAGGGCGTTGATCAGAGAACGCACCGTGGTGGCCTCGATCTCGACCTCTTCGACTCCTCCGGTGTATTGCCGCAGCGCCGATCCGAAGATCACCCGGACCACGTCAGCCGCCGTTGGCTCCGATTGCCGCCAGCACCTTCACCGGCGACATGGGCAACTCGCTCAGCCGCAGGCCGGTGGCGTCGTGGATGGCATTCGCAACCGCCGCCATAGGGGGCACGATGCCGACTTCGCCCACCCCGCGCACGCCGTAGGGATGGCCCGGATTCGGTACCTCGACGATCACCGTGTCGATCATCGGCAGGTCGGAGGCGACCGGCATCCGGTAGTCCAGGAATCCCGGGTTCTCCATGGTCCCGCCGTCGTCGAAGATGTATTCCTCGTTGAGCGCCCAGCCGATGCCCTGAGCCACGCCGCCCTGCATCTGTCCCTCGACATAGCTCGGATGGATGGCCCGCCCGGCGTCCTGGGCGGTGGTGTACCGGAGGATCTTCACGGCGCCCGTCTCGGGATCGACCTCGACATCGCACACCTGGGTCGAGAAGGCGGCGCCTGCTCCTCGCGCGTTCACGGCGGCGCTGGAGGTGATCGGACCGCCCGTCCCGGCGGCGCCGATGGCTAGATCCTTGGTGGTCATGGGTGCCCGGTCTCCGGAGACGTGCTGGGCCCGTCCGTCCACCCACTCGACCTCCTCGACATCCACATCCCACACCATGGCCGCCCGGGCTCGCAGGTCGGCCACCACGTTGCGGCAAGCGTCGATGACCGCCATGCCGGTGGCGTGGGTGACCCGGCTTCCTCCGGTGACGTCGGTGTAGCCGACCGATTCGGTGTCGCTAACGATGGGGCTGATGTCGTAAACGTCGATGCCTAGCTCCTCAGCGGCCATGAGCGCCATCGAGGCCCGGCTCCCGCCGATGTCGGGACTGCCGGTGAGCACCGAGGCGGTCCCGTCCTCGTTGATGTGGACCGTGGCGCTCGAGCTGCCCCCGAAGTTGAACCAGAAGCCGCTCGCCACCCCCCTGCCCTGGTTGGGACCGAGCTCGATCGAGTAATGCGGATGGTCCCGGACCGCTTCCACCGTCTCAATGAAGCCGATGCGCTTGAAGATCGGCCCGTAGACGGCCCGCACGCCCTCCTCGGCAGCGTTACGGAGCCGGAACTCGAGCGGATCCATACCCAGCTGCTCCGCTACCTCGTCCAGCAACGTCTCGGAGGCGAACGACGCCATCGGCGCTCCGGGCGCCCGGTAGGCGGCCACCTTGGGCATGTTGACCACCACGTCGAGGCCCTCGAGCAAGACGTTCTCGACCGAGTAGGGGGCGAAGGCGCACATGCATCCCAGGCTCACCGGTGAACCCTTGAAGGCGCCTGCCTGGTAGGCCATGGAGCCCTCCACCGCGGTCAGCTTGCCGTCCCTGGTGGCGCCCACCTTGAGACGTATCTTGGACCCGGAGGTGGGGCCGGTGGCGCGGAACACCTCGTCGCGGGTCATGACGATCTTGACCGGGCGCCCGGCCTTCTGTGACAGTCGCGTGGCCACCGGTTCCACGTACACGGTGGTCTTGCCGCCGAAGCCTCCGCCGATCTCGGCCGGGATCACCTTTACCCGGGATGGCTCCCATCCGAGCAGCAGGGCGGTGAAGGACCGCACCATGAAGTGGCCTTGTGAGGAGCAGAAGACGGTGGCCTTGCCGTCTTGACCCACGTCCGCCACCACCGCATGCGGTTCGATGTAGCCCTGGTGGACCGGCTGGGTGACGAACTCCCGCTCCACGATCACGTCGGCCTCTGCGAAGCCCTTCTCGATGTCTCCCCGGTCGATCACGTAGCGGGAGGCCACGTTGGAAGGCTCCTCAGGAACCGGATCCACTCCTTCCGTGATCATGTCTTCGTGGAGGATCGGGGCATCGGGAGCCATGGCCCGGTCCACGTCGATCACATGCGGGAGGACCTCGTAATCGACTTGGATGGCTGTCAGCGCCGCCAGTGCTTCGCGGCGGGAGGTAGCCGCCACGGCGGCGAGCGCATGGCCTTCGTAGAGCACCTTGTCACGCGCCATCACGTTGTGGCACAGGTCCCGGAAATCGACGTATTCGTCGCCGCTTCCGCTCTGCTCGGACTCCAGTATCGGGAAGTCGGCGCCCGTGACCACCGCGCGGACTCCTTCCATCGCCTCGGCTGCCGAGGTGTCGATGGAGAGGATGCGGGCATGGGGATGGGGAGACCGGAGCACTGCTCCGATCAGCATCCCGGGCAGGTTCAGGTCGGCGCCGTACCTGGCCCGGCCGGTCACCTTTTCGAGCCCGTCGTGGCGGACCGGGCGGGTCCCGACCCACTTGTAACTTGGGGTAGCGGTAACGGTCACGCCTCCTCCTTTGCCCTATGTAGCCGGGGCGGCTTCTCCCATACGGTCGGCCGCGTCGAGGATCGACCGCACGATCTTGTCATAACCGGTACACCGGCAGAGGTTGCCGGCGATGGCGTAGCGCACTTCTTCCTCGGTGGGGTCGGGATTGCGGTCCAGCAGCGCCTTGCCGGCCACCAGGAAGCCGGGTGTGCAGATCCCGCACTGCAAGGCCGCTCCCTCCAGGAAGGTCTCCTGGAGCGGGTGGAGACCATCCGGGCCGGCCATCCCCTCCACCGTCTCGATCGTTGCTCCCTCCGCCTCAGGAACGAAGACCAGGCAGGAACAGGTGAGCCTTCCGTCGAGGATGACCGAGCAGGCCCCGCAGTCGCCGGTGGCGCAGCCTTCCTTCACTCCCATCAGCCCCACCACATCACGGAGGGCGTCGAGGAGGCTCTGATCGTCCTCGCACAGGAACTCGGCGGGGTCGCCGTTGATGGTGCAGGTGACGTGCGTTCTGCTCATACCGGGATCCTCACTGGTGCGGGCGGTTTCACGAGGCGGCCCGGTCGGCGGCCAGCTTGAGGGCCCTCACCGCCAGTACTCCGGCCACCTGCCGGCGGTATGCAATGGTGCCGCGCTTGTCGTCGATGGGGTTGCAGACCGCCGAGGCTTCCGCCGCCACCCGTTTCAAGGCTTCGTCGGTGAGCGGGTGGCCCACCAGGATGCCGGCCGCCGCCGGCACCGTGACCACCGTGGGCGCCACGGCGCCCAGAGCCACCGACACCTCCCGGCACCTGCCTTCCTCATCGAGCGTGAGACGGGCGCCGGCGCCGACCACTGCTATATCCATCTCGGTGCGGGGGATGAAGCGCAGGTAGGCGTCGGATGTGCGGGGTGGGGGACGATCGAACACGAGCTCTACCAGGAACTCGCCCTTGGCCAACGCCGTGCGGCCGGGTCCCGTGACCACCGATGCCACCGGGAGGGTTCTCATCCCGGCCGGCCCGGCGATCACCGCCCGACCGTTGTTCACCACCATGGCCGGAACGGAGTCGGCGGCCGGGGAGGCATTGCACAGGTTGCCGCCCAGGCTGGCGCGGCTCTGGATCTGATCCGATCCGATCAGGCTCGCCGCCTCCACCAGGCCCGGCAGCTCCGCGACCAGGTCTTCCTCCTCGCCCAGCCGTACCGAGGGGGTGGCAGCGCCGATGACCCACCGATCCCCTTCCCGGCGAAGGTCGGTCAGCCGGTCGATCCGCTTGAGATCGACCGCTACGCCGGGCTCTGGACGGCCCATCCGTAGCTGGGGAATGAAGTCGGTGGCCCCGGCGTACACCTGGGCAGGGACGTCGTCGGCCAGGACCGAAACGGTCTCTTCGATGGATGTGGGGGCGACATACCTCATGGCACAACCGAAACTCGGGGCTCCTCTTTCGGAGAGACGGACGCAGGAACCGTCCGGCCCCCGAAAGACGGTCCGCAGGGTAGCAGGCACGCGCGTCTCCGAGCATGGTACGACGCCGGCCGGCGCCCACCTTGCCGGCCCGGGGCGGCGGCCGCCTCGGGCCCCTCCTACCCGGCTGAAGGTCGGATGATTATCTCGATACGGTCCTCGCCACCGTACAGATCCGCCAGGAGCTCCGCTACCGAGCCGACCGTGACCTTGCCGAGCTCCTCCAGCGCACGCTCGGATGTAAGCAGTTCACCCTCCGGCAGGTAGAGAGTCGAGATGACCAGGCTCAGGAGCTCCCGAGTGGACTCTTTCTCGTAACCGGGGGCCAGACGCTCCTTGGCTCGTGCCACCTCCTCGGGCGTCGGTCCGTCGGTGGCCAGATCGTCCAGGGCTTGCAGAACCACCGCCCTCGCCGCGTCAACCGCACCGGGTGCGACCGTGACTATCACCCAGGAATACACAGCTTGCCGCGGGACCAGTTCCGCATCCAGGTGGACATTCGCTATATAGGAGCCGCCCAACTGTCTCCGGTAGAGACGGAGCCGCTCGTCGAGGATCGCTCCCACCACGTCGGTGTTGATCCGCACCGCCGGGGTCACCTCCATCTCCACCTCGTAGTGCATCTCGATGATCCCGCTCGCGCCGGCGCTTACCGGAATCTCCCGTTGGATTACACCCGCCGGGACGGGCCGGTGGCGATTCGCAAACGTGTCGGGTTCGCGTGCCGGAAGGGTTCCGATGTAGTGGTGGGCCAGGCGGTCTACTTCTGCGGCGTCCACATCGCCCGCCACCGCTATCACCATGTCGTCTACCGTACCGAGGCGGCGCTGGTAGTAGCTGAGCATCGACTCGGCCGTGATCGTCTCCAGCTGTTCGGGTGTGGCCGCCGGATCATGCCAGTCGTCGCCGAAGCGGGCGTCCAGATACTGCACCCAGACCCGCCAGTACGGATTCGTCGCCGCCAGGTTGGTGCGGATGGTGGCGTCGTTGAGCGCCTCTTGGAACGCCAGGTCGTCCACCCGCGGCGCCGTGATGTACAGGTGCATCAACTGGAACAGCGTTTCCAGATCCTCACCGTGGGCGCTACCCGAGAAGCCCTCGTGGGTCTCGTGGATGTAGGCCTCGAGCGACACCGTGGTTCCGGCCAGGAAACGATCCACCTGGGCCTTGGTGAGGCCGGCCACGCCGCTCCCCTCCACCGCGTCCGTCACCCGCGACGCCAATGCCCTGCCGCCGGGCTCCAGAACGGACCATCCGCCCAGGCCTTCGGCACGGACCTGTACCGACTCCGACTCGTCGGACGGGATCAGAACCACCCTGGCGCCGTTGGCGAACCGCCACTCGAAACCGTCCTCAACCAGAGCGAACTCTCCGGTGGACAGTGGCTCGATCGGCAACGGAGCATCCATGAGTTGTTCGATCGGGGGCGGGACGGGCGGAGGCTGGCTACTCGGCACCGCGGCCTCCACCGCGGCCTCCATATCGGCAATCGTCGGCAGGATGTCCGCATCGGTACCGACCGCGATGAAGATAGGTCCTGCCCGGTCCATCAGCCATCGGTAGTGATCGGTAAGTTCGTCGACCGTTATGCCGGCGAGAAGGGCCGACCGACGCGCATGAGTGGCCTCAGCAGCATCGATGCCCGACCCCCCGGTGAAGTGGTCGCTATAGCTCCGGGCGTATGACCCGTCCCTCACATCGGCGGCCTCCTCGAGCTCGTGGTCCAGATCCCGGACCAGCTGGTCCGCGACCCGGGCCAGGTCGGCGACGGTGAAGCCGTGACTCTGGGCGGTTTCCAGCACCGCGACGTATGTGGTCGCCGCCCCGGCCAGGTCTTCCCCCTGCCAATTGGTGCCGAAGTAGCGCAGCCCGCGGTTGTGGCTGAATATTTCGAACTCGGGCTTGTCGACCTGCTGGAGCTCGCCCCGGTAGTAGGCGTCCTCCAGGCGATTCAGGATCACCAGCTCGATCAGCCTCTCCGTCATCATTTGGCGCTCTCCGCCGACCGTTCCCGACTCCTCCGGCGGGATCGGGATGTCGAGCGAGATGTAGTCGAAGCCCACCCCATCGTTGGCCAGCACGAAGTACGAAGGCTCGGGATCGGGGATCGCCACCGGCTTCGTGGTCGGCGGCGCCTCGCCAGCCGGGATAGGCCCAAAATGCTCTTCTACCAGGTCCTGGAGGTCGTCCACCGGTATGTCGCCTACGGCCACGATCGCCATGTTCCCGGGGACGTACCAGGTCTCGTAGAAGTCCCGCAGGTCGGCCGCCGTGATCCTGGCGATGCTCTCGGCGGGGCCGATCCGCCAGTACCCCTCGTAAGGTGTACCGGCCGTGTAGATACCGTCGAAGGCGAGTCTTATCTGACCGAAGGGGGACTCGAACCAGAGTCGTCGCTCGTTGAGTAGGGTGCCCCTCTCCGCCACTACCTCATCCGTGTCGAGCGTGGCGGCATGCGCCATCTGGGACAGCACATGTAGCGCTGTGCCCACATTGCCGGGTCGGTCGGTGGCCACGCTTATCTGGTACACGCTCGTCTCGTGGCCCACCCCCGAGTTCCGATCGGGGTTCCCGATGTTCGCGCCCACGCTTCGGAGCGTCTCGTCCATGGAATCACCTGGGTAGGCAGCCGTCCCCTCGAACAGCATGTGAGCCAGGAAGTGGGCGATGGTGGACCCGGGGGCCGGCTCGTTGATGGAACCGGCCTTGACAACCAGCCTCAGGGTCACGCTATCGCCCGGTTCGGCATTCGACCTCAAGTAGTAGGTGAGTCCGTTGGGGAGGGTTCCCGTCCGGGTCGCCGGGTCGATGGGGAGTGGAGTCGGGTCGGATAGGGGTTGGTAGGGCGCGGGTGGAACCAGATCGAGGGCGCGGGCCAGAAGGACTGCCATCTGGCCACGGGTCACGGACGCCCGCGGGCAGAACGCGAGCGGATCGGTCGAGCAGGCCTCCGCGATGCGAGCGGCGGTGACCGCTTCGATGGCGCCTATGTTCTGGTGGCCGCCCACGTCGGTGTAGCCAATGGCGCGGTCAGGGGCCGGCAGGTCGAAGGCTCGGGTCAGGAAGCTCGCCATCTGGGACCGCGTCACCGGCTCTCCGGGGCAGAACCGGAGCGGATCTTTCGCGCATCCTTCGGTGACGCCGAGTTCGGCCAGGCGGTCCACATGAGCCACCCAGGCCGCATCGGCAAAGCGAGTGTCAGACGTGCCTGCGGGGTCCCGCCCATCAAGGGCCCTGACCAGCCAGATCGCCATGACCCACCGTTGCATGGGCTCGTCGGGACAGAACAGGTCGCGACCGCATTCCGTTCCATCGAGAATGCCTGTCCTCCGGAGGGCTTCGATGGCGGCTGTGTCGGGCCCGATTCGCGCTACATCGTCATAAGGATCGGCGTTCTGGGCCGACACGGCCGTGACCAGGAGTAGCAGCGCTCCCAGCGCGACGCTTCCTGTCAGGGCCTTGACTGCCAGCGATGCGCGGCCCATGGTTCCTCCTGCTATCAAGGGACTGAGAAAGTGGCGGGCAGCACCATGCTTCGGGCCTGGCCCTCGAAGGATCGCCCGGTTCCAGGCTAGCGTTTTCGGCCTGCGGACCCGGCACGCGAATCCGGTACGAGCACCCGCCGCCGGAACCGAAAGGACACCCGAATGTGGAAGGTCTCACCCTCCCGGCTCGAGGACATGTGTACCTCGATCATGCGGGCGGCCGGAGCGCCGGCCGCCGACGCTCGCCTGGTGGCCGAGCACCTGGTCGAGAACGATCTCATCGGGCACCACTCCCACGGGGTCATACGGCTGTGGGACTACATCGAGGCGGCTCGTCGGGGCGAATTGATCCCCGGCGCCAGTCCCCGGATCGTCAGCGAGACGCCCACCACCGCCAGGATCGATGGCGGCTGGAACTTCGGCCAGGTGATCGCCACCTTCGCGACCGGACTGGCCATCGAAAAGGCCCGGACCGCCGGGGTCAGCGTGGTGACCGTCCGTCGGGCGAAACACATCGGTCGGCTGGGCCGCTACGCCGAGCAGGTGGCCGCGGCGGGCTTGGTGTCGTTGATCTTCACCAACGGCGGTGGCCACGGCATCAACCAGGCGCCGTTCCGGGGCACGGAGCGGAAGTTGTGCTCCAACCCGATGGCCATGTCGGTGCCGTCCGGCCTGGCCGGACCCTTCCTGCTGGACATGGCCACCTCGGTGGCGGCGGAGGGCAAGGTGCGGGTGTACGGGGCCCGGGGGACGGCCACACCGGCCGGCTGGATCATCGATTCCGACGGGAATCCGTCCACCGATCCCGAGGACTTCGCCGGGGGCGGGGCGCTACTCCCGCTCGGAAGAGCCGAAGGACACAAGGGCTATGCGCTCGCGTTCATGGTGGAGTTGCTGGCCGGCGTGATGTCGGGCGGAGGCATTTCAGGTGATCCGGCCCGTTCCTTCAGCAACGATTCGATGATCATCGTGATCGATCCCGAGCTCTTCCTGCCAATGGCCGAGCTCGAGGAGCGCTCCCTGACGCTCACCGAGCACCTCAAGGACACCCGGCTTGCCGACGAGTCGCAGCCGGTCCTGTACCCGGGCGAGAAGGAGGCGGAGGCGCGGTCAGCCAATCGGGGAGGCGACATCGAACTGCCCGATCCGGTGCGCCAGCAACTCCTGACGATGCTCCGCCGGTTCTCCCTGCCCGAGCCGGAACCGCCCTCCTCCGGGTAGCTACCACCGAACCCCTGCGGGCACTGGCGAGCGTGGGCTCTCCGTCAGGAGAGAAGGTGCTTGACAATCGGGTGATCGGCGTCGGACAATTGTGGAGGAGCGGTTAGAAGCCGGTGTGCCCACCTGGATTTGAACCAGGGACCTCATCCTTATCAGAGAGGGTAAAACCGGGTACGGCGTGGTGTGGTACACCGGGACGCGTCACCCGGACCCCCTCGTCGAATGCGGGCTCCAGCATTTTTGGCGTGGTCGAGAAGGATTACGCCGGGGGGACTGTGCGTGTCACGACGATGGAACGCACCCTGGTAGACGTAATGGCCATCCCCCGGCTGGTGGGGACCTGGGATGAAATCGGGCCGGTTCCGGACCTGGAACCGGCTAGGAGAGGCGCCCGTATCGCCAGAACCGAGCGGTACGCACCACCGACGTTGCCGGAACCTCTACCGGGTAGGCGGTCCGGCGGGCCGCAGCGCCTGTAGGGGCCGTCTTCAACGGCCGTTGTTTGCTGGCTCGACCGGCGAAGATCCCCAAAAAAGACCCGGCCCTAAACGGGCCGGGTGGGTAACCGCTCCTGACACAAACCGGTCGGGAGCTAAGCGCTTGTGCCCACTATACCACCAGCATTAGCTAGTGGCGACAGGAGATGGCTTCCGGTTACCAGCCTGGGGGACGCCGATAATTGCCCACTGTTCCGGCTAGCTGACAGGAACGGAAGTCGTTGGCTTCCAGCCGATACCACCAGTGCCCACCGGCACCGTCGTCGGGTGTGCCGGCCAGGTCACCGGCTAGGCGGTTCGTGCTCGGGTTGACAACACCCACCGGAACCCGTTGACGGGCTAACCGTATCGGGAACCGTAGGTCACTGTCATTCGAGATCACAATCGCGGCATTCACTCGGCTGCTCAACACGTCGAACAGCAAATGCGCCGCGACGTTCACGTCCGTTGCCTTTTCCTCCTCCCTCAGGTAGGAGACCATGAACCGCGCGTCGCGAACGTCCATCCCGGCGCTGTCCCGCACCATCACCGGCCACCGAGACGTGTGGACAACCGGCCGGCCCCTATTGTCCCGTGTCGCCAACAGACCGGTCTTCCAACGAGCCGTGAACCTGCCCTCTTCAAGATGATCAAACGAGCCGCCAGCTCTCAACGCGGCCACATACACCTGCTGCCGTCGGTGCTCCCCCGGGTGGATACCACCGTACGCGTCGAGGGTGATAATCGAGGCGTAGGGCGCGTCAGTCAGGCAGCGGGCGCTGTCCATAACAGCCCGCAGCGCCGTGTCCACGTCCAAGCTCTCGTTGATACGGACACTGGCCGCGCTGAGACGGGAAAGGCGGTCCGTCCCCCGGGACCGATGGTGGGCGTCCTCCAACGATCTCACCCCCTCCAAAAGGGCCCGTCTGGAACAATTCTTCCAATCCCGGCCATAAGTTACCGTATCCTTATCGAACCTTACCATATCCTTATCGAAAATGAGCATTGGCCTTACCCAACCTTATCCCCGCATCTCTATACTCATCCACCGGAACGAAAACCCCGGCGGCCCCGCCACAGCCATACCACATGACACAGGAGGCTTGATCCCATGAGCCTTTCCGACGCGGCTTGACAACAAGACAGGGACACCCCCGGGGAACCCACGTTCTAGCCGCTTCCCCTCCGCACGCCGGAGGCCCGGCATGATGAGGGCCTCCACCTTCCGCCGCTCCCTCCTCCTCCTGCTGGCCGCCGCGCTAATTGCGCTGGGAGGCGGGGGGGGGGGGTGTCTTCTGCGACTGGTACGCGTTCCACTGCGGTGACGGCATCGAGGCAGCCGTAGCCATGCCTGACCGCGGCATCGCTGCTACCAATCCGGGAACCGAGGTACGCCGTTCGGCATTCGGTTCTTCTACACCGGTGACGGCAGGTGGGCACCCGGCCGGTTCGCCCTTGAACCAGCAGCCGCTGCCGTGACGGTGGTTGCCGTTCGGCGTGTCGCGAGCCTGCTGGTGCTGTGTGTATTCGCAGCGCTGCTCACGCCTGTCCCTCCTGCGGCGGCGCAGACCGTGACGGTCGGCAACGTCAGCAACCTGGTGGTGGAGGAGAATGACAGCGCCCTGCGGTTGCGCTTCGACTTGCCCACCACTGGTTACGAGGAGATTTGCTTTCGCTGGCGCGAGAAGGACGCCAAACCGGACGAGGCGGGAGATCAGCCCGGTTCTTGGATGCCGACCGACGATGGCGAATGCCGAAACGCCACTTCGTTCAGGTCCGGGTTTCCTGGGAATTACGTGATCCACGGGCTCACGAACGACACGACCTACGAGGTCGAGGTGTCGACCAAAGACAAAGACGACGTCAGCAGCGGTTGGACGGTCCGGGCCGAGGGTACGCCGACCCCGGATGTGTATCTGACGACCAGCAGTGAGACTGTGGCCGAGGGTGACTCGGTGACGATCACCGCCGTGTTGACCGAAGCGGCCGGCCCGGGCGGCGTGGAGGTGCGGTTCCAGCGCCATTTTGATTCGGACAGTTCCCTCACGGACAGTGACTTCATGGTGGCGCCGATGACATTCAGGATCGGCGAGGGTGAGACCACGGGCACGGCCACGCTGAGCGCGACCGACGACGAGATCGACGAGGCAGACGAGGAACTGTTGGTGTTGGAAGGCCGGTTGCGCGGGGGGCGCAACCAGTTTCTGGAGTCTGGCAGGGTAAGCATCAAGCTGGCCGACAACGACGAGGCGGGAGTGCAGGTCACCCCCACGGAGCTGACGATTCCGGCCGACGGCTACACCACCTACTCCGTGGTTTTGGACACGCCGCCCATCAATCGGGTTCTGATCGATCTTTCGGTGAGCGATTCCGGCAAGGCGAGGGTCGAGCCGTCGTCGGTGGCCTTCGATGCCAGGGACTGGCAGGTGCCCCAGACTGTCACCGTGCTCGGTGTGGCCGAGGCAACCGAGCCGGTGACGATCTCGCACCGTGTTCTGAGCCAAGATGAGCAGTACACCGCGCTCACCCCGGCCCCGGTCACGCTCTCCGTCGTTGAGGCGGGGGAGGTGCTGGTGAGCAACACCGTACAGACTCCCGCCAGCGGTCGCTACTACGACCGTACGGGCACCGGTCTCGGCGCTGCCCAGGCCTTCACCACGGGCGCCCAAACCGATTACGCGCTCTCGAGCATCGACTTGAGATTGGATCTGCGGGGACAGTTGACCGGCGACCGCGCTGAGGCGTTGAAAGTCGAGTTGTGGTCGGCCAGCAGCGGCAGCCCGGGCATGAAGCTGGCCGACCTGCACGTTCCGGCGACGGTCGGTTCGGGCACGGTGCGCTTCCCTGCACCGCCGGGGGTTGAGCTCGCTGCCAACACCACCTATTTCGTGGTGGTGAGGGCCGACGACAGGGAACCGCTGGTGACGCTGGTCACCACGGAGAGCGGCGCTGAGAATTCCGGGGAGCTGGACGGGTGGAGCATCGCCGACACGGGCAGCATCTCACCGCTCAGCACTTGGGAGAGCCTCAACGGGCTGGCGTTCGGTATCGGCGTCAACGGCTACATCCCCGGCGCGGTGCCCGACGCGGTGGCGTTGAGCTCTCTCACCGGCACCACCAGCACCGACGGTTTGAGCTTCGACGGCACGTTGACCCTCGACCCCGAGTTCGACGTCAACACCAGAACCTATGCTGCCGTGCTGGATCCCGCGGTCACGCAGGTGAAGGTGACCCCCACGGTGGTTACCGCCGGTGCGACGGTCAAGGTCGGGGTTGCGGGCACGACTCTTGCCGGTGTCGACAGCGGCACCGAGAGCGGGGCGATACCCGTGTCGCCGGGGGTCACCACGATCGCGGTCGAGGTGACCTCTTCGAGCGGCGTCATCAGCGAAACCTATGAGGTCGATGTGGTGCGCCCAGTCGCACCCGCCAACGCTTCAGCAACGGCGGGCGCGCTTGCCGGCGGCGCCGCGGCCACATTGTCTGCCGACGCCCTGGCGAACCATGAGGTGGTGTGGCAGTTCAAGCTGCCCTCGGAGACTTGGGGGGAGCGCTCAGGCGTCTCGACCGCCACGCCCGGGATCCTGGCGGCCAGCGAACTGGTCACAGACCCCAACACCCCCAACGTTCTCGGCGGATTCAAGAAGGCCACTGAGATCGCGGCGCGGGCGCATTATGTCTACTCGCGGGGGGAGCGGGTGCGCGTCGTGCCGCTGTCGAGCAGCCAGGTGACGTTCACCACTTGGGATGTGCCGGGCGCCCCGACCGGCGTTAGCACACGCAACCCATTTCAGGTATTCGACGGTTCAAGAGCAGACATCTTCTTCGGGCCGCCTGCGCCTGCCGACCGTGGCGGCGCGGCCGAGTCAGACATCAGCTACCGGGTCCGCTGGCGGGTCAGAGACACAGACACGAGCACGCCCGCACTCGAACCAGGTGATTGGAACGACGATGCGGGTGTGGCGGTCGCCGACAGTTCCAGATGCGGCGGCACCGGTAATCGGCTGTGTTATTCAGCTGGAGGATTGACCGGCCAGGTCACCTTTGACGTTGAGGTTCGCGCGGTCAACGGGATAGACGAGGGAGGCCCGTGGGTGGCCACCACCGTAAGACCTCGATCGGTCCTGCCAACCGATTTCACCATCGTGCCAGGCGTAGACGGGGAACTCAAGATCACCTGGGTTGACACCGGACGCTACATGAGTGATGGGCGCATGCGCTGGAGGCTGAAAGACAGCGATCCCAACACTGCCGGAGATCAAGCAGGCAATTGGATACCGGGCAGCAATGGTACCCGGAACGGTTTAGTCTTTATCCCTAGACGCGATCTCGACACTCGCGCCAACATCAGGGGGCTGACCAATGGGCAAACGTACGAGGTAGCATTCCAATTTTGGGTGTGTGCGGGCTTCTGGCCTAGACCCTCTCCATGCAATCTCAGGTCTTGGATTTCGGCCGGCGAGGGCACGCCGGTTGCCAATGAACTGACAGTTGTGGTGAACGCGGACCAACAGCGCCGTACTGAGGGGGAATCTGCAACCGTCATAGTCCAACTCGATCGTGCCGCGCCGAGCAATGTTGTGGCAACGTTGACGCTGGGTGCCGGCTCCACAGCCTCTGCCGACGACTTCTCGGTGCGTGAACCGATCACAATTCCCGCTGGTCAAACTGTGGGCGTCGGCTCGGTCCAATTAACCGACGACGACATCATCGAAGACGACGAGACACTCGTCTTGTCTGCCACCGTGTCAGGCGGGCGCAACGTGAACCCCGCGGCTGCCATCACCATCGTGGACAACGACACTGCCGGCGTTACGGCCAGCTCGGATTCTCTCGCCGTGAACGTGGGCGGAACCGCCGAATACACGGTGCAGCTCGACACGATGCCGACTGACGATGTGAATGTGATAGCTAATCTGGTTGGTTTCAGGAGTATCCCTGTTTCGGACCGGTTGATATCCATCACACCCGATTCAGTCACGTTCACGCCCGCTGAATGGAACACGCCCAAGACCTTTACCGTGACTGGAGGCGCCTCCGAAGGCTCGACGGCTATTGAGCACTTTGCAGTCAGCAGTCTGGACCCGAATTATGAAACCCTCGCGCAGGTGGCCCCCGTCTCGGTCACCGTGGCCAAGCCCCTGCTCGTCAGCAACCTCGCCAACGCCCCCGACAAATTGGAAGCCGCAGACTTTGCCGGCGCTTCGTTCGTCCAGGGCTTCACCACCGGCCCCAACATCGGCGGCTACACGTTGGACGAGATCGAGTTGATGCTGGTGACCTCGAGCGTTCTGACAGCCCAGCAGATTGGGACTGTCAAAGCCGAGGTGTGGAGCTCAGCTCCCAGTTCGACGCCGGGGCAGAGGATTCCGGGCGCCAAGCAGTTCAACCTGACCGTCCCCGACAAGGTCGTCGAGGGAAAGGTCGACTTCGCCGCGCCGCGTTCCACGGTCCTCGAGCCCAACACCGAGTACATGTTCGTGATCTACTCCACGGGCGATTTGAGCACGCTGAGCGTCGAGCCCACAGCCGATCTGAGCGAGGTCGCGGAAGCGGGGCCGGGGTGGAGCATCGCCGACCGCTTCTGGGAGTTCCCCACCAACGATCCGACCGACACGACCCCAGCGAGCGCCGCGCCGACAACCGATCTGAGCCTGAGGATCGCGGTCGATGGAGATCTCGTGGTGCCCCCGCCGCCCACCCGGCTCACCGTCTCGCTCGACAGCAACACCGTGGCGGAGGCTGCCGGCGAGGTGACCGTGACGGCCACCTTCAACAAGGCCGTCAACCCCACCACGATCACGTTCACCGCCGGCGGCGGCGAGGCCACAAAGGGCACCGACTACATC
>MKWU01000594.1_pt1 | contig 68189 bp, 51 predicted proteins | sample 809101 | NCBI WGS metagenome assembly MKWU01 (sample SAMN05860141, study PRJNA318959) | sponge metagenome | host: Aplysina aerophoba | place: Slovenia: Piran, Adriatic Sea, Gulf of Piran | collected 2013-05-07
GTGCGCCGGCCTCCAAGCGAGACATAGCTGGTGTCCAAAGCGGCCAGGCGAAGATTCCTGAGGGCTTCCTGCTCAACGTCGACAGGCATCAGCACCGACGAAAGTATTGGAGGAAGGAGGAAGGGCATTCCCCTCGATCAGCAGGTTCTCCAGGGTTTCCGCCACGGTGCACTCCTTCGTCGTTTCTTGACTCGCTCCCCGAATTCGGGGGTGCTGAATTCGTTGGGCAGGCCGATGATTTCCCGATATGGCCATGGTAGACGGCAAATCGGCCGCGGCATGCTGCCCTCACCTGTGGAGCAAAAGGCAAGTGCCTGTCAATCGCTTAACGGTCTGGGGATACCACCAGTCCGATCCGTGTGCTTCATCCTACTGGAGCTACCGGTATCGCGGCGGGAACGAACCGAACGGCGTTCCGCTTATCGCCAGCGGCGTTTGTGCTCCTTATAACCCGGGGTGCCCGGATCCGACGAAGCCTTGGCGAGCAGGGACTCCGCCTTGGCGGCACCTATCTGCTCATGGGACAGGCACACCACTAGGTGGACGGGGCAATCGGCAACTTTTGGCCACTACTTAGAGTCACACGCGGTGCAGGAAGCAAGCGCCCAGGTTATGACAGTTCCCAACCTGGAGGTCATCATGGGACCCACAGCCAGTCTAGGTCCGAGAAGGCGAGTTCTCGGTTGAAGTTCTCGATGTTGTCGTGAACGTTGAGAATGAGGCATCGCTCATCGCCACCGTTCTTCGGTCCACGTAAACCTCTTCCGATCATCTGGAAGTAGAGGTTCGGGCTGTACACTGGCCGGGCCACGATTATGGCGCGGGTCTTTGGAGCGTCGAATCCTTCGGCGAATACGCCATAGTTGACTAACGCTTGGATGCGGTCGTCACGAAATTCTTGTACGATTCGTCGGCGGGTTGCTGGTTGGGTTTCTGCACTAACTGCTCTTGCAGTGGTTCCTCTTTTGTTCAGGAGGGCCGCAACGGTCTGGGCATGTTCCACCGATGTTGCGAAAATGAGGGTGGGCCATTCTGGTCGAATGTGCATCTCATACGCATCAAGGATGCGTATGGTGCGTTCGGCATCGCCTGCGATGCGGTTTTCGGCGCTCTGGGGAAGCCACACTTGGGAGAATCTTTGCTCTGGATCCCCTGATCCTCTCAGGAATCTTGACATTATTTCTAGTTCTTGAGGGGTGAGTTGGAAGGTGCTGCCCGGGATGGTTTCGTGGTCGGCTTGGGCGAGGACCTGCATGTCTTGTAGCTCTGTGACTACGGCTTGAGGATCGTTGTTTTGGAAGGCTCCCGCATCGAGGCGTCTGTTGCCGTACCGCCGAGTGAGTCTGGCTGTCTCTTTCACATCTCTTCCTCGATACGGGGTTGCTGTCAGGCCTAGGAGGAACGGTTCGTCCGCTCTTTGGTAGGGGGTCATGCCGATCTCCTGCATCACAGATGTTGAGGTTGGTGCCAATGATCGGTGCGCCTCGTCAAAGACCACTAGCCCAGTTTCCTGTAGGAATCGGTATTCGCGAGGCTGATTTGAAACTCTGGCGTGGAGTGTCTGGACAGTTGCAACAATTACATGTTGACGATCAGTTGGCAGCGGTCTGCTCTGCCCGGCCCACAATCTGGAGATGCGAAGCTGTTGTGCTTCGGCGCCTAAGCTGGCCCACACCTGGCGCCAGGCTTCCACCGCTTGCTCGCACAACTCGTCACGGTCCGCCACCCAGAGAACACCTCCGCGGAACCCATCTTCACGGATCGCTTCAACGATTGCCTGCACAGCCACGCGGGTTTTTCCGGATCCAGTTGGCAGGCTGATCATTCCACGCCTGTCAGTGCTCCTCCCCGCGCCGTTGGCCAGCACGGCGCGCACGTTCTTGGCAATGGTCTCCTGGTAGCTGTGCAGCGGTGGGAGGTGATGAGGGCCGTCGACCTCAAGATATGGAGATCGTCGCTTGTTTCGTTCTCCAGCCCACTCGCTGGAGAACCCTAGAGAACCCACAAAGGCTACTGCCCTTGTCGACGCAGCCCACTGTACCGGTGGGTCGAGGTGGCCTAGCCCCTGCCTGTATTGCCTTAGGGCGTCGGTGTGGTAGGTCACTATGGCGGCATCCGCTATATCGATCCCCGTTAAGGTGTCACCGTCGATCTCCAAGACCCGGATAAGCGAGCGGGGGAGGCCCCTACGTAGGGACTTCTCGCCCACTGCGGCCAAGAGACGCTCTGCATCTGTGGTCAGCTGTCGTATGGCCTTTCGCCGTTCCTCGACTTCACCGGGGGTGCGGCGTTGCAAGACAGCTTCGATTTCCTGGTCGTTTAGTCCGAGGTCCATTTCCTGGATAACGAGCCTTAGGGCCTTACCTTCATCGTCATCAATGCCGTTGGCTAGATAGATGTTGGGCGTCTGGAAGATGGCGGGGCGTTCCTGGCCTGCTATGAGGATGCTCTGACAGGGGACCAAATGACATGTCCTGTGACGAGGGGGTAGGTAATCCTTCAACCCGGGCCAGACGTCGGTCAGTGGGATGGGATCTTGTTCACCAAGCATCTCCGGCGTAGGGTCCGACAGGCGGAAGAGGGATTTGATCCGGTCGGCGTTGGGATGCTGTAGCAAGGCCAGCAGGGCTGACGAGTTCGCTGGGTGCGGTCCGAGAGCATCTGCGAAGGGCACGATGCCACCATGGATCCGAAGGCGACCATGCAACCGAAGCATGTGAGCAGTAAGCGACTCGAACGCCATCTTGGGGTACGAGTCCCGGTTGTGGCCCTTGTGCCACATTAACCACGGTTGGTATAACGCATCCGTTCTCAACGCAGCGTCGGTGTAGAGCGCCCGGCCTTCATCGGAGAGCAAGGTGACGACCTCTACTGGACCTACACCTATGCTCGACGTGAAACCCAGGAGTCCCCGCCGCGGTGTATGTGGAAGGTCATCTCGCTCCCGATATCCTTTTTCACAGCGTTGCTTATAGCGTCCGTAACTCGGTTCCTCAGCTAGGCAGCGCTGATTTTGCGGTTTGTCGGATGCGCCCAAGAGTCGAAGGAGTGCCTTATCTCTCGCATGGAACTCCATGTCCACGGCGACTTCGCTGTCGCGGCAGCCGTCGTCGGGAACGATGGCACCCGGCATCAACACCGAGTGAAGGGGGCGCCATTCGCCGGCTTTCGTTCGAACACGAATGCTTTTATTCCAATTGCTGTGTTCGCATATGACCTGGTAAGCACTCTGGGCTCCGATTCTGCGTGAGGCCATCCAGAATCTTCGGTTGAGGGTCCCGTCTGCTTTGCCGGAGAGTCCAATCAATTCTCTTGCGACTTGCCTGAAGATGCTCTCGCGCGAAGGAGGCCGCAACCCAAGCTCCCTTAAAGCTGCGAGCGTCTTAGGCTCCGACACCAGACTCGGATGGACATAGGACTGACGGTCCTCAAGGGCATGGCCGGTCTGTGACTCGGTACCCAGGAAGAGGGAGATGGGATCTGGAGACCGCCAACTGTGGTCTGACGTCAATACGATCTTCCCCAAGGCAGATTTGGATCGAATGTCCTCGGGGATGAGAACGGCGGTTAGGATCGCCGCCCTGGATGCTTGAATCCGGTCGGAGTGATCGGAGTCTTCTACGAGCGCCTCCAACCATTGTCCAACAGTTGCTCTCTGGGCTCCTCTGAACGGTCCAGGTTCGCCATCGGGATCAAAGAGCCGATCCACTGCTGCAATCCTGATACGGGTCAATGCGGTGTGGTGAAGCCATTCGGAGGGGCGTCTCGGATAAGATGCCCACCGCTCGAAGGCGGCTTCGCATGTTTGGGTTTTTGAGGTCAGTTGCTTGGGGGGAAGCGAAATCTCCTGGGCGACACGCAATTGTCCATCCTGATCGGGAACAATCTCACTCTCGTAGAGATGCCTAAAGAGATGCCTGCGTAGTCGGACAGCCTGAGCAGAATCGCCCCATTCCCGGCGGCGGGGCAAGGCGTCCAGATGTCGAGCAGGATCGTCGTCGGTTGCCATTTCCGGTAGCACCGCGGCGATCATCTCCGCGGCGACATCGATCAACTCACTGTTGTATGGTCCCGCCAACAGGTTCTGACGATCCTCGTTGGTCTTCCAAGGTGCATTCAAGATACCTGCCACGAGACTCGCGGTCTTAGTCGGAAAGAATGTCCAGAAAATGCCGGGACGATCGAGCCGGTCCACCGGCGCGGCCCACCATATCGGAACAGAGGAGCGTTCGTCGCCGGGACGACGGTCTGCACAAGCCCTCGGAGACAAGCTATGACTGCGGCTAAACAGTCTCCACTGACTTATGTCATCTCCATCTGCGAGGAGGTATTCGGCTCCGACCCTCTCCACTTCCAGCAGGCGTTTTACATCCGGTGAGCCACTTGTCAACGTGACACGCCCAACATGCGAGACAAAGAGGAGAAACTCCGCGGGGAACTCCCGCATCTGCTGAGCAAGGTCTTCGTGGGCTCTTGGCAGAAGGGGCAACCTAACTATGTTCGTCGCCCAACCCATCAACTCCTGAAGGACTTCGTCTTCCTCCCAACAATCGGCGGTGTCAATTGGCTTGGGGAGTCGGAGGAGAGGATAGGCGGGTGCATCGGGCACTATTCTTTCGATGCGTTTTCGCGATCCAGGGCCATCGAAGCGGAAGGATCCGGACCGGCTGAAGAACTCCGGCGCGTCACTTACACCGAGAACAGACTTGAAACCAAGGCCGAAGGTCCCGATCTGACCAGTCCCCCGCTTAGGAGACAAACGCGAAAACATGAGTGAAGTCACGCCCTCTCGGTCAATCGGGTCTCCATTGTCGGCGCAGTAGAGACTGGTGGATGTCAGCCGAATCTCGATACGCCCACGCTCCGGTTCGCCATTCCCTACTTCGGCGCTATCAGCGGGCCACAGCGCATCAGCGCCGTTCTGCACCAACTCGAAGAGTTGGCGGTGCTGGTAACCGCCGGCTGCTATGTCCTGTTCGATGCTTACGTGCTCCGCCACCAGATGCGGCTGCGCGGCATATGCGTCAAGGGTTCCAGCAGACTCCTCAGCGATGTATCTGCCCAAAGCCCCGTCCGGCCCAGCCCACTCATCCAACATCATGACGCTCCTAGGCAATACCAATAATGCGTTCAAAGAGTCCTTGACCTTGTGGGGCTTCTTCGATTACCGGGGAACCAGTGTGGGTGTTCGAATCCCAAGTCCAGACTTGGTCGAGGTTTCGGAACTCCAGGTCATCGAACAAAGGGAAAGACTCCCATGACCCGTGGCCGGTTTGATGCCTCGCCAACGCTGCTAGGTTCGCCAATGCTTCTTGGTGAAATCGAGCAGGTCGCTCCCGACTAGCCTCTGGGTCGCGTTGCCGGTTCGCACGTAGAAGAACTTGTCTTCACCGACGCTCTTGTTTCCTTTTGCGGGGTGTGCCGACTTAGTAGGTGTTGCGAAAACGGGCGCGGATCCTGGGTTGATCTTGATGTAAGCAACTGTTTTGCCATCGAGTTCACAGTAACGGGGTGTGACAGTCGTGGCTTCGATCTTGCCCAGGGTCATGCTGACCAGATTGCTCAACCATAGCTCCCATCCATCCCTGTTGTGCGACTTGACGAATGGGTAGTCTTCTTCGATCCCTACAGGCTGGCCCCTGTCGTCAATTCCTATCACCAATTCTCCACCATCAGTGTTGCTGAAGGCTGCAATTGTTTTGACGACCGACCACTCCACGGCAGGATCGCGGTGGCCGCTGTAAAGGTTCTTGCGTCCCGTTGATTTGAATTCAAGGGTGTCCCGCTCACCGGCTGCTATGAGACTGCCCACTCTTTCCTCCAAGGCTTCCCTTGACGCAAACGGGCTCTCGTCACGGTCGCGGTTTCGATTGGCAGCCTTGCCTGTTGCCTGCTCGATGAGTTCGATCATCCTCTCAAACCGCTCGTTGAAATAGGACGGAAAGTCGTTGCCGCGCAGAGCCGAAGGATTGATGTGATGCGAAAAGAGGATTGAATCCAGGTTATGGGTGTCGATGCTGTACTGCCCTTCTAACTTCCACAGGTACTTACTTGGCGCACTGCCGCCAATGAGACGGTGGGTGTGAGAATCAATTGGGGTCTTGTTGACAATGCTGTCTGCTACGCGTCTCTCAATGTCATTCCTAACACACCATCCCCTGGGAAAGACATGGCGTATGTCAATGCTGTTATCGAAGTAGACATTGGATTCGAGAGTCACGCCCGACTTGAAGTCGCGACTGCCGCTCTTCATCTGTAGCGCGTACAGACCTTTGTAGGCAGCGCTGATCCTCGTCCTCAGGGTTAGCAGTCGTTCAGCTTGGAACTGGGCTTCCGTCACTGTTCGAGGCTGCGTCCCCTCTCCCAGCACCCAGTCGACGCACTCTGGAAGGTCAAATGCGAACCGAGTCTCGGTGGACCCCCCATACATTTCCCCGAATACTCCACACCAGAACCACTGACGTATCTTCTGCAGGGCGGCATAGTTGTGGGCTTTGTTTCCCAGGACCGCAAAGATCGTCCCTAATGGGACCAATTGGGTGGGATAAGGTACATCGCGGGCCGTGAAAATGTACTCGCCGCGGAGGAACTCCACGGCTCTGCACAGGCCATCCGCGACTGGATCGGCCCACTTCTTGTAATCCTCGACCTGCAGTCGCAAGATGTCTCGCCTCTTACATGCCACTGCTGGCGGCACAGGATCGTCTAATTGGCGCATCCTACGGTTGTAAGTCGTAAGCAGCGTCACTGCCTGGAGGAATTGGGGTGCCTCGAAGTTGGCCAATACGGGGTAGTTGCGGAATCTGGCCTCCCGTTTTTGCCAATCCTCACGAAGATCAAAGTCATCAGCAGCGTATGTAGCTGTAAGCAACTCAAAGACCGTCAAGGACACGCCACCGGTGTTAACTTTCTCGAACACCTGGCAGACGGCTTCCTTCGAAGTGTCTTTCGACAGTTCGATCGTAGGAACCTGGTAGCGGCGAAACGGGGTGATGATCGTCTTATAAAAGGCCTTCCACTTCTCGATTCTGTTCTGGTCGTCAGGCGCAGACGACAGGTACTCCAATTGCCAATCCATCGTCTTATCTGCGTCGAACACGATGTCAAGGGGGAACATTTCGCCAGCAATCTCGTCTTTGCGGGTCCGCAGATCAAGAGTGATTCTGCGACCGAAGTCGGTGGTGACCAGTCGACTTTCCGGAATGCTGACAAGCCCTTCGTCCTCGCGGTTGGCATACGGATCGGGACCGATACACCGGTTGATGTCGGCGTAATAGTGGCGTCCCACCTTTCTCCCCCGCGTGTCTCGGGTGACCACTGCATCGGGTGACCGCAGAGCAAAGTAGAGGGAAGTAAGGCGTTGCTGCCCGTCAAGCAACAGGAGTCCCGGTTCCTTCGAATCGACCAGATTAACTCCTTCCAGCAACCTAGGACGGAACTTGACTCTGGGATTCCCGGTGGCCAGCGTCATCACAGCACCAATTGGAAAGGAAAGTGAAATGGATGCCAGCAGACTCACAATGTGCCTGTCGTCCCACACCCAACCACGCTGAAAGTCAGGGAGTTGCAACTCACCTTGAGCAGCGTGTTGCAACAAGTCGGCTAGAGGCACATCATTGATTTTGAACGTCTTCTCCATCTCTCTCAACTCTCTTTAGGCTGAACTGCCAGCCATTGCGTATTAATACGGAGCCACCATCCGAACAATAACAAAAACCACCAAAGCCGCGACACACTCCACGAAGGAGTGGGGGATCAGCCGACCGGACTACTCCTCGGGAGGCATAAGGGTGTCGGCGATCAGTGCGTCTACCACGGCCTTGATGGCTTCGTCGTCGGTGGCGCCGGAGGCAAGGGCCTTTTTGTAGACGGCTAGTTGGCGATCGGCGGATGTGCCTCTTTGGCAAATCACGCGGAGGTGGTCTATTTCCTCGGTGCATCCCAAGGCTTCGGCGTCGGTCTGTACCAAGCCGATGATCTCTTCGACCAGGTCGGTGAACGTTACGAGCGTGCCCTTGCTGAAGTCGATCATCTTGCCTTCGATGCCGTAGCGTTGGGCGCGCCATAGGTTTTCTGCTATCAGAAAGCTGGCGTAGCCCCGCCACCGGAGGTTCTCCGTCTTGAACCTCCACAGCATTCGGAGAAGGCACACGTACAGAGCGGCGATGGCTATGGTGTCCTCCATCCTGGTGGGTAGATCGGTGACTCTCATCTCCAGCGTGGGGTAGTGGTCCGAGGGTCTGATGTGCCACCAGATCTTGGTGGAGTCCTCGATGACTCCCGCTTTCACCAGCACTTCGACATGCCGTTCGTATTCAGCCCATGAGTCGAACTTCTCAGGTAATCCCGTCCGGGGTACAGGGCTGAACACTGCCGTGCGATAACTCTTGAGACCGGTGGGTGTTCCCTCCCAGAAGGGCGAGGAGGTGGAAAGGGCCAGCAGGTGAGGCAGGAAGTAGGTGACCTGACCCATGAGGTCGATTCGCAACTCGGGATCTTCGATGCCCACATGTACGTGCATTCCGGAGATGATCATTCGGTCTGTTAACGATTGGAGGTCCTCGGTGAGGGCTTGATAACGTTCACCCTCGGTGATCTGTTGTCCCTTCCATCTTGCTATGGGGTGGGTGGAGGCGGCTATGGGGGCGAGTCCGTATTCCTCGGCGGCCTCGTTGACGGCCCAGCGCAACAGGCCGACGTCGGCTCGAAGCTGTTTGACGTTGTGGCAGATCCCCGTGCCGATCTCGATCTGAGAGTCGAATAGTTCGTGGGTCACCTGCCCGTACCGAAGTTCTGTGACCCTGTCCATCAGCCCGGGGGGCTGTGTGGAGATGAGTTCCCCGTTCTCCCGATCAACGAGGAGGTATTCCTCCTCGATTCCCATCGTCCAAGCAGGTTCGTTCATGAGACGCGTAACTCCAATCTGCTGGTCAACAACCTCCAACCTGCCGATAGACAGTAGTGCGACAGGGGCCTGCAAACGAGACGGCAGGCTGCGCGACCCATGCCCGTCCATCTCCCCAGGCCCGTCCGGGGGGTTGTCCATCGCGGGAAACGAACTGTGCGCACAAAACAGGACGCTCAATAGCAGTGACGACGACACAGCGCTCTTCGGCAAACCCGCAGCGGGTCACCTACAATTGCCGCAGACCCCACCAGCGAACTACCGGGTCAGCCACCCACCATCAAACTTGTACCCCACTCTTCGTGGAAAGGACGCCTAGCGGGCGAGTCGAATCTCGCGGAGCAATCGTGATCATCCTGGCAAACGGCAAGACGAAAGAGGTTGCCCAACGGAGCGACGACACCGAGAATCTGTGGGTGCGAATCGGCGATCTTCCCCGCGCCACCGGGTGGCAGATGAAGCGGCGTGGCATGTGCTTCGGCGACCTGTGCGTGCCGTTGCCGGCGAACAGACTTGAAGAGTGGATCGCCGACGCCGAAGACTGGGTGTGGTTCTGCTACTCGGACTTTGCGGACATGATCGGCCAAAAGCACGTGCGCGACGGCGATGTGTGGAGCCTCGGCTCGGTGCCCGAAGTCCGCCGCACCGGGTTGGAATCCGCAATCGCCCCCGACTTCGAGATGACCGAACGCAACGGCAACACCTTGCGGTTGTCGGATTTGCGTGGCCGGAAGGTGGTGCTGTTCACCTGGTCGTCGTGGTGAGGGTGCCGCTTCAGCCTGCCAGGTTGGCAGGAGTTGTACGAATCCATCGGTCCGGACCGGTTCGAGTTGATCAGCGTGGCGCAGGACTCGGGGGGTCCCAAGGCGGTGGACAAGTGGTTTGACCGGGCGTCGCCCACCTTCCGGTGCGTCGTCGACCCGACCCACCAGATCAGTTCTCTGTTCGGCTGGGTGAACGTGCCGTCGGCGGCGTGGATCGACGAGGACGGGACCATCGTTCGCAGCAACGAAGGGGCCTACCCGGCTGAGTTGACCATCGGGTTCGGCCTCGGCAAGGTTCGGGTGGGCGACAACTCTTTTGCCCGGGCGACCCGCGACTGGATCGAGCGGGGCCCCGACAGTGAGCACGTCTGGTCGAGCACCGAACTGGCCGAGCGGCTCAAGCCCGTTGACGATGACACCCGGTTGGCAGAAGCGACCTTCAAGCTGGCGTTGCACTTTGAGGCGGTGGGCGACAGCGAGCGCGCCTTGAAGCACTTCGCGGCGGCGCATCACCTGGCGCCCGACAACTGGAACTACCTGAGGCAGGGCTGGACTCACAAGGGAACCCTCTATGCCAGCGTGCAGGTGCTGAAGCGGCAGAGCCACCTGAACAAGAACACCGACAAGAGCTTCTACGACCCCATGGGCCTGCCCGGCGAGAACCATCGCCGTTATACCCAGCCCGAGTGGCTGTGGACCCCCGCGGTCCGGGGGCTCAAGCGACTGCTCCGTCGGTAGAGAGGCATGCGACGACCGCCTGGAGTTTCCCGGGCCGGTGGGTATTGGTGATCGTGTGAGAGGCGTTCGGGCCTAACTGGAGCAGGAAGCGGAGAGCCGCCACCGGGAGGGGTGCAGGCATGGAACGATCATGGAACGCCAGGGACTGCCGTTGATCGATGACATCATCACCTGGGTGGATGAGCAGATCGGAGAAGGGCCGCGAGACGAAGAGCAAGCAGGCCGGTGCCGTTAGCAACAAGGCGCTTTTGCGTTAATGCACCCTGAACAGGGGATCCTTCAATTGTCGACCCATGGTTACCGGCAAGCGCCGTCGGGCTATTTCCCGTCGGTTTCCACATGCTCGGGTTCGGTGGGGGCTGCGGGGGGAACCGGGGCGAAGTAGCCGACGATCAGAAGCAGAAGGCCGACCCCGAGGAATGAGACCACCCTCGCCACTGTGCCGGTGTTGCTGAGGTCGAAGAGGAAGAGTTTGACGACCACCACCCCCATCAGGGAAGCGCCGCCGACCCATACCATCCGCCGGGCCGAGCGTCCGCCGACCATCATCCCGCTCAGGCCGATCAGACCCCAGACGATCGACAGGGAGGCCTGGAGGGTGGTGGATGCCGTCATCGACTCGAGGTCGAACGGGACCCCCTGCCAGTGGTGGACGGTACGCGCCACGGTCATGGTCAACAGGACGATGCCGGTGACGGCCAACCCCGGCGCCCAGTTTCCGCCGACGAACTCCTCGAGTGGATGGCCTGCCTCGGAGGCGGCCAGTCTCTTCCAGGCCAACGCTGCGACCACCGCCAGGACTGTGAGGATTTCCAGGGGATTCAGCAACGGCAGGTAGGTGAGCGGTGGCGCTTCGCCGTTGGATGTCAGGTTGATGAGCAGCACTGTGAAACAGGCGACCAGGACCACAGGACCCGTGCACCCCATCAGGTACGTCCGCCAAAGGGCCGCCAGAGGCCATGACAATCTGTCCCGCGCCAGCAGAGTCCCACCCACCAGGGCCAGCACCGTCGCCAGCGCCGCGGTGATCGGCCATACGCCGGAGGCGACTTGATCGACCTGCCAGTGGACCTCGGCGCCCAACAGGACCGCCAAGACCCAGTAGCCGGTGACGTGCATCGCGGTGACGACCTGGGGGAAGGCGCTGCTCCGCAGGCGCAGGACCGTGTAGTACATCCCGAAGGCCACGATCCAAGCGGCCCAGCCACCCGCCTGGAACGGGTGGTCTTGGAAAACCAGCGCCAGAATGAACGACAGGGGCAGCACGGGCAGCAACAGGGCGCCGCAGGCACCCAGCCTCGGCCAGCGCACCGCGGGCGCCGCCAAGGCCATGGCTCCAAGGGAGACCGCCGCGAAGGCCAACGAGGCGTTCACACGGGCATCCTCGGGGACCTGACCGACGATTTCCATCAACCCGCCCAGTAGCCACCATCCGGTCCCCCAGAAGAGAAAGAACCACGGGACGTCCTTGTTGCCTCCGAACAGGTTTTCTGCGCGGTCGACCATTCGAGAGGTGAACAGTCCCGTTACGGCCAGCAGGGCCGCTCCCAGGAAGTACCCGTTGATCAGAACGGTGGTGCCGTCGGGGTAGGGCAGCGCATCGGAGAGATGGGTGAGGAAGACGCCTCCGGAGAGAAGTTGCAGGACACCGCCACCCACCACGAAGATGAAGAGGCCGTGGCGAAGGCCCACCCAGACCATCATGGCTCCCTGCAAGGCCCAGACCACCGACGAGAACTGGGCGTCGAACGCCAACGGCGCCGCGATTGCCACGAAGGTCATCGCCAGCGCCCAATAGACACCCACCAGGGCCCGGGCCTCCTTGCCGAACCGGTGTGTTACCAGCGCGAACACCGCATGGATTACCGCTAGCGACGCTGCGCTGATTGCCGGCCCGAACTCGAAGTGGTCGGTGAGAAGAAACTGGAAGACAAGACCGATGAATGGGACGCCGAACAGCAGAGGGCTGGTCATCGGGTCTCCGATCCTGGGAGGTCGCCGCCGCGCCATCAAGAGCGGGATTGTCATGTACAGCAGTATCAGCAGGGCGATCAGCGGCTGAGTGGTTGCCCAGCCTTCTTCTTCGTACCTGAACAGCAACCAGAATGCCGTCAACCCCACGGTGAAGCCCAGGCCGACCAGGTTCAGCACCGGCCACACCTTGAACCACGCCACCGTCACAATGGCGATGCTCAGGATGACATAGAAGCCGAACACCAGAATGTGATCGCTGGCATCCGAATACGCCAGAATCGGAGCGAGAAAACCGCCGGTTATGCCGAGCACCGCCAGAGAACGGGAGTCCTGGGAGACCGCCAGTACGCCCGCTGCCACGGTGACGACTATCACCGCCGAAGCGGCGGCCGAGGCCGGCAGCAGGTCGTAGACCGCGTGTGCCGTGTAGGTGGTCAGGTAGAGGACCCCGATGCCGCCTCCCTGAAGGCTCAACCCGTAGACGGCGTTGCGGGGGCGCGCCCGCCATCCCATCACCAGCAGCAGCACCCCCACCAGGGCAACCAGGATGTGCCGCACTCCTATCGACAGGGTGATCCAACCCTGTTCCAGGGCCACGCCGAGCAGGAACCCCAACCCGATGAGCGAGAGGAGCACCCCCACCTTGACAGGTACGTTGCCGGTGGTCGCCCAGGTCTTGATCGGCTGGATGAACCGGGGCAGGTCCCCGAACGAAGGACGCTGGTAATAGGCCACGGGTGGTTGCACCGGTGTTGGAGTCTCGGCAGCGGAGGGTTCGGTAACTTCGACGGGTGCCGGCTCCGCCCGAGGGCGAGGGTCGGGTTCGACAGAGGTGGTGGAGGCAACGGCCGGCAGCCTGGCGCCAGGCGGTTGCTGTTCGTCCCGCACCGCACCGGGTATGGGCTCCCCGACGTGGGTGACTGCCTCGGAGGTGGCCCGGGTTGCTTCGATTTCTCGGATGCGGCGCCGCAGTTTCAACACCTGGGCGGTGAGGACCCCCACCAGACCACCGAACAGGAAGCCTCCGCCTCCATCCAGCAGCACAGCGCCCAGGACCAACCCAGCGAAAGCAAGAGCAATGGTCACGCTGACTGGTCTTCCACCCTCTTCACCTTACCGGAGAATGCCATAGCAACGGGCTGGAGCGTGGGTACGGTCAGACGATGCGACGGTTGCTCGCCCAGTGGGCCAGTTCGTACCTGCTGGACAGTTGCAGTTTCCGCAGCACCGCCGAGACGTGAGACTCCACCGTCTTGACGCTGATGAACAATCGCTTGGCTACCTGCTTGTAGGGATAGCCGCGGGCGATGAGCCGCAACACCTCCTTCTCCCGGGAGGTGAGCCGGTCGAGTTCCGGATCCGAGGGTGGCGGGACATTCACCGAGAAGGTATCCAGCACGAAGCCGGCCAGCATGGGAGAGAAGACCGCGTCGCCCTCGTTCACCCTCCGTATGGCGTCGGCCAGTTCCTCGGGTCCGATGGACTTGGTGACGTACCCCCTGGCGCCGGCCCTGATCATGGCGATCACATCCTCGGCGGCGTCCGATACCGACAGGGCCAGGAACTTCACGTCGGGATTGGTCTCCAGGACGTTCTCCACCACGGCGAGTCCCCCTCCTCCCGGCATGTGCACGTCCACGAGGGCGACATCCGGGGGGTCATCACGAATCTCCTCGATGGCTTCGTCGACGTCCTGGGCGGTGCCGCTGAGGGTGATGCCGCCCCGGCCGGTCAGTTCGGCTCTCACCCCGGAGAGGAACAATTGGTGGTCATCAACCAAGAACACTCTGATCATTGCGGTTCTCCAATCAGTTGGAGGTGTACTTCCGTTCCTTCTCCGGGTACCGAGGCAACCACGGCGGTCCCTCCATGGTTCTGCATCCGGCCGACTATCGACTCGGATATGCCCCGTCGGTCAGACGCTACCCGGCTGGTGTCGAAGCCCCGGCCCAGGTCTGCCACCCACACGTCGGTTGAATCCTCGGCCACCTCCGAGTAGATGGATATCTGGTCGGCGCCCGAATGTCGAGCGGCATTGGTGAGAGCCTCTCCCGCCGCCGCCACCATCGCCCGGACCTGGTCGTCCACCGGGCGGTCGCCGACGGTGACCAGTTCCACGGGAACATCGAAGGTGTTCTCGATGCGGTCCGCCTCCTTCTGCAGCACGCCGGACAGTACCTCCTGGCCGTCGGCAGGGGCGGAGTCGTACAGCCAGCGGCGCAACTCCCGTTCCTGGACTCGGGCCAGGGTGACCACCCGTTTGGGGTCGTCCGTCCGCTGGATCAGCGCCAGGGTCTGCAGGACCGAGTCGTGCAGGTGGGCAGCCATGTTGGCTCGCTCCTCCTCGCGGATTCTCTTGCCCCGTTCTGCTCCAAGGTCGGTGACCAGCCTCCACACCCATGGCCCGAACAGCACCGCCATCCCCACCGTGGTCACCACCACGGCCAGGATCACCGTCTCAACCGCGGGGACGGCCGCGGCGCCCAAGATCGACAGTCCCACCACCAGGAGCAGGATTCCCATCACGGCGCGGCTTCGGACCCGGCCGCTTTTCGGGTCGAAGAACGCCAGGATCGCCGAGCGGGGATCGATGTCTCCCCGGTCCATGAGGAACGCCACCCCCAGGATCACCGCTGCTCCGGGCCACACCAGTTGATCGGTGCTCCAGACCCCGATCGCACGAAGGATCAGCAGACCGCCCGCGAACATCAGAAAGTACCCGACTTTGCGTTGCTCGCCCAGGCGGGGCGCGGGTGGTGAGTGGTGGGTGCGGTCCAAGGTGACTGCCCACAGCACCAGGTAGACGATCGCCCCGACTCCCCATATCAGTGCCAGCACCAGGAATCCGGCGCGAACGTACAGGTCCACCACCCCCAGGCGGTCGGCGATCCCGCCCGCCACCCCGGCAACCACCCGGTTCTCCTGCCGCCGCGACATCATGCCTCCGATGCGCTGCAAGGGGGAGGATCGGGGGGTCCGCGTGCTGAACACTGTCTAACTGCAGAGTAGGCGCCAATAGACGGGATATGCCCGCAACAGGGCCGCTTTCAGGGATCAACCAGGGTGATACCCCATGGGAACCAGGGTGATACCCCATGGACAAGCGAAACCGGGCACCTCATAGTTAAAAGGCATGAGCGACAGAACCACATCACTTCACCGTCCCGAGGAGGGCCGCTGGTTAGCCGGAGTGGCGGCCGGTCTGGCACTCCGCCTAGCAGTCTCCGTCTGGTTGATCCGAATCGTCTTCGGCCTGCTGTGCTTCGCCGGGGGACTGGGCGTCTTCCTCTACGTGGCGGGATGGCTGCTGATCCCGTCGGAGGGCGAGACCGAATCGATCGCGCAGGGCTGGGTGGGAACCGGCCAGGCCCGGCAGTGGGCCGGCGTCATACTGGTTGGCCTCGCCATCATCATCCTTGCCAGCGAGACCAGGCTCATCAGGGGCGATCTGGCCTTGGCAGTGGTGTTGATTGGCATCGGGGTAATGCTCTACCGAGGAGACCTCGGTCGGGGCGGCCGCCGACCCATCACACCTCAGTCGACCGATCGGGAGGAACCGCCTGAAGCAACGGCAGAGGCGACGACCGCTTCCGAGAGTGCCGCGGCGGAGTCGTCGGCCGTGTCTGCGGTTGCGGCGGCGGAACCGGTGGCCGTGTCTGCGGTTGCGACCGCGGAACCGGTTCCGGTCCGTCCCCGGGAGCGTTCCTACCTCGGCCGGGTCTTTGTTGGAGTCGCCGTGATCGCCTTGGGGGTGCTCGGCCTGCTCGACACGATCTTTGTGGATCTCCGTCCTGACTTCTATCACTACGTGGCTCTGGCGGTCGGCGTGATCGGCATCGGTGTGGTGGTGGGCGCCTGGTTCGGTCGAACCGGCGGCCTGATCCTTCTCGGTTTTGTCTTGATTCCGATCCTGTTTCTTTCCCGGCTGGTGGCGGCGGGAGGGGTGGACGTCATGTCGATCGACTTCACATCGGTGGGGGACATCCGTCATCGACCGGTGTCGGTGGAGGACATACGGGAAAGGTATGAGCTGGGTATCGGTGGGCTGACCATCGACCTGCGGGAGGTTGACTTCGAGGGGCGGACAGTCCAGTTGGAGACAGAGGTGGGGATCGGCGAGGTCCACATCCGGCTTCCCGAGGGCGTGGCCGCCGACGTGAGCGGCCAGGTGGGTGTGGGCGCCTTACAGGTGGGCGCCTGGGACCACGGCGGAATCGGCGTCGAGGCCGACCTTCTCCTGGAGGGGATAGGGGGCACGCTGGTACTCGATGCACAGGTCGGCGTGGGCCAGGTCGAGGTTGACGGGTTCCCTGTGGATCGCTTGCTCTACCCGTCCCGCGTGGAGGATGCGGATTTCGAAGACGAATACCGAATCTCGGATCCGGCGGACCTTCGGAGTGACTACACCCTGGCTTCCGGTTCGCTTCGGCTGGACCTGGGAGGACTGGTGCTGGAGGATGACAGGAGCGTTCGGATCGCGGCGGGCCGCGGCGACGTGTGGGTGGTCGTCCCGCGGGACATAGGCCTGCAGGTCACCGGCCGGGTAGACCGCGGGCGCCTCACCCTGTTCGACGAAGTGCGAACCGGCTCCAGTATGAGTACGACGTACTCGAGGCAGGTATTCGGCGCCTCCCGGCTTACGCTGGACATTCGTGTCGAAGACGGCGACCTGACCGTGGTGGAGGAAAGATGAAGCGTCATCCATTGAATCTGTTTTCGTTGGTGTTTGGATCGGTGTTGATCCTGGTGGCTGCTTGGGCGGTGTGGATCGGCTTTCCGGCCCGGGGGTGGTTCTTCGATGCTTCCCATTGGTTGTTCCCGGCTGTGGTGATCGTGGTTGGTGTGGCGCTGATGAGTCCGTTGTTCACATCGATGCGGAAGAAGACCGGCGAGGATGAGACCGAGGAGGATCTGACTGCGGTGGAGGAGAGATGAAGCGTCATCCGTTGAATCTGTTTTCGTTGGTGTTTGGATCGGTGTTGATCCTGGTGGCTGCTTGGGCGGTGTGGAACGGCTTTCCGGCCCGGGGGTGGTTCTTCGATGCTTCCCATTGGTTGTTCCCGGCTGTGGTGATCGTGGTTGGTGTGGCGTTGATGAGTCCGTTGTTCACATCGATGCGGAAGAAGACCGGCGAGGATGACGCCGATGAAGACGCTTTTTCGCCGGCAACCGAGAAGCCTGCAGACCACCTGTAGCATGTCCCGTTCGTCCGCCATCTGGACCGGCGCACGCAAGCTACAGGCGATCCCGGACGGTTGCGATGCCCTTCCTCCTCGCCACAGGAGCACGATAGGGTCGGGACCCATACACGACGTGACTGACTTTTCTTGAACTTGAATCGGGTTCGACGGCGATTCGACACCGTTTGGAGTCGGTGCCGCCGGGTGGCCCAGACGGTCTGGAATCTTTGGATGCTCCTTTCGGTTCAAAGCCGGGCGAGTGCCGTCTCGGCCATCGTCTTGGCGACGAGTTTCTTTTTCCTGATCCGCCCGGCGCTGCAAGACCCGCTCGGTGTGTTGTTCTGGTACTACCTATTGATGCCAGTCGCGGCGGGTGCCTGCATGGGGATGTTCCCCTTCCTGTCGAAACGGTTCGGCCAGGTGATGGACGGCCACGGTCACAGTGTCTTGTGGGTCGGATCGGTGGCCACCGGCGCAGTGTTCGTCGGGGCATCTGTCTTCGTGAGTTTCGCTGACGAGGCGTGGGTGGACTGCCTGGTGGCGCAGGACCACACCGGGACCGGAACCCTGATTGTCTTCCTACTCCTGACGATGGGAGTGGCGACCTGGGCGACCTTCACGGGTTTGGTCCATCGAACTCTTCCTCACACCTGGACCGCAACCCGATCCTTCATTGCCGGCCTGGCCTTCGTCTCCGCTGCCTTGGCGCCGGTGTTCTTTGCGCTCCTGGTCTTTCAGGCTGCCGAAGTTGCAACTGCCCAGATACAGTGCTCGCCGGAGATCATCGAGGGTCTGTCACAGTTGAAAAAAGGTAGCGTGGTCCTCTAGAGCGGCCTCGAAGGCATCCGCTTTGGCGTGAGTCTCTTCAGAGTTCCAGGAGAGCTTGCTCCACGACCTCCGGCAGGGCGGGGTGGATGTAGTACTGTCCACCGGCCATCTGGTCGACGGTCAGGTCGAAGTGCATGCCCTGGATGAGTTGCTGGATGAGGGTGGGTGACTGCGGTCCGATTATGTGAGCACCCAGGAGGCGGCGGGTCTCGGAATGGGCGATCACCTTGGCAACGCTGTCAGTGTCCTCCATCGCCCAGCCATAGGCCGCAGCCCCGTAGGGCTGGACGTGGCTGACGTAGGGGATGCCCTGGCGGCGACATTCACGTTCGGTGAGTCCGACACTGGCGATCTGGGGATAGCCGAACACCGCATGAGGGATGAACCGGTGGTCCACGTTGGCCGGGTTGTCCGGGTTGGTGAGGTTGTGTCGCACCACCCGGGCCTCGTGGTTGGCGACATGCTTCAGTTGCACGGGGTTGGTGATGTCGCCCAGGGCCCAGACACCTTCGGTGTTGGTTCGCAATTGTGGATCGGTGACTATGAATCCCCGGCTGTCGACGGCGATCCCTGCCGCGGCCACGTCCAGTTGGTCGGTGTTCGGTCGGCGGCCTGTCGCCACCAGCAACTGGTCTCCCCGCAACTCGACCTGCGAGCCGTCCTCGCCGATCATGCTGACCACCACCTCGTCCCCGTCTCGGTTGACCTCGAGAAGCCGGGTGTGCATCCGCACGTCGAACCGGCGCGCATAGGCTGCCGTGAACCGGGTGCTTATGTCGTGGTCCTCCCGGCGCAGGAACGTGTCGCCTCGCAGGAGGAAGGTGACCTTGGAACCGAAGGCGCCCATGACGCCGCCCAGTTCCGCCGCTATGTAGCCGGCGCCGATCACCAGGAGTCGCCCAGGTAGGTCGTCCAGGCGCATAATCGTGTCCGAGGTGTGGTAGCCACTGTCTGCCAAGCCTGGCACCGGCGGCACGGTGGGCCGCCCACCGGCGGCGACGACTATGCGATCGGCGGTGATCACCTCGTCGCCGACGGCTACTTGCTTGGGTCCGACGAACCGGCCCGATCCGCTGTAGACGGTGACATTTGGGAGGTCCTCGCGGTAGGCGCGGCCCCCCTCGGCAATCGGGTCGATCCGGCCGAACACGCGGTCGCGTATCGCCGGCCAGTCGGCGCCGTCGAAGCGGGTTCGGACCCCCAGGCGCTCGCTGTCGGCAGCCAACTCGGCCATCTCGGCGGCGTAGACGAACATCTTGGATGGTATGCAGCCGACATTGAGACAGGTGCCACCGAAGGGACCTCGCTCCACCACCGCGATGTCCCAGCCGTCATGCTCGGGTCCGATCACCGAATTGCCGGATCCGGTTCCGATGATCATCAGGTCGAAGTTGCGCATCAAGCTGTCCTTATTAATGGTCGGAGAAAGGCCGCCGGCATGGCCACATTGTATTGGTATCTGGCGGCCGGGGGGCCGCAATGAGATGCTGGGGGTATATTTGGGGCGGCATTCGGGAGGTCCGTGGTGACCTTTCGTTCGGGAGGTGACAAGGAGGATCGATGGCGGGCCGTCTCCAAGACAAGGTAGCGATAATCACCGGCGGGGCCACCGGGATCGGCCGGGCCGCGTCGTTGCTGTTCGCCCGGGAAGGCGCCAAGGTGGCGGTGGGCGACCGCAACGTGCCGGAAGGTCGGAAGACCGCTGAGTTGGTGGAGGAGACAGGAGGTGAGGCTCTGTTCGTGGAGACGGACGTCTCCAAGGCAGCGCAGGTGAGCAACCTGGTGGAGCAGACGGTGGAGCGTTTCGGCAGGCTGGACGTGCTGGTGAACAACGCCGGGGTCCTGATCCGTACGCCGCCGCTGGCGGAGGTCTCCGAGTTGGTGTGGGATCTGACCCTCGACACCAATCTGCGCGGGGTGTTTCTCTGCACCAAGTACGCCATTGCGCACATGATGGAGCGGGGCGGCGCCATCGTCAACGTCTCCTCGGGCGCCGGGATCAGTCCCACTCCTCATGCCGTCCCCTACGGCGTCAGCAAGGCGGGAGTCATCCAGATCACCCTGACCACCAGCGCCCAGTACGCACCCCATGGAATTCGCTGCAATGTCATCGTTCCCGGGTCGGTCGACACGCCCCAGGCGCGGGGTAGCACCGGCAGCACCGAGGAGTTCGAGCGGATCACCTCGCAAATCGCCATAGGTCGGGTTGGGACTCCCCGGGACATCGCCAACCTCATGCTGTTTCTGGCCTCGGAGGAGTCCTCCTACATCACCGGATCCGCCTTCAGGATCGACGGTGGCGGGCGGTTGTAAGGCGAGCAGAGGGAGAAGGAGACCATGTCCCAGCAGGCACTGAGGGAGATCATCGATCAGGCAGTGGTCGACTACGGGTTCCGACTGGCTGTCATGTGGGGGACCGACGACATCGTGGCGCGCTCCGACCTGACGTCCCAGGAGGCCGGGGTTCTCCGCCGGTTGGTGGTGCCGGAACTCCAAAGACTTCCCAACCCGGTCGAACCCGACGACCACGCCGCGGTCCAAAAGCGACTGGCGAAGTTGGCGGACTAACTCCCTCTTTACCCCAACTCCCTCTTTACCCCAATCCTGACGCTTGCGATCCGAACGGAGCGATGGTGCCGTCACGGGAATGCCCGGCCCCAGGGGCTTGACGGGTCCCTTCCAAAGCACCTCAATGGCTTTCAGAGTCTCGTCTTGGAATATACCGATAGTTCTAGTTATAATAGAACTATGCTTTGGAAGATCGACACTCAGTCCTCGCAACCTCTGCACGAACAGTTGGCCGGCCAGTTGCGGCGTGGCATCGCCACGGAGGCACTGGAAGAGGGCGAGAAACTGCCGGCGGCGAGGGAACTCGCCAAGGGCCTGGGCGTGAACGTGCACACCGTTCTCCGGGCTTTCCAAACGTTGCGCGATGAAGGCCTGCTGGAGGTCCGCAGAGGCCGCGGCACATCTGTGGCAGCGGACGCCAAGTCGGCCACGCGGCACGTCGAACTGGCTCGCAGACTGGTCCGAGAAGCCCGTCGCTCGGGAATGGGTGATCGTGAGATCCTGAGACTTGTGGAGGTGCAGCTATGAACGAGAAGATGAGACGATTGGCCCTGGGTGCCGGAATCCCGCTGGCCGTGGCGGGGGTGGGACTCGGCCCATACCTGGCCTATCGCTCCGAGTTGCCCGACCGGGTAGCGGTCCACTACGACAGTGCCGGCCGCCCGGATGGTTCGATGGGAACGGAAGTATTCCTCCTGGTCATCGGAGGGGTCATGGCGATCGGACTGATAGCGTTGCTATCTATCGCCCTGACCCGCCGGAGGTTCCAACCGATGGTGGCGCCCGGCGTTTCGTCCATGGGTGCTTTCGTAGCAACCCTATTTGCGGGGATCCTGGCGCTCACCGCTATCGAACAACGAGGCTTGGACCGATGGCAGGATGCCACGCTTTCGCCCGTAGCCGTGATCGCCTGGATCGGCGGCAGCATATTGATCGCCGGCCTGGCGGCGTGGATCGCTTCGTCGTTGCCCTTCAAGGCGGACACCGGGACGGGCGCCGCTCCACCCTCGATGACGCTGGCGCCGGGGGAGCGGGTGTTCTGGAGTTCAACCCTGACCGCTCGGTGGCCGCTGCCGTTGAGCATGGTCCCTCTGGCGGTCGCCCTGGCAGTGGCGCGGTTCGTGGAGCCGTGGGTCGTGCTGCTCCTGCTGGTTGCCGCTGTTGCGTTGGCCTCTTTCGGTCGCATCCGCGTCACCGCCGACCGGTCGGGCCTGCAGGTGCGCTACGGGTTCCTGGGGTGGCCTCGCACGTCAGTGCCAATCCATCGGATCGCCACCGCCCAGGCCATAGACGTCCGTCCGGTCGAATGGGGTGGCTGGGGATACCGGGGCAGTCTGGCTGTTATGAGGCGCGCTGCGGTGGTGTTGCGCGCCGGGCCGGGCCTTCGCCTGGACCTGCACAACGGCAAGGTGTTCGCGGTGACCATCGATGATCCCGATGAACCGGCCCGCCTGCTCAACGCCGAAGTCGCCCGCCTTCCGACTTCCGGGACTCCGTTGGCGTAGCGAGCACCGGGGGATGAGCGGTGTGGAAGGGGATGGCGCCAGTCTGTCCACCACCTGAAAACCGCTACAATCGGCATCCTGGCTCCTTTCCTCGATCCGAGCCGCAGGTGGCATTCACATGATCTTTTGGGCCCTTCAATCCGGCGCCGCAGCCGAGGTGTGCGGCGACAGGGCGAGGTACGTCTGCGAAAGGGTCTACGAATGGTCCGATAACCTGCTCCTGGCCCGAATCGCCACCTGGCTGGTGGAACCCGGTTTGGCGGTGCTGCTCATCTTGCTGGGCGGATGGCTGGTGTCTCGTTTTGTCAAGCGGGCAATCGACCACTTCACCGAGCGCATAGACCGGCCGTCGCTTCGCGATGTGGGGCGGGATCCGGAGGTTTCGATAGAGGCCGAAAAGCTGCGAGCAAAAGCCAGAGCCGAGACACTCGCCGGAGTGCTTCGCAGTGTGGCCTTGATCTTCATATCGGTGCTCACGGCGCTTTTGGCCCTGGGCCAATTGGGCATCAACCTGGCGCCACTGATCGCCGGCGCCGGGATCGTCGGCGTGGCGATAGGTTTCGGCGCTCAGAACGCGGTCAGGGACTTCTTGAGCGGTCTCTTCATGATGATGGAGGACATCTACAGTGTCGGGGACGACATTGATTTCGGGAAGGGCCGGGGAACCGTGGAAAAGGTGACACTGAGATCCACCTCCATCCGCACCCGCCAGGGTGTGGTCTGGAACGTTCCCAACGGCAAGATCGACTTTGTGGGCAACTACTCCCAACTTTGGGCCCGGGCACAGTTGGACATCGAAGTCACGTACGAATGCGACCTGCGCCATGCCATGGAAGTGATCCAGCAGGCTTGCAGGGACATGTGGGAAGACCCGGAGTGGGGTGGGGACGAACTGTACGAGGAACCCCAGGTCAAGGGTGTTCAGGTGCTGGGCGAGTCCGGTATCGCCATAAGGGTGAGGGGCAAGACCAAGCCGTCGGTGCAGTGGAGGTCCGAGCGGGAGTTGCGCCTGCGAATCAAGGAGGCCCTGGACGCCGCCGGGATCGGGATGCCCTACCCGCACCGCACGGTGATCCTGCAGCGCGGTCAGGTTCCCGAAGAGAACTAACCGGCGTCCGGAGGGCTCCCCACGCGCTGGTCCGGCCTCCTGTCGACATGTCGAATGAGGCGCTCAAAGTGAGGCTTAGACCCCCGGATGTCAGTCTTTGGGGCATTCCTACTACAGTGCTAGGTAGGTAGAGTGTCGACATTCTCCACCAGAAGCATGGTTTGCAACTGGTGAGCGGCCGTCGGCAGCAGTGCTTTACATGGAGGTTTCAGATCCTTAGACCCGGCAAGAAATATTCCCGATCCGATGTCAGTGAGTTGCTAAGCCTTGGGAACAAGGCGAAGAGCGGAGTCTGGATCTCGGGGATTCGGGAACATGAAGGTGAGTTCTTCATCTTCACCAATGTTGGAACCGCAGGGACCATAGGTGGGGACAACAGCAACCGGTGGGACGGGGAGCGACTCAAGTGGTACCACAAGAAGAATTCTCACCGGGACTGGCCAAGTGTCAGAAAACTCCTGGATGCGGGCCGAGCGCACGTATTCTGGCGTCCTTCCGCCCAGGACCTGTTCGAATACGCGGGTTACGGACAGATCGCCGAGGTCTCGGGGTCCGCGCCCGTGGGCATCCTCTGGTCGTTCGATGGCTCGGCCGTCGGCAGCAGTGTGTTGCATAGTCTCGGCGTCCTCGCCCAGGAAGGAACGGCGGCGGACCGGCAGGGTCTGGAGATTGGGGACCGGATTCGGCATCCCGATCATGGATTGGGTCGTCTGCTGACATTCTCCGCGGACAGTGAGGTCGCCTCGGCCACCGTCTTCTTCGGCGGGTTGCGGGAAAGACGGGAGACGCCGCTCTCCGAGGTGGAGAAGGTGGCGGGTTTCGGTCCGGCCTGAAGGCGAGTCCAGGCTTACGGACTCCTTTTAATCGAGTTCCCGCCGGGTTGTGGCGGGACAAAAGCCCTTAGCGGCACCGTCCGGTATTGGCCAACCGTCCGCAGTTGGGGGCCCGGTCCGGGAGAGTGGGTCCTTGAGGGTGGTCCCTCAGGTCAGCGAGGATCGGGTCAACCCTTGCCGCGCCAGGGTATGAGCCGCTTCTCGGCCATGCGCATCACCACATCCATGGTGACTCCCAGGATGCTGATTAGGATCACCGCGGAGAGCATCAGGTCCAACCGGAAGAACTGACGGGCCTTGAAGATGGTGAATCCCAGGCCGGCGCTGGCGCCCAGGAGTTCGGCCGCTACCAGCGTCCCCCAGCACACCCCGATGGCAACCCGCACTCCGGTGAGGATCTCCGGTAGGGCATTGGGCAGGATGACATGGCGCAGTATCTGCGTGCGGGCTGCTCCCAACGAGTAGGCGGCATGAACCTTGCTGACGTTCACAGCCAGCACCCCTGAACGAGCCGCGATCACCATGATCCAAATGGAGGCGAACAGGAGCAGGTTGACCTTGCTCTCCTCGCCGATCCCGAACCACACGATGAACAGAGGAATCAGGGCCAGTGGCGGGATTGGCCGCAGCAACTCGACAATCGGGTCGAATATGCCGCGCCAGCGATTGGAGAGTCCCATGGCCAGACCGATCGGGACGCCAAGGACGATTCCCCAGAACAGTCCCTTGGCCATCCGGCTGAAGCTCAGCCACAGGTGGTCCCACATGGTGAACCCGCTGTATCCGTTGCGAGCGAAGTCCCAGGTGGCGTCCCACAACTGTGCTGGGCTGGGCAGGACCCGTTCGCTGATCCATTGCCTGTAGGAGCACTCCGGGAGACCCGGAAAGTCGGATGGGTTGGCTGCGGAGGCCACGCAGTCCCGCAGCAGGTCACGTTGAGCGTAGGCTTCATCCGGCCCCAAGCCCGCTCGCACCTGCTCCCCGTGGTCGCTCCACTCCTGTGGTAGACCCCAAACGTTGGTAGCGACGAACCACACTGCCAGGATCACCAAGAGGCTGGGGATGGTCCATGCCATCGAGCCCTTGACCTCGGCCGCGTCCCCGAAGGTGACCGTCTTGGCGGCGCTGGAAGACCCTCGGCCGGGCCCCAGTCGTCTGAAGAGGGCCCCCAGCGTGCCGGTGATGGTCCCCACGCCGCCCGTGGGGCGATCTCGGTCTGAAGCCATCAGCCGCCTCCCTCGGTTCCCATGATCTGTTCCTCCATCTCCCAGATCATCGAGAGGATCTCCTCGCGCGTCTGGATGAACTCGGGCGAGGTCTTCAACTCCCGTGCGTCGGTGTTGAGCGCCTGCCGGGCAAAGGGGAGGTCGTAGGTCCTCTCGATTCGACCGGGGCGAGGCGCCATCACGAACAACTGGTCACCCAGGTACAGGGCCTCTTCAACACTGTGGGTCACCAGGATGATGGTCTTTCCGGTCTTGTCCCACAGGTTGAGCACCAGCCCCTGCATCTTCTCTCGGGTCAGGGCGTCGAGGGCTCCCAGGGGCTCGTCCATCAGAATAATCTCGGGATCGTTGGCCAGGCAACGGGCCAGAGCCACCCTCTGTTGCATCCCACCGGACAACTCGTACACCGCCTTATCCCCGAATCCCTGCAATCCGACGGTCTGCAGCAGATCCTGCACCGCCTCCCGGGAATCAGGCCGGGACCTGCCGTTCATGCGGGCGCCGAAGCCTACATTGTCGTTGACGGTGAGCCACTCGAACAGCGCCCCCTGCTGGAATACCATGCCCCGGTCCTGGCCGGGTCCGGTGACGGGGGTGCTGCCGAGCTTGACCTCACCCGAGGTTGGAGCGATGAAACCCGCCGCGATGTTGAGCAGGGTGGTCTTGCCGCAGCCCGAAGGACCGAGCAAGGTGAGCAAACGCCCTGGCTCCAAGGTGAAGCTGACGTCGGCAAGCGCCTCCACCTGGCCGCCGTCGGGAAGTTGGTAGATCATGCCGACGCTGTCGAGCACCAGCGGATGGTCGGTGCGCGACTCGACCTCCGCTTCCGATCGGGAAGGCTCGAAGCGGACTTCCGGTCGGCTGTGAAGGAACCAGGCCCGGGCAACCAGCAGAGTCAGGCCGAGCAACGTCAGGTACACGATGGCGGAGCCGGAACGCACCGCAAAGGCAAGGGCGGTGGCAGCACCCACCGCAACGGCCAGTGCCACCCAGACGACACGCGTCAAGCGGACCTGCCGGTTTTCGTCGGAACGTCGGTAGATCAGGAGCACCACCAGCAATGCAGCGCCCCCCAGCAGGGCCACCACGGGCTGCCATGGCGAAGACGCCTCACGGAGGGCCAGCACCACACCGGTCACCAGGGACGCGGCAGCCATGAGTTGCCCGATCAGCAAAGTGCCGTCGCTGGGTCGCCCTGCCCGGTCGGAAGCGATGAAGCGGCGCGATGGCGTAAGCAACAAGTCAACGGTCATGGCAATTGCTGCTAGCGCAGCCACTCCCAACACCACCCAGGCAAGGACAACCGCGCCGTTGGCGACCGCGGCCGTCAGACCACCAAAGGCCTTTGCCAGTCCGTTAACGATGGATTCCACAAGTCCTCCTGAGAGTGGTGACCGGTGAGTTGCGGGTGCCGCCTAGGTTAGGCCGCCCTTCCTTTCACCGGTCACCATCGGTGGTGTTTCGATTGCTAGTTGACGGCTTCCAGGAAACTGGTGTCAATGAAATCGTCGTAACTGGCCAAGGCCGAGTCGATTTCGCCCTGTTCCACAAAGAAGTCCATCTGTTCCTTCATGACACTCTGAACGGTCCCGCCCAGCCATGCGTCGGAGAGTTGTGCGTCCCTCTCTGGGAAGGAGAAGGCATCCAGCAGCGCGATGGTGGATGCCCGGTCCATGCCCGCCGCTGTGGCGATTGTGTCGATGAACGGATCCCGGTCTTCGTTATAGGCCCGATTGGCGTCCTCTGTCACCTGCAGGAACGCGGTGATCGCGGCGGGATGCTCTGCAGCGAACGTGCCGGTTGTCGAGATGATGTCGAATACGCGGATGCCGATGTCCTCCTGCTCAGATCCCGTCATCACCAGGTTGCCTCCGTTGGCAATCATCGCGTTGACGGCGCCGCCGAACGCGCAGGCCATCGCCACGTTGCCGGTGTCCAGAGCAGCCACCGCGGCCGGTCCGCCTTCCGACTGGATCAACTCGACCGTGTCGGTGTCCACTCCGAGATGCTCGAGCATTTTCAGAAGTTTGAAGTGGGTCACGTTCCCCAGCGGGGTGTAGATACTCTGTCCGGTCAGAGTCTGGGCGGCGTTCTCCTTGGTGACACCGTAGTCCGGGTGGGCTACGCAGTTGTCGGCGTCGGCATACGCCACCGCCACGCCTACCAGCAACAGGTCTGAGCCTCCGGTGACAAAGTTGGCGAAGGGGGTCAGTCCTTGGGAATAGGAAATGTCGATGTCTCCTGATTCCATGGCTTGAGCCATGTCTCCACCGCTGGCAAAGGGAATCCAGTTCACCGTCACACCGAGTTCCTCGTCATAGGTCTTCTCCGCCTGAGCAACCTGGTTCGCCGTGGGCCATTCCAAGAAATATGCGACGTTGAGTTCGTCCAAGGTGATTTCGGACTCGTCATCGCCGCAGGCAGCGGCGATCAGGCCGATCACCAAGAACGCTGCGATAAGTCTTCTCATTTTGATCTGTCCTTTCTTGCTTCGAGTGGCAGGAGACCATGGGCATGGCCCACCCTTGGGGCATGGCCCACCCTTGGAGTGTGGTGAAATACTAACAGATGGCATTTGATGGGGTTCCGCCCGTTGACAACCGTGATGTGCGGAGAAGTTGTTTACAAAAGACGGAAAGCCTTACGAAATACGCTTGATTCTTGTTCCCTATCACCCCTTTCTTTGTCCGACAAGTATGAAGACAAGTATGAAAAGGTCTTACGCCATATTTGCAGGTCGACATTTGTAAAAGGCAATTGTTGTCTCTGAGCACCAAGAGCGAGTAGCGGGGGACAGGTCGACTGCCACCAACGTGCCACAGAACGAAACGCAGGCGAGGGTGTCGTAGTTGCGGCCATCCGAATCTCCAGCCCTGACTGCGTTGCCTTGCCGGCCGACGGGAAGCAATGATCCGGTTCCTGCGGATCTTCTCGCGTTCAAGCTGGGAGACACCTGGTGTCCGGCTAACAAGAGCCGCGGAGGTCTGTGAGGTTTCTTTGGGGCTTTTGGAGATGTGGCCTCAGCGCTGATGCCGAGGGCGTTCGTCCGGGGTTAGGCCGGCCAGCGCGGTGATGGAGGTGGGAGCAGCAGTGTCACCCCGCAGGTCAGGGGAGGCGACGGGCGGTTGGAAACGGGTCGTGAGGGGCACCAGGCCTGCCCACCACGGGCCTGACATGTCATCGGGTTCGTCCTTGGGACCTCCTTCCCGGACTTTCGCCGATGCTTCCGCCAACGGGAGTTCCACCACCAGGGTGGCTCGCAGGTCCGAGGCAGAGGGTGGGCGACTGGTGTCCCAGTTGGGCACGATGTGGTCGGTGATGAGCCGCAGGGCCCGCAGTTTTCTGTCTCCGTCCGCGATCCGGCGGGCCGGGCCGCGGACCACTGCCGAGCGGTAATTCATGGAGTTGTGAAAGGGGGTTCGGGCCATGACCAGGGCATCGAGATGGGTGACGGTGACGCAGACCTCTTGGCCGGCGCCCGAGCCGAGCAGATGGTTGGCCAAGGCGCCGTGCAGGTAGATGTGGTCCTCGTCCCGTCCGTAGGCCATCGGCAGCACCAGTGGACCCTCCGGAGTCATGACCCCGACATGGGCGATCAACCCGGCATCGAGGATCTCCAGCACCTCGGACCGCTGATACCGGGCCCGAGACGCCAGGCGGCGAACCCGCACCCGCTCCGAAGGTGGCCCGTTCTGTTCTGGAAGAGACTCAACCATGGTGGGCAATGCTAAATCAGCCCGAGGGACGCCGAAGGCTCATTTCGACGGTGACGGAGGCAGTGAGCGAGACGGCGCCGCGAATCAGCGCCGTCGGGTGAGACGGAACCTACCGGGAATAGGATCGAGCCCTCGGGTTGCTGCGGTTTCGCCGCTGGGGGCGACTGCGCAACGCCCGTTGGCCATTGCGATTCACCCTTGGAGAACCCGGCCGCCGTCGGCCATTGGCCGGTTGGTTCTGGACCTTGCTACGATTGCGGTCCTCACCGCGGGGGGGAGGCGCGGCAGTGGACTTCGTGTCGATCCGGTCCGGGCTGGTGATGGGTCCTTTCAGGTCAAGCTGACGCTGGATCTTCCTGGCGGCGGCAACCTGGTCGGGCTGGATCAGCGACACCACCAGGCCGGTCTCGCCGGCGCGGGCAGTCCTGCCGGAACGGTGCAGGTAGGTCTTTTGATTCTCCGGGGGGTCGTAGTGGATGACCGTTGCCACGCCCTCGACGTGGATACCCCGGGCGGCGACGTCGGTGGCCACCAGTGCTTCGATCTGGCCTTTGATGAACCCGCGGAGGGTTCGGGTGCGCCGACTCTGCGCGTGACCACCGTGGATTGCTGCCGCCCTGACTCCCCGCTGGGAGAGTTGGCGCGCCAACCGGTCCGATCCATGCCTGGTCCGGCAGAACACGATCGTGGAGCCCTCGGAGTTGATCAGGTTGACGCAAGTGGCGATTCTCTCCGCCTTGGCAACCCTCCAGAATCGGTGTTCGGCCGCCTTGATGTCGGGCTTGGCGTTGCCGACTCGGTGAGTGACCGGGTGGTGCTGGTAGTCACGGGTGAGTTTGGCCACGTCACGGTCGAGGGTCGCCGAGAACATCAGAGTCTGGCGTCGAGGGGAGGTCTGGTCGAGGAGACGCCGGACGGCGGGAAGGAAGCCCATGTCCGCCATGCGGTCGGCTTCGTCGATGACCACCTGATCCACCTCGTGCAGGCTGACGGCCCGGCGGTCGATCAAGTCTTCGAGTCGGCCGGGGCAGGCCACCAGGATCTCCACGCCCTGCTGCAGTTGCTTTGTCTGGGCGCCGTACCCGACCCCGCCATGGATGACCCCCACCCGGATACGAGTGGACAGCGTGCGCAGTTCCGATGCGATCTGGCCGGCCAGTTCACGGGTTGGTGACAGAACCAGGGCACGGGGCCGTCTCGATTTGGCTCGGGCCGCATTGGCGACCAACGGGATGCCGAAGGCGAGAGTCTTGCCCGACCCGGTGGGGGCGCGGCCGCAGATGTCGGCGCCGTCCATGGCGTCGGGGATGGTGAGGGCCTGGATCGGGAAGGGGGTGGTGATGCCGGCTCGCTGCAGCGCCCCGCAGATGTTTTTGGGCACGCCCAGTTGGGCAAAAGTGGGTGACATGATTTCTCCTCTCCTGTGCAGGAAGGCACGGGGATCGTTGATGCCTTGGAAAACGTCGGCGAGGCAACAACGCGGTATTCGGGCGGTTTACACAGGATCAGCGCCGAACTTGGCTGCGAACGCAACCAGCCACTGTTGGCTGGGCTAAGGGCAATGGTACCACCTTCAGCCGCAAATCATCGCATCTGTGGAACCGCCGGGGAATCGGCCGTGGTGGGCGCCGGCGCCGCGGCGTTCACCGTGAGTCGCGATCAGGGGAGGCGGGTGACCTTCATCCCGCCGTCAGGTGTCCATGAAACGACCAGCAGCGACGGCTTTTCCACCCGGACCAGCACCACTCGGGTGATGTGGGTGGTGAACAGTGCCATCGCCGAAGTGTCTTCGATCGGAAACCGGTGGCCTCTGACGAACAACGCGTACTCGCTGTCCAGGGCCGGCGCCACCCGGCCTTCAACCCGTGCATCTCCTTGCGACAGGTCTTCGTGGTCGGGAGCGCTATGAATCGAGAACCTGGGATCTCGCCGCAGGTCCTGCGCCATTCGTGAAGCGGTCTCCATGGACAGCCACAGGCGCCCGTCTCGGATGGGAGTCTCGATGCCCGACAGTCGAGGGGCCCCATCGCGGCGCAAAGTTGCTATCACCCCGTGCCGGTGGCTTTCGAACCTGTCTCGAACCGATGAGGCGAACTCGGGTTCGGAACTTGCGAAGTCCGCCCAAGTCACCCTTATAAGAAACTCACTTCTCCTGCGAAACATAGCAGGAGGAGGGCTTGGCAGATGAGGCCAACTGATAACCGGGCGGCCTGGATGCGTAAGGTATAAACTTCCATCAACGAAAAGTTTGAGAGAGCCTGGAAAGGGAGTGATCTGGTATGAGCAGAATGAGTCGGCAGGTTGCAGCCTTGCTGTTGGGTCTGCTTTTGGTTTCCTGCGGTGGGGGAGATTCCGAGGAGGCGGATGCAATCGCATCGAGGACGCCCCGGGGGACCGAGGAAGCTCAAGCGGCTCTCGACAGGTTTCTGGACAACCCCTTCATCACCGAGGAACAGGCCGAACAGAGCAAGGACATGGTGTGGAGAGCCTGCGCAGCCATGCAGGACGGAGTCGGTTACCAGGAGTTCGAAGCACAGGAATTGGCGGTCCTCGAGGAGGGCGGCAGAATCTTGACCGACCTCGAACTCGGTGGAATGCGCACCGGCGCCTCGCTGGGCATCTCCGCCTACTGCCCCCAACACGAAGACCAGTCGCCGTAGGTCGTCCAGGGGCGAGGGTCGGCAGGGCCTGGGTCGGCTCTTGCGCTAGAGCAATCGGCCCTGGCCATTCTTGGGTGACGCCGGGGTTCTCGGTTTGGGGGATTGGCGGGCCGGGTTCGACTTGCGGCGTCCTGAGGGGGAGGGGCGGGGCAGGTAGGAGCGGTTCCCGTACAACTGGTGGTAGGTTCCCACCAGATCGGGGAACTCCTCTGCCAGCCACTCCATGTAGTGCTCCTTGACGCCGGGGCGTAGATGAAGGCGGATGGGGGCGGCGAAGTCGGCGCCCGCGTCTCGGCAGGCCCGCATCACCTCGGCCACTTGACGGGGAGCATCGGAGATCCCGGGTAGCAGTGGCGCCACCAGCACCCCGGAGGGGATCCCGAGTCCCTTCAACTTGCGAACCGCCTCCAGACGCTGGCGGGGATGCGGCGTGCCGGGCTCGGAACGCTTCCACACGTCGGTGTCAAGGGTGCCCACCGAGAAACTGACCGTGACTTCGGCCCGGCGTGCAGCCTCTGCCAGGAGGTGTCGATCTCGCAGCACCAGGGGTGACTTGGTGAGCAGCGAAAACGGATTGGCTCGTTCCGCCAGCACTTCCACAACTCCTCTGGTGAGGCGGTACTTGCCCTCCGCGGGCTGGTAGGGATCGGTGTTGGTGCCCATGGCAATGGAATGCCCGGCCCAGTGTCGGGGCGCGGTCTGGGCCCTGGTCATCTCCACGGCATTGACCTTCACCACGATCTTTCGATCGAAGTCCTCCCCGATGCCCAGCCCCAGGTAGTCGTGGGAGGGGCGGGCGAAGCAGTACACGCAGGCATGAGAGCATCCCCGGTAGCAGTTGATGGTGTACTCGAACGGAAAGTACCTGGTCTTGGCCACGCGGTTGATGATGGTCTTGGACTCGACTTCCAGGAAGGTGAGGCCCCGGTACCTGCCCTTCCCCACCACCTGGCGACATGTCTCGAAAAGCCCGGTGGGTTTGTCCCCGGCCAGAGTCCAGCGTAGGTCAGAGGTCATCGGAACATCCACTATACCGAACATATGTTCGATGCCCAAAGGTTGGCGGACGCCAGGTCTGAGTCAAGTGTGAATGCACACCGGCACAACAGTCGTACAATGGAAAAAAGACGACGAGAGGAATTGGTTGGAGCCTCCCAGCATCTACGAGACCGAGGAGTTGGCAGCCATTCGTGTGGAGACGAGGAGGTTTGTCGAAAGGGAGGTGGTTCCCCACGGGGAGAAGTGGGAGGATGAGGGACGGGTGCCCAGGGAGTTGTTCACCAAGTTGGGGGAGATGGGGCTGTTCGGGTTACGGATACCCGAGTCCCGCGGCGGGGTCGGGTTGGGTCACCTGGCCTCGGCAACCGTCGCCGAGGAACTCGGCAAGAGCACTTTCGGTGGGGTGATGGCCAGCGTGGCGGTCCACAGCGAACTGGCGATGCCCTATCTGTACCGATATGCGTCCCCGGAATTGCAGGACAAGTACCTGCCCAGGATGATGTCCGGAGAGATGATCGGGGCCCTGGCAGTGTCCGAACCCGATGCCGGATCGGATGTGGCGGCGATGAAGACCCGGGCCATCGGCGACGGTGACGAATTCGTAGTCAACGGCACCAAGATGTTCATCTCCAACGGGTCGAGTTGCGATGTGGTGGTGCTTTCCGCCAAGACCGACCTGGCCGTGGCGCCGCACCGGGGGATAACCCTGTTCCTGGTGGAGAAGGGGACTTCGGGGTTCTCGGTCAGCCGCACCCTGGACAAGCACGGGTGGCGCTCCTCGGACACGGCCGAGTTGGTATTCGAGGACTGCCGGGTGCCGGTGAAGAACATCATCGGGGAGCGCAATCGGGGCTTTTACGCCATCATGCGCAACTTCCAGAACGAACGGCTGGTTTTGGCGGCCGCCGCCCTGGGGGAGGCCAAGAAGGCCCTGGAAATGACCGTTGAGTACGTCAAGACCCGGCGGGCCTTCGGGAAGGTGCTGTGGGCCAAGCAGGCCATCAGGTTGAAGCTGGCCGAACTGGCGGCGGCCGTGGAGGCCGGGTCGCAACTCATCTACCACTCCGCCTGGTTGCTGGATCAGGGGCAGGGCGCGGTCCGGGAGGTCTCCATGGTGAAGGCCTTCATGAGTGAGTTGGTCAACCGGGTCCTCTACAGTTGCGTGCAGTTCCACGGAGGGATGGGCTACATGCGGGAGTCGGCCATCGAGAGGATGTCCCGGGACGCCCGCCTGCACCCCATCGGCGGTGGCGCCACCGAGGTGATGCTGGAAGAAGTAGCCAAGAAGATGTGAGCAGGCCATAGGGCTGATTGAAATGGACCAGGAACGCCTCCGCACCCTTCGCACCGACTACGAGAGCGCCGGGCTGTCGCGATCCGACCTGACCGCTGACCCCTCGGCATTGTTCGCCCGTTGGTTCTCGGCGGCGTTGGAAGCGGGGTTGCAGGAGCCTCACGCCTTCATTCTTGCCACCGCCGGCGGGGACGCCAGACCATCGGCGAGGACCGTTCTGATGAGAGGGTCGGACCAGCGGGGAGTGGTCTTCTACACCAACTACGAAAGCCGCAAGGGCTCGGAACTGGCCGAGAACCCTCGGGCGGCCGGGGTCTTCTTGTGGCTGCCCCTCCATAGACAGGTGCGGGTGGAGGGCCGGGTGGAGAGGGTGGCCGCCGAGCAGTCCGACGACTATTTTCACTCCCGTCCTCCAGGTTCCCGTCTGAGTGCGGTCGTCTCACCCCAAAGCCGGACGGTGCCCGACCGGGTGTGGCTCGAGGAACGGATGGCAGACCTGTGGGAACGGCATCCCGACGGGGATGTCCCGCGTCCCACCGGGTGGGGCGGATACCGGATCGTCGCCGATTGCTACGAATTCTGGCAGGGCAGGCCCAACCGGTTCCATGATCGCTTCGAGTACCGGTTGATCGACGGCGCCTGGGTGGCGGAGCGACTCGCTCCCTGACACCCGGGGGAGGTGCGGACCAGGCTCGGTTACCGGAGGTCCTCGTCGGCGAACTCGCCCTCCTCGACCTGTTCTTCTCTCATCAGCAGGGCCGGCAGGATGGCTAACAGCGACAGGACTCCCGTGATCATGAACAGGTTCTGAAACACGGTGACTCCGGCGTCTATCAACACCGCTTCGGTCTGCTCGAACGTCGGTCCAAGCTCGAAGTCGCCGGTCAGGCTGTAGAAGCGCTCGATGCCCCAGGCCGACAGGGCGGCCAGTCCCATGGCCATCCCCACCATGCGGGATGCTGTGACCAGGGAGGCGGCGGCGCCCCAGTAGTTGCTGGGCGAGGCGCTCAGGGCACTGACGCCGATCGGAGGGATGACCAACCCGAATCCCAGGCCCGCCGAAACCAGGGGCAGGGTGAGCCGCAGTTCCTCCACCTGCGTCTCCCAGGTGCTCATGAACAGCAGACCCACTCCCATCAGCGCCAGGCCCGTTATGCACACCGATCTCACTCCGGTCCACCGGAGCACGTAGCCTCCGATCACCGCCCCCACCGGAATGGCCGCAGTGAGACGGAGCAAGTGGAGGACGCTCTCCAATGCCGATCTCTCCATAACGGTTCCTGCCATCAGCGGCACGGACACCAAGGCAATGATCAGGGCCACTCCCACCAGGAACTGGGTGCCGTTGGAGGACAAAAAGGCCCTGGACCTGTATAAGAAGGGGGCCAAAAGCGGCTGCTCCGTCCGTCTTTCAAGGACGACCAACGCTCCGACCAGGAGTCCCCCCATCGCCACCAGGAGATAGGGGTAGACGGAGGTCGCCGAGAACAGGTCTCTTTGGGAAAGGCCGGCGGTGAGGAAGATGAGCGCCCCTCCCATCACCATCGCCCCGAAGTAGTCCATCTTGGCCTTGGGGTTGGCGCGGTTGGGCAACAGGGCCATCAGCGCGATGAGAATGAAACTCTGGGGTATGTCCAGCCAGAATATCCACCGCCAGCCCAGCCATTCGATGATGGCGCCTCCATAGAGGGGGCCCAGGACCGACCCGGCTTCGGCCGCGGCTGCCACCAGTCCTATCGCGATTCCCCTCCTCTCCGCAGACACGGCTGCCACTGCCATGGCCAGGCCAATCGGGACGGTGGCGCCGCCGCCGATGGCCTGGACCACCCTGGCCGACACGATCCAACCGAAATTCGGCGCCAGGGCCACGAACGCCGATCCGATCGCGAACACCAGCAGGGCGGCTTGGAACATCTTCACGCGTCCGTGGACGTCCGACAGGCGCCCTCCCATCGGCATGGCCACGGTGTAGGCGACCAGGTAGGCGGTGACGATCCACGCCGCTCGGTCCAGGTCGGTGAGGGGGATTTCCAAGTCCACCATGACGCCCGGCAAAGCGGCGACCACCACGGTCTGGTCCAAGGCAGTCGAGAAGACTCCCAGGCAGAGAATGGTTAATACGACTGACTCGGATGAAGCTAGTGAGGTGAGACGATCCCTAAGCTCGCTCACGACCCGGATCCGAGGTCCGGAATCTGGATGTCGACGGGAACGTCAATGGCCGTGATGGAAAGAAGCCGGACGGTTTCGGGGTCGTCGTCGATGTAAACCTGGCCTGCGATTCTTATCTGCTGCAAGGTTTGCTCGGCCTCACTGATCCACAGGGTCAAGGCCACTTCAAGGCCCGGGTCCGCGGAGGTGATGAGGGACTGCAACTCGTCGGAGGTGAGTTCCGCCTCGACGAGAATGGTCTCGGTGTTCTGGACCGACTCCCGGCCTGCCACGGTGGCTCCGTCCTGGATGGTGTCGAGCAGATCGCGCAACGTGAAGCCCAACCCCGCGAAATTGAAAGGCACCTGCTCCAGGGGCAGGGCATTCCACGGCGCATCCTTGGAGAGCTTCAAGAAGGCCTCCTCTCCGACCGCCATCATCTCGATTTCCACGAAGCCGAAACCCGGCGCCTCCACATCCACCACCATCTTGAAGCTGTCGGGCGCCTCCACCTCGGCCTCCAAGCTCTTGAAGGTGGCCCCGAAGAACTTGGCGCCCGATTCCATTTCGTCCACCATGTTGAACGTAATGGTTGACATGGCGGCCAGATTCTCTCCCGTACTCGAAAGCAATGCACCCAAGTCGACGTCCGGAGCGGGTTCCGGCTCGGATTCCCCCCCACACGAAGCCAGCGAAACCAGGAGAACCGCCAACACGACGGTGGCTGACAACCCACTGCGCACTGTCCTGGACAAGTTCATCTCCTCACTCTCCTTGTTCGGCATCCTGTGAAGGTGGCAACCTTACGGGCACGGTGCAGTGACATGTCGAAGGCGCACACGCTGGGACCTGAGCACAAAGACCTGTCCGGCAGCATCGCCGCGAGAAGCAGTGGCGGGCGCTGCGTTACCCCAGTCATGACATCTGAGGTGACAGACGGTGCCCGTACCCTCTTTCATTGCCCTCTCACCTTAGCGCCCATGCCTTGGGGGAGCCTGTAAAGACCCACGCAGGGGAGGGCCGGATGTCCTGCGGCGTCACTTCACACCGGCTTGTGTTTAACCCGGGTGTCGGTGTATCCCGGTGTCAGGCCACCTAGTCTCTCCCACGATGCGACTCACCATCCTGGGATCAAGCGGCACCTATCCGGCGCCCTCCAACCCCGCCTCGGGCTATCTGATCGAGGCCGGGAGCACCCGCGTGTGGTGTGAGGCGGGTCCGGGGACCTTCGCCGCTCTCACCCGCCGCCTGGACTTGGCGTTGCTGGATGCGGTGGTGGTTTCCCATCGGCACCCCGACCACTGCATGGACCTGCTCTCTGCCTACCATGCCTTCGCCTACGGTCCGATGCCTCAGCGGGGGATTCCCCTGTACGCACCGGAGCAGGTCTTCGAATCCGTGCTGTCCTTTCTGGGTCAGGGCCCCGACGGCGGGTTCTCCAGCGTCTTCGAATTGCACACTGTCTCGGACGGAGACGAGGTCACCGTGGGAAACCTGGGGATCTCCTTCGCCGCCGCGGACCACACCGTGCCCACCGTCGCCTCCCGTTGGAGCGACGGACATCGGTCCATGGCCTATTCGGCGGACACCGGACCGAGGGGTGACTGGGCCAGGCTGGTGCAGGATGCCCATCTGTTCCTTTGTGAGGCAGCGATGGGCGCCGCGCCGTACCAAAGGGTGATACCCCATCATCTGACTGCCGAGCAGGCCGGGCAGATCGCTCGGGAACGGCAGGCCCGCAGGCTGATGCTCACCCACATCCCCCCCCACATCGAATCGCCGGAGGCGGTGGCGGAGGCAGAGAGGTCATTCGACCGGCCGGTGGCGCTGGCGGTGCCCGGGGCGGCGCATCGCATCTGATCGCTATACCCTTTAGCTGATGGCGAGAAAACGACCTTTCGATGAAATGCGCTCAGTGCGCCTGCACATGGGGTTCACCGATGCCACACCCGGCTCGGTGCTAATAGAGATGGGCGGCACCAAGGTGCTCTGCACGGCCGCGGTCGAGGAGAAACGCCCGCCGTGGATCACCGGACGGGACCACGGGTGGGTGACCGCCGAATACGCCATGCTCCCGGGCTCGTCCGATCGGAGGATCCGGCGGGACCATTACCAGAAGGGAAGGGCCCTGGAGATATCTCGGTTGATAGGCCGCTCCCTTCGTTCGGTGGTGAACATGAAGACCATGGGGGAGTGCGCCATCCGGGTGGACTGCGATGTGATCCAGGCCGACGGAGGCACCCGGACCGCGGCGATCACCGGCGGTTGGATTGCCATGACCGAGGCGCTGCGATGGGCGGCCGAGCAGGGCATTGCCTCCCGGTCGGCGGTGTTTGATCAGGTGGCGGCGGTGTCGGTGGGCCTGGTGGATGGGGAGGTGCTGCTCGACCTTGACTATGCCGACGACAGCAGCGCCGATGTCGACATGAACGTGGTGATGTCGGGAAGGGGTTTGCTGGTGGAGGTGCAGGGCAGCGCCGAAGGGGCGTTGTTCGACCGAACCGACCTGGACGTGATGCTGGACCTGGCTCATCAGGGCATCTCGGAGTTGCTCTCCGCCCAGCGGCAGGCAGTGGACTTCCCGGTGTCGTGACGGGGATCATCCCGGCGCCCGACCGGTTGGTGGTGGCGTCAGCCAATCCTCACAAGATCGCTGAAGTGGAGAGGATCTGGCTGGAGATCGGAGTGGGGGGAGAGATCATCAGGGGCCTGAGTTGGGAGGAAGTGGAGGAGACCGGGGAGACCTTGGAGGAGAACGCCCTGCTCAAGGCGTTGGCAGTGGTCGCCGCCACCGGACTTTCTGCCCTGGCCGACGACACCGGACTGGAGGTGTCGGCACTGGGAGGGGCGCCGGGAGTGCGTTCCGCCCGGTACGCGGGAGAGCATGCCAGCTACCAGGACAACACCGACCGCCTGCTCGAGGAGATGGACGGCCGCCAGGACAGATCGGCTCGGTTCCGCACCGTGGCCGCCCTGGCCTGGCCCGGCGGTCGGCGGGTGGTGGCCGAGGGTGTGCTGGAAGGCAGGATCACCTGGACGCCCCGGGGCACGGCGGGATTCGGATACGATCCGGTGTTCGCAGTGGGCGACCGGACTCTGGCCGAGATGACTGCCGCGGAGAAGAACAGCATATCTCACCGGGCCAGGGCGCTGCGTGCGCTGGCGGCCCTGCTGGGCGGCTGACGGGTAGGACGACTTAGATCCGCCGCCTTTCGGGGGGTCCGGTCAGGCTTGGTAGGCGTCGGGCGTCGGCGGCAGGGGCCTGCCGAGCCATCGGGGGCGTCGCAGGCCACCGGGGCCTGGTCCGGGGCGGGTGAGGTCCATCCACTCCCGGTAGATCTGGTGGGACTGCTCGGTGTCCACGAACACGTCGCCGTACCGGTCCTGCGGTTCGGCGGGGGTGAGGCGGACCCGTTGGTGCCAGGCGTGCATGCCCGACACCGGGTCGGGATGCACAGGGAAGGCCAGGTTCTGGTGGACTCCGGGATCCCGCCACCAGATGCGCTCGCTGTCGGGGTCGTCCGACTTGAAGGGCTCGATGCCTGATTTGTGCCGCAGAAGCCACCCGCCGTCGTGGCGCCCGATGTCAACCAGGGCCGACGACCACCGCTCGTTTCCCGTGTTGGGGTCCAATCGCCAGCGGCCCATGTGGTGGGAGGCGGCCACCACTCCGGGTCGAAGCCCTTCGGTCCGCCAGGCCCGCATCACGAAGTACCCGATGTCGGTGCTGATCCGCACCAGGTCGCCGGTGTCGAAGCCCAGTTGGTCGGCGTCGATGGGGTTCATCCAGAGGGGATGGCCGTGGCTGATCTCGTACAGGTACTTGGCGTTGCCCGACCGGGTATGGATCAGGGTGGGCAGCCGGAAAGTGGGAAGCAGGATGCGCTCGGTGCCTTCCAGGTCGAGATCCCGCCAGTGGACATGGGACTTGAGGTAGGTGGGGATGGCCGCGTCGGGCCAGTTCCAGTCCACCAGGGTCTCGGAATGCCATTCGAGGAGGCGGGAGGGGGAGGTGAATCCGCTCTTTCGCTCTCCGTTCACGTCGATGCCGGGCTGATCGGAGGCCACCGTCGCCTCGTTCAGAAGGTAGCGGTCGCGGTCGATCTCGAAGGCGCCGTACTTGCGCATGTACTGAAGAGGGGTGAGGTCTTCGTCTGCGGCCGTTCGGGGCAGTCCCGGGATGGAGTTGTCGAACATCCACCCGTAGTACTCGTCGACGTTGATCGGCCGGGACGGGTCATCGGGCGACTCGTACCACTGCCGGATCCCCAGCGACCCGTCGGGGTCGATTCGCCACGACAGGTCGATCCAGAATTCGTTCTCCTCCCACACCTCTCCCGGGTTGGCCTCGTAGGTGCGCTGGAACTGCTGACCGGCCCGCTCTCCCGCCACTCGCAGGACCGGTTGGCGGAACCCCAGCCACCGGGCGGCGTGGGTCTCGTAGGAGTGGGTGTCGTGCCGTTCGGCGCCCACCCCCATGGGGAGCACGTAGTCGGCGAACCAGGCCGACTCGGACCAGGTGGGACTGAGGGCCACATGCAGTCCGACCCGGTCGGGGTCGGTGAGCGCCTCGATCCAGGTGAACCCGTCGGGGTTGGTCCACACCGGGTTGTAGACGCGGGTGAAATAGACCTCCAGTCGCCCCCTTCCCTCCTTGAGGAAGTGGGGTAGGAGATAGCTCATCTCGTAGTGACTCAGGGGAAACTCGCTCGGCCAGATCAACTCGTTCCAGCGGTTGGCCGGGGGAGGCATGTTCCAGTGGTCCGGCTTGAACTTGTCCCAGGCACTGGGGGAGGTGCCACCCTCGGTGCCCACCGATCCCGTCAGCACATGAAGGAAGAACAGGCAGCGCGCCACCTGCCAGCCTCCCAGGTTGCCCGATCCGGCCGACCTCCAGGTGTGGGACGCGAACCGGGAACCGGCTTCGGCGATGCCCTTGGCCACGGCTTCGATGCGCCAAGCGTCCACGCCGGTCTCCTCGGCGGCGAATTCGATGGTGTAGGGGGCGTAGGTCTCCTTGAGCAGTTCCACGAAACTGCGGTAGGTGCGGGGCCTCTCGGGCGCCCGGGCCTGCAGCGAATCCTCCCAGTTGACCCACCTTCGCATGTAGTCGTGATCGACGGCGTCCCATTCCAGCAGTCGGGCGGCTATCGCCAGCAACATGGCCGCTTCGGTGCCTGGCCAGGGCGATAGCCAGTAGTCGGACATCGAGGCGGTGTTGGAGAGGCGAGGATCAATGGTGGCCACCTTCCCGCCTGCCTGCCGAGCCTCGATGATCCGCTGGGCGTGGGGGTTGAAGTAGTGACCGGACTCCAACTGGGCCGACAGCAGGAGAATGAACCGGGCGTTGGCGAAATCGGCCGAGGGGCGGTCGTAGCCCATCCACATGGCATAGCCGGTGCGTGCCCCGGCCGAGCAGATGTTGGTGTGGCTGTTGTGCCCGTCCACTCCCCAGGACCGCAGGATCCGGTCTATGAAGCCGTCCTCGCCGGGTCGCCCCACATGGTAGATGACTTCATCGTGACGGTCCTCTGTGAGGGCTTTGCGGATTCGCGATGCGATGTCCTCCAGCGCCTCATCCCAGGAGACCCGCTCCCACTCGCCTCCGCCCCGAGGTCCGGATCTGCGCAGCGGGTGCAGAATCCGCTCCGGGTCATACATCTGGTTGAGGGTGGCGGGGCCCTTGGCGCAATTGCGACCCCGCGAGCCGGGATGCTCGGGGTTGCCCTCGAAACGGCGGACCGCCCCGCTGTCCTTGTCGACGTAGGCCAGCAGCCCGCACCCGGCCTCGCAGTTGAAACAGGTGGTCGGCACCAGGCGGTAGCGACGCTTGACCTTCTCCGGCCACGCCTTGGCGTCGTACTCCTCCCAGTCATCCCACCTCTCGGTGGGCGGGAAGGACACCAGACCCGTTCCGGGAACCAGCCTGGGCAGGCGGTCGGAGGGCGGTTGGTCCGGGGTGGGGTTCACCTGCGGTGGCCTCGGCTCTTCTTTCACGACAGCGGCACGCTCTGTCCGGCCCTCACGAAGGCGTCGTCGGCGAACCAGATGCCCACCAAGGCTGCCAACCCTCCCAATTGAGATACCCACAGGGGGACGCCGGCGCCGGCCAGGAACACCACCCCCAGCACCAGGGGCGCCACCACTCCGAGCACCTGTCCTCCCAGCCACCATTCCCTGGCATGAGCGCCTTTAGTCAAGTGGTACATGCCGGCGGCGTGGTTGCGGGTGGGGTGGCTGGAGACCAGTTCGACCGCCGCAACCAGGGCGAGCGCCGCTGCTCCTGCCACCAGGGCCCAGGCAAACGCCTCACGGGACGGCGCTCCCAAATCGAATATTGCGGCGGCCAGCAATCCGGCGCCGCCTCCTACCGCCAGGGCGGCGGCCAGCATGTGCCATATGAGGGTGGGCGCCTGCCACAGGTCCCGGCCCTCCGCCTGTCCGAACAAAAAAGCGGTGTAGCCGGCTACGCCCAGGCCCACGGCCGCCGACGCCCAGATGAACACCGGGACGAATCCGGCGCCTGTCAGGCCGAACAGGAACCACAGGCCAAGGATCACCGCATGGGCGCCGAGGATCCAGGCGCCCTTGACCAGCCAGGATCCGGGATTGCCCTTGGTGAGCAGGTAGTAGAAGCGGTCGGGACGCTTGAGGTCGGCCACCAGCAGCACGCCGGTGATTGCCAGGAAGACCCCGGCGATGAGCGGAGCGCCCCACCGGGCGAAGGCACTCTGGGAGTCGGCGCCGAACAGGAGTGACAATGCCAGGGCCATGACGATCCCTGCCGAGATGCCCTTGGTGAGAAAGTAGCTTGACACCCGCCATCCCCAGGGCATGGGATGGTCGGTGTTGTAGACAACCCGGGGAGGGCCGTCAGCGCCACGGTCAGCGGACGGGGGACTCTGGTGGTTGCGGCCGTTTTTCCCTTTGGGGGTCGGTGGGGTCAGATCGACGGTCATGAACGACGGCGCCGGGTCCCGCCAGATCCCCCCGTCTCCGGGATCGACGGCGCCCAGGGGGTCGATAGCGGCTTCATCCACTCCCCGGTACCACAGGTTGGGCCGCGTGCCTTGCTCGGGGGACCGCTGAAGCAGGGCCTCGCCGTTGACGAAGCGCGAGATGGGGGTGGTCGGATCGTCCAGGTCACCGGAGATAATGGCCCCTTCGGGGCACACCACAACACAGGCGGGCTCCAACCCCACCTCGACGCGGTGCACGCAGTAGTTGCACTTCTGGGCGGTTTGGTCCACCGGATCGATGTAGAGGGCGTCGTAGGGACAGGCTTGCATGCAACTCTTGCATCCGATGCACAGGCTGGTGTCGAAGTCGACGATGCCGTCGGGCCGGCGGAACAGGGCGCCGGTGGGGCAGATGGAGACGCAGGGGGCGTCGCTGCAATGGTTGCATCGCATCACCGAGAAGGACCGCTTGGTGTCGGGCCAGGTGCCGCTCTCGATGTACTTCACCCAAGTGCGGTTCACTCCCAGGGGAACATCGTGCTCGGTCTTACAGGCCACCGTACAGGCGTGACAACCGATGCACGCCGTCTGGTCGATGACGAAACCGTACTGCAAGGCGCTCCTTCCCGGTCCGCTTGTGAAGCCCATCGGAGACTTCTGTTTGGCAGTGCCCAACGATACCGGCCGGAAGACGACCCGGAGTCTCTTCTCCTCTCCCGATGACAGAGGCGCGATATGGATCGAGGGGCCGGTTGCGTTCGAGTCAGTCAAGCGAAGGGTCGACGTCGATTCCTTCTCGGGATGACGGTCTCCCGGTCCTCTGGTGCTCAATTCTCTTGGCGTCACCGGGGAATAGACGCCAACGCGGTCCCTCTGCTCGGCGCCGTGGCTCGGAGGGTTTGTACCATCGGAGCAAGACAGTGCGTTCCCATAAGGAGGAGACCCATGGCAAGCGCAATCAGTTCGGAGACCCACCGTGCCGGCGACTACTTGGAGGTGGATCCGGGTGTCGCCATTTATTACGAAGACGAGGGTGAGGGGCCCCCGTTGGTTCTGGTTCCGGGATGGACCTTCACCACCAAGGTCTTCGATCATCAGTTTGCTGCATTCTCCGAGAGCCACCGGGTCATATCGTTTGACCCCCGCAGCCAGGGTCGCTCCACGGTGACGCTTGAAGGCAACAATTACGCAACCCAGGCGGGGGACCTGTCAAAACTGCTGGATCATCTCGATGTCGAGAATCCGGTGCTCCTGGGTTGGTCGACGGGATCGACGGCCACCTGGCACTACGTCCGGGACCACGGAACGTCGGGTCTGGTCGGGCATGTGTCGGTGGACATGCCGCCGATCGGTATGAGCTGTGATGAGACCGACTGGATGGAGGGCTCGATTGAGGAACTGGCCGGGTTCTATCAGGGTGTCCAGACAGCACAGGGACTACGCGGCGTGATCATCTGGTATGCCGACAACGTCATGATCGAGCAGGAGATGTCGCCTGAGCTGACCGCATGGATCGTGGAGCAGTCGCTCTCCACCCCACCCCTGATGGCGGCCTCGCTACTCGCTGACGCCTGCTTCGGTAACTATCAAAACGAGGCCGTAGCGGTGGATGCCGACATTCCCTCTCTGTTCGTGGTTGCCGAGCACTGGGCGGAGGCGGCCAGGCCCTATCTTGCGGAGCACTGCCCCAATTCACGGGTTGAAGTCTTCGGCGGCCACATGATGTTCTGGGAATACCCGGAGAGATTCAACGCCGTCCTTGCGGAGTTTCTCGCCGGAGTCGGATAAGGCCTCGGGCGACTGCGCTCGGTGTGCCGGCTTCCGATAGGGATAGGGCGCCAGGTCTTTCGAGGCGGTGGGGAAGCGAGGATGAGCCGGTCCTTACCGGTCGGGAAACTTGGCTCACGCCCTGGTGACAGGGTTAGCCGGGTGACAGTCCCTGCTAGCGGCGCGCCGCGGCCAGCACCGAGACGACCTTGTCGAGATCGCCGGGAGTGTGATCGGCGTTGACCTGCAAGCGAATCTCCTCATCGCCCCGGGGTACCACCGGGTAGGCAAGGCCGGTCGCCAGGATCCCGCCGTCGAAGAGGGCCGCCACCAACCTTCGGGTCTCCCCGGTGTCCCGCAGCATCAGGGGCACGATGGGGTGTTCGCCCGGGATGACCTCGTAATTCAGACCCGTCAACTGGGACTCCAGTCGTCGAGTAATGCGTCGCAGGCGTTCTAGGAGGGTCGTCCCTTCCGGACTGTCCAGGATCCCTAGGGCGGTGAGGGCGGCGCTTGCCTCGGCAGCGGTGATCGGGTTCGAGTAGATGTAGAAGGGTGAGGTCTCCCGCAGGTACCGGATCACCGTGCTACGGGAGACCACGTACCCTCCGTTGACTGCAAGCGCCTTGCCCAGGGTGCCGATCAGGACGTCGGCGGGGGGACTCGCAGTGTATTCCTCCGTGCCCCGGCCCGTGGTTCCGATGGCGCCCACCCCGTGCGAGTCATCCACGACCACCACCACGTTCTCAGGAAAGTTGTGATCGTGGCGGCGAGCGATTCCCACTATCTCGTCCAGCGGAGCATGGTCGCCGCGCATGGAGAAGATGCCGTCGGTCACGACTATCGCCCGTCTCGCCCGACCGGCCGCGTCAGCCAGTTGTCGGTCAAGCGCCTCCATGTCCAAGTGGGGGTATACGGATTTGATCAGGGGCCGGCTCAGGCGGATGGCGTTGATTATGGAGTTGTGATTCAGTTCGTCGGAGATCACCGCCGTGGTCGGGTCCACGAGGGACACCAGAGTCCCCATCACGGCTGCATAGGCCGATGAGAAGATCATCCCATCCTCCCGTCCGTGGAAGGCGGCCAGGGCGCGCTCCAGTTCCACATGGGGAGTGTGAGTGCCCACGATGAAACGCACCGCGCCGGGCCCGGTTCCCACCTGTTTTGCGGTGGTCTCCTCAGCACCGATCACTTCGGGATGCAACGCCAGCCCGAGGTAGGAATTGGAATTCATCCGGATGAAGGCCCGGTCCCCTCGGCCTTCCAAGAGGTACCTGGGACCCCGCTCCCCCTGCGCGGGAAGGACCTGCCGTATGACAAGTTCGGCACCCTTGGCCGTCCCCTGTTCATCGAGTTGGGCCACAAGGCGGTCCAGTTCAGGGATCAATCGGTCCAGCGGCACTCCGGCCTCACGGCAGCGAATCCCCATCAAAGAGTATCGCCGGCAGCCGAGAATGCAGTTCCAGCACGGAACAGTTTCCTGATAGCCGCTTCGCTTCTGTGACTGCGTGGGCCAGATGGGAACGTGGGGTTGAGCTAACCAGGTTTACGGGCGTGGACGAAGTGCATCAGCGTGAATATGCCGAACCGGCCCGCCTCGGCCATGGCATCCGCGCAGAGATTCAAGGTCTCCGACACGGTGCGCCTTGGGAGATAATAAGCGGTAGGAGGGTATTCACCTTATACTGACCTTTCGCTATGGATGACTCTCAACATCGGTCAATGGAATGGGTGTCTGGGAGGTCCTGGGTGTGAGGCGTCGGCGGGGGCGGTCTGTGATTACGGTCGCGGTGACGGCTGTGGCGGCGGCAGCGATTGGTCTCCTGGTCGGCGTTCCAACGATTTTTTCGCAGACGGCGCCCGAATTCGAGGATGTTCCTGAGGGTCATGTTGCAGCAGTTGCGATCGACTGGGCAGCCGAGAACGGGATCACCAGTGGGGTGGGCAACAACCGTTTCGGGGTGGGTCAGACTCTTGACCGGTATCAGATGGTCACCTTCTTGTGTCGGGCATACGACCCCGGCAATTGCCGCAGCAGCCGGGGTAGTGACCGGTTTGTTGACGTGCCGGCTGATCACTGGGCTGACTACTCGGTGGGTTGGGCGGTCAACCGAGGAATCACCAGCGGGGTGAGCGCCACTGAGTTTGGAGGTCCCCGGACTCTCACCCGCGAGCAGATGATGACGCTTATGTATCGGGCCAGCGGATCGCCAACCGGAGGATCCGTGGGCAGCGCAGTCTACGGAGATCTGCCAGCGGACCGCAGCCACTGGGCGAACGTTCCGATAGGTTGGGCCTTCGATCAGGGAATCACCGGTGGTATCGCACCGGGCGTCTTCGGGTTCGGCGCCAACGTCTCACGAGAAGAGATGGTGCTCTTCCTGTGCAGGGCATTGGCTCCCGACACTTGCCGGCCGTCACAGGCTCCGCTTCCGTCAAGTGTGGTACCCACCGCCACCATCAGTGGGGAGGGCGCCGGATCGGTCGCTTCGGAAGTTGCAGAGTCGGTCGGCGGGGTCGAGTTGGAAGTGCGGTTGGCTAACGAGAGCGATGGTGGTGTCTCATACAGTCGGAGCCTGTACGGGTCGTGGACCCGGGTCAGGTCGCAATGCAACACCCGGTGTGCTGTGTTGGAGGAAGAACAACGACCTGACGGTACGTGGTTTTCATGGTACGACGGCCGAACGATCAGCAACTCGTCCGAATTGGACATTGACCATATGGTGCCGTTGGCCGAAGCGCACTCTTCGGGAGGGTGGCGATGGGATGCTCTTCGCAAACGACAGTACGCCAACGACATAGCCCACCCGGAGGCGCTGACCGCGGTCAGCGCCTCTTCGAACCGTTCGAAGGGATCGCGTGACCCGGCGGAGTGGAAACCGTCCGACCAGGACGCCTGGTGTGATTATGCGATTGACTGGATAACAGTCAAGACCGTTTGGAACTTGACTTCCGACCGGGCCGAGATAACCGGACTGGAGGTGATGCTCGGCACCTGTGATCACCCGGTGACCCTTCACACCACCACCGTCGCCGCCACGGGGGACACAGCCGGATCGGGCGCAGACACCGATGGCGCCCGGACCGCCAGCCAGGCCTGCCCGTACACCTCCGCAGTCGGTGATCCGTGCGAGGAAATCCCCGCCCTGGGTAACACCAGCAACGATGTCAACTGCGGAGACATTCCCCGCAGGTACAAACCCCTGACCGTGGTTGGAAGAGATTACGATCGCCTTGACGGAAACAACGACGGAGAGGCCTGCACACCTTAGGCGCCCAACCCGTGAGGGTGGCAGGGATCAACGGTCTTCAACGTACGAGGACCGACTGGGCGCACCCCGTTCATCGTCACCGAGTGGCTGGATGGTCTCAGATAACCGGGTCACGCTTTCGGAACCAACGGGTGTGACAGGTTGGGCTTTCGACGCCCCGGGCAGTGGCGAGTCCGGGCCTGGGGGTAGGATTCTGAGTGGATGGCGCCATCGCATCGGGATCAGCTTGTGGATTTCCTGCGCTCGTTCTCGCTGGTGGTGGTCGTCATGTGGCATTGGGTGTTCACGATCCTGGTGGTCTCGCCGGAGAGGGTGTCGCCCGCCAACCTGATCGGTTTCACCCGGGGCCTTTGGGTGGCCACCTGGGTGCTGCAGGTGATGCCGGTGTTCTTTTTCGTGGGCGGGTACACCCATCACCGGTCCTTCCGCCATTACACCCCTGGGACCTCTCGTCGGTTCCTCAAACGCCGGATGGGAAGGCTGTTGGGGCCGGCGATCGGTCTGGTGGCGGTTTGGATGCTCATCGGTTGGTTGCTGGAGGTCACCGTCGATCCGGCCTGGGTCTGGTCGGCCGTGATCCTGGTGCTGTCGCCGCTGTGGTTCCTGGTCGTGTACGTGGTGATGGTCCTCATCGCTCCGATCGCGATCCGGGCTCATCGGCGGTGGGGGGAGCTTGCCGCGGTGTGGCTGCTGGGGCTGGCCGGTGTGCTGGACGTACTCCGGTTCGCCCACGGTCAGGGCTGGGCGGCCTGGGTCAACTTCCTGGTGATCTGGGGGCTGGCTCACCAACTCGGGTTTTTCTACGAACGGCTGGTAGCCGCCCCTCCCAGAACCGGCTGGATGATGTTCTGGGGAGGCCTGTTCGGCCTCATCGCACTCACCAATATGGGCTTCTACCCGCGTTCGTTGGTGGGCGTACCCGGCGAGAGCTTCTCCAACGTGGGACCGCCGACCCTGGCAATTGTTGCCCTGACTTTTCTGCAGGTGGGGCTGGTGCTGGTCATCCGGCCCAGGGTGCTGATCTGGCTGGAACGGGGTTCGGTGAATCGGGTGGTCGGTTGGATCAACGAGCATGCCATGCCCCTCTACCTCTTCCACTCCACCGGAATGGCGGTGGTGGTGGCGATCCTGTTCGGATTCGGCTACGTGCCGCCCGCCGAACCCACCCTCCATTGGTGGCTGACCAGACCCATCTGGCTGATCGGTCCCGCCATCGCCACCTGGCCCCTCCTGGTCCTCTACCGGGTGACCAAGCGCTCGCAGACGAAAGATGTTCCCAAAACGGCGGGTTAGATCCCCCTGAGATGGGTCCGTCCGATGTTGACCTGGATTCAAGTGACGGATTCGGGATCAATGTAGCCGAATCAAGTAGTGATGCCTTCGGCTGGTGCCAGGACAGGTTGATGACCGCTCAGTTTGTCCTGTCGGAGGTCGGTCCGACGGGGGTTTGAAGAATCAAAGGGCTAATGGCTAAGCAGTTGTTGGGGGTTCTTGACCAGGATGCGTTCCAACGTTGTGTGGTCAACCCCGCAATGACGTAGGGCAGGCACGATGTTGCGGAGGATGTGTGCGTATCCATAGCCTCCGTACCGTCTGAGTTGGGTCTTGTAGCAGGTGTCCTGGGAGATCAGTATCTGATCGGCGTACCCCAGAGCCAGCAACCGGAGTAGGTGTTCGTGGCGCTGGGAGTCGTGGCTGTTGTAGCTGAAGTCGATGGAGTCGTAGTAGTTCTCCAGGCCGAAGTTGTCGAATGAGATGAACACGCCAAGATCCGCCACGCTTCTCTGGTAGTCGAGGTTCATGTAGCCGTCCATGTGACACATGTTGACTTTCTGTGGGTCCACCCCTCCACGAAGCACGAACCGGGCGACCTCGGGGGCGATCCTGCTCCTCGCTCCGAAGTAGGGGTGTATGTAGAGCGGGAGGCCCGTCTGTCTCTGCGCCACGCAGGCAGCTTCGAGCACCTTCCACTCGTCTTCTTCAACGGGTTGGCTCAGTCCGATCTCGCCTATCACACCAGGTCTGATGCCGGTCCCCTTGATGCCGTCCTCTATCTCGGAGACGATCCTCTCGGCCAGGGACCCGGGACTTGACGTGCTCACATACTCAGGATGGGAAGCCTGGATGTAGTACCCGCATCCAGCGATCACATTGACACCCACAGCTGTGGACACTGTCCTGAGGCCGGCCGGGTAGAGGTGCGGGCTTCGAGGGCGAGGACCGATCGGAGTCGCATCCACGATGGTCTTTCCGCCGTACTCTGCGAATTCGGATATCTCGGAGATGGCCACATCGACATCGTCAAGGACCATGAAATCCGGAAACTTCGAATAGTCGCGGCGCCATTCTCCCAGCATGTGAATCTGCGGTGGCCCGTACTGGGCGTCGGGGTGGTCCTCGGTGTAAGCGTGCCGCATGTCGAGGAAGATGTGCTCGTGAACCAGTGTCGTCCCAATGTCGGCGGCGGCCACCGGGCCCGTCACCGTCATGACGGTTCCCTGCCGTTCTCCTGGAGGGAGTCCAGATGCCGGCATTGAAGATCCTTTCAGGGTGGTGCAGGAGGTGTCCAATGGTATTCCTCACCGCCGCACGACTACTTGAGGAACCTACATCCCATCGAGGAGATTATCCACAAGGGTTCCTTTGGCTGTGGGCCAAACGCTGAAGGGCGGAACCTTCCTTGATGACCTGAATTGCCAGGTGGTCAGCGACTCTTCAGTATGTTGCGAATTCGTGCCCGAACCGACGCAGCTTCCGAGTCGCCGGCCCTGGTCAGCATGCGGTCCACCTCTTCCCGGTATCGCGGGAAACGAAGCGCTAGTTCGTTGAATCCGTTGTAGGCCCACGCCCTGAGGAACTTGTTGTCGCTCTCGAGACAGGAGTCCAGAAACTGCTCAAGGCCAATGCTCTCGTCCTCAGGGATATCGAGATAAGGAAGGCATTGGAGGACATGTAGTTTGCTTACCCAATGCTCCTGATCAGAGAGTGCCCGGAGGATCCCACGGGAACCGCCGGGAGAGAGGGAATTGCCCAATTCAAGATGTCTCTTCAGCAGCCAGGTTGCCGCCCGTTGCAATTCGACATCTGCAATGTGGTCCAGGATCGTCGCCAGGAAGTCTTCTTCATCGCCATGGCGCTCATATGTCGACTGCAACGCGGTGGCGGACTTGTTGTCCCAAGAGGCAATCTCTTCCAATAAGGGCATCACATTCGATTCCTGATATAGCAGGGCACACTCCTAGGGATGAGAGCCAGGCTACCGACCAAGGCGCTTCGTGGGAATCGGCGATGCGGACGGATGGAGGTGAGTAAGGCGCAAGGATGGGTTCCGCTGTTCTTCCGGACCCACGATCCAATACTGACTTCTGGGACGCTGCATCCGAGGCGCTGCTAACGAGATCCAGAACCCGTTGCATGCGGAATGTCGAATAGCTGGCAACTGTCACAAGCCTTGCTGATCGGTATCGGTTGGTTCTGCTTTTCGCAGAAACTGCAACCGCGAGCCCCGAAAAGCCACAGAGCAGGATCGAGAGCCGCGCAGGTACCGGCGATCTTAGGCGGTCCACCGAAATTGGCGGCGGTGACTGCTTCCTGCCACGCCGACTGAATCCGGCGTTTCACGGCCACACCTAGGGGTGGGCCCTCGGGTATCGGTGACTCCCAGGTTCTCGGTAACCCTGCGCACCTGCACATCAACCGCTACCGGATGGTCTCCATGTGGCCTATGACTGCTCTGCCCGGTGCGGCCATCATCCGCACCCACATCGGGGGTCCGGGCACGCGAGGGGAGGTGGCTCGGCTCATAGAGATGCCTCCGCTGGAGCAATCAGGCGGTGTCGCCCCTCGACATGGGTGAGGAAGGAACCTTGTTCATGGGTGCCCTCAGTATTGGACGCGTATTGTATCCAGTTCCTCGATCCGCTCATTCCGCGTATACCGCCAGATGCCGATGTAGCCCTGAAGCAGATCGCCGTTGCTGTCCCAGTCCAAGGAGTTGGCGGCCCCTTCGTAGTCGATCTGGCGACCCGCGGCGAGCAGACGAAGGCCCTCGGCGACTCCGTCGGGAGTCCCCAAGACCGTCTCCCCGGGCGGACTGCCAATGGCCCGCAGCTGGTCCCGGATGGCGGCGCCGTCGAGGCTTCCGGCCGCCTGGGCTGCCAGGGCCAGGGCAACGGTAGCGTCGTAGGTCTCCTTGACGTAGGGGATCTGGGGCGGCCCACCATAGGCGGCCGCGAAGGCCGCTTCCCACGCGGCGGTGGCGTCGTTGTCCGGAGCGGGCGCTCCTGCGGTGCCGTGCATGTCGCCCAGCCGCTCGCCTCCTATCTCCGTGACCAGGCTCAACCTCTTGGCGGCATCGCCAAACACGAACTGGGTGTAGATGCCCTCTTCCAGCCCCTCCCGGACGATGTCCAGCGCCTGCTGCTCGAAGGTAATCACCACCAGCGCCTGGGCGCCGGCGCTGGCGCTCTCCTGGAGGTCAGCGAGATGGTTCGTCTGATCGCGGTCGACGGGAACGGAGCGCAACTGCCCGTCCCACGACTCCTCAAAGCTGCGAAACAACCCTTGACCGTACGGGTCATCGATGTAGACGAGGCCCACGTTGTCGAAGCCTCGCTCGCCGGTCAAGCGGGCGAGGACCGGGCCTTGGGCGGTGTCGGAAAGGGTCGTGCGGAAGAAGTAGCCGTTGTCGGCCGCCACGGTTAACTGGGGTGAAGTGGCCGAGGGGCTGATGGTCGGCACGCCGGCCGGCCCGGTGACCATCTCCGCAACAGGCAACGCGATGACGCTGGCGGTGGGCCCCACGATGGCATGGACACCCTCCGACTCCACCAGGCGCCGCGCCGCCTCGACCCCCACCTGAGGGTCTAGCGTGGAGTCGGCCTCTACGCCCTCCACGGGCCTGCCAAGCACGCCGCCGGCCTTGTTGACGTGCCGTATCGCCAGATCAAAGGCGCGCTTCCTATCAGCCGCCGTCTCCGGGGCGCCGCTGAAGTTCAACATCAGCCCGATCTTCATCGGCACGGAAGCCCCCGGCCCCTCCACAGAGCCGTCATCGCAAGCAGCGGCGGCGAAGAGCATGCTAACCGCCACCAAGAGCCGCCCCAGGTTCGACATGGCAGACAATTGGGCCCCTCTATTCGCTCTCGTACTGGAGAATATAGCAAAAACGGGGATTAGGGGCCCTGGCCGGTCTGCTGTTGGGCTGGTAGGAATCACCACTCCCTCCCCGGTCGAGACCCGGGCGTTCGGGATGCTGCCGTTGCGATTTTGTCCGTTGTCAGATTTGAAGCCCGGACGGGGGACTCTCCCGAAATGGCGCGTAGGGCTGCCACAATGCTTCGGTGACTCCTCTGGGTCTCTTCCAGAATGTACGGGATAGCCGGTTCGCCGAGACTCCGGATCTGCCCGTATGCCCGGTGTCTACATATCTGATGGGGAAGGAATAGAAGCAGGTTTCTCTCTCCCATTCGTCAAACAGGTGGCGAAATCCTCGGCGTACTTCCCTCGGAATCAATCGGAGACTTCGACCGAGTCTCCGATTGCCAGGTGCTGCGGGACGCTGGTGCCAGGGCGGAAGTGGACGACCTCGTAGCTTTGACTGTAGGAAATGCCGCACGTTGTGAGAAGTGAGATTGATGGGGGACCGGCCTGCTCTCGTCTATCTGTGACGAGGGAGGTCCTGACGCCTCTCGGCGGATGTAGCCAGCCTGTCCAGTATTAGTCTTGACAATGACCGTGGCTTATTTTAGATACCAAGCTATATTTAGACTAGGAAGTCATAACGACTAAAGGACGATGATCATCAGACATACGGAGTTCAAGAATCCCTATCGACCGGGGGCTGGGCATATGCCACCCCACCTCGCGGGAAGAGAGGATGCGTTCGCAGAGTTCGTGAGGCTTCTGGGGCAAGACGTGATTCTTGAGAACATGGTCCTGACCGGGTTGCGTGGCGTCGGCAAGACCGTCCTGCTTGATGCCTTCAAGCCTAGAGCGATCGACCTGGGTTGGCTCTGGGTGGGGACCGATCTCTCCCAGACGGCAAGCCTGACAGAAGCGAATCTCGCCAATCGCCTCATGGCCGACCTGTCGATGGTGACGTCAACCTACACGATACCCGCTTCGGCCAAGATCGGCTTTGGCGTTGGTTCCGACAGGTCACAGGATCAAGTTCCCCTCAGCTATGAGAAGCTTTGTGACCTCTACCGGAGTACGCCCGGGCTGGAGTCGGACAAGCTCAAGGCGGTTCTTGAATACGTTGCGGCGACTCTTGCGGAACAAGGACATGGCCGCGTTGTCTTCGCTTATGACGAGGCGCAGAACCTGTCGGATCACCCATCGAAGGAGAGATTCCCGCTGTCCATGTTGCTTGATGTCTTCCAATCACTGCAGAAGAAAGGCGTCCAGTTCATGCTCATCCTGGCGGGTTTGCCGACTTTGATGCCGAAGTTGGTGGATGCCCGAACATTTGCGGAGCGAATGTTCCGTGTGGTGACATTGGATCGTCTGAACGATGATCACAGCAGGGAGGCCATCACTAAGCCGTTGGATGTGGCCGAATGTCCGGTTCGATTTACCGAACGCTCAATCGAGATAGTCATAGAACAGGCTGGCGGCTACCCGTACTTCATCCAGTTCTTTTGCCGAGAGGTGTTTGATGTCTTCATTCAGCAGATATCAAACGATGATCAGACACCGATCGCCGTGGGGCCGATTCAGCGGAAGCTCGATATCGACTTCTTCTCGGGTCGCTGGGCAAGGGCTACCGATCGACAGCAGCAGCTACTGTGGGTGATCGCTAGCCTCGATAATGCCGATGGCGAGTTCACTATCTCCGAACTCCTCGGAATGGCAAGGGTCCTGTTGGAAAAGGGTTTCTCGGCAAGTCACGCCAGTCAGATGCTGTCAACGCTTGCGAATCGCGGACTGATTTACAAGAACCGCTTCGGGAAATACGCCTTAGCGGTGCCTTTGATGGCGCAGTTCATTCGTCGGAACTATGACGGTCCTACAGTTCTAACAAAATGAGCGACGAAACGACCAACAACTACGGCGCCTTCATCTGGTCTGTGGCGGACTTGCTGCGGGGGGTGTACAAGCAGTCCGAATATGGCCGGGTGATTCTGCCTCTGACGGTGTTGCGTCGGTTGGACTGTGTTCTGGAGCCGACCAAGGACAAGGTTCTGTCTGTCGCCGCCACCCTTCCTGAGTCTTTGGAGAACCGGGGTCCGGTGTTGGAGCATGTGGCGGGGGAGTCGTTCTACAACACCTCCCAGCACACTTTCAAGACTTTGCTCGGTGACCCGGACTACGTGGCCGGGAACTTGCGCAACTACGTCGCAGGGTTCTCGGAATCGGCCCGTGACATCATCGACAAGTTCAACTTCGACGTTCAGATCGACCGGCTGGCCGAGCACAACCTTCTCTATCTGGTGGTTTCGAAGTTCGCCGATCTTGATTTGGGAACTGATGCGGTGTCGAACCTGGAGATGGGCTACATCTACGAGGAACTGATCCGACGGTTCTCGGAACTGTCCAACGAGACGGCGGGGGAACATTTCACGCCGCGGGAGGTGATCCGCCTGATGGTCAACCTCCTGTTTGTGGAGGACGATGATCTGCTGACCAGGCCGGGGATAGTAAGGACGATGCTCGACCCGGCCTGCGGTACCGGTGGGATGCTGTCGGTGGCCGAGGAGTACCTGCGCAAGCTCAATCCCGAGGGTCATCTGCACGTCTACGGCCAGGAGGTGAACGCCGAGACCTACGCCACCTGCCGGGCGGACATGCTCATCAAGGGCCACGACGCCTCGCGGATCAGGTTCGGCAACAGCTTCGACAACGACCAGCACCAGGGGGAGCGGTTCGACTACCTGCTGGCCAATCCGCCGTTCGGGGTGCAGTGGAAGATGGTGGCCGACACCATTAGGGCGGAGCACAAGACCAAAGGCTTCGCGGGACGGTTCGGGGCCGGTCTGCCGCGGATCAACGACGGGAGCTTTCTGTTCCTCCAGCACATGATCTCCAAGATGAAACGCCCCGACGAGGGCGGCGCCCGCCTGGCGATCGTCTTCAACGGGTCGCCCCTGTTCACCGGTGCGGCCGGATCGGGAGAATCAGAGGTGCGGCGGTGGATCATCGAAAACGACTGGCTGGAAGCCGTGGTAGCCCTGCCCGACCAACTGTTCTACAACACCGGCATCTCCACCTACTTCTGGGTGGTTACCAACCGCAAATCACCCAAGCGCCGCGGCAAGGTCCAACTCATCGACGCCCGCGAGTCATGGACCAAGATGCGCAAGAGCCTCGGCAACAAACGCAAGCAGATCAGCGAAGACCAGATCGCCGAACTCACCCGCCTCTACGGCGCATACAAGGAAGGGCGGCGGGTCAAGATCTTCCCCAACGAGAGCTTCGGCTTCCTCCGAATTACCGTCGAACGCCCCCTCCAACTCCGATGGGAGATCACCGACGACACCCTCGCCGCAGTCGCTACCGACAAGAAGGTCGCCAAGCTGCCGGTTCAGGATCGTAATCTGCTGGTTGAAAAACTCCGGGCGAGCCACGGCAGCCAGTTCAACACGGAGAAGGCTGTCAATGCCGTGGTCCAGGAAGCGCTCGTGTCGGTGATGGGCAGAAACCCGACCCCCCTGGTCAGAGCCGTCACCGCCGATCTCGCTATCCGCGACCCCGATGCTGTGGTAATCACCGACCACAAGGGCAACCCAAAACCTGACCCTATACTGCGAGACTACGAGAACGTCCCGTTGCCAGCCAAGCGGGTAACTTTCGAACCCGATACCACCGCTCGGGTTGACGTGAACAAGTACCAGTCTGCTATTGACGACTATCTCCGCACCGAAGTCCATCCTTACGTCCCCGACGCCTGGCACGAACCCACCAAGGTCAAGATCGGCTATGAGGTACCGCTCACCAGACACTTCCACACCTACACTCCGTTCCGCCCGCTTCAAGAAATCGATGCTGAGATCAAGAGTCTCGATGCGGAGATACGGGCACTCCTCTCAGACATCACCAAGTAATGGTCCGGTTGAAGCATCTTGCGGAGTTCCGGTCGGAATGCACCTCCACGGGTGAGCGTCCATATGTAGCGCTCGAACACATCGCGACTTGGGAGGGCTCACTCATTGAGGGCAAGGACCTGCCGAAAAGGACTCAGTGTCGAACCGGTATGGCTTCAGTTGAACCTGGCGATGTCCTGTTTGGGAAGCTCCGACCTTATCTGGCGAAGTCATGGGTAGTGGATAGACCTGCCCTGGCTTCGACCGAGCTGATGTGTTTGCGACCTCTGGCTGGTGTCCACTCTCAGTGGCTCGGCTATCTGACCGTGACCTATCCGTTCGTCCAGTGGGCGGTCGCAACGTCGGAAGGGACCAAGATGCCTAGAACTAGTTGGGAGAAGGTGGCTGAGTATCGAGCTTGGGTTCCCTCGGAGGTGGAGCAACGGACGATCGCTTCCTACCTCGACATTGAAACCGGCCGTATTGACGCCCTCATCGCTAAGAAACGCCGCATGATGGAAGTCCTAGAAGAGCGGTTGAGGGTTGTCGCTCAAGTATTCACGACCCAACATGGTAAGGTCGCTCCTCTTCGTCGCTTTGCTCGCGCTGTGAAGACTGGGACAACTCCGCCAGCAAGCGCGTTGAGGGAGTTACGAGGTAGTGAGATCAGTTGGTACTCCCCCGGAGACGTTGGGGCCAGTCTGAGGATGTTTGCTCCCTCCCGCAGATTGAGTAGGCGAGCCGTGTCCGAAGGGTGGGTACCGATATTTCCTCCAGACTCCACCCTAGTTGTCGGTATCGGGGCCACAGCGGGGCGAGTTTGCCACAATGTCGAGGCCTCCACCGGGAACCAACAGATGACTTGCATCACACCCAATGCGCGGGTGGTTCCGAGATTCCTCTCATGGCAACTTTGGGCAAGAGCTGAGGAGCTACGAGCAACAGCTCCTTATACAACCTTGCCAATCATCAACAACGACTTCTTGCGGTCGATCCTCATCGCTGTACCTGCTTGGCACCTACAGCAGGAAATGGTGGATAGGATCGATCAAGCCGCTGATCGCATCTTGGCGATCACCGCCAAACTCCAAGCACACATCCACCTTCTTACTGAACGTCGTAAGGCCATTGATCACGGCCGCCGTAACCGGTGAGTTGGCCGTTCCGGGAGGGGCGGAGTGACTTCGGTAGATGAGTCGGCGTTTGAGATCCGGTTGGTATTAAGGGTTTGAAAAAGATCGACTCGATGCCGAAACGGCCGAAGGAACTGTTGGCCAGGTCTGGTTTTCTCTGTTCGGGTTGCGGGTCGGATGAGGTTCGCACCAGCTTGGTGGATGGTCATTTCGAAGGTGACGCTCCGATCGCCTTGTCTGCCATGGGAATCTGACCAGCTCTGGCCAGGCCCGGGGTGAGTCAAAGGAGGCCCGCGGCAGTGTTGCATCCCACTTTCTGCACTATGGCTATAATAGGTCTGACTAATCTAGCCACATGGTCAGGGAACGATAAGATGCCGGAAGTCGGGATCAGAGTGCTGCGAGACAATCTGAGTCGCTACCTCAGCAGGGTACGGGAGGGTGAGGAGGTGATTGTGACCGACCAAGGTAAGCCGGTGGCCCGAATCGCGCCCCTCGACCGACCGGGCCTGCTGGAGCGACTCATAGCCGAGGGGGTGGTTACGTCTCCACTTAACAGAGAACGGACCTCGCCTGGCAGGCGGGTCAGACCCACAGCGCCCGCGTCTCCTCTGATTATCGAAGACCGGCGGTGATCGCCTACTTCGATGCCTCGGCGATGATCCCCCTTCTTATTGATGAGCCTTTGTCCAAACTCGCGGAACGGATTTGGCAGGGGGCATCATGGGTGGCGAGTGCCCGCGGTTCCTACGTTGAGGCTCGTTCCGGCTTGGCGCGCGCTTGCCGGATGGAACGTATCTCGCCGGCTCAGTTGAGGGAAGCTGTGGAGGGTCTGGAAACACTCCACCGTCAGATGCATCAAGTGGAAATCACCGCGGACTTGGTGGAAAGGGCCGGCCAGTTGGCCGAGGAGTTGGCACTGAGAGCCTATGACGCCATCCAACTCGCCGCAGTGGCATCCCTAGACGTTGATGACCTGGTCGTGTTAACCGGCGATCAGCAACTTGCGGCGGCGGCGCAAGCTCTGGGGCTTGCTTCCATCTCCGAGCCGGGAACGCCGAGATGAACCCGGCAAACGAGTTGGCTTTCGAGGCCCACGTTACGGGGTGGCTACTCAAGCACGGTGGGTACCGGCGGGTAATAAGAGGCCGCGCGGGTAGAGGAAATCCACCAGTTGAGGTGTTGTCTCCGTTTTCATACGGAGTTGTGATAACAACCCCCAACTGGTGGAGGACTCATTGGAATCTGAAGGTTCAGGAAGCTTATCGGCCGTCGGGGCTTCGGCTGTTTGGAATGGTGAAATCACAGGGCCGGTTTGTTATCAGAACACCCTTCTACGACTCCGAGTGAGAGCCTCGACAGATTACCGATTCCTCTCCTGGTGGTGCCGGTATGCTCATGCAGATGGTCTGTTCGCCAATGTGGCTACCGGAGCCAATATCTACCGCATCTCTGCTGAGCGAGTTCGGTCTATTCCTATGACCTATCTTCCATTAGACAAACAGAGGAGAGTTGCTGACTATCTGGATTCCGAAGCGAGTCGTATCGACACGGCGATAGATGGGACACGTCGCATTGTCAAACTCCTTGGGGAACGCCGTCAAGCTCTAATCACCGGAGCCGTAACAGGGCAACTCGCCCCAACCCACATGGTTTCATGATGGTTCCCATGTTCAATGGCAAGAATGATCTCGGACTGGTTCGCGGCAGAGCGGATCAAGATGCTTGTTGTGAGCGCGAGTCACGTTTCGTGATTACGATCTCGCCTACTTCGGTTTCGTCGATGTCCAGTGTCAGGGCAATAAGATCCCTTGCCATCTCCTCTACTTCCTCAAGTGTCCTGGCTTGGGTGTAGTTGGCGTCTAAGCCGGGTACCCTGACCACCCACCAGTCGCCTTCCCGATTAGTTTCGACTTCGTGAGCTGTCAATGTGACTGCAGATGTTATCGTAGACTCTTCCTTGCCCTCTTGATTATGCTGGCGGCTACACCTTCACTGATGTCACGGTGGCGTGGGATGTATACCCTCTCGCCACCTAGACTCCATGTTTACCTTCCCGTAGAAAGATGAACTCGGTATCGGCTGATTTAGCGATTTCTCGAAGGTACTTGACCAGGTCACGCCTCTTCACGTCCCGTGGAGTATACCGAATGCACGGTTGGTGGACCCGTTAAGGGCTTCAGGTTGATGGGTTGCCTGATGAGGGTGCTATGGCTATAATGGGCCCCACTAATCTGGCCACATAGTCATAGGAAACGATGAGATGCCGGAAGTCGGAATCAGGGTGCTGCGAGACAATCTGAGCCGCTACATCAGCAGGGTACGGGAGGGTGAGGAGGTGATTGTGACCGACCACGGTAAGCCGGTGGCCCGAATCGCGCCCCTCGACCGACCGGGCCTGCTGGAGCGACTCATAGCCGAGGGGGTGGTTACGTCTCCACTTGACAGAGAACGTACCTCGCCTGGCAGGCGGATCAGACCCGCAGCGCCCGTCTCCCCTCTGATTTTCGAAGACCGGCGGTGATCGCCTACTTCGATACTTCGGCGATGATCCCCCTTCTCATTGATGAGCCTTTGTCCAAACTCGCGGAGCGCGTTTGGCAGGGGGCATCATGGGTGGCGAGTGCCCGCGTTTCCTATGTTGAGGCTCGTTCTGGCTTGGCGCGAGCTTGCCGGATGGAACGTATCTCGCCGGCTCAGTTGAGGGAAGCTGTGGAAGGTCTGGAAACACTCCACCGTCAGATGCATCAAGTGGAGGTCACTGCGGACTTGGTGGAAAGGGCCGGCCAGTTGGCCGAGGAGTTGGCACTGAGAGCCTATGACGCCATCCAACTCGCCGCAGCCGCATCCCTGGACGTTGATGACGTGGTCGTGGTGACCGGCGATCGGCAACTTGCTGCGGCGGCGCAAGCTCTGGGGCTTGCTTCCATTTCCGAGCCGGGAACGTCGAGATGAACCCGGCGAACGAGTTGGCTTTCGAAGCCCACGTTACGGGGTGGCTACTCGAGCACGGCGGGTACCGGCGGGTCAAGATCGGCAATGTCGGCGGCGAGTCCGACTTCGATCCGACACATGGCGTGGACAGCGTGGACCTTCTTGAGTTCATCACGGCGACCCAGCGAAAGGAGTGGAATCGGCTGGTCGACTCTGGGTATGGCGGGGATCCGGTTCTGACACGAGCCAAGTTTGTGCAGCGGGTGGCTTCACAGCTTGATAAGCGGGGGACCGTGGATGTGTTGCGGCGGGGAGTGGTGGATCGCAACGTGACCTTCCGGTTGGCGTTCTTCAAACCGGCTCACGGATTGACGCCCGAGTTGATGGAACGGTACGAGGCCAACGTGTTGTCGGTCACCCGTCAGCTTCGATACGAACCGTCGGGCAGCCGGACCATTGACGTGGGCTTGTTCGTGAACGGGATCCCGGTGGCCACAGCGGAGTTGAAAAACCCGCTGACCGGCCAGAACGTCGAGCATGCGATAGCTCAGTATCGCAAGCGCCGGGACCCGAAGAATCGCACGCTGAGCCGGGTGGGGATGGTGCATTTCGCGGTCGATCCGAACTCGGTGGCGATGACCACTCATCTGGCTGGAGGTCGGACTCGTTTCCTGCCATTCAACCAGGGCCACGATCTCGGGGCGGGCAATCCCCCAAATCCCAACGGGCACCGTACTGCTTATCTGTGGGAGCGGGTGTGGTCCCGGGACGCGTGGATGGACATCCTGGCTCGCTTCATTCACATCGAAAAGCCGTCTAAGGGTTCCAAGGCTCGTCCGAAAGTGATCTTCCCTAGATTCCACCAGTGGGACGCGGTGCGTCGGCTGGAGAGCGACGCCAAGAAGACCGGCGCCGGAAAGAACTACCTGGTGCAGCACTCGGCGGGGTCGGGCAAGTCGAACTCGATCGCGTGGCTTTCTCATCGGTTCTCGTCGTTGCACGATGCCGATGACCAGAAAGTGTTCGACAAGGTGGTGGTGATCACCGACCGGCTTATCCTTGACCGCCAATTACAGGACACCATAAGCCAGTTCGAACACGCCATCGGCGTGGTGCAGCGGATCGACAAGTCGTCGGCTCAGCTTGCGGAGGCGCTGGAGGGAGAGCAGGCTCGGATCATTGTCACCACCCTGCAGAAGTTCCCGTTTCTCGTTGACAAGATACAGTCCCTGCCGGAGCGGACCTATGCGGTGATCGTCGATGAGGCTCACTCGTCGCAGACCGGTGAGGCTGCCAAGGAACTCCGGCGCTTGTTGGGTTCCGCCGTCTTGGACGATGACGAATTCCAGGCCGCCACGGGTTCTCTGATCAGCGCCACCGAAGCGGCGACACTTCTGGCAGAGGAGGTGGTGGCGAGGGGTCGGCAACCCAACCTGTCCTTCTTCGCGTTCACAGCTACCCCCAAGGGCCGGACGTTGGAGTTGTTCGGCGAGTTGGGCGAGGACGGCAAGCACCATCCGTTCCATCTGTATCCGATGCGCCAGGCCATCGAGGAGGGATTCATCGAGGATGTGCTGGCCAACTACGTCACCTACCACCAGTACTACCACCTAGAAAAAGCCATTCGGGACGACCCTCAATACGAGACCGACAAGGCCCGCCGGGCACTGGCGCGGTTCGTCGTTCTGCATCCTGAAAACCTGGCTCAGAAAGCCGAAATCGTGATCGAGCACTTCCGTGCGAAGATCGCCCACTGCATGTCCGGACACGCCAAAGCCATGGTGGTCTGCTCGTCGCGGCCACACGCGGTGCGCATGTGGGAGGCACTGCGTAAACACATCAACAACAACGGCTACGACCTGGGTGTGTTGGTGGCGTTCTCAGGTGAGGTGGAGGACCTAACTGAGTCCAAGGCAAACGGGTTTCCCGAATCGGAGACCGCCACGCGGTTCGACACCGACCAGTATCAGATCATGGTGGTGGCCGAGAAGTTTCAAACCGGTTTCGACCAGCCCAAGTTGGTGGCCATGTATGTCGACAAGACCCTCACCGGCCTGGCAGCCGTGCAGACCCTGTCGCGGCTGAACCGGATCCATCCCGACAAGGACGGCACGTTCGTGATGGACTTCGTAAATGACAGCGACGACATACGTGATGCCTTCGCTGTGTACTACGGCAGGACCGTGGCGCCTCCCACCGATCCGAATCTGCTGTTCGACACCCGCGATGCCCTGCACGACTTCGGCATCCTTGAGCCCGGAGAGATGCAGGTCGCTGCCGGTCTTCTGCTGGGTGATGGAGACAATGCCCAGATCCATGCCGCCCTCCAGCCTGGAGTGGAACGGTTCCAGGCCCTCGACGAAGAGGAACAAGCTGCTTTCCGGGACGCGTTGACCCGTTTCGTGCGCGTGTACGGGTTCCTGGCCCAGATCGTGCCGTTCGCCAACGTCGATCTGGAACGCGATTACATCTACTGCCGAGCCCTCGCCAAGCTGATACGCGATCAGAATCCGGGTGCCGGCATAGATCTGGGCGCCGAAGTCGAACTCACCCACCTCCGCCACGACAAAGTGTTCGAAGGTTCTATCTCTCTCCCCGGCGACACGAGCGAAGTGCAGACCATCTACTCCGGTACCGGGCCGATGGGCGACCCCGAAGAGGAACGCCTGTCGGAGATCATCGCCCGCCTCAACCAACGCTTCGGAACCGACTGGACCGAGGAAGACCGCCTGGTCTTTGAAGCCGCCGCTCTCGATATGGTCAACGACGAAGAGATCCAAAACCAGGCCGTCAACAACGACTTGGCCACCTTCCGCGACCATGTGTTCCCGGCCCGCTACGAAAAGGCGCTCCTGTCCCGCCTCGACCGCAACTCCGACGTCGTCTTCGCTTACCTCGACGACCAGGATCTCCAAGCCGACGTATCAGCCCTTTACGCCGCCGCTGTCCAGAAACGAGCAACGGTTGCCCGCCAGCGAACCTGCCCCATCGGAGACCTCCTCGGTCCTGACCACGAATCCCAATTCCTGGAGTACAAGTCCACACTGCGCTGGGACATCAAACAACAGCAGAAGTCCCGAACCATCGAAGACGCCACCATCAAAACCATCGCCGGCTTCGCAAACTCCCCGTACGGAGGCACCCTCCTAATCGGAGTGACCGACACCGGCGCCACCCACGGCCTCGAAAACGACTACGCCACCTTCACCAAACGCGGCCAAAGAGGCGACCGCGACCTATGGGGCCAACACCTCCAAAACCTAATCCGCCACCGCCTAGGCGACGCCGCCCTCACCCTCATCAACTGGGAATTCCACAAAACCAACGGCGACGACCTAGCCCGCATCAACATAGAACCCTCCGACTACCCCATCTACGACCACAAAGCCAAAACCGAAACCTTCTGGCACCGAACCCCCGTAAGCACCATCTCCATAACCGACCCCAAAGAACGCACCCGCATAATCTCCCGCCGCTGGAACCGCGAAACCCCCTAACGGATCCACTGTCCCATCTATCCCGTCTAACGTCACGTTGACTAGGGAATGGGTGACCCTGCTGGAAACTCTGGGGGAGATCCGGCTGAGGTGTGGCAGGTAAAAGGCTAGACACGGCTTCACTTCAGGATCCGATCCACCAATCCCTCCCCGCGAGGGGTGTCAAGTTCCTTCACGAAGTCCTCATATGGGGTTTCCTCTTGATTCGAGGAGTTTTGCCACTCAACCCCCTCCACGACGGCGGGCCAGTCTGTTGTAGGAGTACGACCCGGACATCGACTTGGTGTCGACACGGACCAGATCCGTTGCAGGAGGGAGGGGCATTGATGGAATTCCTGCGAAGCGAGGGTCTTGCTCTATGCTGCTGACGCGTGGCATTAGCTAAGCACTGTGAAGATCGGCTACGAGATGGTTTCGCCCGCTGCTTTTCCAAGCCGCAGCGATTGCGAACCCCGGAGAAGGTCCGATCTGGCATCCTGGGGTCACGGACAGGGACACAGGGTCTGCTCGCCGAGATTCTTGGAGTCCGCGCATTGTGAAGGCCACCGAAGCAAGGTTGCTGGAGTTTCTTAAGAAGTCGCCGCAGTTTGTCATTCCCATCTACCAGCGAACCTATAGCTGGAGGGTGCGGGAGTGTCGACAACTTTGGGATGACATCGTGCGAACGGGAAAGAACGACGCCATCTCGGCCCACTTCGTAGGCTCGATTGTTTACATTGAACGAGGGCTCTATCAGGTCTCCAGCCAATCTTCGCTCCTAGTCATTGATGGCCAACAGCGTCTAACTACGGTGATGCTTATCCTTGAGGCTTTGGCCAGGCACCTGGGTGACGAGGAACCAGTCGCGGGTTTCTCGGCTAAGAAGCTTCGTAACTATTACCTGCTCAATTCCCTGGAAGAAGGAGAGCGCGGCTTCAAGCTGATACTCACACAAACTGACAAACAGAGCCTGCTTGCCTTGTTGCAGCAGAAACCTCAGCCAACGGAACACTCAATTCGTATCGCTGACAATTTTGCATTCTTTGAGAACCAGGTCGCCAGGCTTGGAGACGACCTGACCCACTTGTGCAAAGGGATGGCGAAGCTCGTGATCGTGGATATCGCTTTGAATCGGGACCAGGACAACCCCCAACTGATCTTCGAGAGCATGAACTCAACGGGCCGCGAACTCAGTCAAGCTGACTTGATCCGCAACTTTATTCTGATGGGTCTAGATACCAATCAACAGCAGCGACTCTATAAGGAGCACTGGCGTCCCATGGAGGTCGCATTCGGACAAGAGGCCTATGGTAAGCACTTCGATCGTTTCATGCGTCACTACTTGACGCTTAAGACCGGTGAGATCCCAAAGATACGGGCTGTTTACGAGGCCTTCAAAAGACACGCGCGAACGCCCGAGGTGGTAGAGGCTGGCGTGGAGGTCATCGTTGCCGATATCCATACCTACGCTGGTTACTACTGCGCAATGGCCCTCGGTAAAGAGCAAAACAGGGACTTAGCGGAAGCATTCCGGTATCTCCGCCAGCTTAAGGTGGACGTCACTTTTCCACTTCTCTTGGAGCTATATCGCGACTACGACCAAGAACAACTCCCGACGGAGGACTTTATTCAAGCGGTGCAGTTGGTTGAGGCCTATCTGTTTCGCCGGGCGGTATGTGCTATTCCAACCAATTCGCATAACAAGACTTTTGCTACTTTTGGTCGATCGCTGAGGAAGGGCCTTTACATAGAGAGCATTAAGGCCCATTTTATGAGTATGGGGTCTTACCGACGGTTCCCAACTGACCGGGAATTTGTTAAAGAACTGTTCAGGCGTGATCTCTACAACTTTTCGCGGCGTAGCTACTGGCTTCGTCGCCTTGAGAATCACGGTCGGAAGGAGCTCGTGCCGGTGGATGAATACACCATTGAGCACATACTTCCACAGAACGAGAATCTCTCTGCCGAGTGGAAAGAGGAGCTCGGACCAGAGTGGCAGCGAGTACAAAAAACCTGGTTACATACACTCGGAAACCTGACACTCACGGGTTACAACACCGAATACAGCGACCGGACCTTTGCCGAGAAACGCGACATGCCAGGCGGTTTCAGGGAAAGCCCGTTGCGGCTGAATCAAGGGTTAGGCTCCCAGGAAACGTGGAATGAAGACGCGATTCGGCAACGCGCCCTTCGCCTCGCAAAGCAAGCACTACAAGTCTGGGCTCAGCCCTCCATTTCCATAGAGGCATGGGATGCCTTCATAGTAGAGGATGACCAACCCCCCGTTTACACTCTCGATCATCACACCCATCTTCGTCCTGGCAGCCTGATGCGACCACTGTTCGATAGGCTCCGCAAGGAGGTGATGGACCTTGACCCCTGCGTGACCGAGGAGGTTCTCAAGCTCTACGTTGCCTTCAAAGCCGAGACCAATTTCGTGGATGTTGTGCCCCAAAAGAACCGCCTGCGCCTCTCCCTAAACATGAGCTTTCACGAACTCCACGACCCCAGGGAAATCGCTAAAGACGTGACGAACATCGGCCGATGGGGCAACGGCGACGTGGAGGTCATCCTGCGCACGCTGGAGGATCTGCCCTACATCATGGGGCTTATCCGCCAATCCTTCGAGAAGCAAATAGGCAACGGAACAACCGAGGCATGATCGCCAACATCTGTGGAGAGGTACGTGATGCCTGGTACGCCAAGGAGAGCGTCCGGGACATCTACCAGGTCGGCTGTCCGCAACTGGCTGCGGAGTTCACCACCCAGTTGTCGGGGGGATCTCCAAGACCGGTCACTGCCGCGGGAGGTGAACCGTCTCGGGCGTACTATCGCTCGTTGGGCCACCCAGATCACCAATTGGAACAACTCCGCGGTAACGAACGGGCCCACCGAGGGTTTGAACAACCTCATAAAGCGGATCAAACGAACGGCGTTCGGGTTCCGGACCCGAGTTTGGCGGGTGGTTTGGTGTTTTACCAGGTCAGGGGGCATACGCGAAGAGGGTGTTTCCACTACATTCGGTGTTTGAGGCCGATTGTGGGGTTAGGTGATGGTGGCTTTGTCCCAGGTGCGGGTGTCGACTCCGATAGCGGCGAGTGCCCGGGTTTGTAGGGGGGTGCGTCGGGTGGTGAGCGTGATCCGGTGGTTGTTGGTGGTCAGTTCCACGCGGCGGA
>MKWU01000595.1_pt1 | contig 68169 bp, 62 predicted proteins | sample 809101 | NCBI WGS metagenome assembly MKWU01 (sample SAMN05860141, study PRJNA318959) | sponge metagenome | host: Aplysina aerophoba | place: Slovenia: Piran, Adriatic Sea, Gulf of Piran | collected 2013-05-07
GAGAGGGGGGAACTTCGGGTTTGATGTTGGTTGCGGTTGGCTGGGCATGGGTTGTGGCATGGATTTTAGATCCTTCGGCTTCGCTCAGGATGACATGGTTTGGTGGGGGGCCCTCACCCCCGGCCCCCCATCATGTTCTAAAAGAATTACTTTCCACCACACCTTTAAGCTAACTAAACCAGAATCGAAGCCCAAGCCCAAGAAGGTCTCTAAACCGAAGCCCAAGAAGCCACAGGCTAGAAAACCCAGAACACCGACCCACACCCCGGAGGAACGAAAGGATCTTCGCCGCAAATACGACAAACTAAGGAACCAGACGGTTGAACGAAAGGAATTCCATCGTCTCCAAGCAAAGAAAGTCCGCGACGAAAGAAAGGCAGCCGGCCTATGCAAAACCTGCCCCAACCCGGCCATTCCCGGCCAGGCCCGTTGCGAGGCCTGCCGCGACAAGCAAAATCAGAGCAGGAACCGAGGCACCGAAGGCAAACCAAGGCGCCCTAAGCTCACGCCCGAAGAGCGTATTGAAGCCCGCAGAGAATACGAACGGGTCAGGGCCCAGAAACCAGAACGAAAAGAGGCTGCCCGACTCAGGGCCCAAAAACGTTGGCAAGAACGCAAAGCAGCACGACTGGCACGTCCCGGATGAGGTACCAGGATCCTGAAACCACTGAGAGTTACCTCTTGTGCTCTCCGATGACCCATCTCTACAGTGAGTAATAGTCCCCAAGATTAGCTCGTGGGGCCGTTCAACTTCTCACTCCGTGGAAGTGAGAAAATTGCGAAACTCTCTGCCTTGACAGATTAACGCTATGTGCCGACGAATCTCGTTGTTAGAAAAAGGCCGACGTTTGGCTGAATTGATACTCATACTTTCCGCTTTATCGCAGCCCCGCCGGTGTGGGCAAGCCTTTCTCGCCCAGGCCCTGAGCTACGACGCTGCCCGGGCAGGACACACAGTCCGCTTTCTCCACGCCGCCGACTTCTTAAGGGCCATGGCCTAGGCCCGGGTCGGCCACTCCGTTGACCGAACCTTCAGGTCCATTCTCTCCCCGGACCTGCTGATTCTGGACGACTTGGTCCTCCACCGGGTGACGGCTCAGCCTGTTCGACGACCCCATTCTTGGTAACAGCGCTTTGGGCCGCCTGGCCAATGCCAGCTACCAGGTCGTCATCGAAGGGGCTAGCTACCGTGAGAAACTGTCGCCACACCGGAAGCTGCTCGGCGACCGGGGAGGTGATTGACTCAACTGAGGCAGCCCGATAATAATCTAGCCCACTAGTGCCCAGCGGGGACTAATGTTCGAGAAAACGCCGGCCTAAACAACTTGAAAATTGACAACCTAATGGCCCCTGCAGACGAATGCTTTGCTTCCGGCGATGGCACGCTGTGGCAATGAACTTGTCGAGGATCCGGCCCTTGTTGTCCCTCTTCGAAGAGCCTGGGTAGCGCCCTTGTATTGATGCCAGCAACTCCCGTTTTGCCATCCTGTTCAAGCCTCCCGCCACGTTATAGCCTCAGTTTTTCGGTAACATTTTAGACGAGGCAGCGGCTTTGCTTGAGGCTCATTTATGGTGAGGCAATGCGCCGGCCTCTGCAAGCTTCTGCGGGCTCCCTCCGTTATTGACTCCCCCACAATATCTTTTGCCGGAAAGTCTGAAAGCAGGCGAAATCTCTTTAACGGGTCCCTCGATACTGGTAGTATGGGACTCGTCACAGACCCAGGTTTTCGTGCAACGGTTTGCGCGGAACATACGTGCTCTAGCGATGGAAGCAGGGGCCCTCGTGCCCCCTGTAAGGCGCACGTATGGGCTTTGGGTCTGTGACAAGTCCCCTTTTCCCATCCTACTTTGCAGGGGGTTCCCACTATGAAGCTTTCACCTGGCGTTTCATTGCTGTGTATCCTCGTCTCCTCCACAGCCTGCGCCCATCCCCGCCCTCCACTGGCCACTGGCCACTGTTCAACCAATAGACAGGTCTTGAAAGGCCGCGACGCTGTCTTCAGGAGGCTGCTCCATGAACTGTAGGTCCTGTTTTCTCGACACTCCCGCAGCCACGCTTTACTGCACCTACTGCGGAACTGAGCAGGACCTATGCATCGGCCTGCTCTCGGAATTCGATCGCAGAATGCAAGAGCGGGGACTATTCGGAATAAACGCCCCGCCGTACTCCCTTTCCGACGTCGTGGGAGTGCTGGAAGGTGCCGCCGAAGCGTTGGTTACGGGCGGGTATAACCCCCAGCAGGTGGCCGCCATGGCCAGTATCTTGGTATCAATGATGTTCACGGACCGGCTGCAGGGCGTGCAGCTGAGATGGTATCCTGCCGGTTACTACCTGGCTTAACTGGTCAGCAATGCGGGGCTGATGACAAATGAGCTGAACCTGCTCAACCGGATACACTGGCTCATCAGGTCCTGGTCCGGACGGCGACCGCGTCGCGCGACAAATGGCTCAATCCAAAGAACCACCTCCGCCAAGCTGCAGGTGTCCACTGCAGGACTCGACTGCTTGGGCATGGGTCGAGGAGCATAACATGCTCCTTCGCTTTCAGGGCACGGAAGGTGGTTAACTACGGGTCCCCCCCAAGTCCCGCACGTATAGCGAGACTATGGCTCTACCGGTGCAAGCCTAGTTCCGAAAAATGTTGTTAAATCAGTGAGTTCGAGTCCACTACGGTGGGCCAAGCGGTACTGTATTACAAACCTTTGAGTGGGTGGTGCCCCTTTTGGTGGGCCTGAGTGCATGGTACGTGGACCAATCTTCGAGATGTGGCTGGGGCACTATTATCCTACCAAGTCGCTTGGTCGGAAACTATGAAGATACGGCGTCGGCCTCTTCAATCTCGCCTGCGACCCGACCAAGTTCTCTGTCTTCCAATCAACAGGAAACAATTCAGTTCTCAAGGCCGGTCGGAATGGGTCCAACAACATGCGGAACCTAACGGCCAAGCGTCTTTGGGGAATCGAAGAACAGGCCTGCTGACCGCCTCATGGATTGAAGCCTTCTCTGAGGATCTCTAATCCATCCGGCACAAGACCTTTGGCTGCCCTAGGATTAGGTGCGATTCATTGGCTGCAAAAAGGCGATGACTGCACTCAATTGCAGGAAAGGGACGTTCCTCTGAGTTTCCCAATCTCCTTCTCGCATCAATAGTCAGACCTCTCGTATTAACGCCGAGTGCGACCGCTCTTGCCGCGGTTGGCTCTGGCGCGATTCTGGCGCTCTTCTATAGTGAGTCCAGGGCCGGCTGGTCGGTGTTCCATTTCAGTGCCAGCACTGTCATCCGGGTTCGGGGTCGAATGTGCTCCGGGTTCTTTGCCATCGAGCAAATTGGATAACACGGAAAGGGCTAGAGGTCGATTCAGATTGCCTTGGTGCATCGCATCCTGCGTCTCGAACGAAAGCAGGCAATCGAGACATGCCGACCTGCAACGTTGGTCATGGGCCACGTCTACAAACAGAACTTCTTTAGTCAGTTCCAACAACTCCTCGCCGTATTCCAGCAACTCACGGACATGACCGGCCCCGCCGGGCACGTTGTCGTACAAGAGAGAATTGCGAAACTCTCTGCCTCGACGGATTAGCGCTATGAGTTGGCGATTTGCGTAGTTGAGGGATGGCCAGATTCTGGCCTTATTGAGACTTGTCAATGGCGGAGGTGAAGTGGACCATTGTGGTGTCGCTGTTCAGGATAAATGTCACTTGGTCAGGTTGCTATGGTATCCGATATTGACGTCGTGGGCTCGGCTTTGGTTCGCCACGTTGGAAGACTCTCAGATCCCAGATACTTCTTGATTGTGGATCTGTGGATTCCCAAGTCCCGCTCGATTGCTTTAAGCGACATCCCCCTGTGCCTGCCTTTCTGAATCGCTTTCCACCGCTCCCTCTGGAGGAATGTTGGCTTGCGCGGGGAGACGACTTTAGGTTTGCCTGCTGTGGCCGGGCTGTCAGCAATTGTCCCTTGAACCTTATCCTCGTCTGCCCTTGAGTCCAGGGTTTGGAGAGTTCAGATCCAGCGTTCGCCTTATCCGTTGGCGCCAGTAGAAGGGACAGGAGCGGCGTCAGTGGGTCCGTGGCCGTTTCGGAGGAATATCGGGCTGGGCTGCGCCTCCTGGACAGGGACGATTCTGCCTTCATCGCGTACTGGCAATCGGCCGTCCAGGCTTTCGAGAACTTCCGCAGCGGCCCCGGCATAGCTGGGGCGTTCCGCACCTGGCAGTAACTGAAGGGTAAACAGCTGGAACCTCACCGTGTAGTCCCTGGCCACTTTCCTTCGGTGCTTGAAGCACAGGACCTGGTCGAGGCACAATTCCGGGTCCAGCGGCCGGAATGCACGCTCAGGGTATAGCGGGGGAACCCCAAACCGCCGATTGAATCGCGGAAGAAACTGCTTCAGCACGCCGTTGGTTTCCTGGATGCCGCTCGCCTCTGCTATACGGAGTTCGATGACCAGCAGGTCCTGAAAAGTTCCCGCCGCGCGCTCTACGCGACCCTTCCCTTGAGACGACAGTCCGAAGATAATCTGGAGCCCCAGCTCCTCCATAGCCCGGTTGAACTGGGTGGGCATCTCAGGGAGGCCGGAGCCGGGCATGTGCCTGAACACCCTGTGCCGGTCGGGGTACAAGGCGACGGGTCTGCCACAACACTCCATCAGGGATTGCACAACAAGAAGTAGTTGCGGGAGTCTTCCTGCTCACAGTAGAGGGCGTCGACCACAGTACCGGTGGCATCGTCCACCGCAATCAACAGCGTGAATGGCGGTGCTGTAAATCGCCAGGAACTATAGTCCAGTAAATCGAGAAATCGCCAAGTACATTAGTCCACTTCGCCAGGGTCATTAGTCCACCCTGGGCACCAAGCAGAGGATCATATCCGCACTTGAACTTGAGGTGCGGAGATGGCCTACAAGGAGGTGTCCCGAGTGGACGTAATGGAAGTCATCCGGCGCTGGCAACAAGGGGACAGCCAGCGACACATAGCGGCGGGGACGGGGCTATCCAGAGATACCATCCGGAAGTACCTGGCGGCGGCGGTAGAGGCCGGGGTAAAGCGGGAAGGGCCGAACCCCACCGAGGAGCAACTGAGCCGGCTGGTGGCCCTGAGTCGGTCGGGGCCGCGGCAGACAGTGGCCCCCGCCGAGGACCTGCTGGAGCCCTGGGGTGATCAGATCTACCGGTGGGTCACCGTTGACCGGCTGCAGGTGACCCGGATCCAGGAGTTGCTGGCCCAGCGGGGCTGTGATGTGTCCTACACCTCGCTGCGGCGTTTCCTGCAACGGCGGAACTGGCGGCGGCGCAGCCTCAGAACGGTACGGATGGAGCAGAACGGCCCTGGGGAAGTGGCCGAGCTGGACTTCGGCCGCCTGGGCTTCATCCAGGACCAAGAATCTGGCAAAAGGCAGGCAGTGTGGGCCCTGCTGGTGGTGCTGGCCTACTCCAGGCACACCTTTGTGTGGCCCGCCTACGGCCAGAAGCTGGAGGATGTGGTCGCCGGCCTGGAAGCGGCCTGGGCCTTCTTCGGCGGCATCCCCAAATATCTGGTCATCGACAACTTCCCCGCCGCCGTGGCCGGAGCGGACGCCCTGCACCCCCGCCTGACCCGGGGCTTCCTGGAATACTCCCAGCACCGGGGATTCATCACCGATCCGGCCCGGGTGCGTCACCCCAAGGACAAGCCCATGGTGGAGCGCAGCGTCCAGTACGCCCGGGAGCGGTTCTTCAAGGGCGGGGAATTCAGGGATCTGGCCCACCTCCGTTCTGAAGCGGCCCGCTGGTGCCGCGACGTTGCCGGAATGCGCATCCACGGCACCACCCGCCGTCAGCCCCTGCAGGTCTTCCTGGACGAGGAGCGAGGAGCTCTGGCTCCCTGGGACGGCGCGCCTTACGAGGTCACCCACTGGCGCACCGCCAAAGTTCACCCCGACCATCACGTGGCCTGCCAGTACGCCCTTTACTCCGTGCCTTCCACCCTGTGCCCGCCGGGGCAGCAGGTGGAGGTCGGCCTGGGAGTAAAGCTGGTGCGCATCTTCCACCGGGGCCAGCTGGTCAAGGTCCATTCTCGCCAGCCCAAGGGCGGCCGATCCACCGACACTGCCGACTATCCGGCCGAGCTGAGCGCATACACCCTGCGGGCGCCCGACGGCATCAAGCGCAGCGCCGCCGAGCAGGGCCCCGCGGTGGGCGAATTCGCCGAGCGACTCTTCGACGGCCCCCTGCCCTGGTCCCGAATCCGGCAGGGCCACAAGCTCATCCGCCTGGGCCAGCGCTACACTCCCGAGCGCCTGGACGCCGCCTGCCGCAGGGCCCTGGAGGTGGACCTGATTGACGTGAGTCGCGTGGAACGCATCCTGCTGCAGGCCCTGGAACAGCAGGAGACTCCCGAGCATCCCCAGCCATTGCCAGCGGGCCGCTTCGCCCGCCCAGGCGAGGTCTTCGCCCACGGGAAAGGCCAGCGCCATCAGCCAACCGAGTCTACCGGAGGAGGTCAACCATGACCCGCGTCACCGAACTCACGCCATTGCTCAAGCGGCTCCAGCTGGGCCCCATGGCCGCCACCCTGCCCGAGCGCATCGCCCTGGCCCGCAGGGACCAGCTGGACTACGCCTCTTTCCTGGAGATCATCCTCTCCGACGAGGTCAACCGCCGCGCCGACCGCCGCCTGGAACTGCGGCTGCGCAACGCGGGATTCGAGGAGACCTGCCGGCTGGAGGACTTCGACTGGACGGCCGCCATTACATTGGACCGCCGGCTCCTGGACGCCGTCTTCTCCCTGGAATTCCTCTCCAGGCATGAGCACGTCCTGCTGGTGGGGCCCGCCGGTGTCGGCAAGACCTTCCTGGCCCAGGCCCTGGGCTACGCCGCCGTCAGGGCCAGCCACACCGTCCGCTTCTGCCACGCCGACGACTTCTTCCGGAGCATGACCCAGGCCCGGGTCGACAACTCCGTCGACCGGATCTTCCGTTCCTTTCTGTCCCCGGACCTGCTCATCCTGGATGACCTGGGTCTCCATCGGCTCACCGCTCAGCAGTCGGCCGACCTCTACGAGCTGATCATTGGCAGACATCGGGTCTCCAGCTTCATCATCACCAGCAACCGCAGCGTCGAGGAATGGCTCAGCCTCTTCGACGATCCCATACTGGGGAACAGCGCCCTGGACCGGCTGGCCAACGCCAGCTTCCAGGTCGTCATCGAGGGGGCCAGCTACCGAGAGAAACTGTCGCCTCACCGGAAACTACTGGGCGACAAAGGAGGTGGTTGACCCAGCGCCCACAACCTGATAAAAGTCTAACTCACCCAAGTCCAGGGTGGACTAATGTCCGTGGCGATCACTGGACTAATGACCTCGGCGATTCACAGGTGCCTTGTCCCCTAGTATTACAACGTCAGTTGCGGTGATAAGATAACTGGAAAATTGGGGAAGCTTGATCGGGTGAGGCAGGGAAGTGGAAGCGGAGGTTTTCGAGCAGGTATATCAGGACTTTCAGGAGTTTCACGCCTACTTCGCTGGGCTGTTTGGCCGGAGGGAGACGCGGGAGCGCAGCGGCCATTATCTGCAGGCCCTGCTGGCGCAGTCTGGGGAGCGGCGCAACGCGGAGAACCTGTCTGAGGCGGTCCCCGACTCCGCCCGTGGGATGCAGCGGTTTCTCACCGACTCTCCCTGGGACGACGACGCGGTCATAGGGCGGCTGCAGGAATATCTGGCTCCTCTGCTGGGGCACCCCGATGCTGTGTGGGTACTGGACGGCAGCGACTTTCCCAAGCAGGGGAGGAAGTCGGCGGGAGTGACCCGGCAGTACTGCGGGAGACTGGGCAAGGTGGCAAACTGCCAGGCGGGGATGTTCCTGGCCTATGTCAGCCCGTAGGGCCGGGCGCTGGTGGACAAGCGCCTGTATCTGCCGGAGAGCTGGACCTCGGATCAGGACCGGTGTGCGGCGGCGGGAGTGCCGGAGGAGCGACGGGGCTACCGCTCCAAGACGGAGTTGGCGTTGGAGATGCTGGAGCGGGCAGTGGACCTGGGCCATCTGAAGGCCGGGTGGATCGCAGCCGACGACGCCTTCGGGATGTCGCCCTCCTTGCGGCAAGGCCTGGCAGCCCTGGGGATGAAATACGTTCTGGACGTACCTGCCGGCTTTATGGTGTGGCCGGTGGAGCCCGAGTGGACCACTCCGGTCTACCGGGGCCGTGGTGGCCCTCCCAAACCCAGGCTGGTGGGTGGGCAGCGGCGCACCATGGGGGAGCGGAGCAACGCATTGCCCGAGGATGCCTGGCGTGAGATCACAGTGGCCCAGGGAAGCCAAGGGCCCCGGACTTACCAGTTCAGCGCCCAGCGGCTACGGCCGACCAGCAAAAGGAAGCCCGGCGAAATCCACTGGGTAATCTGGCGCCGGAACCTGGACGGCAGCGAGCCTCGCTACTACCTGTCCAACGCTCCAGAGGATACTCCATTGGAGACCCTGGCCTATGTGGGTGGCTCCCGGTGGCGCATCGAAACGGAGTTCGAGACAGAGAAGAGCGACGTGGGGCTGGACGAGTACGAGACCCGCACCTGGGCGGGCTGGCATCATCACGTGGCCCTGTGCCTGTTGGGCGGAGCCTTCCTGCTGAGCCTGCAGCAGGCCTGGGGGGAAAAAGATGCCCCGGATCACGCGGCCACAGAGCCTGCCCCCGTGTAGACGGGGGTGTACCGGGTGGTGCGGGAGATGCTGCCCAGGGAACGGTTCGGGCCGGCTGAGTTGCTGCGGTGGCTGAAGAATACGCAGGATAGCAACGAACGGGCCAGTCGCTCCCACGCCCAGCGCCGCGCCAACCTTCACGCATCCTCCGCTATCCCTCCTTGAACTGTCGTTGTAATACTAGGTTGCGCTAATCCGCGATTTTAGAAAGATCCCCTGCTAAACGGTCCCAAGGCCAGCTTTGAAAGGAGGCGACATGGCTTCAAGACAACGGGAAATGGCTTCTTTGTGGCACTCATTCCTATACGAGGTGAACAAGGCAACTGCATCGCTGATGTACCTTCTTCAGGGAATGGAGTCCGTTCGCTATAGTGAACTGAGGTCATATAGCCAGTTGCCCCCATCGGCGCAGCCATTCGCACCCTGCTTCCCAAAGTTGCCTTACGTTGTCGTGCCTCTCTCGATGTCAGGCATTGGCTTTGATCTTAACAGCGTTTTGGGACGTGAGGGGGAAGCAGAGCAACTGGCCTTCAAGGGGTGGGTTGAACAGGTCTATTTCCTCTGGGAGAGTCGCTTCCGCAATGAGATGAGAGACGCTCTCGAAGGTCCTTGCATCATACGCCCCGAAGGCGACGCCATAGGAGACTTCCGACTCATTCGCAACGACTTGATCCATAACAATGGCGTAGTAAGCGAAGAGTATTCTGGCAAGTGCAGGATCCTTAACTGGTTCAAACCCGGTGACAACATCACTCTAGGGATGCGCCACGTGTTGGATTTTCTTAACCAGATGGGCTTCATAACGAAAACACCCGGATTTCTTGACAATGGCGCTGCAGCCTCGTGGACCATCTTCCCCTGGATGGAGGACGACTTGGCCAGCATCCCGGCTCCAAGGCTCGTCTCCCTCAGAATAGAGATGGATAATCAATGGGACGATGGTTCGAGCTGGCACGTGGCGAGCGTTGTGTTCGAGAACGGTGTCTTCTGCCACATACCAATTCAGCACCCAGCCGATGGCACTCCCGTCCCTAACAGGATCGACTTCATTGGGAAGACCCGCATAGACGAGGACGGGAACCTGCGATTCGCCAACGGATTTATCAAGGAAAGGGAAAGCCTATATCAGGAGGCAGTAGCCGCGCTGCTCGGCAAGGGGACAAAGATTGAAGGAGTCGGCGTTCCGGGGCCTCCATTCAGAATCAGCAGATAATCACCTCTCTTGCTGACTTGCCAATACCGACCCATGATTCCACCCGCAGGGTCAGGGCGATGTTCTCGGCGATTCTGCCATTGTCCAATGGAACGCCGTATAATGCCATTTATCTCGCTTTCTCCTGACCGGGGTTCGGCTCCGCGCCTGGTAACTGTGGTTATCTTCAATTTCAGAGACCGGAGGCCTCCGTTTCCCGGGAAACGGCCCCTGTGTCGATCTGTTGTTGTCCAGCGATCAAGTCCCTTTTTTTGAAAAGCGAATATGTCACCAGGTTAGTCTGCGGCCATCTGGACTTGGGCCAGGGCCTCAGCCTTGGCCCGCTCCTTGGCGCTGAGCAGTTTGGTGGGAGGGCTCCCCGCCTTGAGGTATTTCCCAACGGTGTCGCGGGCTATGCCCAGTTCCCGGGCGATGGCCCGCAGGGACAGTCCTCGGCTCTTGGCCTGCTGCACTGCCTCCCACCGGGCCTGCTGGGTGGCAGTAGGCTTGCGGTGCAACTGGTGGCGCACCGGTTTTTCTTTTCCGGCCCGACCCTTGCCGGTGGCCTTCCTGGCCTTGGCCCGCTTCTCCACCGAGGACTCGAGGACGGCCAGGAGCTCCGCTAGTCCTCATCCAGGTGGCTGCAGGCCGGGCCACTGGCAGGCGGCGGCTCATCCGGCAGAGGGGCACGGCCGGTGCCTTCTCCCCACAGAGACGCTGTGGGCGGGTCCCCCTCCTGGAAATCAACGGTTTCTCCCTGGTAGCGGATCATCAGCTCTCCGTCAGCCCGTTCCAGCACTTCAACCTGGAGTGTCGATTTACAGCATCATTGACCCAGGGATTTGTTGTTGTCCAGCGATTACGTCCCTTCTTTTGAAAAGCGAATATGTCACCAGATTAGTCTGCGGCCATCTGGACTTGGGCCAGGGCCTCAGCCTTGGCCCGTTCCTTGGCGCTGAGTAGCTTGGTGGGGGGACTCTCCGCCAGGGCATATTTCCTGGTAGCCACCCGTGACATGCCCAGTTCCCTGGCGATGGCCCGCAGGGACAGTCCCCGGCTCTTGGCCTGCTGCACCGCCTCCCATCGGGCTTGCTGGGTGGGGGTAGGCTTGCGGTGCAACTGGTGGCGCACCGGTTTTTCTTTTCCGGCCCGACCCTTGCCGGTGGCCTTCCTGGCCTTGGCCCGCTTCTCCACCGAGGACTCCAGGTCCGCCAGGAGCTTCCTCTGGTCCTCATCCAGGTGGCTGCAGGCTGGGCCACTGGCAGGCTGCGGCTCATCCGGCAGAGGGGCACGGCCGGTGCCTTCTCCCCACAGAGACGCCGCGGGCGGTTCACCCTCCTGGAAATCAACGATTTCCCCCTGGTAGCGGATCATCAGCTCCCCGTCGGCCCGTTCCAGCACTTCCACCTGGAGCCCAGCATAGGAAGGCCGTTCTGACCCGGGCAGCAACTGGAGGACCCGCCACTGGTAGTTCACCGTGTTGTCCCGGGCCACCTTGCGGGTGTGCCGGATGCTGACCGTCTCGGTGAGAGACAGGTCGTCGGGCACCTGGCGGTAAGCCGGCTCGGCCTGCTCCGCGGCCACGGCGAAGCGCTTGTTGAAGCGGGGCAGGAACTCCTGCAGGAATTCGTTGGCCTCTTCCATATTAGTAGCACCGGCCAAGCGTAGCTCGGTGACCAGCCGGTCCTGGAAGGTGGACGCCATCCTTTCTACGCGGCCCTTGGCCTGTGGCGACATGGCGAAGATCTGCTGGATGCCCAACTCCCGCATCACCCGGGCGAACTGGGTGGACTCGTATTGGGCGGGCCCCTGGCGGGCGTTGTACTTGAAGGCCGCGTGGCGGTCACTGTACAGAGCCAGGGGGATTCCCCACTGCCGGACGAGTCCCTCCAACATGACCAGGTAGCCCCGGGTGTCCTCGGTGGGGTGGAAGATGGCCTGGGCTACTACTCCGGTGGCGTCGTCCACGGCCAGCAGCAGGACGAACTTGTCTGCCCGCTCCCCCAGCCAGGCATGGGGGCTGCCGTCCACCTGGATCAGCATCCCCTCCTGGGGCATTCGCTTCCTTCGGAACCGGTGCTGCTGGGAGCGGCGGCTCCTCGGACTGCCGATACCGGCCTTCACCAGAATGCGGCGCACCGTGGGACGGCTCAGGTCTATTCCCTCCCGCTCCCGCAGCAACTCGGTGAAGTGGCTGTGGTTGGCGCCTGAATAATGATTGCTGGCCAGCTTCACCACGGCGTCCGCGGCGTCTTCTGGCACGGCGTTGTGGGGCCTCCGTCCCCGGTTGCCGTGGGCCAGCGCTGGGACCCCTTCCTTTCTGTAGGCTACCAGCAGCCGCTTGGCGTGACGTTCACTGACTCCCATGATCTCCGCTGCCTGTCCTATTGGAAGGTGGTGTTCCAGTACGCTGTTGAGCACTTTGATTCTTGCCTGTTCCTGCTGATTCAACTTTACATCCCTCATAGGGATGACATTTTCGCTGAACAGTTGGCTGGTGACCTAATCGTAGAACATCAACACACGTTATCCAGGGTCATTAGGACAGTGGTATCCACGATGATTAGGACACCCTGAGCGCGAGTGATTTAGACTTTAATCAGGTTATGGCCGAGGGGTCAACCACCGCCTTTGTCGCCCAGGAGTTTCCGGTGGGGCGACAGTTTTTCTCGGTAGCTGGCCCCCTCGATGACGACCTGGAAGCTGGCATAGGCCAGCCGATCCAGGGCGCTGTTTCCGAGGATGCGGTCGTCGAAGAGGCTGAGCCACTCCTCGGCGCTGCGGTTGCTGGTGATCACGAAGCTGGATACCCGATGCCTGCCGATGATCAGCTCGTAGAGGTCGGCGGACTGCTGGGCGGAAAGGCGGTGGAGACCCTGCGGAAATCTGCCTGTTAGTAGAGGGCCTGCCGCCCAGAGAGAGCGAAGCCACATCAATGTTCTCCCCGTAGCATACGGACAATCGGCGCGTGGTCGAGCTGCTGAGAAAGGCGGAACAGGCGCTGGCAGAATCGGCGTGGAATCCGACCGAGAAGAGGCCGGTCGGCCTGGAACTGGTCATCACCGCACCGGAGCCGGAGGCCATTCCAGGGGACGCCACGAACTACCTGGGCAGCGTCGCGGACGTGCCACAGGCCAACCGGGTTAATGCCGACCTGTCTCACCTGGGAGGCCTGGCAGAAACGTCTCTATTCCATGACGACCGACAGATTCGAGAGCTGCAGTATTCAGTCAAGGCCGGCGATGCCCTGGGCTACAGTATGCGGGTCTGGTTGCTCTGCAGCCGCTAACCTGGCGACTCGGCAAGGACAACCCGGCAGGGACTTCCTGAAAGGCAAAAAGGGCCACATATCTGGTTGGCGGGGAAAGGGCGCCGGCATGAGACATCCTCCTCGAGTGTCGCTTTCCGGAGCCCCACTGAACAGCCTCAGCGTCTGCTGTTGATTCTGGGCCTCAGCTGCATATCCTTCGGCGGCTGCGCGTCGCGCCGCCCCCTGCGCCCACCTGGCCCCAGGCCCTACGCCACCGCACTCTCATAGACCTCTCCATCGGCGAGCAGTTCCAAGGCATAGACCTGCGAATCGAGCGTCAGTTCACGACCAATGCCCGACGCGCTCCCGTGCAGTTACATCGCCACCGCCGCGTCATGGACACGCACCGCCAGAGTCGTCGGCAGGGACCGGCTCATCTACTTCTTCCGAACAGGCCGTAATTGTTATCACGCAGAACAGCACAGAGGCGAACAGTGCGACAATAAACATACTGCGACGCATCGCACCAGCTCCCCTGAGTCTTTCCTGGGGCCGGAACCGGCGCCTGGATTTGCGTTGGCCCTAACAATACTCTGATTATACGGCACTTTTCAGTCTTTTACTTTTATGCCAGTGATTTCTTGCATTGGCAGGCCTGGAGGCCCGAACCACCATTATGGGGACACCCGTAGCCATCGACCTGTGGTTGCAACCCAGCCTGGGAAGCAAAGGTAATGGAAACGCCTGGGCATCCAGTTCCAGACGTGCCGAATCCCCTCAGTTCGTAAAAGAGTCCGACACCTCCGAATAGAAGAAGCAACATCCATGAGGGAGAGGATATTCCTTCAATACCACCAGCCTACAAGTAAATCAACTGCCGGATAGCCAACCCACGGGCCGACCAAATGGCCGGCTTCTTGGCATGACATGCGGGAATTGCCGGGCAAACTGAATGAGCGGAATTCGTCACAAAAGCACACCACTGATTATAACGAATTCCGACAACTATACGGCGAATTAGTGTCGGGTTGAAGTCCGGAACCGAGTAGCGGAATTTTCTCGAGGTGTAACAGTTGCCCATTGCGGCGGCGGCGAGTTGTAGGATCGGAATAGGGCTTTTCCCAGACTGAATAGCTCAACAAATAGGATTCGAAGAAACTATGTGGTCTGAAAATCTGCGCTCCTCCATTCGGATCAACCGAAAACTGCTCCTTGGTAGCCTTGCAGCTGGAGCTATTGCAGTCGCACTTCCAGTAGGTGGGTATGTAGTAGTCCATTACGGTGGTTTCACTCTGGGTCAGCAAATAGTTGTGCTATTGTTGATAGCCATTGCTGCCGCGCTCTCCTTCGGCCTCTGGACTGTAAAAGCATCGCCTAGGTATCCCCAAACGCCTCTCGAAGCTCACCAAGAAGCCATAGAAGTAGAGGTGGAAACCGAGTGGGGTAAGTCGCTGGAGTGGCTACGCGCTGCTGTAGCTAGCGCTGAAGAGTGTTCGGAGTCCGTAATAAAGATTCACAGACAAGGTATTACGGATGGACAACCGCCAGAATTTAGGCAGACATTCCAGGTCGCAATGCATTGCAAGGTCTGCGACTTGGCAAGAGCCGTAGCGGACCTATGCCAGAGGGGGCATGCAGAGGCAGCATTTATGATTTGGAGGTCTATATTTGAGATAGAAGTCAACATGGCATTCATTGCTCAAGAAGGTACTAACGACAGAGGGGAGAGATTCCGTGACTGGGCCACCGCCGCAGTCCTACGCTCGCAAGACGCTAACAACCCCGAGCTAGCCAAGCTGAAAAAGAAGTATCAGGGTTGGCAACTGGATAGAGACATAGGTTGGACTCGCAAGAATAACCCAATGGGCATTCCAGCCCGAGCTAAGGCAGTAGGGTATTCAGATACAACAGTCGGCAACGAAATTTCAGGGTTGTTCATGTACGCCGAAACCAACGCTTACGTTCACAACGACGCGAGAGCCATATTCAATGATCTGGGCAGAAGCCAACCTTTCGACAAGGGGCCCTCAGGTTCCGGGCTTGACATGCCACTTTGTCTAACCGCAAGGTCACTTTCTATCGTCACCGACATATTAATATGCAACGTAGATCAGGCCAAAAGACCAGAACCCAAAGCTTACCAAAGTTATACTTACTGGCGGCACACTCAGGTGTTGTTGGAAGTAGCTATGATTCCCCAAAGATTGCTTTCCCCATATAGGGGGTTTGACCTTAGTTTTGAAATGGAAGGCAATGATGGGCGAGTGTTAACCTTTACCCCTGCTAGAAGGGAAAGCTCTCCCGATGGGGTAGAGAAAGTGGCAATGCCACGTCTAATAACGGCAGCTCGAGGCATTAAAAATGGGCGCCAGAAGCAAAGGAACAATTCCGATAACCTCTAGGCCAGTGCAAGGAGTTGGGTTGAGATGATTGCAAAGGTACGGGCCAAGTATATGAACGGGGCGCCAGAACGCTGGGCCAGGAAAAAGGTCAGGAGTTGATTGAGACCGGAGACGGCGAGCCGGGGGTGTTTAGGACAAGTGTGAGGTGTGATAAAATGGGCATTGCATAAACTTAAAGGTAAGCGCCTGCAGGCCTTCCTGAATCGCAAACCCTATCCTTGCATCATGCCGCCACCCTCAATCTTACACAACATGGACACTAAGACAAAAATCCCAAGGTCGACACCCTACAGGGATTAACCCGATGGTAGAAGGCACTCCGCAGAACAACCCAATGGAAGTAGAGCACAGTATGGTGCTGATCCATTTGGCCGCATCCCGCTTTTCCCCCCCGCACATTAACCCCGATTTCCTTAGATTTAACGAAGTCGTGGACCCTGCTTGGCAATTGGATCTACCGGTAATCATTGAATCAAGATTTTCCCAAGTAGATTACACAAATGGACTGTCCGTGACTGCCGGAGAGGACTACTTCAAAGTTGCACAGGCGGGTCCAACATTGAACTTGGAAGAAATAGCGGTTCCTAACGTCATCGCTCGCTACTTGGGGGTAACACCCTTAGCAGTTGAATACAAGGCCATCATAACGGAATGGCGGGGAACATTAAGAATTGAAAACCAAGGAGAGGGACTGACTTTTTCACCCTTACATGGCTTGGCGCAGCGAGCGACCTCTAGCGGTGCTACTCCAGAAGCACAAATAAGGTTGTCATACGAGTTTCCTGAAAAAAATATTGCCTTATTTGCTTCTGAAGCCATTTTGGACAACGCTGTCATTGAAGTACAACTCGGAGGTCTAGCTTTTCGTAATATGGAAAACTTGCCCGCAGATTCCCAGGACGAGTTTATCAACTCTGTTTTAGAAGGCTTAAACCAAGACATTTACGGATTTGTAGAACTAGCAACCCAATTCTATTTTGGTTGAACCCGAAAGAAGGAGTCGAAAAATGACGCAACATCGGTCTGTCCAGGGCACGGGATGGAACCGGGGCAGGGGCACGACGTTGGAAAATTATTTGGACACAGGAGAACGCACTTTCGGAGTGACACCGCTTGAAAATCCGAAAGCGGCCTACGCTGTTTTCGTCGGACAACATCACACTGTAAACCCATTTCTCCAGCGTGTACTTAACGCTCAGAATGAACAAGCGACGGCCATTGGATCAAGGGTTTCGGGACCAGCATACCTAGAGGAGTTCTTCTCCCACCTTCTTCTTCAGTATGCACATAGCAAGGCAGAGAACCGTCAAGTTCCTGCTGAACTTGAGGAGGCGCTGCAGGATCTCAAGGAGGTAAAGGTTGATGCGAAAGAGGACGGGCTTGAAGTTCCGTCAGAACTAGCCTTCACCAATGCTGAGCGGCTCCTAAAGACAATGTACCGCATCTCACCGCGCCGTTACGGTGTCTATCCGGCACCCGATGGATATATAGCGATTGACGCCCGCGGTGCCAACGGACGGATAGCAGTGACAATGTGTGGCTCCGACGGCGGCGCACTGTGTCTGGTTACCATAGATAACGAGCAGCGGAGAGCCCGCTACGATACTGCGCGTCAGTTGCCCGACGGTTTCATTCGGGAAGCCCTGCATGAACTGGGTGCAGAACCGGCCTAATGGCTGCCAGTAATCCCGATCCCGTCAGTAGCCCCGGCCCGGTGGGGGATTGGGAAAAGTTGGGACGGCGAATATTTTCTCGTTCAGCCGCCAAGGATGCGGCTAAGAACCGTATTCCATTCCATCTCTTTCTTGAAAAAGAAGATGTTAATGAACTGTCGGTTGACCGACTTACCGTTGCAGATGCCGAGCACGACGGCCTTCCCGAAGTTGTTGCGGACGCGAAGGAGGTAGCGGCAAATCGACCAGACCCCCCCAACACATTTTGCGGATGGGCCGTAGTGAATGCCGAAGCAACTCGAGGGAATTCTTGTGTCGTGCACGACACTCCCAAGCCAGGAAATCGTTTCCATGCCGATATCATTCTGCCTGATGCTGCAATGGAGAACCGGGATACTCAAAAAGGACACGCAACTACTTTGGCCGGCCTTTCCAAATGGAGACCTTATCCGCCACAACCGCAGGATAATGCTGGCTGATTAAACAACACTTGACCAATCTCCCTACGGCAATCCGCCGCCCTTGACAATACGGCACCCATGAAGGTCCCCAGCGCCTCGGAGTGCCGCTTCTGCCCCATTCCCAAAGAATACTGCCCCGAGAGATTCCAACCCTAACCAGGCCAACAACAAAGTTACCAGCCAACGCACCGCCAGCGACTCCTGCGCATTTTATTTCCCATCACTATTAACCCCTCCGCCCAAGACTTTCCCGATATAATCATTGGTACCGGGCAGACAAGAAGCCCGCGGAAATTAAATCTCCACGGGCAACCCGGTGCAGTGCGGCTCTCACCCGCCCTGTCCGTGAGCTCCAGGGTGTCGTTACCACCATGGAACCTGTACAAGAATATAGCAGTCGCTCCAGACCGGGCGACACCCCCGAAGGCGCAACCCGCAAACGTCGCCGCTGGGCGAACTACCCTCCTCGGAATCCACTCGATCCACGTCCATATAGGGATGTGGGTCTTTTTATTGCCTCCGGCCGGAGGCACCACAGCGCAAGGGTAACTAAGTCGAATATACCTGAGGACCAAGCATGCCAGAGGAAAGAATAAACGGGTCGACCATCATGGACTCCAAGGCCCACGGCCACCACGACGGATACGCCCTTCAGGCGGAATGCGTAACCTAAGACTGCTTCACGGAGAGCCTCCAACCCTAGCAGGGAGCGCAGGTGGGATGAGAGCAACTCACTGGCTGGAGAGCAGAACCCTCGCGTGGATCTTCCTGGCGGCGGTGACGGCGGCAGCCGTCATCACAGCATGCTCGGGTACGACCACGCCCCCGGGGACAACCACCCCATTGGCGGCATCTCCAAGGCAGATCTCCAACCTACCGCCGCCGGACGTGTCCACGCTGTTGACCGCGGGAACCGCCACCAGTGATCCCGCAGCAGCTACATCCACACCATCGCCGGAGAGGACAGCTGAGCTGCCGGTTGGGGCCCTTGCCAGGACATTGCCCGCCGAAACGTCCGTGCCACCCGCAGCACCTCCCGCACCCGCAGGCAAATCCCCCAGGGACAATACCGCCACCCCACCCCAACCGGAGGAGCTAAGGACGCCCGACATGGAGCCACTGGCTCCCAGCGCAATCCCAGCAGCTGCTCATAAAGACGGCAAGTACATCAGGCTGGCCCGCCAGGTTCTGGCCCAGGAACTGGCCCTGACACCCGACCAGCAGGAAGAAATGACCCTGCAGTCCGTCACACCCGTAACCTGGAACGACGGCAGCATGGGCTGCGCCCACGACGGCTACATGTACACCATGGCCACCGTCCCCGGTTACCTGTTACGGTTCACGCTCCAGGAACAGTCAATAAGGGTCCACGCCGCAGAAGGCGGCCGGATCTTCGCCGCCCTGGACTGCGACAGCTACAGAGACGGCTATCCCCGCACCGTAAACCCGCCGGACCCCGAATGGACCGGCCAGATCCAGGTTAACCCGGGTGACGTTATCAACAGGCCACAACACGGCCCATCGCCGGAAGAGGCCCAGTGGTGCCCCGAAGGGAACACCCAGGGAGAACGGCTCAACGACCTGGCGGAACATGTCTACGACGGGGCCGTCAGCAGGTACCTGCTCGTAAACGCCTCCGGCATCGGAAGAGAGATAACGCCGGATTCGGAGGCCCACACCCTCCTGCTCCTGGTCAATGACCAGGCCCACGACGATTGCGTCCGGCTGCCGGAAAGGTGCCTGAGGGCCGAGTTCAGGCTCACCAGAACCACCGAGGAAAGGGACGCCCTGCTGAGAACCCAGAGAAAATTCCGCTACTCGGTTCCGGACTTGAACCCGATACGAATCCGCAGTGCAGTTGTCGAAATCCGTTAGGATCAGTGGGGTGCCGCTGTGACGAATTCTACTCATCCAGTCTGCCTTGAAATTGTTGCATTTGATGCCGAGGAAACCATGCCAAAGACGCCGAACATCGTCCCGTACATGAAGCCATCCGTTGTAATGACCGTGGCTATTGTTTCCATGTCATCATCCTCATGAATTCGTTTATTGGATCCTAAAATCCGCGCATCTGCGCGGGCATTCCTATTGAAATTTAGTAAACAACGAGTCCAACAGTTACCGCCCAGCCGCGTCCCCCAATTCGTTCCCAGTCCCGCGTTTAGTGGAGGGTGTTTAAGCCTATAAGGAAGCCCTCGTCCTGATGACCTGTTCGACTAAACCAGGGATCTAAGACTCCTAACAGTCCCGGGCTACGGCGTTGGTGGCAATGCATGAAATCAAGCGCCGCCCTCTTGCTTAACAGCGTGCGATAATCGGTAAAGCGTCTGGTTATGCCCGTAACCCATTGTGCATCCTTTCCAATCTAGACCGCACAAGGCAAGCATTTTGCGTACCACTAGCATCTTCAAAACGTCGATACTGTTTAACCATAACGTTGGTTCAGGTTGGGGTTCATTCATGTGTACGATATCATTCCTGGCTTTGGCTGCTACCTTGGCCCATTTCTTGAGGTCAATGATTTGCTTTTCCTCTTTCGTGAAGAATTGTTCTGCGAACTCCTCCAAATTTTCGTGGTTTTTGCTCTTTTGTCCTAGATAGAACTCCACCGCTAGCCAAGCCGACAGGAAGTCAAGCTCGGAGACGGTGTCGGGCGCATGATGTCTTTGCATATTCAGCATCGCATGCAGTGGTAGCGCGAAGTTTTCGTGGCGTTGTATCCACTTTGCTATGCCTGCGGAGCCTGCAATAGCTTCGTAGGCCAGCGGTGCGTGGAATGCGGATGGCTCGTAGGTACTTCGCGGTCCTTGCAACGCTTTACTATGGAATTCGAATGGTGATTGAAGTCCGTCGCTCCCCATAGTCACGTCCTGGAGTGGGGGTTGGACACCCGTTGAGAGAGTTAGTATTTGATCCAGAGCAACCATGTCTCTTCTGGCCTGGTCAATATCTTGGGGTACGTTGTACACCATCGTAGCCATGGTTATGTCGGTGACATGTTCTCCAGTCGCGTCCATTCGTCTGTTTTGCGCTGCACCGATGTGAAGTGTGCCCACTCCGGTTTCGCCGTGGTCAAAAGTCTTGTTCAATCGGCGCAATCCGAGGTGGACCCATTCTTTTACTGCCTCAAGTTTCACCGTCCAACTCAAAATCGGAATGGAAAGGTCAAAATGGGCTCCAACTACCAATTCGACCGCCTCGACCGTTTCCATTGCCCATGATTCTGACAGATCGCTCCCACTGCTAGAATCTGTCTTGTACCATCCCAACAGTGAAACAAGACCTGCGGTTGTACTCCCATGGATCACTTCACCCGTGTCAGTCAACATTATCTTTCTGGGCTCAGGACCGACATTTTGTATTGTTGCCGAGCCGAATCCGGCCAGCTTTAAGTTCATATTTTGTCCATCGTCGAGGGTCAATATCCCTTGATGCGTCCGACTGGGACTGTCGGGCTCCCAGAAAATGCCCATCGCTTCAAAAGGTTCCATTGGTTGCCTCACTATGGCTAAATTGGTGCGGGCGCATCGCTTGCGTCGGGGCGTGTCCTGTCATGGGCAGGGGTTGAGACTGGATTTGAAGACGTCCTGTCCAATTGTTGGCAGGGGATTGAAGCCCAGTGTCTCGGGGGGATCTGTGTCGGAGTGTACCCTTTTCAGCGTGAAGGAAATCTCGCCGGAGGTTCTGTATGCGACCAGAACCACTGGAGCCTTGGCTTCGCAGCATGACTATGCCTTCGGTAGGGGAAGTAGAGGATGCCCTGTTACCGGTACTTGCTACCATCCGTGACATTTCTGTGGTCCTGCTCTTGGACATAGAAAACGGTACCGCTTAGGACGAGTCGCGCGGCGAAGCATCCACAAGAAAGATTAAGTCGGTTATTCTATGGGAATTATATACCGAGTTACCCAAGGGGCACCTCGGCGGATATGTCCTGCTGTCGGCCGCCCGGTCTGGGGCGACCTGCTATATTGAGGGACAGGTTCCATGGTGGTAACGACACCCTGGAGTTCACGGACAGGGCGGGTGAGAGCTGCACTGCACCGGGTTGCCCGTGGAGATTTAGTTTCCGCGGGCTTCTTGTTGGCCCGGCAACAATGATTATATAGGGAAAAACCGGGTGGGTGGGTTAATAAGGATGGGAAATAAAATGTGCGGCCGCAGCTGCTGGGCCGCTGACTGGTAACTTTGTTGGTGGCCCGTTCAGGGTTGGAATCTCTCGGGGCAGTATTCCCTGGGGATGTGATAGACGACAATTAATTCTGCCGGCCTGCAAGAGGAAAGTAGTGGCCTTTCCTACAGATACTCTGTCTGCCAGTAAAGTATTTGATATCCAAAACAAGAGCTAGCAATTGCCTGCGCCGTCTCCGGGTCCAAGATTCCCGCTGTTATAAACAGAGTTCCGCGAACAAGACAAAATGCCCGCTCTATTCGTGTAACCGGTCCTTCCAAATAGACCGAATTGGCGACCAACACCAATTAAGACCTCTCTAAATCTGAATGTAAACAGACCCTAGTTCAGCCTTCTCGGACGTTACGTTGACGTAGTTGGACAAGCCGCTCAGGCCTAGGGGTTATTGCCTTTCATGGCAAGAAGAACAGTCCCGTTGTCGGCAGTATGTTCAACTCCTGACGACCTTGATTGGAAAGGTCTTTCGAAACCTGGATCCGTTAGCGTGCGGGTTGTTGCTGCGGCTTTTCTTGCACCCTTTTCTGGTAACCCAAGTAGGCGGTGAGGACCAGGTAGCGGGCTGACTCCTGGGCGTCCAGGCCGTCGTGCTCGTCCCAGGCGTACTGGCTGGCCCAGTATAGGAGGCAGCTGCGGTACTTCATGGCCCCGGGTCGGTCCTTGGGGTTGGGGGGCTTGTTTGCCTGGCGAAAGCTGGGGTTGGGCCTGAGCACATTCTCTGCGTCCTGTGTCGCCTTAACGGCTGATTCCAGCCAGGCTATGGCTGCCTCGAGGAGACAGTGTGCCTGTTGCCTGAATTCAGGGCTGCCAGGACTGTGGTGGGCTGCGGCCAGGTCTGCCGTCCGCTCAGCCTCGTTGAGCAATTTTCTCCTGGCCTCCCTGCTGGCTCGGGCAGGACTGGGTTTCCGGGGTGGCGTCTGCTGACCGGTCTGGGTTGCCACTTTCGTGCTCAAAGCTGGTTTTTCCTTTGGGTTTGCTTTGGTGAGAATTCTAATGATAAACCCGGGGCCATAATGCAAGCAGACACGGCCAGGTCCGGCGTCCATCCCTGGGGTGGGACAGGGCTATTAGGCCACTCCGTCCCTACTATTGGAATAGTGTGAGGGCCTCCCTGGAGCGCACAAACTGGGCGGGTGAGAGCCGGGCTGGACCGGGCAGACCGTTGGCATCTGATATCCGCAGGCTTCTTTTTTGTCCGGCTGTTAATGATTATAACGGGAAAGTCTTGGGCGGTGTGGTCAAAAACCTGGGAAATTTCGGTTGCGGCCGCGGCTGTCGGCGCATTGGATTGTAGGTTGGTTTCTGGTTGTTCGTTCGGTGCTGGAGCTGGTGAGGGTGTACATTTTGGGACCCCCTAAGATGCCCTTTAGCTTCAATCATAGGAGACGTTACCCAGCGGGTTTCGAGGGCCTTTTGTCAGTGCAGCGGCCAGGATTCCGGGGCATGCGGAAAGGGAGCCACGGGGGGCCGGAGAGCGGCGGCGCTCAGCTGTTGTTCCACCGGTCGGTCTCGACGTCGAGCTCCCGGGCGACCCGCCGGAGCATCAGGGCCGCCAGCGCGCCCACGACCGGGTCAAGTCCGTAGCGGTTGGCATCGCGCTGCAGGCCGGCGGCCAGCTCGACGGCCTCGGCCACTGCGGAGTAGGCCAGGCTGACCTGGTCGGCCTTGGTCCGGCCCAGGGGCCGTAGCAGTTGCGCCGCCGGGGACGGCGCGTTTAGCGCGTCGCAGATGACCAGCAGGTCCCGCGCCGCTTCCACCAGGGGTTCGGGAAGGTTGCTGTGGGTCATATCGCAGTTTCCTCCGCGCTCCGTGCGGCGGCCGGGCCGCAGGCGAGGGCTGCTGGCAGGATGAAGACGACCGTCAGGGTGGCTGCCAGCCCTCCCATGGACCTTTTCACACGGTTAGCGCTGCTCTTGCTACTTAAGGGTGGATAGGCCGGCAACTCCTTTTGTCCCTGCTACCACACCATCTGGTTCCAGCAATTGCCCCGGTAACATGTGAAGTGCCGGGCTTTGCCGTTCAATACGGTCTCGAACGTTTCTCGCACCAACAACAGGTAGGCCTCTCCGGCGACCAGGTGAGTCAATGGCCCGTCTCCCGCCATCAACGGATGGTAATAACTCCAGGCCTTGGCATTGTTGTCGAAGTGCCAGAGGCGCACCAACGCGCCGCCCAGACTGGCCAGGCCCTCAGTCACGGTGGTACGGCTGCCGGCAGCCACACCGGAAGGCCACAGGTCGAAGGTCGCGCTGGCGGTCAATCCGGCGACGGACACGCTGACCGTCTGACGCCCGGCCCCGATCCCCGGGGCCAGGAAAGTAAGGGAAAAAGCCCCGTGGCCATCCGTTGCAACTGGGGGGCCAGGGGTTACGTCCGTCGCCCTGATCCTGACCGAACTTACCTGGGTGAAGTTGCGAAACCCCCTGCCGGTCAGCGTGACGCGGGTGCCCGGCGGCCCAAGGGCAGGGCTGATCTCCACAGTGGCTGCAGCCACCTTGTGGGCTGTCCGGGTAAATACCTTTGTGCCTCTGTCGTTGTCGAACTCCACCCTCACGGCATTGGATGAGGGCGAGGGGGTCTCCAGGGGGATCCGGATTTCCTGGGAGAAGTTGCCCTTCAGGTCCGTCTTCACGGAGGTCACGGAATAACCGGATGCGGACTCATAGTAGAGCCGGATGGGCACGCTGGACACGCTGTCGTTGCGGGCGGGAAACCCCTTACCCGTTACCGTAACAAAGGTACCCGGCCGACCCCCTTTGGGGGTGACGATGATCTCCCGCGGTGGAATGGTGAATTCCACCAGACCCAGCCGGCCACCGGTGTCGATTACCTTCAGTGTCTTGACTCCCGGCGACGTGGTCTCCTCATTCACGGGGAGGTCCAGGGAAGCGGACCATCCGCCGTCCCCGGCCACCTCGATCATCCCCGCTCCGCCGCTGACGCGTTCCGGCTTCACCGCAAGACTTCCGACCCGCACCTCCCTTATCGTTGCCTTCTCCCGCCTGGTAAAGCCCCCTCCCCGCAGGTGGATGCGCTGGTTGGGCAGGGCGGTTTGGGGAAAGATGATGACCTCGGTGTTCAGGCGGGTAATCTCGACTATTTCGCCCTTCGAGAATTCCTCCCCCGTGTCGCTCCTGTCCAGCTTCACCGCCAGGTACTGGCGGCCCAGCCGGACTCCATTGGGCAGGGGAACGAGGAATTGCAGCCTTCCCGAGGACCCAACCGCCAGTTGCCCAATCTCCGCTTCCATCCCTCCAATTCTCACCGACGTCACGCTCCCGGGCGGAAAATCGATCAGCACGATGAAAACGCTCCCGTGGGGACTCCTGAACTGCTCGGCGTCGATTCTGCCCACCAGCTCCAGGACCTGCCCGGCTTCCAGGAAGTCGGAAAGGTCCGGGTCGACCGCCGTGGTGCCGGTTACCCGGTCGGTGGCATTGATGAAATTACAGTTCCGGGAATCCTCCTCCTTGCAACTGCCGAAGCCGGGGGAAAAGGGAGGCGCCCCCACAACGAAGCTGCAGGTCCCGATGCCGTTTGTCCCTACCACGGCCTGGCACAGGTCGATCTCTCCCGAATCCTGCTCGCCGTCGGTATTGGCGTCCCTCCAGACATAGACGGTGCGTGCCTCCCGGTAGCCCCGGGCGCTGACGACAACCCTGTCGCCCCGGCCCGTTTGCCCGGGGGTCAACCTTAATTCACGGTTCACCAGCAGGCCCGTGTCCCGGTTGTCCAGGGATGCCTGGCGGAAGGCGTCCCTCACCTCCGGGTCGGGGTGATTGGCCATTACCGGCGTCGGGCTCAGGTCCGTATGCACCGTCCAGTCGAAGGATCCCCCTTCCGTGGGGTTCTGGATGCCCGCCTCCTCCAGGAAGGTGACGGTCACCTCCGCCCCTGCCGGAATCTCCACCAGTCGGTCCTCCCGCTTCACGGCATGATAGAGGGTGAGGATTGCCGGCTCCTTCGAACTTCCCGGCCGGACGAGGGAAACGTCACCCGCGTTGCCTCTGAGCGTTTCATCCTCCGTCCGGTACTGCACCCTTACGTCGTCGGTCGCGATAAAGCTTGGGAGGCGGATATCCTGGTGCAGGGTCATTACGATCCTGTCGGTATGGGAAGACAGGGCCCCGGGTGTGACGAATTCAACCTCGTAGCGGGTTTGAGCAGCGGGACTGCGCGAGGCGGACTGCACCGTCACGCCTGAAAGGGCATCAAGGGCATCGTCGCCCTGCGCCCTGACCAGGCCGGCTCCCGTTGAGCCGGCCAATTGGGACAGAGCCAGCAGGGCCAGCAGGAAAAGCAGGGCTGCTGCAAGGGAGGTGGCAACGACTCGATGCGTTGGCCGCCTGGAGGAAAGGGATTCAGACATTCTTGAGGGATTGTTGACCTTCAGAAATCATCTAAGCCCAGCCGCAGCAGCGATGCGTTCGCCGAGGGCTTCTTCAAACCGGTTGTCGTTCTTTGCGCCGGTAAAGGCGTGGTCGCGCTCTGAGCCGTTGGGGTTCACCATGCCGGTCCGGGTGCCGTTGCCCTGCTCACTATGAGTATCGTCTTGCCGTCGCCACCTCCTGGAGACCCTGGCCAGGCCGTCTCCCCGGAGGTTGTCGGAATGGGCCGAGCCGCCCGGGGTCCCGAATTCCTGCAGCGGACCGGGGCGCTGCCGTCAGCCGGTTTCCCGCAGTGGCGCTCAACCTGCCTCCATTCACCTGCGCCGCAGACTTCCCGGCAATCAATCCACTGGAGTTCAACCGGTTGTGGTCCCCACGAAAGCGGGCGGTGAGCAGCGGAAGCCACCGCTCACCGCCCGTCCAGGCCCGGTGGTGATACCCGTTGTTGTTGTTGCTATCCGGGTTGCCCCAGCTCAGCCCGACCGTGGTCTCGCCGGCTTATTCGCCGGGGGCGCTGGCGCCTCACCACCCTGGTCAGGGTCCCGCCCACCCGGGCCGTGCCCGTGATGGTGGCGGCGCCCGTGGCCGCATTGTTCTCCGGTGGAGCGGCAGGGGTCGCCCTGGCGAGGTTTGACAGCTGGCTCAGGCCCACGGCGTTGATGGCCTTCACCCGGTAGACGTGCCGGGTTCCTATGGTCACGTCCCCGTCGGTCCAGGTGGTGTCCGTGCTGCCCGTGTCCGCCACGTACACCAGGAGCGTCCCCTCGCCCTCGCTGGGGCGGCGGCGCAGTACCTGGTAACCGGTTACGCCATCGTCCTCCGGCGCGTCCCAGGTCAGGGTGACTGTGCCGTTCCCGTTGTCCGTTGCCGCCAGGTTGGTCGGCGCGGGAGGGGGCAGCGCTGCCGCCACCGTGGATGTGGCCTCGCTGGTCACGGACTCGTCGTTGCCCGCGTCGTCGGTGAAGGACACCCGCACCCTGACCGCCCTGCTCTCGTCAGCGGCGGCCAGGGTGTACGTTGAACCGGTGGCCCCGGAGATGTCCGCGTCGTCGGCCAGCCACTGGTAGCTGAAGACGGCGTTGTCCAGGCCGTCGCCGTCGGAAATGCGCGTGGTTCTTGCCGTCAGCGTCTCGCCCACCCGGGCCTTGCCCTGGATCATCGGCGCGCCCGCGGCAGGACTGTTCTCCACCGGCGCTGCCGCCACCGCAGCCGTAGGCGCGCTGGCAAGAGTCTCGTCGTTGCCCGCGTCGTCGGTGAATGACACCTTTACCTTGACCGCCCTGCCCTCGTCGGCTGCGGCCAGGGTGTAGCTGTTGCCCGTGGCCCCGGATATGTCCGCGCCGTCAGCCAGCCACTGGTAGCTGAAGACTGCGTTGTCCAGCCCGTCGGCGTCGGAAATGCCCGAGGTATCTGCCGTGAGCGTCTCGCCCACCTGGGCTGTCCCCGTGATGGTCGGCTGGCCGGAGGCAGGACTGTTCTCCGCTGGCCCCGGCACCGCCAACGAAACCGTGTTCGACAGCGGTCTCCCGCCGGTCTTCGTGCAAATGGCCCCCTGAGCATCGCAGTCGGCGGTGACCGGCAGGACCACCGTCACGTCGGCGTTGGAATGTGGCTGCACAGTGATCTCCCAGCGGATGTTGCTGGGCTTGTCAATGCGCTGGGCCTTGAACACCGTACCCTCCGTCACCGTGAACGCATGGTCACGGAGGGACTCGTAACTCAGCTTGACCTCCTCGCTGAACCGGAGCTCAAAGGTGAACGAATCAGCACCGTCATGGGACGTGGCCTCATTCTCAATGCTGACCGTCAGGGGCGCTGCCGCCCCCGCGGCCACGGCCACGGCTGCGCTGGCAAGAGTCTCATCGTTGCCCGCGTCGTCGGTGAAGGACACTTTTACCTTGACGGCCTTGCCCTCGTCGTCGTCGGCCAGGGTGTACGTCGAACCCGTGGCCCCGGATATGTCCGCGCCGTCAGCCAGCCACTGGTAGCTGAACGTCGTGTTGTCCAGGCCGTCCGCGTCGGAAATGCCCGAGGTGTCTGCCGTCAGCGTTTCGCCCACCTGGGCCGTCCCCGTGATGGTCGGCTGGCCGGAAGCAGGACTGTTCTCCGCTGGCCCCGGCACCGTCACCGAAACCGTGTTCGATAGCGGTAGCCCGCCATTCTTCGTGCAAATGGCCCCCTGAGCTTCGCAGTCGGTGGTGACCGGCAGGACCACTGTCACGTCGGCGCTGGAGTGGGGCTGCACGGTGATCTGCCAGCGGATGTTGCTGGGCTGGTCAAGGCGCTGGGCCTTGAACACCGTGCCCTCCGTCACCGTGAACACATGGTCACGGAGGGACTCGTAACTCAGCTTGACCTCCTCGCTGAACCGGAGCTCAAAGGTGAACGAATCGGAGCCGTCGTGGGACGTGGCCTCATTCTCAATGCTGACCGTCAAAGGCGCTGCCGCCACCGCAGCCGCGCTGGTCAGCGTCTCCGCGTGGCCCGCGTCGTCGGTGAAGGACACCCGCACCATGACGGCCTTGCCCGCGGCGTCGTCGGCCAGGGTGTACGTCGAACCGGTGGCCCCGGAAATCTCCGCGCCGCCGGCCAGCCACTGGTAGCTGAAGACGGCATTGTCCAGGCCGTCGGCGTCGGAAATGCCTGAGGTGTCTGCCGTCAGCGTCTCGCCCACCTGCGCCGTGCCGGTGATGGTGGCAGCGCCCGTGGCCGCATTGTTCTCCGGTGGAGAGGCAGGGGTCGCTCTGTCGAACTTGGACGCTCCGCTCAACCCCGCGGCGCTGATGGCCTTCACCCGGTAGACGTGCCGGGCGCCGATGGTCACGTCCTCGTCGGTCCAGGTGGTGTCCGTGCTGCCCGTGTCCGCCACGTACACCAGCAGCGTCCCCTCGCCCTCGGTGGGGCGGCGGCGCAGTACCTGGTAACCGGTGACGCCATCGTCCTCCGGCGCGTCCCAGGTCAGGGTGACTGTGGCGTTCCCGTTGTCCGTTGCCACCAGGTTGGTCGGCGCGGGAGGCGGTAGCGCCGCCGCCGCCACCGCAGATGTGGCCTCGCTGGCCAGGGACTCGTCGTTGCCCGCGTCGTCGGTGAAGGACACCTTTACCCTGACTGTCTTGCCCTCGTCGGCGGTGGCCAGGGTGTATGTTGAACTGGCGGCCCCGGATATGTCAGCGTCGTCGGCCAGCCACTGGTAGCCGAAGACTGCGTTGTCCAGCCCGTCGTCGTCGGAAATGCCCGATGTATCTGCCGTCAGTGTTTCGCCCACCTGCGCTGTGCCGGTGATGGTGGCAGCTCCCGTGGCCGCATTGTTCTCCGGTGGCGCTGCTTCCACCGCGGCCGTTGCCACGCTGGTCAGGGACTCGTCGTTGCCCGCGTCGTCGGTGAAGGACACTTTCACCTTGACCGCCTTGCCCTCGTCAGCGGCGGCCAGGGTGTACGTTGAACCGGTGGCCCCGGATATTTCCACATCGTCGGCCAGCCACTGGTAGCCGAAGACTGCGTTGTCCAGCCCGTCGTCGTCGGCAATGCCCGAAGTATCTGCCGTCAGCGTCTCGCCCACCTGCGCGGTGCCCGTGATGGTAGCAGCGCCCGTGGCCGGGAAGTTCGCCGCCCGCGCCAGCCGCCAGTCGACCTTGTGGGCCGGGTCGTGGTCCAGGCCGTCATGCCCGAGCCCGGCGTCCGTGCCCGTCGACGCCGAGCGGATCGCGCCGCCGTTCGCCTCCAGCGTGTCCGCCAGCACCGCGATGCCCTGGGTCGATTCGTTCGGCTGCACGACCTCGTGGGAGAAGGTCAGGCTCTCCGTGCCGCTGCCGCCTGTGTAGGTAGCCCACTTCATGCCCCAGTGCGTGGCCGGGTCCATGTCGATCCTGAGGCGCGGCGCGCCGCCCGTCGTGTCGACCTCCACCGCCTCGCTGAAGGTCACCCGCACGCGGATCGTCTCGCCCAGGGCGTAGGTGTCGTCGCTGCCTGAGTCCGAGACCACCTCGACCCCGGCCACCGCCGGAGGCCCGGAGGTACGGACCGGCACCGCCACCCCGGAGAATTCCGCGATCTGGTTGCCCTCGGCGTCCCACAGCCCGGGGTCGCCCGCGGGCCGGGCGTAGCCCAGCGTGACCGTCTCGCCGGTCTCCAGCCCGCGCGCCAGGGTCAGCACGACCCCGGCGCCGCTCTCGGTGTACGCTGCCCCCTTGACTGCCGGGGGCGCTCCGCCCGTCAGGCCGAAGGCCGAGGCCTTCAGCGCCTTGCCCGTGTCGAGCGGACGGTCGAAACTCAGCGTCAGGCTCTTGCCCTGCATGCCCTGCCCCGACCCGCCGCCGCTGTTGCCTGACGCGCCCTCGCCGTTCACCACCACCGCGCGCCCGTTCACGCACCGGTCCGCCTGCGCGTTGATCACCGGCTCCGCCTCGATATCGGGTGCCTCGTGGCCGGTGAACGTGCGGATGTTCTTCTCCGTCTCGCTCCAGCTGTAGCTCAGCGTGAACGCCGGTTCGCAGGGAGACACCGCACCATTCAGGGTCAGCACCAGCTGCTTGCCCGCCACCGCCACGGCGACGACGCGGCTGACCGGAAGACCGTCCTCGTCGAGCAGGGTGAACCGGTCCGGATCAGGCAGGCTGGTCGGATCGAGGGACTTGTCGTAGGTCACCGTCAGGCTGGCGCCGTCCACCTGGGCGTAAGCAGTCTTCTCAATTTGAGTGTTGGCAACCAGGCCACCACCGTGGATGGCGATCTGCCAGACGACGCCGGCGCTCTTGATCCAGATGTGGCCCGGTCCGGCCCAGGTCCGGTGCGAACTGTCAATGCTCCATCCGTCGGCCGCACCCGCATCCTCGCTGTCCGAATTCGTTAGCCGAAGTTTTGGACCGGTAGGAGCGGACAGCATCTGGATGGCGACGAAATAATCCGTCCCGGCGGCGAGTGCGATGCCCTCGCCCGATGCCGTGTAAGTGACCGTGGTGCCGGACACCGTACCGTATGAAAGCGTGCCCAGGCGGCGAGCGCTTAGAGAACCCCCATCACTCGCATGAATGACTATGTTGTGTGAACTCGATACCGGGGCCGAGCCGGTGTATGGGATCGACACCTTCGTCAGCCTGTAGCCACCGGCTTTACTGCCGGTGGTGAACTTCTGGGCGACATGGAGGCTGAAGTCGCGGTTGCTGTCCTCGCTCTGCCCGGTATTGCCGACCAGCGTCACCGTCCCCGCGGTCCCCGCAGTGCCCTGGATGGCGATCTGCCAAGTGTCGTTGAACGTGCTCCATGTGCCGGAGCTGGTAGCATCCCTCCACAGTAGCCCGTCCGCGAGGCTCCACCCGTCGCTCGCGCCCGCATCCTCGGCACCCGACGAGGTCGTGTTGATTTCAGAAGTAGGACTGCCACTCACGTCGAGGAGGACGAAATACGTCGTCTCGGCGTCGAGAGCGATGCCGTTTCCCGATGCGGTATAGGTGACTGTCTGGCCGGACACCGTACCGTATCCAAGGGTCCCCAGGGACGCGTCAGGCCGGTCGCTCGCGTTCGAGGCATGGATGCTTATCGTGTGCGAGCTCGACGCCGGGGCCGCTGTATTGTAGGGGACCGTAACGCTCGTCAGCCTGTAGCCGTCGGTGTTGCTGCCGGTGGTGAACGCCTGGGAATAGTCGTAGTCGAACGGAACACCTGAGGAGCCGGCGGTCTGCTCGGTATTGCCGACCAGCGTCGCTGGAACGATCGGCACCAGCACCGTGGCAGGAACCGGCTTAAGGGCAGCGCCGTGGAGAGCGATCTTCCAGGATTTGACGTCTGCATCCCACGCTGTGGCGGACATGTGCTTCCAAAAACTGCCGTCTGCGAGGGTCCACCCTGCCGCGCCCGCATCCTCGGCATTCGAATTCGTCGTCCTGTAGAATCCTGTACCACCTTGACTACTGAATTCGAGTACGGCGAAATACGTCGTCCCGGCGTCGAGGGCGATGCCGTCGCCCGGTGCGGTGTAGATGACGTCGAAGCCGGACGCCGAACCGTATGAAAGCGTGCCCAGGGAGCCGCCCGGCTGGTTGCTCGAGTTCGAAGCATTAATGCTTATCGTGTGCGAAGCCGCTGTCGGGAGCGCGATAACGTACCGGATCCGCAATTTCGTCAGCTTGTAGCCTTCGGCATTACTGCCGGTGGTGAAGGCCTGCGCACGGTCGATGGCGAACGAGGAAGTGTCACTGTTGCTCTGCGTGGAATTGCCGACCAGCTTAACTTCATCGCCCTTCACCGCCACCGTCGCGGCGGCCACCGCCGGCGTGCCGGCCGCCTCGACGGCCACGTCGTCCTCGTCGACATCCGCCGCCTCGTTGCCCGCCGGGTCCCGGATCGGGTTCGTGCCCTTGGTGTAGGACACGTCCGCCATCGTGTAGATCCGGTCGACCGCCTCTTCGGCCGGCGCCTTCGCCAGGTCCACCGTCAGCACCACCGTGTTGCCCTCCACCGCGACGGCGTTGGGGGTCGCCTCGGTCGAGCCGGTGTTATTGTCCTTGGTCCAGTCCAGCGTCACGCCGAAGTCCGTGGTTGCCGGCACCGAGGCCGTGTCCGTGTCCAGCGCCTCGTCGTAATAGAGCGCCACCCGGAACCCGTCCGGGTTCTTGCCCGTCTGCGCGACCGCGACCTGCATCAGCTCCGGAACGAAGGTGTCGTACACCTTCTCGATCTTGAACCCCATGAACCCCGCCACGCGGCCGGTGCCCACGGCGGCCTTGAGGGAGAGCGGCGTCGGCGGCTTGTAGGTGACCTGCGCCGTCACGTTCGGGGGCACCGCCTCGTCCAGCGTGACGGTCACCGTCTTCTCCGAGATGGCCACGTCCGCCTCCGTGCCCTTGATGGTGCGCTGATTGCCGTCCCGGTCCGAATAATTGACCTCGAAATGCTCCCCGGACACCGAAGAGGTGTCGTCGAGGGCCACGTCGAAGGCGATCTTCAGCTTCGTCCCGGCCACTCTCACCAACTGCGGCTGCGGCCCTGCTGCCGGGGGTACCGCAACGCCTAGGATGGCGATCTGCCAGGAGCTGTCGGAGGTGTCATCGCTCCAGGAGGTGTCGGCTGTTAACTTATAGAGGACCCCGTTCCCGAGGCTCCAACCCTCCGCAGAACCCGAATCCTCGCTGTCCGAGGACGTATAATTGATTTTATAATTGGGATGGGTACTCGTGTCGAGGACCACGAAATACGTCGTCCCGGCGTCGAGAGGGATGCCGTTTCCCGATGCGGTATAAGTGACCGTCTGGACGGACACCGAACCGTATGAAAGCGTGCCCAGGGACGCGCCCGGCCGGTTGCTCGAGTTCGAAGGATGAATACTTATCGTGTGCGAGCTCGCTGGCGGAGCCGTAGGGTAAGGGACCTTCACGCTGGTCAGCTTGGCATTGCTGCCGGTGGTGAACGCCTGGGCAATATCGTACGTGAAGAAACCTTGGGAATTGTAGGAATGCCCGGTATTGCTGACCAGCAAGACTTCACTGATGGCCGTCAGCGCAGTGCCTTGGATGGCGATCTGCCAGGAAGACTGGTTGGTAGTAGTCCAGCTGTTGGAATTCCGACCCCTGCCAAGGTGCGTATCCGAGAGGCTCCACCCGTCGGCCGCACCCGAATCCTCGTTGTTCGAGTCCGTAAAAGTGATTGACGCACTTGGAGCATGCTGGGTCGCGTCGAGGACGACCCAGTACGTCGTCCCGGCGTCGAGGTCGATGCCGTTTCCCGATGCGGTATAAGTGACCGTCTGGCCGGACACCGAACCGTATGCAAGCGTGCCCAGGGACGCGCCCGGCAGGTTGCTCGAGGTCGAATCCTGAATTCTTATGGCGTAGTCGTCACCGGTTGTCGGGGCCGTGCCGGAGTACGGGACCGCCACGCTCGTCAGCCTGTAGCCGCCGGTGTTACTGCCGGTGGTGAACGCCTGGGCGCGGTCGTTGGTGAAGTTGCCGGTGCTAGACTGGCTCTGCCCGGTATTGCTGACCAGCGTCACTTCCGATTCCGCTGCCGCTCCCGCTCCTGCCGCTCCTGCCGCTCCCGCTGCTCCTTCCGCCCCGCCCCCGCCGGTGTTGTTGGTCACCATCAGATGCACGAACGCCGGCGCCATGTTGCCGTCGGTGTCCTCGATCGGCCCCTGGTAGTTGTTCAGCTTGTAGCTCAGCGTGATCTGCTCGCCCGCGCGGGCCGCCACGCCCAGCGTCAGCTCGAGCGTGCGATTGTCGGTCCGCATAGCGACCGAGCTGGGGTGCTGGTAGGCGTTGCGGTTGCCGCCGGTGCCGTTCGCGCCCTGCACGCCAAAGAGGAACGTCAGCGACTGGAGGTCGGCGGCGCTGAGCGCGGCCAGGTCCTCGTCGAAGGTCACCGTCAGCGTCTCGCCGTCCACATGCGCCGCTGTCGGCTTGGGACCTGCGGTGGTCAGATACCCGTTGACGTAGCTCAACGGGAGGCCCTTTTCGTCCACCGCATTCCTTACGAGGTAGTCGGCCCTCTTCAGGCTCGTGGCCTCCTTCGAGACCAGCCCGGTGAGGGTCGCCGTGCCCTTCAGGACCAGCATCTTGTCTGCATCGGCGCCGCTGAACGAGCCGATGGACACCCCGTCCGGGTCGTTGTCCCCGCTCTGTACCGTGTACTGGAAGCGCAGCGTCTTGCCGCCGTTCAACACGTCGGTCAGGTCCGCCGTCTTCAGGTCGCCGGCCGACGTGTCGCTGTCCCGCCCCACGCGCACGGGCGCCAGCTGCACGGTGTTCGTCTCGGTGGTGCCCGTGCCTGGGTCGAACTCGACCGGCTCGAAGAACTCCACGTCGATTGCGATCTTGTCGCCCTCGCCATAGGTGTCGTTCCTGCCGTCGCCGTTGGCGTCGTGGGTCGGCGCCGAGGTCACCCGCACCAGCCCGATGTAGGGCCGCACGTTGATCGTGAAGGTCCGGCTCGCCGTGTCGTTGAGGGCGTTCGTGTTCGGGGTCTCGGGGTTGAGATAGGCGCTCCCCACCGTGTCGGGGTCGTCGGCGATGTAGGTGACGGTGAACTCCCCGGTCTCGCTCGGCGTGCCGAAGATCCTCCGCGTCTCCGGGTCGAACGCCAGCCCCTCCGGCAGCCCGCTTATGGCATAGTAGTACTGGGGGTCTGCTCCGAAAATCAATGCCTTCGCGAAGTCATCGCCCCCGGTCGCCGCCGGCAGGACATGCGAGAACGCCTGCACCGTGGAGGCGTCCAGGTCATCCACCTCCGGCAGGCTCGGCGCCCCGTCGTCGTTGTTGACTTTCGCTATGATGAAATACACACGGTTACTGACCGAGGCGCCGTGCGGGTCCGTCGCTGTCACCTTCGCTCGCACGGCCCGTGCCGGCACTGCCCTGAACGCGGACTGGCCCTGAAAGAACAGGCGACCATTGTCATTGGGGTTCGTTTCGTTATTCTGCCAGAGCAGGAAGTTAAAGTCGGGATCCACTCGCACGTTGTCCGGCATCGGGGCGGGCTCGACGGAGAGAATCAGCTTGTCGCCGTCCACATCGTCGAAATCCGGGGCAACTCTGCCAACAACCGAACCGCCGACGCATTCTATCGGCCATTCCCCGTCGGCGGTCCTTGGGCCATGCGGCACCAAATTCGGATAGGAAACGAGGGCGTCACTCGCATTGATTGAGTTTTCCTTTTTTATCGGACCGTTGCGGTTCACGACCGTGCACACGTTGCCGGTCGCGGCGCCATTGTTGCGCAGCACCCGCGGCGGGTTGTTCGTCGCCGACGGCGAACCGGTGGTCGCGCTGGCTGAGTCCGACCAGGGGCCGCCCTCAGCGGCGGTCTTCGCGCGCACCTGTACCCGGTAGGCCGTGTTCGCCTGGAGTCCCTGGATCGTCGCCGAGGTCGCGGCCGCGCCCGGGTCCGGCAGGCCGGCCACATCCTCTTTCCAGTCCGCCTCGCGCCCGGCCGGCGGGTCCCCGGTTCCCTGGTAGTAGCGCAGCTCGTAGCCCGTGGGGGTGGCCCCCTCGCTCGGCGCCGTCCAGTTCACGTCCAGGCTGCCGCCCAGTGTCGGCGTCGACGCCCACACCCCGGTGGGCAGGCCCGGCGCAATGCTGTAGTTGGTCACCCGCTTGCCCGAGAAGGCCGCCACCTTGTTCCCAGCCGCGTCCTTCAGAGGGTTCGTAGCGTCTAGCGTGTAGCTCACTGTCGCCGCCTCGGCGGACCTGACACCTTCACTCAGCGTAACCGTCACCAGGGTCTTGCTGACCGGGTGGATCGACACACTGGCGCCGCAGAAAGATCTCGCAGAGCCGTCCGGGTCCGTGGTGTCCACGCAGAAGCGGCCGGCTGCCGGCGCCGAGCTCGTGTCGAGATTCTCGTCGAAGGTGATAATCATCGTGGTCTGGTCCACAGCGGCGCTCTTGAACCTCGGCGCCCTCCCGTCCAGCGTCCCGTCGACCTTGTGGTTCGCATCGTGGTCAAGGCCGGCATGCGCCAGGTTCATGAACCGGCCCGTCGCCGCCGAGAGGATCCATGCACCGTTCTCGTTAAGCGAGTTCGCGAGCACCGCGATGCCGGCGTCCGTTTCGGGGGTGCCGCCCTTCGACGAGTCCGAGCTCCTCACCGTGTAGGAGAAGGTCAGCACCGCCGTGCCGCTGCCGCCCCGGTAGGACGCCCACCTCTCGCTGTTGTTTGCGGTCGCGTGCAGCTTGATCTTGAGGCGCGGCCTGCCCCCGACGGTGTCCACGGTCACGTTCTCGTCGAATGTGAACTCGACCTTGATTTCCCCGCCCGCTCCGTAGGTGTCCGTGCCGTTGGACGGTGTCGAGACGATTGCCAGCCTTTCCGGATCCGACTGCGCCGCAGCTCCGTCGGGCTTCCGGTCGTTGATCGCCGCCAGGCTGCTGATGGCGGGCGCCTTGATGCCCTTCAGGTTCTTGATGGGCTTTGTGCCGGGCACCGTGTAGCTCACCGCCACCGTCTGGCCGACCGTCACCGCCGGATTGCCCAGGTTCATGGTCACCGTGGTGCCGGACACAGTGACGGCGCCTCCGCTCCAGAGCGTCCGCTCCGAGCCAGCGACGGCGACCGAGAACTGTCCGTGCGCCGGGGCGCTGCCGGAGTCCAGCGGGTCGTCGTAGTAGAGCGTCAGCTTGGTCCCGTCTCTGCTCACCCTGGCGTTCCGGAGGACCGGCGCCGTGCTGTCGATTCGGGCGCTGGCCGAGTCGGACCACGCGCCCTCGCCAGCGTCGCTCACCGCGCGCACCTGCACCCGGTAGACGGTGTCCGTCCTCAGGCGGGCGATAGTCGCCGAGGTCGATGTGCCCGGATTCCGCAGGCCGAGGGACTCCCCTTCCTCGACCCAGTCCGCCTCGTCCGTCGGATCCGCAGACCCGGCGTAGTAGCGCAGGTCGTAGTCCGTGACCGTCACCCCGGAGGGCGCCGTCCAGCTCGCGTCCAGCTCACCCCAACTGGTCCCCGCGCTCACCGTCAGCCCGGTGGGCGCCGGCGACGGGACGGTGGTCTGCGCGGCTATTGTGGTGAACCCCTTCGACACGGGATCCCCGCAGCCGGCGGCGTTGCACGCCTCCACCCGCACCACCCAATCGCCGGATTTGGCGACGGTGATGTCGGCGTCGGAAGACGTGGGGGTTATCCCTGCGTTAAGTGGATTTCCTTTATCTGCCACCCGCCAGCGCACCTTGTAGCTCGTTGCGCCGGAGGTGTCGTCCCAGTCCAGGGATACGTTAAGCGAGCCCTGCTCGGTGGTAACGCTCAGCCCGGTGGGCTTGGCGGGTTTTTGGGGGCTCTGCGCGCTGGCCGGACTGCCGCCGGCCCACAGCAGACTCGTCATGACCACGGCGACGACGACCAGAGCCAGCGCACCGCCCCGGAACACCGCCGGCGGCAGGAATCTGGCCCCTAACATCGTGATTTTCCGCCCCAAAGTCGGGGGGGGGGGGGCTGGGCGAATACGCAGGTATGCCATGGTCTTACTCATTTTGGGTTCCTCTCGCGCCGTGGCGTGTTGGTCGAGCTTTGTTGAAACTGGCGCGGCGCCATCCATCGCCTGGAAGTTGCCGGATGGGTCGCGCGCTTGCTGATGATGTCTATGTCTCGCATTTGGATTGGGGACGGCGGCCATGCCGGAATGATCGGGGTGACCACCCTCCTCCAACGGGTTACGCTTTCGGTGCGCCTCGGCCTGGGCCAGGGGCCGCGGTGTTGCTGAACCAGCTCACCACCACCGGTCCTTGCCCAGCCATTGGTAGAGTCCATCCGCAGCCTGTTCCCCGTTGTTCGGCGCATCGAGCTCCAGGATCAGCCGTGCCACGCGCCGGTCGGCAAAAGGCCGGGCGCTGCGCCAACGGCCGTTCCTGGATCAACACCGCGGGGCCGCCGGAAGGGTCGAAAAGAGCGTTACCGCTCCGTCGGTGCCGGCCCAGGGCCAACCCGGGTTGGGGTTCCCAGGGCAGCCAGGCGCGCCGGCCCAGGGACGGCGGTATCCCGTCCACCACCGCGCAACGGATGGCGGCCTCGCCTTGTGCCGGCCGGCCGCAGGACGCCTGGGCGCGCCGGAGCACCTCGTGGACCACCTTCTCGACGTGTGGATCGCTCATCGTTCTACTCTTGCGAGATCCGGAGTTTGGTATCAGTTTGGGCCGTTGCATATCTCAGTCAGGATGTAGGCGGTGTCGGGCTGCCGGCGGCGGGATGCTCTTCGCCGTGAACTTCCTCACGGCACATCGGCAACCGCATGCGCGGAAACCGTGAACAGAGGTGCTGCGCCAGATCATCCACGCCCTCCACGCGGCCGTTCTGCGAATCGGAAAGATGCTCTTTCATACGAGTATATAAAGAGCGTACAAAAAGTTTAGCACTCTGTATATCGCTTTTGTGTATCTTGTTCGCCTAGTTTGGTATCCTTTGCGTGTTCTTTGGCGCCGTCCCCCGTCAGGATGGAAATCTCCCCACTGGGGGCCGAACTCGCCGGGACTGCGCGCCGGACCCGCCAGGAAAAGCCAGTGAGCAGCAACAGCCAACCGGAGGGGAAAGGGCAACGGCGATTGGAACCAAGGGGCAGTGGGGGCTTTGTTTCGGGAGTGGGTGAATGCGGGGAGGTTGGCGGTAACCGGCAAAGGCTGATTCACCTGATTCACCTGAGGCGGAAAGTCGTCATATTTTCTGGTCGGATAAGGGTCTCGGCCGTACCGAAACCCTCGGGGCTGCCGCCAGGGGGGGTGGGAAGTTGACCTTCAGCGGAAGGGTCAAAGTTCCTGGCCAGCCGGTGTCAGCGCCAGGTTGGGTTTGAGCCACTCGGGGTTTGTTCGGAGAGCCTGGGGCGCCTGGTAGTTGTCGCCGGTTTCCTCCGGCGCTGACACCGGGGCCTGCTCTGTTCGGGGAGCCTCGTGTGAAGTTCCTCCACCTGTGTCATAGGGTGGCGCTCCTGCCTCTGCCGGGATTGTCCTACCGGCGTTTTGTGATAATCTTCATCTGTTGGGAAGGCTTGCCCCACGCATGAGTGGGGATGTTCCGGCCCGGGGCAAGGACCTGTTCACCCCGTTCAAGTTGCCCCACGCATGAGTGGGGATGTTCCGCTGAGGGAGGTGAGCGATGCGGTCGGCCTCTCTACCCCCGTCCATCACAAGTGCCCGACGTGCGGGGATTCCTATTACTGCTACGGCGCGAACGGAGACGGGTGTGAGCACCTGAAGGCCTTCGTCTTCTACGGGGTGATTCAGCTGGAGTGCAAGAGATGCGGAGAAGGTACGTGGGGCCACAACTGAAAGAATTCGCCTGCCCCTGCGAGTGTGGACGGCGGGCAACCGTGCCCGCCGGTGAGCCCCTGATGTGCCTCCGCTGCTACAACAGTGAGCACCGGGAGGGCTGGGAGGCGGAGCCGTAGGCTCTTACATGACGCAGGTTGTGCGCCGTTGCAAGAATGGTTGATTCCAGTCGCGGGACTTCCGTCAGCCATCTCTGGAGACGCGGTCAGTGCCGCGCCGCCGCCCCAACAGTACCAGGCGGCTCCGCCCGGGACTCGCACCAGGGAACACCGATCGGATCCCCGTTCAAGCCATTCCACGGGCTTCAGCCCGCAGGGCAGCCTGAACCGGATTGGGTCTGAGTCGCCGCTTTCCCAGCCGGTGCTCCGCTGCATGCGCCGGTCCCAGCTGTCCCAGAACCGCTCCCCAGTGGCCAGATCTCGGGCCCTGTCCCCGTTATCTACTACTTCCATCAGAATCACGGCCCGCTGGGAAGTCCACCCTGACCCGGCTGGCGGTCTTGGTGTCTTCCTGGACCATCAATGCCTTGCCGGTCATCGACATTCCCTTGAAACCAGAGTTGGACGCTGCGCCTCTGGCAGGCGCAGCGTCCAATTTCAGGCCATTGTTGGGTCAGGTCTTAGTCCACCAGGTTTCAACAACTTTGCTCAGCAGGGCCTGCCGATTCTAGCCGCCTCCCCGGCGCTCGCCGCGGGAGCCGTGCTCGCCGCCGGGCTGGCTGCCCTCACCACCGCCCACCTCGGCGTGGGCCACCCAGCCGGTGAAGGACGCCTGGGTTGAGGGCAGGTTGACCTCGAATACCTGGCCGGGTCCCAGGTCCACCGGTATGGTCGGTCCAAGCTCCGTTCCATTGGACAGGTGCACCTCGATTCTCACGTTGCTCAGCGCGTTGCCGGTGGTGTTCGTCACGGCGCCGGTGAAGGCGTTGCCAGCCGCGTCATAGTTCAGGATGAGGCGAGCTCCGCCGCGGACCGCATCGAAGGTCTCGTCCGGGGACAGCATGCTGGCGCCGCCCTCTTCGCCGCCTCCGCCAGACTCGGGGCCCTCGCTGCCGGACTCACTGCCGGAGCCCTCGCCGCCAGAGCCATGCCCCTCGCCCCCAAGGCCTTCAACCCCACTGCCCTCGGCTCCCACCCCTCCGGTGTGTGGCTGTGGGCCGGGGCCCCCGCAGTCAAAGACTTCCATGTGGACCACGTAGCCATCGAAGGCTACTCCCGCCAGGCTGGGCTCACTGCTGACCGATACGCTGGAGATGGCCTGCTGTCCCGGGGCCAGGTCTCCCAGCACGTCGGGGCCAAGCTCTCCCACCGTCTGCGTTCCCGACTTCAGGTGGGGTTCCGCCTGCACGTAGCACAGGGTCTGCGAGGTGGTGTTCTGCACCGTTGAGTTGACTGTCTGGGTTGCCCCGTCGTACCAGGCGGAGACGGCCAGCCCGCCCAGGACTCCGTTCCACGCCTGGTCCAGGGGAATGATGGGGCTGGACATGGCGGCCTCCATGGCTGCTTCGTTGCCAGCCGCGCCGCCCTCGGCGCCCTCGGGGCCGTCCGGCCCGCTCTCGCCACCACCAATCTCTCCGGCCCCACTCTCTCCGCCGCCACCGGCAGCCTGGCCTCCCTCGGCAGCGCTGCCCACCTCGGCGTGTGCCACCCAGCCGGTGAAGGAGGCCGCCGTCGAGGGCAGGTTGACATCCATCACCTGGCCTGGGGCCAGGTCCACCGGGGTGGTGGGCCCGAGTTCCGTCCCGTTGGACAGGTGTACCTCGATCCTGACGTTGGTCAGCGTGTTGGCGGTGGTGTTCTCCGCGGTTCCGGTGAAGGCATTGCCCGCCGCGTCGTAGTTCAAGACCAGCCGGGCTCCGCCCCGAACCGCGTCGAAGGTGGCGTCCGGAGCCAGGTTGGCGCCGCTGGCCTCTTCGCCGCCGGATCCGCCGCCCTCTCTGCCAGCGCCTTCGCCGCCGGGGCCATGCTCACCGCCGGTCTCTCCGCCTCCCCGCGCGGAGATCTCCTGGGTTGCCGCTGCGCCTTTGCCGGAGTCCCGTCCCTCCATGAATCCAGTGTCAGCCGTGAAGCCGAACAGTACACCGGCGCCGATCAGGCCCGCTAGGACCGGTCCGGCCACCAGGGTCTTTTTCATCTTCTTGTTGCGTATCATCATTCCACTCCTTTCGTGAAATTCCTTTGACAAGACTCACTGTAAGGGTGAAATGTCGCAGAACTTTGTCACCGGCAGGAGTTGTTTGAAAGCGGCAACCCTGGCAAGGAGGCCTACTCCGGTTGATGTCGAGCGCTCCGGCTTGTTCCCCTCACAACACTTCCAATCCCCATTTAATTAGCTGCCCGAAAGTGGATCGGCTTGGTAGATTTCGTAAGTCTCTCTCAGGAGGTTGCCGACGTCGCCCAGGTTGTTGAAGGCCTGGTTGTGGGCCAGTTCGTCTTCCAGCTGCAGCTGGCTCAGCGCCGCTGCAAGGCAGGCAAAAGCCCTGGTGGCATCGTTGAAGAGCTCCTCGAGCTCCGTCCCTTCGATCTTCTCGATCACCGAAGCCTTGCCCTCCCCTAACCAGTTGAGCAGCTCGGGGGTGTGCACGTGTACTTTTGGCATCAGAAGTCCTCCACGTCTTGTAGCGCCAAGGTCAAGCGGCGGGCTGCAGCACCCATACTTCCGCTGACGGCGCTGGATGGTACACTGGCAGCCTGAGGGGCCTGGGGCCGATGGTCTCCGCCGCCGGTCATTAATGCCCGCCCCGGCAGCGGCCACAGGAAGCCATCGCGAACCGGGCCTTCAGCCTCTTCTCCATGGCGGAAGGCTCCGGAGCTGGCCCGACTGTCCGAGGGCCGGGCCACCGCAAGTAATTGGCAATGACAGTCGCAGGCGTTGTCCACCTGGCAGCCAGTGCTTCGGGGTTTTCCACATGTGGAAAACCGCCAGACCCAATTTTCGTGCAGCCTGGCTACCGGCCGCAACGGGGAATGTCAGCCCGGTGGATGGACCGCGCACCTAGGATGGGAAGTGGGGCGAGGACTCCTTTGCTACCTTTTCCTGCAGGTCAGCCGGGTAGGAGTGTTCTCGGAGTGGGTGAAACCCAACGATGGAGCGTGGTGCCTTCCGGTTGGTTCGATGAAGGGATCCAGTAGTACCAGGGGGGCTAGGGAGCAAACTCCAGAACGGTCAAATCATCTGTACGGGCTACCAAATTGTCAGCCAAATCAACTGCACCGGTGATTCGCGATTCGGCGACCCGCGCACCCATTACGATGGGAATGGACACAATGCCCAGGCCGGTGGCACTCAGCGCAGCCCCGACCGTATGATACGTGAGGGACCGGGCCGATCTTCGGCCCACTCCCGTCATCGATTCCTGCAGAGTTGCCCTCCCCATGAGGTATCGGCGCCCCTCGGTCACGCCAATGACCAGGGCGGAGCCCAGGGGGATAATGTCCCACGCCGGCTCGACGGTTTCAGCGGCGCCATCCACGGCATTCTTGATGGTACCCTCTGAAAACTCGGAGAGTTGCTCGTTGGTGTCCTCTGTTATTTGTTCCAGGGATATGTCAGTCCCTATGATTTTCTCGGAAGTGCTGTCGATGTGATCCGGAGCTACTACTTTAAAGTCGTGAGCCCTGAGAGCCTTACTGATCTCCCCCATGTCCTTGACGGCCTTGAGCTGAAGCTCCTCCACCGTTTCTCCGCGTACGTCGAATATTTCCAGGTCCCATCCGTCTTCACCGGGATCTCTGGCCAGCTCAGCCCTCTGTCCCTGTTGCAGCCAAAGTTCGCCCACTCGTTCGCCGTCATTCAGCCGGTCCCTAACCAACACTTCAAAGTATATGCCCTTAACGGCATCAACCAGACCCTCCATCTGAGAGTCGTCCAACTCTTCCAGTCTTTGCAAACTCTCTGACAGCGGTTGTCGGTAGTGTCTTTCCAAGGCTTCAATCACCTGCCGGTCCGGGTCTGATTCCCTGAACAGGTCTAGCAAGTGTGGGACGGACAGATCGGCGGCCAGTGCCGCCAATTCAAGGACCTCTCCCTCGTTGCGACGTTGGTAGCCAGTGGACAGAGCCATCAAATCTTCCCTGGCTGCGGCCGGGTAGTATTCAGCAAGGTCGGTTAATTCTTCATATCCCACGTATGCGGACCTCCCTTCGGCAAACGACTGTCCCTGGATCAATCCTTGCCTTCCTCCAGGGCCTCCAGTCGTGCTGCCAGGTCCTTCTGTGCCAAGATCGACTCTTCCAACTGTTGCTCCAATCGCTCAAGCTGGCTTCTCAATTCGACGTTTTCCCGATGGAGACCAACGCAGACGCGGGTGACGGCTTCAGTGAAGTCATCAAACTTCCGCAGGTCCGCACCGGTGAGTACATCGCCAGTGCGCTGGACCTCTTCGACCAACCCAGGAGCCTTTTCAGAAGCGACCTCAGCAGCATTGTCGAGGCCCTGGCGAACCGTTTCCCTTGCCTGAGAAAGCGTCTCGTTCGATTGTAGCTCTTGATTTACAGAGTCGACCTTGTCCCTAACGTTTTGGAAGAACCTTCTTCCTAAACGACTGTTGCCTGCCCCTCTGTCTCGGTGGTCTTCGTCTTGTTTCATGGGTCTACCTCACCTGTCACACTTATTCCTCGTCTCAGGTGTCTCTGCCACCGACTGGTGGTGCGTACAATTTTCCGCCCCTCAAGCTGAAGGGTAGCGACTATTATCGTGCATGCTGGCCAGCGGCCGCAACGGCCTTTTGTCACCCCGGATAAGGCGGGCATCCGGCGCCAACGGTGGCTTTTTCGTGACGTTGATCGAGTATCTCCGAGCCCAGTTGCTCCGGGAGAGAGCGAAGTTCAACATGGCCTGGGCGGGGTTGGGGTCCAGGTAACGCCCGCTTCGGTTAACTTATTGCATTGGGCTGCACTTTCTTCCAGCTTGGATCAAAGGCGAAATAAGCCTGCGACGGAATCGAAGTGGCCCTTCTTGATACGCGCTGATCTGGGTATGCCCCCGATCTCCACCTCTGGTCTGGGGTCAGAGAAGTCCATGGTGATTCTACTTCCCTCGAGGAGCTTCATGCCTATGAGAGGCGGTGTACCCTCTTTAAGCCGGCATCCTACGGTTCTTTCCTTCCCCTCCCATTTGATATTTGCCGTCCCGAGACCAACGGATTCTATGCCATTCGACGTTTCCTCCGTAGATTCCGCCGTTGCTGTAATTCCGAGGATGGTAGTCCAGCTGGCTGGCAGGGTCAGGTAGCCATTGTTTCCGGTGTCGACATTTACCCAGGCGGTATGCCAACTCCCATCACGGCCTTGGACCGGCAGATTAATCCAAGGCACCTTTAAATCCAACCACTTCTGGTACTCCCCAAAATTCTCCATGGAAGGCCCTGGGCGCTTTCTTCCACGCAGACTCCAGCGGCTTCTCCGGCGTGCGAATGTTCCATAGCTTTCTTCGACGCTGACCATCCCACCTTCAACAACGTCTATGGTCACACGGTGGTATAAGAGCAGGTCGGTACCCAGCATCCCACAAAATGACCCGCCCTGCATAAGCCTCACCGAGGCTTGCCGAGGATATCCCTTCCATAGCACTTCAGATTTGTATGGAGCGTCAGGGGACAGACTACTGTAAGTCGTCAATGCCGCTTGAAGAGTAAACAACTTGCGATCAGGTTGAGTTGCCAGGCAATAATGGTCCAGGAGCGCCGCCTGCAGACAGATGTCCCCGTTGAAGCCCGTGTCGAGCAACAAGTCGATATCCTGCACAGTGTTGTCCTCTGTTCTGACACCGACAGGGACTATGGGAAGGAGATGGCCGTTCAGTTTTCCACTTATCGCATGCATTCCAAGTATCGGCTCTTCCTCCAACCACAATTGTAGTACATGCTGGAGGCGGTCACGAGGGCCCTGGTATCAGCGTTACTAAACGCCTTCGGCATTGGCACGGGGGTTCACGGGGTGGCCAAGACCGCCCCGAGGGTGTTGGGTCAACGTCACGAACGTAGCAAGGCGACAGAAGAGATCCGCCCTTCTGGCGCAGATGCCCCATGGTGCGAAGCTGGAAACCAGACACGCTATAAGCCGCTAAAGTACCGGTTGCCCAGGTACCTCAGGTAATCCTCACTCTCAGCACCCGCCGCGGCACTGAGGGCCGAAAATACCTCCTGATACGTCAGGGCCCTTAACTGTATCTCGTCTCCCACCTGGGCGGCGAAACTCCGGATCTCCTCCCTGTGGGCATCTGACCTTTCCCCGGCACAGTCGAAGTAGAGATAACAGAGGGTGAAGCGGTTGCCCTGCTTCGCCAATCCCAGCACGTGCTTGAGCAGCTGTCCAGGGTCCAGGAACTGCGGTCGCCAGCTGCCATCCCGCAGAATCTCCGCCAGCCCCTGGCATCTGGACAAGCCCACGTCCGTCCAGAGATCGCCTGACGGCGGGAAATATGAGGACGAGAGGTCGGCCTTTCCCCTGGTCGAACGGGTCAGGTGCTCGGTGAACTTGCTCTCCACCGCCACCACTGCTCCGGATCTCAGCCGGATGGCCAGGTCAAGGTGGGGAGGCGTTCCGGCAAGGCCGGTGGGAAACTTGGCTTCGAAGTCCAGCTGAACCGCAGGATCATCACCATCAATCCCCAGGGCGGAGAGGAGAGGCGCCTTGTCCCGTTCGGTCCAGTGGTCGAAGAAGTTGGCCACCAGGGCCGAGGAGGAATGCAGCGCCCGCATGTGGGACGCCAGTTCCGAGCCGGAGCCGGCCCTGAAGCCGTTCCGAGCGTGGACCGACAGGGGTTTTCGGAGGTTGGACTCCAGGTCATGGACATATCCGGCCGGGTTAAAGGATATCCCCTGGGCCTGCGCCCAGGCTCTCTGGGCTTGCCTGACGGCTTGGGCAGGATCCATACCGCCTCCTGTCTGAAACTAAAACGTACGATTCCTCCCCCTGCCGGAATCGGCCCCAGTTAACTGAAGGTGTTGGTTCATCCCTGTGTCCTGGATTTTATACCCGTGAGTCAACCCACCATCTGCGTCTTATGCATGTAAAGGAGCCCTCTTTTGTGTACCGTTCAGAAACAGCGGTTGCTGCGATTCAAGGAATTTCGCGAACCTCCCGACAGCAACCTGGTCGGACGATAAATCCAGACCAACCTGGTTGGTACTGGCAGACAGCGGCTTACCCCCGATTACAGACCACAGCAGCACCGTAAACTCTCTCGTTATCGACGATCACTTCCTGGCCGCGCCCATGCGGAACTTCTTGGTCCCGCAGACGGCGCAGGGGCCGGTGACCGCGGGACGTCCGTTCTTCAGCACCACCTCCTGGGTCTCCAGGGTGTCCGTCTTCTCGCGGCACTTGAAGCAGTAGATCTGGTCGCTGGCTGCGCTGGTCATATGTCCGTCCTCCTGGGTTGATTGTAATCGCTGCCCACCGCTTATCCGGCGGGGTTGGGGGATCCGAACTATGGCCCGACTGCGCCGCTGGGCCCGTTGCTGCACTGTACCATACGGGGCATGGGGGGCTTGTTCCGTAACACCTAACCACGGTGCGGGCCACCGCGCTCGGCTGCTTACGCCTGAAACTCCCCGCGGTGGTACCTGGCCAACCGCTTGCCCGTCAGCACCGCCAGACCCTCGTCCACCATCACGCCGGTGCCCAGGTTGTCCGCCCGCAGTTCCGCCATTTTCAGCCGGTATCCGTCCCTGCCTTTAGTCCCCTTAACGCGGTTGCAATAGCCGCATAGCAGCTGCAGGTTCCGCTCCTCGGTCCTCCCGTCGTCGGCCAGCGCCACGATGTAGTCCACCTCAAAGCGCAGGTAGTGGGGCTGGTAGATACCGCAACCGGGGCAGGTCCCCCGCTGCACCGCAAACAACTGCCGGCGCACCGGCTCGGGCGCCCGCTCCCGTCTTTCTCCGGACCGCCGCCCCCGCGGCGGCCGCTTCTCGTAGACCTCCTCCGGCTCCAGGTACTCCCGCACCAGCGCCAGGTCCATGGGCCGCTCCGGCTCGCTGAAGATGTACCGGCCCCGGCCCACCCGGGCCAGCAGCCGCGGGGCGGGCTTGGAGTGGGACTCGGGGCTCATGCCCGCCAGGTCCGAGAGTTCCCGGTTGACCAGGTTCCGGTCCCGCTTGGCCCGGGGGTCAAATCCAGCCACACCGGTGCTGGCCACCGCCTCGTAGATCTCCACGGTGCTCAGGGGCCGTTCCCTGTGTTCGGCATGACCCGCACTATATGCGGCCTCAGGATGCCAGCCGCCATATCGCTCCTCCTCATCTCTGCCGGAATCGGCGCAGTTCAGGCATTTCCTTCAGATTATATATCCACGGCAAGCGCTCCTGCCGTGCACCATGGTTGCCTCTGTTAGCGCCAGTGCAAGAATGAGCGAAATCGCCAGGATTTAATTGACCCACCTGAGAAGAAGGGCATCATCTGCGGAGACTCCGTGGAGGTGCTACAGAGAGATTGTTAAAGGTGGGAAGAGTGAAAGAGATTTACGACATGAGGGGAGCGGGCTGTTCTACCCGGGAGAACGCCCAGAGGCTTGTGTTGAGTTGTTGTTGTCCAGCGATTAGGTCCCCTTTTTGAGAAGCGAATATGTCACCCAAAGGTTAGTCTGTTGCCATCGGTGATTGAGCCAGAGCCTCGGCCTTGGCCCTTAGTCATTGTGGGCCTCCAGGTTCCTCCGACATTATTTTTCCCTGCATGAATCTTCGGCGCTGCGCAGACCCTGGCACCGACGTGCCTGGGCGCAGGCTGGCCTGAAAACTGCCCTGACGGTTTTTCTGTGGCCGAGATCGGGGATACGCCCGACCCCCACCTTCCATCAGTCACCGGCAGTCGCTCACCGTGTCGCTCGCTGGGGTTTCGCTCAGCTCCCTTTGCATTGCTCCAGTCCTGGTCCCGCCGTCTCAATGCCTGGCGTGGTGGTTCCTCCGGCGGGTGCTCTCAACCTGGTGGAGGCTCCTGTTCGTCACAGGAGCCTTCCGGTCCGCAACATGTCTCCTACGCTCCCCGACCCGCGAATACCCGCGGGGACCTCCAGTTCCTCGAATCGCTGCTCCCGGGGATCTCCCAACTCAATGGTTACCTGGGACGTGGTCATGGATATGCCTCCACGGGTGTCATTCTCCGGCTCTTTCCTCCCGGCGCCGTTGCGCCTCTTCCCGTTCCTCCCGCAGGAATGATTCCAGCCCGCGGCCGCATAGCTCCTCAATGCGGGCCCACAGGGCCTCCCGGTCCCGCTCCAGGGCCTCCCACATTGCCTGCAGGTCGGGGATGGGGTTGGCAACCACCACCTCGCAGGCACAGTAGTTGTACTGGTCCAGGCAGTCCAGGTCGCTCAGGAACCGGTGGCTCCATCCAGGGTCGTTATTTTTCAGGCTTTCGGCCATCCCCACCAGAGACCGGTTGGGGTAGGTTATTCCCAACATGGAGAGAATGGCCGACCCGGAGTGCCACAGCAGCCAGTAGGCCGTTCTTCCCTGGCTGGTTCGCACCTCGATGCCCGACAACGGCGCCCCGTCGAAGAACCTCTTCACCGTCGGTATCTGCCGGTGCTCACCGGCCGCCCTTCTCAGCTTGTTGACGGTGACCAGATCCCACTCGTTGGAGGTGTCGCCGTCGTGCTCGTATTTTGACTCGGCGCCCGCTTCCCTGGTGAAGATGCGACCCTGCCTGGCCGCCTGGGCCATGGGGTGGTTGACCGTCCGCCGGTGGGCCAGGAAGTATTCCATCGTCACCATCCATTGACCGTGTCTGACTTCGCGGTCAGGGTTCTGATGGTCACTGTAGCCCGGGTAGTAACGCTCCTTCACTCCGGCCAGCGCGGCGCCGGCTGCCTTCCGCGTCTCTTCCTGATCGTCAGCCTCTTCCAGGATGACAATGATGTCCAGGTCCGACTGTTCGTCCCAGCCGCCGGTGTGGCGGGAACCTCCGAGGATGGCCGCCTGGACGGAAGGGTGCTTCACCAGGTCCTGGCAGAGGGGAACGGCCCTGGGGTCCGGGTCCAGGTGGACGACCTCGGGCATCTCCTCACCGGCGCGGTGGCGTTTGACGTAGGGCATGGTTGCTTTTCCTCTCATTGGTTTTGTCGGGGGTGATTGCCCATTTGTCCTTGAGTCCCTGCTGGAACCCGGGTGGCAGTCGTGGGTCATTGCCGGCGCCGTTCCACGGCATCGTCCGGCCCAGGTGGTAGTGCCACAGGTAGTCCCTGGTCAGTCTCTCACCGGCGGGGCTGGGCCGGCCTGGCTGCAGGGCGCTGCGCTGTTCCAGGTAACCCTCGGCGTACAGGACGGCGTCCTCCGGCCCCGGGCTCGGCGGTACCCGCGCCTCCTGGTGGTTGTCCCGCAGGACCTGCGCGGCCCAGCTGTCGAAACTGGCGTAGGCCGGTGGCTGGCCTCCGGTCGCCTGCAGCGCTGCCGCCAGCTCGTCCAGGGTGGTCCTGTAGGTTTCGGCGGTTCCCTTCCTTTCCAGCCGCGGGAGCACCGACTGGCCATGCCTCTGCAGGGGCTCCCGCAGGCCTGCCTGGGGCATGAACCCTGCCAGGTAGTACCGGTGGACCCACCGGATCTCGCCGTGGGCCCGGGCGCCCAGCTCCAGGACGGCGATAATGCGGCCCAGGTGGTAAAAGGCCAGGTCAGCCGGCTGTCCATCATTACCCATCATTCCAGTTTGATGATGGGTCGTCCAGACTGGCAAGAGGCGCGTGTCAGTGGAAGCCTTTGAAAGGGACGTCCGCGTTGCGTTGCCAGGTATGGACAGCGCCGGTTGCCGCGGCCATAATCCCGACTGCTATGAGAAATGTCTCCCGCAAGCTGGGTTTCGTTGCTCTCCTTCTCCTGGTCTTCAGCTGGGGAGCCTGGCTGGTCCAGACGGCCTCAACCGACGTGCAGGGTACGGAAGGTGTTCAAGGGCCGGAGTCTCGGGCAGTCCAGTCGATATCAGTCTACTCCCCGGAGGGCCCGGTGGCGGTGAAGGCAGTCAGGATGGAAATGCCGACAGGCCTGGTGGGCGCTGCTCCGGAGGTTACTCACGGCGGAGAGTTGCGGCAGCCCTGGTGACCGTTGCATTTATTTGTCCCCACCGTGGCCAGGTAAACTGGGCGCCTCTGGACGAGAGGCGCCCTTCTCTTCCTTCCGTTGGTCCCTGATGCGGCTTTCCTGGCTGTGGCTTTCTGGATGGCGCTGGCCAACGGGCCCGCGGAGCGGCATGTCAGCGGTCATGATCGCGTCGAGGTCACGTCGCCCGCGGACGTGTCCTTCTCTGAGGGTCAGCTGCAGCAACGGTTAACGGCGTTACTCCTGCGCCATGTTATCGCGGAGCCGGTTGAAGACTCGGGCTGCCTCCAGGGCGTCCTTCCGGCAGACGACGGCCACCGCAATCACGGCCACACCGATTAACATCCCGCCTACCACAGCGTGGCCAACGGCCGCAGCGCCGAGGAACGGGACCGCTCCGGCGAGAATCAAGAGGGCGAACAGCCCCATGGGGGTCTTGTGCTTCTTGAACCTGGGTTCCATCAGTTGCCTCCTGAAATTGTTTTCAAACGTTCGTAGACAACGCCGCCGGCCACGCGGGCGCTGACGCGTGCGACCAGGACAGGGTCGAAACCCGCCTTCAGAACATCCCTGGCGGCCTCGTACAGGAGTCCCATGGCTTCCGCTACGCTGTAGGGCAAGACGGTTTCCGCGGGATACCCCTCGATCAGGCCCTTGGCGCGGAACCGCATCACGTACTCGGATATGAGAGCGTCCGCAGTCAGGACCGTCGGGGCTCCCTCCTGCCGTACCGACTCGGCCACCACCTCGCAAACCGCCAGGATGACATCCACCTGGGCATAGCCACAGTAGCTGCAGAACCGGTCACTGGACGAGATTAGTTCGAGACAGAACCAGCAGTCCATGCTTCCTCCCATCGCGTCTCACCCGTCTCGCAGGACAAAAGGAAGCCTCACGTCATAGCGGCGTGAGGCTGAAATTGCACACGCTGAAGCCGCCGGGGCCGCGAGGCGGCTGCCGACGGTATTGAGCTGATGCCCGGCCCGGAACGGGCGGGCGGTGATATAGTTATGCGCATGGCCCATGGTGTTTCGTCCACCATTGGCGCCTACCGATCAGCGTCGTTCGTAGCTTCGCTGGTCGGGGGAGCCCGTGGGGTGCGCCCTGCGGGCTTTTTCGTTTCAGCCCGCCGGACATGCCCCGTTGTTAAGTTGTAGTCCGACTCCTAAGGAAGGGTAGGTATGTGGGATTCACAGAATGGCTCGTGGAAGGCGTGGGAGCAGCTGCATTCTTTACGCTCTCCATCTGGTTTGTCCGATACCTTCATTCAGATGTGGACACATGGGGACCTTTGGCATACCTAAAGCTCGCCTTGGTCCTTACCCCCGTATGCCTGATCGTGGCCACCGCCGTCGTCTGTGCCGGGTAAAGAAGCCCGTACCTGATCACGCAGCGCCTTGAGGCGGCGATCCACCCTGGAAGAACGAAATATAAAGGCCGCCAGCAACGCGATAATGCTCAAACTCTGGATGATGGTAAGGAACCTGTGTGACGCCGTACACATTACGGCTTCCTCCATTGGACCACCTCCCTTGACTCGGCGGGCAGAACGCAAATGACCCCGGGCAAGAACTGCCCGGGGTCATGCCGACATGCTTCCTTGACCAGGTCCGACCGGCGGGTCCTGGCGATCCTAACAATGGACTGGCGCCCCTCACAACGAGGGACGATGGAATAGTTAGGCTCATGGGCCATGGTGTCTCGTCCACCACTGGCGCCGGAAGCCGGGGAAGTTCGTAGCTTCTCCGGTCGGCAGCCCTAAAGGTTTGGGTTCCGCGGGCCGGTCGCCCCGCCCACCTGAGCAACATTGTATAAGGGTTTACAAGGCCGTTGTCAATCATTTGGTACATTAGCCGGGGTTTGACAGACCCGGGAAGGCTCTTTCATACTCCGGGGTAACCCCAATGAAGAGGTTGCCCCTTTGAGAACTGCAGTTGTCCTCTTCGCCCCCTGGTCATCCTGGCCCTGGTCGCATGTTCCACGCCGGAGCCAACGCCGGACATTCCCGCCACGGTCGAGGCCGAGGTCGCCGATGTACAGCGGCAACTGGAGGCAGAACGACCGACGGCAGCGCCGCCGCCGCCGCCAACACCGTTACCCACCCTCGAGCCGATATCTGGACCAACGCCTATCGCTACGCCGACGCCCACCTCCTCAGGAGCGACATTGGCCCGTTGCGGCCGCTGGCAACCGCGCATGATAATTGCAGTTAAAGGACATGTTAGGGAGCCCCAGAATATACCTACAAGGCCGCCACGGGCCAGGTCCCGCCGCGAGAAACGCGCGTTGCCGTCTTCGGCTAAAGCCGGACGGCAACCCCATCCGGGGACCGGACGCGCCGGCAGGAAACACGGCCCGCAGGGCCCCGGTTGCGATATACTGACGCAGGGCAGCAGAGGAGGACCAGTTGGCCACCATCAACAACATGGCAGACCTGGTAAAGGTCCTGCAGGACAACCCCGAATGGCTCCTCACCATACGCGGGCTGATAATCTCCAAGGAAATAGCCGACCTCCCCGCCTCGGTGGAAGAGCTGAAAGCCACCGTGGAGAGGATGAGCGACACGCTGACCACCCGGCTGGACGACGTGAGCGGCACGTTGACCACCGTGTCCGGCCGCGTGAACAACCTGACCGGCGACGATTATGAGGGGCAGGCCGCCCACTTCGGCCGCCGCAGGCTCAGGGACGCCCTGCAGGTGGAAGACCTGCAGCTGATGTACCAGACCCGCCGCCAAGGCAGGGAGGACCTGCGCAAGCTGCTGTCGCAGGACCAGGCCGTCCAAAGGCCGTCCAAAGAGAACCAGGACGATCTGGAGGACACAGACCTGATCTTCTGGATCTACAGCTCCGACGCAGAAGGCAAAGAACTGGTGACCGCCCACCTGGTGGCCGAGGTCTCCTTCACCATCAAGGCGAACGACGTGGTGCGGGCCCGCCGCCGCGCCCAGATCCTCGGGAGCTGCACCAACCTGCCCTGCCTCGCCGCCGTCATCGGCACGGCCATCACCCCGGAGGCCAGAAGCCAGCTGGCGGACGACGTCACAGCCGTGGGCATGACCCAGGAGGGCCATAGCGTCGCGCTCCCCCTGGCAGAGCCGGAGCAGGCCACCGAGCAGTGACCGGAGCCAAGACCGGTGGCACAAGGCCGCCGCAGCAGAGCAGGATTCCAGCAGGGCCGCCGTCAAAGCGCGGCCCTGACTCATTCCACCTAAGATTTGCAGAACGAAAAGAGACGCTCAAAAACTTTTACCAAGTGTTGCATCAAGCCGTTGAAAGTGGGAACAACGACCATCTACAGGCAGCGCTGTACGGAATCCTCGAGGTCATCAAAACAGACCCACTCGCAGACTACGACAAGTTCGTTCAGGCTTACCAAGACCCAAATATCCAGCTAGAGATCTAAGGAGGGCCCGAACAAGTCCGATAGAGTTCCGGTTTGAGTGGATGAAAGCTGGCAGGGGCGGGTTTGAAACCCGCCCCTGCTCACTGCAAACCAACTTACAGCAACCCTGTCAACCTATCCCCACCTCTCGGCTGGGAAAGCCAGGAATGGTAAAGGGCTGACCACATCCCTGCAGACCGGTCACCATTTCCGCCACAAACCCGACCAACGGCGGCCACTGCTCACGGCGCGCTGGGGGCCGGCCCCAGCACCTCATACTTCCGCTCTGGGCTTCGTTCCCCCGACGGAAGAATTTGCACCACCACCCGCGAAAGGCCCACCACCTCACCGTCGGCGTCGAAACTGTAGTTGTCGCCAATGGCCCCGCTCCAGCTAATGCCATACAGGCAGTCCCGGAAACCGTCGGCATCCTGGTCGTCGCCCGTCTGCTTCAGGCACTCGGCGGCAATATAGACGTTGTCGTAGGCGGAACCCAGGTGCCAGGGGAGCGTAACGTAGTCATACCGCTCCCGGAAGCTGGTCAGCACCTGCTGGCCCTTCTCGTTGTCCGGGGCCAGGTCCGAAACTATGGCCTTCATCCCGTCGGCTGCGGCCCCCGCTATCTCCAGGGCGGTGGTGCCCACCGACACCGTCTCGGCGTAAACGGGCCCGTCGTACCCCAGTTCCCTTGCCTGCTTGAGAATGGTCCCTGCCGCAAACTCCGATTGCGGCGACAGGTGCAGGGCCCCCGGCTCCGCCGCAATCAGCTTGCTTAGCTGGGTACGGAAGTCGGTAATGTCGGAGGAGAACCGTTCGGCGGCCACCACCTGCCCGCCCCGTTTCTCGAACTGCTCCACCGTGGTCCGACGCACTCCCTCGGCATAATCGGTGGACTCGGTGATGGTGGCCAGGCTCCGGACGCCGTCGTCCCACAGCAAATTGCCGGTGCCGATACCCACCTCCACGTCGCTGATCTGGGTGCGGAAAATGTAGTCTCCGGCCCTGGCGATGTCCGGATTGCTGGCCAACCCGGAAAAGAGGATGACGCCGTCGGCCTCAGCCAGGGGCGCGGCCCCCAGCATGGCGCCGCTGCAGGACGTGCCCAGGATGATGCGGACGCCGTCCACGCTGGTCAGCTTGCGGTAGGCCGCCACCGCTCCCTGGGCGCTGCATTGCGAGTCTTCCACCACCAGTTCCAGGGGACGACCGTCAACGCCGCCTGCGCCGTTGATCTCGTCGGCGGCCATCTGCTTGGCCTGGTTGGCCACCGTGCCGTAGGACTCGCCCGGCCCGGTGAGGGACTCCATGACCCCGATACGGTATGGCTCATCCTCGGAAGCGCCGCCACAAGCCATTGCCAGGACCGCAACCAGCAAAACGGGCGCCAGCGACCACCTGGAGGGCCGGATCCGGTCCTCCAGTCTCTGCCAGGGAATCAACTCGTCCATCCGCTCCAGGAACAACTCCCGACGGGTCTTGCGCTTCTTCCTCTGGTATTCCAAGTCGGCAAAGGTGGGTTGCTCCATCCCAATTCACCCCTCTACTGGTGTGGCCTGTCTTCCCCTACTATGCCATAATTTCTCTGACTTGTTCAGAGTTTCCCTAGGAAGCAGGCCCCAAGGAACTGCATGAACACCACTCAAGACCGCTTCTTGTCATTTCCGTGGAAAGACTCGCGTGTAGCATTCATTGACCTCCTTGTGGAAGCCCAAGAAATACTACACACAAACCTGGGTGAAGTTAATCTGGATAGACCCGTGCTGGATTACCCTGAGGAAGCGACCGACGGCGAAATACTCGCCGCGACTTTCCAGCTTTGGAGTCTAGTTCCCAGAAAGATAGGATTTCACATTGCCTCGGCAATTCTCGCCAACGCTCATAACAACATCCATTCCCTGGGCGTACACACTAAGGTGTTGATGGAATGTGCTGCAGAAATGATGTCTATTGCCAGGAACGCCGTCGAAAAGACTCCTGAGGCGTTTAGGTACATTACTAACAATCTTGAGTACGATACCGTCTATTGGATGCGACGGCTTTCCAAGGGTGGGATAAGCCAGGAGGAGCTCACCGCCAGTCTCGCAAGGGCTAGAGAAGGGACTGGTCCCTCTGATGGCAAACAACCAACGAAGGTTCGTTTAGTCGACCGCGTGTCAGTTTTAACCCAAGGGAGGATATGGTACCCATACTTGAACGACAGCTTCTGCCACACTAAACCCGACAGATTGAGGGTAATGCCGGGCATGGGTGGAATCCTTCCCGCACCAGAATTGCAGTTTGACATTGCGTTCGTTTTTGTCCTGAACATAGCCCTGCACTACACGTGCCAAGCGCTTACGTCATACGGTGCCATCAAAATCCTCCCAGGGGGTGGTAGCCAACTATTCGATGATGCAATTGCCTTGTCTGAAAAGGTAAGGCAGATGGCTGCGCCTTTTAGAGAGTTACAGAACGAGGTCTCTGGCGAAAAGATGACTAATCCCGAAGAAGGCGACTCCCATGAATGACTGCTTGAAATACTCCGAGGGCGAGGTCGCTCAACGACTTACCGAGGCGTGCCACCGACAACTAGAGGTGCTCCACAGATTGCTAGGAATCCATGATGAATCGCTCGGTCCGCTTAGTGAGATAAACGGGGACGAGTCCGACTCCTCGCTCCGTCTTCGCAAGGTCTATTGTCACGTCGCTGCCATTACTGGGTGGGCCGTGGATGAATGGTCGATTCACTCCATGGCACCGGATATGAGGGCCGCATTCGAGCAATTGCGACCCCTAGTGTGGGGCGCCATCTACTCTGAGCTACACAAAATTCGCAACGTATCCAACATATCCAGAGATTTTGACCAGTGGGATGAGAAATTAGCCCCGTTCACTCACCCAACGGCGTCCTTCCTTGTTATGGTCCCTGAGGCCAACGGTGACAAAGTCAGAAGTTTGTTTTTATTGTGTGAGCTGTTGCACTCACTGCTACGAAGTTACGGTATAGCCTTGGATGTGGAGATGGACAACATCGAAGAAGGAAAAACTCCCATACACGACATGGTCGTACACGCGACTCCTTGGGCGGAGGTTGAGATTGTTGGAAGATACTTCAGGTCGGGGTAAATCAATGAGAGTGCAAACGAACGCTGAGTGGATGTTTTTCACGACGCTGAAGATCACAGCGTCGTCGGTTGAAGGGGATCCTTTATCGGTAGGAACTGGCTTTTTAGTGACCCAAAAGGAAGAAGACGGTAGTACAAGCACGTATTTGGTCACTAATAAACACGTTGTTGAAGGATCAGACTCGGGGACTGTGATAGCGTCTGGTTCCCAATTGGTTCACGGGACGCTCCGAAGAATACCAAACCTAAAGAAGCGAACTGAGTTCCTTCTTTATGGCCAAGCGTGGAGCTGGTCCGGGCACCCATCCAAAGACATAGACATAACAGTCATGCCATTTGGTGGCTGTGTAGAACACTTGCAAGCAGGACCTGTGTCTCTCTTCTACACTGCGATACCGATCCATGATTTCGTAGACTCCGAGATTCTTGAAGGTCTTGATGCAATCGAGGACGTTGTTTTCGTGGGGTATCCAAACGGTATTTACGACAAGACCAACAATCTGCCGATAGTCCGTAGGGGCATGACCGCGACGCCAGTAGAGGTGGATTACGAAGGGAAACCGATATTCTTGATTGATGCCTCGGTGTTCCCAGGCAGTAGCGGAAGTCCAGTCTTTCTCTATAACAGCGGGACGTGGTCAGATCGCGGAAGGGCGTCACATATCGGTAACAGGCTCTACTTCCTTGGCATACTGTCTAGCGCCTTCTACCGGGAAACAGATGGCACAATAAGTTTCGAGTCAATACCTTCTGCAATCCGCCCGGTATTGAAAACGGAAGAGATGATAGATTTGGGGGTCGTGTTCAAGGCGTCCGCCGTGATGGAGACTATTGACCATTGCAGACAAGAGTATGACTCAATACAAATGACAAATAACTCTCCCGAATCCTCATAATCGGCTTTAGGCGATGTCGTCAAAATCATAGGAAGATGTTAGATTTTTGTGTAGCAAGTGAGTGTGAAGGGTGGGGATATTGCAGCAGCGCATCGGCGTCACGATATTTCGGACCAAGTTTGGGAAAGGTTGCGACCCCTTTTGCCTGGGGACGGATTCAAGAGGGGTCGACCAGCCCGGGACAACCCACTGTTTCTGAACGCGGTGTTCTGGATTCTGCGAACTGGGGCACCCTGGCGGGATCTGCTGCCCGACTACGAAGATTGGAAGAATACCCATCGACGCTTCTGTCGCTGGAGGGATGGGGGCGTCTGGAAGCTGTTGCTGGACTCCGTCATCGACGATCCGGATCTTGAGCGGCTAATGATCGACGCCAGCTACATCAAGGTCCATCCCCATGGGACTGGAGCCCGGGGAGGCAACCAAGCCATAGGACGTACAAAAGGGGGGCTGAACAGCAAACTGCACCTGGCGGTAGACTCTCACGGCATGCCGGTACGTTTAAGCCTGAGTGAGGGAACGGTAGCGGACTGCACCCAGGCACAATCATTGATTGCTGATATTTCAGCCGAATATCTGCTGGCGGACCGAGGCTACGACACCGATGCCATCGTGGCTGAAGCCGAGGCTCGAGGAATACAGCAGGTTATACCACCGAGAAGTCACCGGAAGGAACCCCGGTATTACGACCAGGCTCTGTACAAACTGCGCCATTTGGTGGAGAACGCATTTCTATACTTCAAACAATGGAGAGCAGTAGCTACCCGATATGCCAGGAACGAGGCTTCGTTCCTGGCGACCTGCTAGTATTACAACGACGCTTCTCCAATCTGGTAAGCCTTTCTCGGGAAATCGATTCGCGGCAGGCGCTATGTCACAAAGCTGTCGAGCACTTGGGCGGGTAGCAATGTATGGGTGTTCAAGTCCCTTTCTTGCGAAGCGTCGTTGTAATACTAGATCCGCGCCCTGGCATTCTGGAGCAGATTATTTTGACGACACTCCCTAGAACAAAGCGGCGCAATCATCCGCAAGGGAGGAAAACCCCATCTTAGATTGCTGGTGAGCGGTATAGGAGCGCAGAGTTCATGGCACAAGAATATAGCCGGGAAGACCCCTCTTTTGAGTTTCAAAGAAAAGACAGGAGGGATGCGTGGTTCTGCGACACTTGTGGCGAAACCCGAGGTAAGCACACCATCCTGATCATCGAGGACAGGAGAGACCAGCAAGAGTCTCCCGACAGGGTAATTGCTATATGCCCTGACGGTCAGACCATTGGGGCAACTGAACGACTCCTAGAGATGGCCGGAGTAAGAATAGTCAAGGACACTGCTGCATAACCCAAGAAGAATATCCTTGGCGTCTCCCCAGCTCAAAAGTAACCACCGCTCTCGACTCTATTTGTAGGAGGAGCAGGCACTCGCCCATACCACATTATTGCTGTCACATCAAAGTCTCTTGCCCCCAATGGGAACGTAGCCCGCACCTCCCAGGGGCTACTATAATGCCGACCGTGCCGCTGGCTGTACGGCTGTCCTTATGTCGCCTGCCCACCTCACCGCCACGGCACACCGCTCATCCCCAGCTAAGACAACATCAAAGGAGTAATAGGAATGGAAGCCGACGCACGTAGCTTTATTTTGGGAGTGGGCAAAGAGGAATTGATCAGTCGGGAGATAGTACGCGGTGTCCCGCAATGGATCGTACAGGAGAGCGCGGCGCCCCTGTTGGAGTTGATGAAAGACCGTGGGGTTGACCGCTTGGTGTCCGACAACTGGTTCCTGGCCGTTGACGGTGTGTTTGCCAACCCCAACAGTGAGACCCAAGTCTTCAACGGGATGAACAATACCATCAATCCCTTCCTGCGGAGTGGACGGTCAGGGACCGGATAAAAGTCAACGGATGGAAAGAACAAATGGCACTACCAAATAAGAAGGGAAGGAAATAGCCTAGTCGTGAATAGGGAGTCCTTATGATACAAGACTTGCAGGCTAACTTGCTAAATCACTTGGAGTTGCTGGCGCAAGCGGGCAATACGATTTACTACCGCGAAGCTGCCCAATTCGTGGGAATGTCCCATCGGAGTCGCGGATTCTTTGAGCTATTGGATAACATCAACCGGCACGAACATAATGAATGCAGACCACTAATCACAGCATTGGTAGTCCATAATCCCAATGGAGGCGTAAGGGAAATGCCCGGCGAAGGATTCTTCTCCTTGGCCTTGGGGTTAGGTTTGCAGGAAGAAGGCGAAGACGACCACGCATTCTGGGTGGCGGAATTAGAAAGGGTCTTTCAGTATTGGGGGCAGCAGGCTCATTAGGGTCTGTGGTGTGTCAATCCTTGAGTTCTTGAGAGGACGAACAATGAGCACCAGTGGACAACCCCGCCATACAAGCGTCGTGTGCGCCGAGTTCTACAGGCCGGTCGTGATAAGGCTACAGGATGCCGGACTCGAGCCTTTGGGGCGGTACTACCCGCCTCACTCAGACCAAGATTTCCATAGTGGGTGGAGGGGCAGATGGCGTAGCTTCAGGTCTGGGTACGAGAACCAAGGCTTGGTCTATTATTGCGAGGTTGGCATTGCCCCAGGTCAGAATAGTTGTATCGGTTTGGATATTCGGCATCCTGATTACTTAATGGTTAGCGAACTACTTTATTCTCATATCAGGCGAGATTTCGACGGTATCTCACTTACAACAAAACAAGCTACCGATGGCAATGATGGATCAGCTTTTATCTGGATACCAAGACTGGGGACCGTATGGGACAGCGCATACCACCAGGAAGGAACGAGAGTATGGATGAGCGCGACCCTGATTGATTTCCGGGACAGGATGCAGCTGTCTTGGACCAAACGCTGGGCTAGAGAACATAAGCGCGAGTTTTTCATCAGCGGCGGTTTTTCAGCAAGGCCACCAACTGGCATCAAAGCGGACACATACCCTAACGGGTTTGGGGGTAGATTCTTGGAGCGGAATCGGGCCTTGGCATAGTTTTGCACTTGCCTAGAAAATGAGCGTGATTGACCCGGGGGCCATTACCTGATACAAGTCTAACTCACTCGCGTCGAGGATGGACTAATGTTAGTGGCGATCACTGGACTGGCGACCTCGGCGATTCACTTGGAGAATACTACATTGGGCAGCCCAGTTTTGGCTCATTTCATCGGATAACCCCTGTTCAGGATGGCGACGTCCAGGCCGCCTCCCTGCTACCGAAGCCGGTTTCGAGGGACACGCAGATGGGAAAAGCAGGGTTAATGTAGGAGGCAACTAATTGGCTGATCAGTGCCCAACCATTGGCTCTCTGATTGCGCTCGGCTTCGAGATCGGGAAAACCAGTGCCGGGTTGGATGGCGCAGGTTACAAATTCGTTCATCTCGACCTGGATGCGGTCCATGTGATAAACCCAAATGCGAGGCCCGTGGTTCTGCTGAGTGGTGTTCTCAACACCGGTCGCACTCTGGCATTAATTGAGGACCAAATCCCCGATGACTTGGGAAACCCATTGGAAGCCGCCGCATGGGTCACCTACGCCCTCAGGTCTCACAGGTCCGACCTGGAACCCCTGCCGAGCTGGTTTGAGGAAGGCGAACGCCACTGGGAGCTTGTTCCGATGGCACGTCAGCAGCGGGAGGCAGAAGAAAGAAACCGTGCGTACTCCGCCAGCCCAAGTTGCTATATAGACAGAGATTACGCACGCCCCCTGCGCCGGCAACTGACGGAACAATTCACATGGCTGTCCGGAGAAACCGAGATGACAATCGGCTATGATGGGCGAGTACTCAGTATTGTCCTGGAAGAACGCACCCATGAGGTCGTTGCATCGGGAGACCGTTGGCCATCCTCGTTCCGGGTTATTGTCTCTCCGGAATCCCAATTGCCTGCCAGGTTTGACTCAAGGATGGTTGAGGTAAACGTATTCGAGGGCTTTGTCAGTCTCGACGGGGTCAGCCTGGGACCGTGTGAGCCGGCATAGTCAGGGTCGTTGAAGCTAACATAAGTGGAGGAGGCTGGCGGGGGCCGCTGGGTACGCCCGGACCGGTGCAAGGGAGTAGGAATCGTCTATGACTACCAAGAGTGTCTTTATAAGCTTTGACTACGATAACGATAACGACCTGCGGGGCAACCTGGTGGCTCAGGCCAGGCGACCCGATTCGCCGTTCAGCATCACCGACTGGTCAGTGAATGAACCCTTTGATGAAAACTGGCGAGAGAAGGTGCGAAACCTCATCGATAGAGCGGACCTCACCATCGTGATCTGTGGGGTGCATACGCACCAGGCGAAGGGTGTGGAAGCAGAAGTGACGATGGTGCAGCAGGCAGGGAAACCGTACTTCCTCTTGAAGGGCCGCAGGGACAGGACATGCACGCGGCCTAAGTCTGCGCCGAAGAGGAAGCGAATCCACCCTTGGACCTGGCCCACCCTGAAAGAGATCATTGCCAATCCGAAGTAGACTATGGCTGAACAAGAGCGGGAATCTGTAATACGCCAGGCTGCGGACGCGTATGGCGGAGCATTCCATGCGGACCTTCTGGAGCAGTATAAGCTCTACGTACAGTCTGCGGAAAACGTCAGCGCCCGGCGTGTCATCTCAAACCGTTATCTTCTGACCCTCAACGCCGCGCTGGTGGCTCTGTACGGACTGCAGTCCGCAACCTTTGGGCAGGGTTACTGGACACTGTTGATTCCCGTTATCGGAATTGCCGTATCCTTGCTCTGGTATCTGATCATCAGGTCGCACGCTGACCTGAATCGCATTAAGTTCGATGTGATTCACGAATTCGAGCAGCATCTGCCGGCGGCGATGTACGAATATGAGTGGAAGTTAGCCAAAAGGGGGCGGGGCAAGACCTATCGTACAGTGACCACCATAGAAGGATGGATACCTGTCCTGTTCGCCGTGCTGCATGTAGTCCTGGCAGTCATGATCATCCTGTCAATTGCCGGGGTTGTGGACTGGACGCGATGACGCCTCCACCCCCAGCCTTTGTGGAAGACACCGCTCTGTCCTGGCTCTCTGCCTTCGGCCGGAGCGGCGGGAGCGGCCGGGAAGGTCCGGGGGGGGGGCCCGGGGGGGCCCGGGGCCGCGGCCGGACACGGGGTGCGAGGGGATGATGCGCGGCGGCGGAGGCCAGGGTGGCCCTGGCCCAGCGCCGGAAGATGGTTGACGATGTGAATGCCGTCGCAGCCTACGCCAGGGAAAGGACTTCCTGGAAGAGAGCGAGCTGACCGAGCGGCGGGCTTTGATCGATGCCTTCGTCAAGGAGATTCCCGTAGTGCCCGGCGACGCCCTGATGCGCCACACCGTTCCCATGCCCAACATAGCCTGGCGCCGGGAAAGGCCACCGGGAAGGTGACCCTTCCCGACGCCGTTCTATCGGTTCCGGCTGGAAGAGGGTCATATGCGCTGATGGAGTGGGGAACGTTGTTGCTTTGGGCAAGGCTGAATTCTCCTGGCAAGGGGGTTGGCGGCTGTGGTTGGCAAGCTGAGAGCCGCATTCCCTTCCGGCGAATGCGGCTCTTGTTTCCTGGTTTTGGCTGGTCGACCGGCTTGCTACAGCGCCTCGGCGACGGGCAATTCCAGGTTGGGAATCAGCAGGCCGGTTACGGTCTCGCCTTCGGCGGCAGCGGCGTGGGACTGGTAGCCGTCGGCGGAGGGGTGGATGAAGACGTGGACCTGACGGTGGGGTATGTCCACCACCCACAGTTCGGGTATTCCGGTCCGGGCGTAGACCAGGGCCTTCTCGCCCAGATTGTATTCCAGCGAGCTGTCGGCAACCTCAATTGCCAGCAGGACGTCGTCCCTTCCCGGGTTTTCGCCTTCGGGGTAGCCGTCCTCCCTCCATCTGGCGAGAATGAAGTCCGGGTTGGGGGCGAATCCCTCGGCCAGGTCTATGGTCAGCTGGCTTTCGACCACGTACTGATCTCCGGCGTGGAGCACCAGCCAGGTGTTCAGCCTTCTCATGCTTCTGCGGTGTGCGGGTCCCATTGGCGCCATGGCGCGTATTTCTCCTTCGATCAGCTCGACCCGGTGCTCGGTTGTCAGGATGCCGGCGTCGATGAGCCAGCGGTACTGGTGGCTGGTAAACCTGCAGGGTTTCGTTTCCGGTTGGACCCCGGCGGCCACCTGCTGTCCGGTTTTCGGCTGCGTCGTGTTCATGGTGGATTCTTCCTCCTGGGGGTCTGCCTTGCCGGGTCTATTTTACACTGGCCCTGGCCCGTTGTGGCCGGTCAGGGGCTGGGCTCCAGCCGGCCGGTCTTTAGCCGCCAGCTCAGGCCGTGCAGCGGGCAGGTGACCTTGCCGTTCCTGACCTCCAGGCCGCGCAGGTCGGTTCCCCGGTGGGGGCATTTCATATAAGGATGCGCCAAGGCGCTCCCCCCTGATAATGGGTTGGTGTCGCAACAGGGCCAGGAACAGGCCAGGGACGGCCCCAGCGCTGCAGCAGGAGACGGGTTAGCCTCCCAGAACGGCCCGTAACCGGCTCCAGGGCCAGTAGTTCATTAGGGGTTTTCAGGGCGGCCACCTGGAAACGCAGACCGGCGCGCGCCGAGGTGGCCGCCGCCAGCGGTCAAAGGAAGAGGTCTTTCCGATGAATGAAGAGCACCCGAGTTACCACGATCTCCCAATAGAAGGGTCATGGGTGGAATACCTCAGGGCCAGGCTGCCCTATTCCTTCATGGAGATCACTCAGGAGCCGCTGCAGACGCGAGGCCGGCAGTACAGGCTCTCAGACCCGGTCCTGCTGACAGGAATCACCGCGCCCGAACGGCATAACTTCTGGGTAAGGGGCAATGTCTATTATATGGCCGGAAAGCTCCTGGACTACTGCACGATGCCGCAGGTCATCAGTGGATACAGACACTTGGAAGTCATGCAGTTACTTAACCATCCGACGGCTGTCAGACTCGGCTGGCTCGCCGACGTGTTCAACTTCTACAACTCCATCCAGATGGAAAAGGTCCTGGGGTTCATACTGTCCAATCACCTGGACCGGGAACGGGTGATGATGAACAACGTCACAATGGCAATTGAACTATGCCTGAAGGCGGTCATGACCCACGCAAACTACCGCGAGACCGGCGGCTTCATATTCGAGGAAGGCCATGACGTAGACGCACTGTACGAACATTTACCCGACTCACTCCAAGAGGAGATGGTGGCGGAGTCGAAAGTGTTCGCCAAAGAATATCCCGACTTCAGGAATCAGGTAGAGGATGAGATAAAGGAGATCTACGACCGTCGATTCTCGGGAAAACCCCGGTTCACCAATGAACAACAAGCCAAGGAGGAGTGGGAGAGGATTACGGACCGGATCAGGGAGAGCGCCTACACGGCGTTCGTGAACAGCAACGACCCGGGGAATACAATACCAGAAGACTGGTTCGAGGTAGCCCTCGAACGCATTAAAAAGGTCAGAGAATCCACAGGCCTCAGTCTCTACTTCCGGTATGCGCCACAGCAGGACAGGGACGAATTGCCGATAGATCTCATTGCAGACGTGCTGCTGCTCGGCCGGTTCCTGTACGAGCACTTGTTTCCCGTGCCGCCGGACGCGGACCGCCTGCCTCACTCCCGATTCCCCCAATGAAGCTGTCGAATCAGGGTTACAGCCACTGACATTTGCCCCTTGCCAGGGGGTGGCCAGGAGTTCCTATAATGGGCTTTATAGGAACTCGTGAGGTGCCCCGAAATGGCCCTGCAAAATCCCCTCCTGCCAGCTCCCCAGGACACCACCCAGAACCTGCGGACGCCCACCTCTACACATCCGGGAGATAAACCACGATCAAAATAGTCAGTTGGAACACTGGATTTGCCAGGCAGCCCTGGTTCGATTTACTCGAAATGGACGTCGACGTAGCTCTGCTGCAGGAAACCTGCACACCGCCCCCTGACGTCCTCGACACTATAGAACTCGGTCCGTACAAACCCTGGCTAGGCGAATCTTACACTGCCACGGCTCTCCGACCGCCCCGCGTGGTGAAGCTTTCAAACCGGGTGGAAGTCGAATGGTACGAGCAGGTTGAGCCCCACCGAGGCACGCTAGGACCGCGCCAGATGCCGGCCAGTGGTATAGGGCTATGGGACGCCGCCACAGTCACCGCCGTGGACGGAGGAGAACCCTTCAACGTCGTTTCCATGTATGCAGCCTGGCAGAGGTCGCATACCAATGTAGGATCGAGGTCGCTCTATCCCGACGCATCGGCCCACCGAATAATTTCAGATATGACCGTCCTCGTACCCTCATATTCGGGAGACGGCCCAGAGCACCGAATCGTAGCGGCAGGAGATCTAAACGTCTGCTTCGGTGACTCCAGCACCTTCACCTGCAGGGCCCAGACGATAATTGACCGAATGGCTGTCAATGGCGGCGGAATAGTGGACCATTGTGGCGGCAGAAAAGTGTACCACCTGGCGTAATTGGCCAGAATAAATGGCCACGCTAATTGCTCATGGGAAATGTCCCGCCGCCGGGCGGTGACCGGAGGTAAGGGCGAGCCCGTTCTGGCAGGAGCTAGACGTCTTCTGGGCCGTCTGGAGACAGGGGACCGGCGTCCTGCCGGCTATCCTTGAGCCGGTAGCTGTCTCCGTTCATTTCCAGGATGTGGACGTGATGGGTGAGGCGGTCCAGCAGCGCGCCGGTGAGCCGCTCCGAACCGAAGACCTGGGTCCACTCGTCGAAGGGCAGGTTGGTGGTCACCAGGATGGAGCCCCGTTCGTAGCGCTGGCTGAAGACCTCGAAGAGCAGTTCCGCCCCGGTGGTGGACAGGAGAACGAAGCCCAACTCGTCGATGATCAGTAGTCTGAGGCGGGCCAGTTGCCGCTGGAGGTTGAGCAGCCGGCGTTCGTCCCGGGCTTCCATGAGCTCGTTGACCAGGGCCGCGACGGTGGTGAATCCTACCGACAGCCCCCTCTGGCAGGCGGACAGGCCCAGTCCCAGGGCGACGTGGGTCTTGCCGGTGCCGCTGTTGCCGATGGCGATGATGTTTTCATGATGATCGACGTACTCACACCGGGCCAATTGCATGACCAGGGCCTTGTTCACCGAAGGAATGGCCAGGAAGTCGAAGGTGTCGAGGCTTTTGACCGCGGGGAAGCGGGCGGCACGACTCTGGTGACTATGCGGCGCTGGACGATGCGCTGGTGGCGGTCGATGAGTTCCAGTTCAGCGAGACTCAGCAGGTAGTCGGGGTGGTCCACATTCTCGGCGGCGCACTGGGCGGCCAGCTTGCGGTACTCCCTGAGGAAGGTGGGCAGCCGTAGTTCCTTGAGATGGTGCTCCTGGAGCAGCGTTGACTTGCTGGTCATGCCGCCCTCCCCGGCAGCAGAGCCATGTAATCCGTGGCGCTGGTGGTCTGGACGCTGACCTGTGGCAGGTGGGGGTGGAGATCGAGGTCCAGGCAGTTCGGTCTGCCTTGGATACGGCACAGCAGCAGGTGCTTCACGGCGTCGAAGCTGATGGCTCCCAGCCGCAGGGCGTCCTGCACGGCGTGGTGGACCTCCTGGTGAGAGAAGGTTTCCAGGAGCCGCAGCACCTGGACGAATTCCCGCTTGCCCCTGCGACCCATCCTGGCCTCCAACAGGCGGCGCAGCGTCCGGTACTCGTCGGGTAAATCCCACCCCTGCAGGGGCGCGGCCTGGTCCAGGGCGGCGGTCTTCCGCTCCAGCAGGGGCAGGTAGTGGATGGGATCGAGGACGAAGTCGTCCTTCTCGCAGGAGCGGGGGTGCCTGGCAATGATCTCGGCGCCGCAGCTGATCACCACCTCATTTACGTAGCCTCTGACCAGCACATCT
>MKWU01000597.1_pt1 | contig 68027 bp, 44 predicted proteins | sample 809101 | NCBI WGS metagenome assembly MKWU01 (sample SAMN05860141, study PRJNA318959) | sponge metagenome | host: Aplysina aerophoba | place: Slovenia: Piran, Adriatic Sea, Gulf of Piran | collected 2013-05-07
GTCACCTCAATGTTCTGGCTGACCCCCAGGCCTTCCGGATCGGTAGCGGTGAACGTCACGATAGCTCTCCCCGGCGCTACGGCGAGAATCTCCAACTCGTCCCCGGATACCGAGGCCTGGACTACGGTCGCGTCGGTCGTGCCGGCCGTCAGCATCAACCGGTCGCCGTCTGGATCGGCGAAGTACTCGGATCCGGCCCACGAGCGCGTGTCTCCGACCGTCAGGATCTGCGGAGGAATCGTGTCCGTGACTTCCGGCGCTCGATTCGGCACCGTGACAGCGAAGCTCTGCGGGGCCGAGAGGCCGCCCCCGTCCGTGGCCGTCACGGTCACCGCGGCCGCGCCCGCCGCCACGCCGGTGATGGTCAGGACGCTGCCGGACATGGTCACCCTCGCACGGGTCGTATCCGACGAAGCGGCCCCGAACTCCAATTCGTCCCCGTCCGGATCCGCGAAGTACCCGGCGACATCCAGCTCCGCCACGCTGTCCACAGCGATCTCCAGATCGGCGATCTCGCCCACCGCCTCCGGCGCCCGGTTCGGCACTGTGACGGCGAAGCTCTGCTGGGCCGAGAGGCCGCCCCCGTCCGTTGCTGTCACGGTCACCGCAGCGGAGCCCGCCGCCACGCCGGTGATCGTCATTACGCTGCCCGACACGGCCACCCTCGCACGGGTCGTATCCGACGAAGCGGCCCCGAACCCCAGTGCGTCCCCGTCCGGATCCGCGAAGTACCCGGCGACATCCAGCTCCGCCGCGCTGTCCACAGCGATCTCCAGATCGGCGATCTCGCCCACCGCCTCCGGCGCCCGGTTCGGCACCGTGACGGCGAAGCTCTGCTGGGCCGAGAGGCCGCCCCCGTCCGTTGCTGTCACGGTCACCGCAGCGGAGCCCGCCGCCACGCCGGTGATCGTCATTACGCTGCCCGACACGGCCACCCTCGCACGGGTCGTATCCGACGAAGCGGCCCCGAACTCCAGTTCGTCCCCGTCCGGATCCGCGAAGTACCCGGCGACATCCAGCTCCGCCACGCTGTCCACAGCGATCTCCAGATCCCCGATCTCGCCCACCGCTTCGGGCGCCCGGTTCGGCACCGTGACAGCAAAGCTCTGCTGGGCCGAGAGGCCGCCCCCGTCCGTGGCCGTCACGGTCACCGTGGCGGCGCCCGCCGCCACGCCGGTGATGGTCAGGACGCTGCCGGACACGGCCACGGACGCGATCGTGACATCGGAGCTGGTTGCGCCGTAGGTCAGAGCGTCTCCGTCGGGATCGGTGAAATAGCCGGCCAGGTTGACCATGGCCGTTTCCGCGACGCCAACTGTCTGAGCCGGAATGGAGGAGCCGCTAGGCACCGGCGCTCGGTTCGGAGTTGGTGCAGGCTCCGTACTGCCGTCGCCGCAGGCTGTGGTCGACAGCGCGACCAATGCCGTGGCAAAGAGGACCAAGCGAGCGCATGGGGGCGGCATCTGCTTGGTTGGGTTGCCGGTTGGCTGCGCGTCAGCCCGAAGACGAACTGCTCGAACCCGTCGACGACGAGCTGCCGCTCGAACTCGACGAGGAACCACCGGCTGCCTGACCCCCACCCCAGCCGCCGCTGCTCGAACTCGACGACGAGCTGCTCGAACTCTCCGACGAACCGCCGGACGCTTGGCCCCCACCCTGACCGCTGTTGCTCGATGAACTGCTCGAACTCGAATTGGACGAGGAGGAACTCGACGATGAACTGCTGCTGGAACTCGATGAGGAACTGCTCGAACTCGAACTGGAGGAGGAGCTACTCGATGACGACGAACTGCTCGAACTCGAACTGGACGAAGAGCTACTCGACGACGAACTGCTGCTGGAACTCGATGAGGACGACGACGAACTGCTCGAACTCGAACTGGACGAAGAGCTACTCGACGACGAACTGCTGCTGGAACTCGATGAGGACGACGACGAACTGCTCGAACTCGAACTGGACGAAGAGCTACCCGACGACGAACTGCTGCTGGAACTCGACGAGGAAAAACTGCTGTATCCATCGTTGGCAGGACCAACGAGATCAGCGCCGGCATACGTGCAGGCTGCCAGTTGCGTCATCCCGGCACCCAACACTCCACCCGCCAGCAGTCGAAGGAATGCCCGTCGGTCCTCGTGGTGGCCGACCTCGGAACCTGAGGTACGGTTCGTCATGGATTCCTCTTACACTCCTTTCAATTGGTCGCTCCACCCAAGATAACAGTGAGGCTCTTCCAACGGCAAACGAACGGGAGATCGGTTTCCAGCGGGGGATGAGCCTGAAGTCGGGTGCTAATCTAAGAGATCATTGGAGGATGATCGTGACACTTCGCACCGCACAGATTCGCACTCTTGACCAGGTCCGGCGAGGGTCGGGGAACGAGCGTCAGACGCCCGTTTCGACCCGTTGCGACTCCCGCCATTCAACCCCGGTTTCCCCGCTCTTGCGGCCCGGTCCAGCAAGATCCAATCCAACGGCAGGAAGCGCAGATCGTGCAGCCCTGTATGTAGTTGGAAGATCTCCTGCCGTGATTCAGACCTCAGGCGATCCGCTGGCCCAGCTCGGGCGGAATGGAACCTGTCAACCCTCTGTCCGAAGTCGGCAGATGAAGGACCTGAAGGTTCGACAAACCACCGAGCTCGGGCGGCACAACACCGTGCAGGCCGTTAAACCCCAGGTCCAGACGACTTACGCGTCCACCGGAATTGGTCGTTACGCCGTACCACTGGTTGAGGGGTGCCTCGCTGAGCCAGTTGGTGTTGTTCTCCCAGTTCGGCCCGTCGGTGGCTTCGTACAGCCGCACCAGAATCTCGCGATCCGTGAGCGGAGCGCATTCCACGCCGGTACCCGCGTGGGACGCGATTCCGCCGAGCCAGTCACGGAACGTGTCGTAGGGCGGGACGCACAACCCGGTGTCGGCGTAGTGGAACTCTTCAAGCGGCAACTCCAGCAGCGACCGGGGAAGCGCGCCGGAGAGCAGGTTGCCGCCGACCCTGAGCGACCTCAGGTCTGTGGCGCCCGCGAGTTCAGGGGGAAGCGGGCCGTTGAGCTGGTTGTGGTCGAAGTGCAGGTACCGCAGTCGATCGATGTCGCCGACATCGGGTGGAATCCAGCCCGTGAGGTTGTTGTTGGCGAGCGCCAACCCGATCACACGGCCCTCCGTATCGACCTCGACGCCGTGCCATTCGCCGACCGGGGCGCTGGTGAGCCAGTTGGTGGCGTTTGTCCAGTCTGGTCCCAGGGTCGTCTCGTAGAACGCTTCCAGAGCGGGCCGGTCCGGCGAATCCGAGGCTGCGGCGACGGTAACTTCGGATGTACCCGAGGCGGCGCCCGCCGAAGCCGTGATGGTCGCGGTGCCGTTGCCCGCGGCGGTGACCAGGCCGGATGTGTCCACCGTCGCCACCGCAACGTTTCTCGACTCCCATGAGAACTGCGCGTCGGCCACCGCGACCCCGTTCGCGTCGAACGCTTCGGCTGCCAGCCTGAGTGTGTCTCCCAGGGCTGTAAGGGCCGCTTCGGCCGGCGAGACGACCACGGAGTTGGCCGCCTGCGTGACCGTCACTGCGGCCGTTCCCGAGGCGGCGCCCGCCGAAGCCGTGATCGTGGCGGCGCCGTTGCCTGCGGCGGTGACCAGGCCGGATGTGTCCACCGTCGCCACCGCCGAGTCGCTCGACTCCCATGAGAACTGCACGTCGGCCACCGCGACCCCGTTCGCGTCGAACGCTTCAGCTGCCAGCCTGACGGTGTCTCCCAAGGCTGTAAGGGTCGCTTCAGCCGGCGAGACGACCACGGAGTTGGCCGCCTGCGTGACCGTCACTGCGGACGTTCCCGAGGCGGCGCCCGCCGAAGCCGTGATGGTCGCGGTGCCGTTGGCCGCGGCGGTGACCAGGCCGGATGTGTCCACCGTCGCCACCGCCGAGTCGCTCGACTCCCATGAGAACTGCACGTCGGCCACCGCGACCCCGTTCGCGTCGAACGCTTCGGCTGCCAGCCTGAGTGTGTCTCCCAGGACTGTAAGGGTCGCTTCAGCCGGCGAGACGACCACGGAACTGGCCGCCTGCATGACCGTCACTGCGGCCGTTCCCGACGCGCTTCCCGCCGAAGCCGTGATCGTGGCGGCGCCGTTCCCTGCGGCGGTGACCAGACCCGCGCCGTCCACCGTCGCCACTGCCGCCGCGCTCGATGCCCACGTCACCGCGGCTCCTGCAATCGCCTGACCGTTCTGGTCGAGCACGGTGGCCGTCAGCTGTACCGTCGCGCCCAATGCGGTCAGCCGGGACGTGGCCGGGCTCACTGTCACGGTTGTGGGCCGGGGAGGATCGGGCGGTGGTTGGGGCGGCGGCTCCGTGGCACCGTCGCCACAGCCGGCGGCCCAAGCCAGGACTGCGAGTACAGCGAACGGAAGGACGGGGATCCGACCGTGGCTCATCATGACATGCTCCCGCGCATAGCTCCGACTCCTCGGACAACCACTGAAGGCGTTGGCTCCCGGAAGCTGTTAAGCCTTTTGGGTAAAATACCTTAGCACAGGTAGAGCTGGGGACCGATGCCGACGCAGTGTACACAGCCCACGTTCACACTGCAAGCCTGTGGGGGCTGCGGGATGTCGTACCGGTTTTGGAAACGTCCTCCTTTTTCGATATATAGATGTCCTCTTTCGGATCATATTCGGTCAACCTTCTCATCCCCCGGCGCCTCCTCCCATTCGTATTCGCGGTCGTGCACCCAGCGCTCGAACCAGTCCAGGTGCACGTTGGCCTTGAAGAGCTGGTGCCTGAGCTCGGTCCATCCGTGTCCGGCGCGCGGCGCCACGTAGAGATGCGTGGGGACGCCGTTGTGCTTGAGCCCGCGGTACATCTCCACCGACTGGGGCATGGGCACGCGGGCGTCCTCCTCGCCCACGAGGAAGATCGTCGGCGTGTTCACCCGCCACACCTCGCGCAGCGGCGAGTCCTGCCAGTACTGGTCGACGGGCGCGTCCTCCTCCCAGGGCGTGCCGCCGAACCACGGCGTCCGGTAGACGCGGATATCGCTCTGCGCGTACATCGACACCCAGTTGGCGGCGCCCGCCCCCGAGGCGGCGGCCCTGAAGCGGCCGGTATGGGTGATGATCTTGTTGGTCATGTGCCCGCCGGCGCTCCAGCCCATCTTGGCCATGCGCCCGCCGTCCACCAGGCCCAGATCGATGAGGTGGTCGACCCCCGTCATCACGTCCAGGTGCGCCTGGTCGAAGTAGTTGCCCACCATGTTGCGCAGGAAGTCGTCGCCGTACCCGGTGCTCCCCCGGTAGTTGGGCTTGAAGACGAAGTACCCCATCCCGTTCAGCACCTGCACGAAGTTGCCGGCGGTGGAGAACTGGAACTTGTCGGACGAGGCCGGCCCGCCGTGGGTCTGCACCACAAGCGGATACCGGGTGCCCTCCTCATACTCGAGCGGATAGAAGAGCAGGCCCTCGACCTCGACGCCGTCCTCCCCCTGCCACCGGACGGCCTCCTGGCGCGGCTGCGCGAAGTCCTCCGTCAGGTAGTCGAAGACGTGGGTCACGCGCTCGGGCGCGCCGTCGCCGCGCATCAGCCACAGGTCGCCCCGGTTGTCCGCCCGGTTCAACCCGAACACGTGCGTGTCCAGCGCGGGCGCGTACTGCCAGTTGATGACCTGGTGGTCGCCCTCCGTCAGCTGCGTCAGGCGCTCCCCCTCGATGTCCACGCGCATCAGCTCTTCGCGCACGCCCGTGTTGGCGCGGAAGAAGATGGCCTCTCCGCCGCCCGACCACGCGATGGCGTCGACGCCATGCGGCATGTCCGGGAGCAGCATGCGCGCCTCTCCGTCTCCGGATGCCGGGACGACAAAGAGATTGTCGTTGTAGTAGAAGTCGAAGTCCTCGTTCGAGTCCGCGTGGAAGGCCACCCACTGGTTGTCCGGAGACAGGCGCGCATTGTATTCCGGCACCGAGTTGCGGGTCAGCTGGCGGGCGTCGCTCCCGTCCGAGCGCATCACCCAAACCTCGCGCCGGTCCACGCCCTCGAAGAGCGGCGACTCCCCGCGGTGGAAGGCGATGTGGGTTCCGTCCCGCGACAGCGAATACCCGGTCACGGAATAGTCCCCCTCGGTGACCCGGCTCGCCTCGCCGTCGTCGAGGTTCACGCGCCAGATGTGGCTCTGCTGGTAGTTCTCGTCGAAGGCGTAGACGTCGTCGCCGGCCTCGCGCCGGGCCTTCTCCTCTTCCGCGAGCTCGTCCGCGGCGACGAAATAGATGCCGCTCCCATCCGGCGCCCAGGTGATGCTCGAGACCGCGGTCGGGTGCCGGGTGAGGGCGTTCGCCTCGCCGCCCATGGCGTTCAGCAGGTAGACCTGGGTGTGCTCGTCCTCGCCGCGGCGGGCCAGGAAAGCGATGCGGCTGCCGTCGGGCGACCAGCGCGGGCTCGTCTCCCCATTCTCGCCGTTGGTGACCTGGATGAGGTTGCTTCCGTCCGTGTCCACCCTCCAGATGTGGGCGGCGGTCCCGTTCTCCTCCCAGTCGGCGTCGCGGCGCACGAAGAGCAGCCGGGTTCCGTCCGGAGAGACGCGCGGGTCGCCGAGGGTCGGCACCTCGATCAGGTCGACGATGGTCATCGGGCGCGGCGCGGCATCCGCGTCCTGCGCCCACAGGCCCTGCGCCAGGCCCGAGAAGGCGAGAAGCGCGGCCAGCGCCGCGGCTGCCGGCCAGTCCGGAGCGTTCCGTCCCGCCCTCGGGATCCAGGAGTTGCCGTGTACGATCATTCTCTTCCTCCAGGCCTGATTCTCTTTCTATTCGAAGTTCCCGGGCACCGCTTCGTGCATCTCCGCGGCCACGTCCTCGGCGGACCGGAAGCGCGACATGTCCAGATCGAAGTCCGGCGGCGTGCGGCGCCGGATCTTGGCGACCAGCTCGCGGACCTCGCGGGGCGCCATCCCCAGCCCGCGCAGATCCTCGAAGCCGAGGTTGGCGCGGTCTCCACGTACCGCCAGCCCGCCGTCCGGCGTCGCTTCCAGCAACCTCGCCAGCGCGTCGATCTCCATCCGGCTCAGCTTGTCGCCGCACACCTGATAGTCGATCCACGCCTCGAAGCTCATCGGGGCCACGCGCTTGAGCATCCCGGCCATCACCCGCCCGAACTCCTGGATCTCCCACTGGGCGTGATCGTCCACGCGCAGCGTGAGAAAGTGCAGGAGGTTGTGCAGGTCGATCTTCCAGTACCACTGCGTGTAGGTCGAGAGCGGCAGGTCGATACGGGCCAGCTCGCGGGCGACATCCTCCTGGACCATCCAGGTGTAGGCCCGGGAAGCGGAGGCCCGCACATCCTCCCATCGTTGGATGGCATCCTCGTACAGGCGCTCCGAGGCGGCATCCTCCTCCCTGCCCTGATTGTTGGCGCTGCTCTGCAGCGAGAAGTGGCCGGGATCCGGGCTGTAGAAAAGGAGCGGCATCAGGCTATACCGGCCCGAGTATTCGTTAATGGAGTTGTGGGTGACGATGCCGTTTGCCACAAAGTTGTGGTATGGCCCCTCGACTTCGAGGTCGTATGTCTCCCGCTCGCCCACGAACTCGAAACGCCTGATCCGCACGAGCTTGGCTTTGTCGAGGCGGTTCCAGGGAATCCGGGGGCGCGGTACCCACTCGGACTTTACCGGCGGACCGCCAAGCCGCTCCACGAAATCGAGCTCCCGGCCGGCAATCGAGCGGTGGCAGTCCCCGCATAGCGTTGTAAGGTTGTTGGGATCGCGGGCTCGGTCGAGGTCCGCCCACACGGGTACGATGTGATGGCAGTGGAGCTCCGATCGCCTCTCCTCGCAGAGCTGGCAGGTCCATCCATTGCCTGCATGAATCCTCGCGGCGATCTGAGTCGTCCATCGGCCGATCGATGCCCGGTCGTCGGATCTTCCGCCGCGCCAGAAGTTGGACGCGGGACCGCTGCGGGCGGTCCGGATCGCGGCGAGAAACCGCTTTGACGGTTCCCGCGGCCCCAGCTGGTAGGTTGTTCCGCGATTCCAGGGCCTCGCTCCCTTTTCGAAGCAACCTCGCCCGGGCTCTGTGAGACGGTAGTGCCTTAGCCACTTGCGGATCGTATGCACCGTCACGCCACACGCCTGCGCCAGGTCGGCCAACGACCGCCAGTCCCCGCGGTATTCGCGCTGCAGCCAGATCGGATCGCGGTAGAATGCGGGGCGCTCTTCGGCTGCGCCGTTGACATATGCGAAATGGTCGCCGGGCCGCCATACAGCGCGCCCGCCAACCTCCCGCAATCCGGTCGCTCGCCGAAGCGTCTGCCAGCCGGTGGCGAACAGGAATCGGTGATCAGATGTGGCTTCGATCGACTTGCCGTCGTCCAGAACCATCCTGAACACCGGCTTCCGACCGTTCCGGTACACGCCCAGAACGCGGGTGTGCTGGAACGCCAGAGTGTCCTCGTTGACTTGCCTTAGCTTCATCCCGCGCACGCGATCGCGGCGAAAAAACCGGTTCCGCTGCTTGTCGGGACGAGTTCGATTCCGAGTGGGTTGAAAGCGTCGCCAGATCTCTTCGATGGGTAGCTTGTAGAGCTGGCGACGCCCCCTCGCTTCCGCGCCCGGCAGGTCGAAGAAGACCTCGGTGCCCTCCGCCAGACACGCCGTCCGGTGCCGCACCCACTGGCGCGCCACGAACATCGGCATGGCGCAGTGGAACTTGAGTTCGACCATCTCGCTGGGCGTGGTGTGCAGATGGCGGCGCAGGTAGCGGATGAGCCCACGGGTGGCGCTGCGCTTGCGGGTGCCGTAGCCGTAGCTGACCCGCGCGGCGTGCTCGATGCTCTCGTCGCTCCCCATGTAGTCGACCAGCGAGACGAATCCGTGGTCGAGCACGGGGTAATAGAGTCCGAGGATCTCCTCGGCTTCGGGAGTAGTGGGACGTCTTGTTTCCATGCGTGATCCGGCTACGCTTTCGTGGGGATGGACGACACTGCCATGAGTTGCTTCCTCGTCTCGAATTGCTTCCTTGTCTCGGAACGCTTCGTTGTAGGTTGAATCCCGAGCCACTTCGCTCCGCATGGAGGTTACATCCGATGCCGTTCACTGCGATAGATCCCGCGACCGGCCGGCGCATCCGGGACTACCCGGAGATGTCTTCCGGGGATTACGCCCGCGCCGTGGCAGGCTGCCAGAACGCCTTTCGGGCCTGGCGCGGCACCCCCATGGAGGAGCGGTCGCGGCTGGTGGGAAGCCTGGCGGCCATCCTCTGCCAGCGGCGCGAAGAGTTCGCCGAACTCATGACCCGCGAAATGGGGAAGCCCGTGCGCGAGGCGCGCGCGGAGATCGAAAAATGCGCGACGGTGTGCGAGTTCTACGCCGGGCAGGCCCCCGGCTATCTGGCTCCGCAACCGGTCGAAACCGATGCCCGCCAGAGCTTCATCACCTTTCAGCCGATCGGCATCGTCTTCGCCATCATGCCGTGGAACTACCCCTTCTGGCAGGTCTTCAGGTTCGCCGCGCCCAACCTGATGGCGGGGAACGGGACGCTGCTCAAGCACGCGCCCAACGTCCCGGGGTGCGCGCTTGCCATCGAGGGCGTCTTCCGCGAAGCCGGCTTCCCCGACGACCTCTTCCGGGCCCTGCTCATCGACCACGAGCGCGCCGCCGAACTGATCGCCGACCCGCGCGTGCGCGCCGTGACGCTCACGGGGAGCACGGTCGCCGGGAAGACGGTGGCCGCGACCGCCGCCGCCCACGTCAAGAAGTCGGTGCTGGAGCTGGGCGGCAACGACCCGTGCATCGTGCTCGAGGACGCCGACCTGGAGCTCGCCACCCGCCAGTGCGTGACCAGCCGCCTGATCAACGCCGGGCAGAGCTGCATCGCCGCCAAGCGCTGCATCGTGGTGGAGCCCGTGCTCGCGGAGCTGCGCGAGCGGGTCGTGGAGGCGATGGGCGGGGCGACCTTCGGCGATCCCTTCGACGAGGCCAACCGCATCGGGCCGCTGGCGCGCGAGGACCTGCGCGACCGCCTGCACGCCCAGGTGCGGGCAAGCGTCGAGGCGGGCGCAGCGCTGCTGGTGGGCGGCGAGGTGCCCGACCGGCCGGGCTGGTTCTATCCGCCCACGGTTCTGGGCGGCGTGGCCCCGGGAATGCCCGCCTACGAGGAGGAGCTGTTCGGCCCGGTCGTGTCCATCGTGCCGGTGGCGGACGAGCGCGAGGCCATCGCGGCCGCCAACGACACCCGCTATGGGCTGGGCGCCTCGGTCTTCACGCGCGACCTGGAGCGCGGGCGGCGCATCGCGGCCGAGGAGATCGATGCCGGCAACTGCTTCGTGAACGCCTTCGTGCGCTCCGACCCGCAGCTCCCCTTCGGCGGGGTCAAGGAAAGCGGCTACGGGCGCGAGCTCTCCCTCTTCGGCATCCACGAGTTCGTGAACGTGAAGTCGGTGTGGGTGGATTGATTCCACCCTCCAGCCACTCGCATCTCCGGGGGTTGCTCCGTATCTTGGCACGTTGTGAAAGCGTGCCGGGCTCTCTCCGGCCAGCGACGCCACGAAGGAGGTGATGACCGTGACCGAAGTCGAGATCATCCGCGACCGCGGTCCCCGCAACTACTCCCGCCGCAAGTTCATCAAGGGCGTGATCGCGGCGGGCGCGACCGTCTCCGCATCCAGCTACCTCTTCCGGGGCCCGGGGGTGTTGACCGCCGGCCAGGCCCGGGGCGGGGTGGAAAGGCTGATGACGCTCACCGTCAACGGCCAGCAGCGGCGGGTGGACGTGCTCCCGTACGAGACGCTCGCCATGACCCTGCGCTACAAGCTGGGACTGACCGGGACCAAGCTGGGGTGCGACCGCGCCGAGTGCGGGGCCTGCACCGTCCACATCGACGGGGTGCCGCACTATTCCTGCTCGATGCTGACCCACCAGGTGCGCGGCCGTGAGATTCGCAGCATCGAGGGGCTCGAGAGCCCTGACGGGGAGCTTCATCCCGTGCAACAGGCGGTCATGGACGAGGGCGGCTTCCAGTGCGCCTTCTGCGCCCCCGGCTTCATCATGAGCATGGCGGCTTTCGTGGAGGAGAATCCCGGTGCCAACCGCGCCCAGTGCGCGCAAGCGCTCTCCGGCAACCTCTGCCGCTGCGGCGACTACAACAAGATCCTCGATTCGGCGGAGCGAGCCGTCGAGTTGATGGGCCAGCGCGCCTGACGGACGGCGTTTTACGGAGGAGGATGAAATGGCCGAGAAGGCTATTGGACGAGACATCGCGCCGCCGGATCTGCGAGCCAAGATCACCGGCCGGGCCAGGTACGCCGAGGACTTCCGCGCGGAGGGCATGCTGTTCGCCAAGCTGCTGCTGTCGCCCATGCCCCACTGCAGCGTGCGCCGCATCGACGCGAGCGCGGCGCTGGCGATGGAGGGGGTGGTCGACATCCTGACCGCCGACGACCCGATGATGCCCGAGATCACCGGGGTGGGCGCGGAGGCGGCCCTGACCAACGAACCGCTCTACGAGGGCGAGCCCGTTCTGGCGGTGGCCGCGGTCGACGAGACCACGGCGGCGAACGCCATCGAGGCGATCCGGGTCGACTTCGAGCCTCTGCCCTTCGTGGTGGACCCGCTCGACAGCCTGCGCCCGGGCGGCCCCAACGCCCGCCTGGACGGCAACATCCAGTGGCGCGAGGGCCAGACCCGCGAGATCCGCGAGTTCAAGTGGACCGACGCCGACTTCGATGCGGCAGGCCCGGATCGCCTTCCCATGGGCGAGCCGCAGGTCGAGTGGAACGTGGGCGACGTCGGGGACGGGTTCGCGGACGCGGATCTGGTGCTCGAGGAGACGATCCTGCACCAGTCGCTCTCGCATCACCCGATGGAACCGCGCACCTGCATGGCGTACTGGCAGAACGACAAGCTGTACCTGCACGCCTCCACCCAGAGCACCGCGCGCACCCATGCCGCCCTGGCCAATCGCCTGGGCCTCGACCAGTCCCAGGTCGTGCTGGTGGCGGAGTACTGCGGAGGGGGCTTCGGCAGCAAGATCTCCGGAGCGCCCATCAACGACGTGGCCGCGATCCTCTCGCGCAAGACCGGACGCCCGGTCATGCTGCGCATCAACCGCTACGAGGAGACCTACATCGGCCGCGCGCGTCCCGGGTTCCAGTCGTTCGCGAAGATGGGCTTCAGGAACGACGGGCGGGTCACCGCCATCGATCTCTATATCGTGCAGGACGCCGGCTCCTACGGCAGCTCGGGCGACTTCAACACCGCCGGGACGGTGGCGTCGCTCTCCTACCAGCCCGAGAGCATGCGTTTCCGCGCGGTGTCGGTGTACACCAACACGCCTCCGCGTTCGGCGCAGCGGGCTCCGGGCGGCGCCCAGATCGTGGCCATGCTCGAGCCCATCATGGACAAGGCCGCGCGCGAACTGGGAGTCGACCGCCTGGCGATTCGGCGCGTCAACGCCCCCGGGCCCGATGGTTGGCTGGGCGCGAACCAGGGATCCCTCTCAAGTTGCTTCGCGCGCGAGGCGCTGGACATCGGCGCCGAGGTCTTCGGCTGGGAGGAGAAGACGCAACTGAGTGGAACCCGGCGGGGAACGAAATCCATCGGCGTCGGCATCGGCGTGAGCCCCTTCGTGGGCGGCAGCCGGGGAATGGACGGCCTGCTGGTGATCCGCCCCGACGGGAAGCTCTACATCCATCAGGGCATCGGCAATCTGGGCACGCACTCGATCGCCGACACTGCGCGCGCCGCCGCGGATGTCCTGGGGATGGACTGGAACGACTGCGAGGTGGTGTGGGGCGACACTTCCCGCAACCTGCCCTGGAGCTCGAGCCAGTCCGGGAGCCAGACCACGCACGCCCATACCCGCGCCAACCACGCGGCGGCCCTGGACGCCAAGGCCAAGCTGCAAGAGATCGCGGCCGGCGCGCTGGGCGGGTCTCCCGACGCCTACGACTGCGCGGACGGACGCGTCTTCCAGAGTTCCAATCCCGGGCGCGGAATGAGCTTCGCCGACGCCGCCCGGCGGGCGATCGAGATGGGCGGCCGGTACAGCGGACAGGAACTGCCCGACGACCTCAACCCGATGACGGTGGCCTCCGCGACCAACCTGGCCGGCGAGGGTCTGATGGGTGTCGCCCGCGACAACTACGGGGGCGACGGCAGCATCTGGTCATGGGTGATGGGATTCGCCCAGGTCGAGGTGGATGTCGAGACCGGCCAGGTCGACCTGACCGAGTACACCGGCGTGACCGACTGCGGCACGGTGCTGCACCCGCGCAGCCTGGGGGCGCAGATCCACGGCGGTTCGGTGCAGGGCTTCGGACAGGCGCGCAGCCAGAAGTGGGTCTTCGACCCGCAATGGGGCGTGGCCTTCGCCAAGCGCTTCTACACGGCCCGTCCGCCCGGCATTCTGGACGTTCCGCTGGAGATGAAATGGGCCGCCGTCGACCTTCCCGATCCGCAGACGCCGGTGGGCGCCAAGGGCATCGGCGAACCGCCCGTCGGGGCGGGGGCGGCCGCGGTCGCGTCGGCGGTCGCAGACGCTCTCGGCGGCCAATGCCTGTGCCGGACGCCGCTCACCACGGACGTGGTGCTCGCGGCGCTTACGGGCACCGAGCAGCCGTACCGCCCACTCGAAACACACGTGTAACCGGAGGCTCCGACCATGGCCGTCATTCGCGACATGATCCCGCCGTGCGAGCTTTTCCAGCCGGCGAGCATCGGCGACGCACTCAACCTTCTCGACCAGTACGGGGACGACTCCTGGGTTCTGGCGGGCGGACTGGACAGCTTCGACTGGTTCAAGGACCGCATCAAGCGGCCGGAAGCCATCGTGGACCTCGGGGGCATCGAGGAGCTCACGGGCATCCGCGCCGACGGTGACGGGCTCGTCATCGGCCCGATGACCTCCCTGACCGAGGTGGCGACCCACCCCGACATCGTCGGCCGCTTCGGGCTCCTGGCCCAGGCCGCCGCGGAAGTGGCCACGCCCCAGATCCGCAACCAGGGCACCCTGGGCGGCAACCTCGCCCAGGACACCCGCTGCTGGTACTACCGCGGCGGATGGCCCTGCTACCGGGCAGGCGGAAACATCTGTTACGCCTCGGCGCCCAAGGCCATGAACGCCGAGCACTGCGTCTTCGGCGCCAGCCGCTGCGTCGCAGTCAATCCATCGGATACCGCGCCCGCCACGATCGCGCTGGATGCGCAGATGGTGGTCACGAATTCGTCCGGCGAGACCGTGTACGACGCCGAGGACTTCTTCATCGGCCCCGGCATCGACATCGAGCGCATGACGGTCATGGAGCCCGGCGACCTGCTCACCTCGATCCGCATTCCGGGCACCTGGGCCGGCGCGGACTTCTACTTCGAGAAAATCCGTGACCGCCAGTCGTGGGACTTCTCGCTGGTGACCGTCGCTTCGGCGATCCGCGCCTCGGGCGGCACGATCCAGGACGCGCGCATCTCGGTAAACGGGGTCGCGCCCTACCCGATGCGGCTGGACGAGGCCGAGCGGGCGGTCATCGGCCAGGCGGCGAGCGACGACACCGGCATCGCAGCCGGGGACATCGCCATCCGGCGCGCGCAACCACTCCGCCACAACGCGTACAAGCTCCCGCTCATGAAGAATCTGGTGCGGCGAGCCGTGCGCGCGGAGGTGTAGAGGTGGAGCTCTGGCGCAGGGCCGCCAATCCATGGAATCAGGACGTCCTCATCGGGATCTCCTTCGACCTGATGTGGGCCGCGCTGATCGCGGGCGTTGTCTTCGTGACCGCGCACGCCCTCTGGGTGCGCCGCCTGGCGACCGCCAACGGTCACGGCGATGACGCCCCGGCTCCCCCGGGGCTGCCGATGCGCATCCTGCGCCACACTTTTTCGGCGCGGGCGTTCCACTGGCTGATGGCGATCGCCATGTTCGCGCTGCTCGTCACCGCGTTCTTCCCGTGGGCGGGCATCCAGTTTCCGTGGGTGACCATCCACTGGCTGGCAGGGGTGCTGCTGATCCTGACGGTCATCTACCACATCATCCACTCCACCTTCTGGCAGGACTTCTGGTCGATGTGGGTGGGGAAGGAGGACGTCGAGACGGCCAAGCGCGAGGTGAAGCGGTTCTTCGGCAAGGAGCAGCCCGAGGGCCCCAAGGCGGCCAAGTACCCGCTGGACCACAAGATGTACCACCACGTCATCGTGGTCGTGACCTTCGCGGCCGTGTTGACGGGCGTGCTCATGATGTTCCGGGTCGACACCTGGTTCTGGGAGCGCAATCCCTACATCCTCTCCGACGCGATGTGGGGCGTGGTCTACGTGGTGCACGGGCTGAGCGGCGTGGCGCTGATCTCGCTGGTCATCGCGCACATCTACTTCGCGATTCGGCCCGAGAAGTTGTGGATCACGAAGTCGATGTTCAGCGGCTTCGTGAACCGGAAGGACTACCTCGAGCACCACGACCCCGAGCGCTGGGCGGGCGACAGCCCCCGGGGGCAGCTCCCGGAACAGACTTGACGCGGAGCGAGTTGCGCGCCCGCATCGAGGCGATCGAGGAAAGCTACGAGTTCTTCCTGGCCTACGCGGCCCAGGGAGCTTCCGGTTCCGGGTCAGGTGCTTCAAGTGGCCAGGTGCGGCAGTTCCTGGCCAGGACGGAGGAAGCCCTCGCAGGGCTGGGCGAGGGGGTTGCGGAACTGGCGGAAACGGCGGGGCTGACCCCGGCTTCGGCATATCGCGGGATGGCCGGGGTGCTGGCCCGGGATGCCGAAAGCACCCTGGCGGCCGTGCAGCTCGTCTCCGCCCAGAGGTGGGTCAGCTCCCAGCTGATCGACAACCTGAACGCCTCCATCCACTTCCGGGCGCTTCTCACCGACCTCTTCCTGATCGACGAGATCCTCGATATCCAGGACGCCGCCCGGGGAGGCAACACCCCTCCCGCAGACGGGTAGGCACCGCAGTCAAATAGTGTACCGGCCCGGGAGAGGTCCCGAGGCCGGGGTTTCGATGCAATCCCATAGGTGAGGCCGGACCCTTGAGAATACGACACAGCCATGCCCTGTTGGGCCTGATCGCGCTCGCGTGCGGCGGCGGTGCCGCTCCCATGCCTCCGGTGGCCACCGACCCGCCCGGGCCGGAAAGGGAGCCCGTCGAGCTCGCGGACGCGCCGGCGCCCCCCGCAGAAGCGGCAGCTCCCGCGCCCCCGGCGCCGCCCGCTGCCGCTGTCGCCCCACCGCAGGTCGCCGGCCTCGACACCGTGCGCGCCGGACGTTTCGACAACGGGCGCATGTGGACCTTCGAGAACCCGCCCTCCGACTACCTGCGCGGCACCTACGGCATCGACGCGGACTCGGTCTGGTTCCGCCGCGCCCGGCTGGGCGCGCTGCGCATCCCCGGATGTTCGGCCTCCTTCGTGTCCGGCGAAGGGCTGGTGCTGACCAACCATCACTGCGCGCGCGAGCACATCTCCGCGGTGTCCCGGGAGGGAGAGAGCCTGCTGGACGACGGGTTCTACGCGGAGAGCATGGAAGAAGAGCGGACGATCGCGGAATTCGAGGCCGACCGGCTCATCGCGATCCGCGACGTGACGGCGGAGATGGACGCCGCGCTCGAGGGCATCAACGAGCCCCAGGCCCGCTCGCAGGCGCGCGAGTCGGCCGAGGAGGAGATCGCGGCCGGCATCTCCGAGGAATACGGGGGCGAGGACGCCGGCTTTGAAGTGGAGATGGTCTCGCTCTACAACGGCGGACGCACCTCGGCCTACATCTTCCGGCGCTACACCGACGTGCGCATGGTGATGGCGCCCGAGCTGTCCGTCGGCTATTTCGGCGGTGACCCGGACAACTTCACCTATCCGCGCTACGCCCTCGACTTCAGCTTCCTGCGCGTCTACGAGGACGGCGATCCACTCGACACGAGCGAGAACTTCTTCCGCTGGAGCGAGACCGGGGTGGAGCGCGGCGATGCCGTGTTCATGATCGGCAATCCCGGCTCCACCAGCCGCATCCAGACCGTCGCGGAGCTCGAATTCCGGCGCGACGTCTCCGACAAGGGGCTGCTGGCCTTCGTCAACAACCGCATCGACGCGCTCGAAGCCTTCTACGAAATGGACCCGGAGGCGGGCGAGGCGATGGACCTGCGCAACTCCATCTTCTCGCTGATCAACACGCAGGAGGCCTACGGGGGAATCCTGCGCGGGCTGCACGACCCGGTGATCCTGGCGAAGCGCCGCGACCAGGAGCGGGCGTTCCAGGAGGCCCTGGAGGCCGACCCGGAACTCGACGCGGAGTACGGCGGGCTGATCGCTCGGATGGCCGAGTTGCAGGAACAGAAGGCCGGGCAGGCCGGTGGTTTCGGGTCCTTCCTGGCCTTCGCCAGCCCCGACTACGAGAGCGCGGCGCTGTCACGCGCGCTGTTCGCCTTCCAGTACGCCAACGGATCGCGCGCGGGAGCGCCCGCCGAGGCGCTCGAGGGGGTGATGGAATCGCTGAGGGAAGTGCCGGATCAGCCGCCGGCGCTGCAGGAGTTGCTGCTGGCCGCCCGCCTGCGCGACATCGAGGCGAGCTACGGGGCCGATTCCCCGCTTGCCACCAGCCTGCTCGGCGGACGCAGTGCCGAGGATGTCGCCGCCTCCATCGTGGCCGAAAGCGTGCTCGCGGACTCGGCGCGGGCGGTCGAGGCCGTCCCGAGCGGTGGCGTGGGAATGGGTGACCCGGCCATGCAGCTGTTCGGCACCCTCATCTCCGGCATCGGCCCCTTCCAGCAGGCGCTCGGGCCCATCTCCGCCCAGGAGGAGCAGATCGCGGCGGCACTGGGGCGGGCGCGCTTCGAGGTCTACGGGACCGACGTCCCGCCCGACGCCACCTTCTCGCTGCGCATCTCCGACGGCGTGGTCTCCGAGTACGAGTACAACGGCACCTTCGCCCCGGTGGTGACCACCTTCTACGGCCTCTACGACCGGCACTACTCCCATGTCTCCGGGGGGACGGGGGACGGGGAGTGGGACCTGCCCGGGCGCTGGCTCGACCCGCCGGGAGATCCTGATCTGTCCACGCCGATGAACTTCGTGTCCACCAACGACATCATCGGCGGAAACTCGGGCTCGCCCCTGGTCAACGCGGACCTGGAACTGGTGGGCCTGGCCTTCGACAGCAACACCGAGGGCCTCTCCGGCGAGTACATCTTCCTGACCGACCGCGCGCGCGCCGTTTCGGTGGACGTGCGCGGCATCCTCGAGGCGCTCGAGGAGGTCTACCTGGCCGAGCGCATCGTGGAGGAGCTGCGGGGCGAAGGGAGCTGAGGGGCTACAGCCCCGTGCGCAGATAACCCCGGATCGCCGACACCGCCCGCTCCACGTCCGTGTGCGCGTTGTAGAAGTGGGGCGAGAGGCGCACGCCGGTGCGGTCGCTGCCCCCGCGCGCCGCGGCCACGATGCCGTCGTTCTCCAGGGCGGCCACCACGGCCCCGGGTGAGAGTTCGCCCGGGCGGAAGGTGACCACGGCCGCGCGCCTCGAGGGCTCCTGCGAGGTCCACATGTGCACGCCGTCCAGGGCGGAGACCTCTTCGACCAGCGCGGTCGCGAGCTCGCGGCTGCGGGCCTCCACTTCGGCCATCGTGATCTCCTGCAGGAACTCGATCTGGGCACCGAAGGCGCGGATGGCGGGCTCGTCGCGCTGGCCCAGGCCCTCGTGGGTGCGGGCGAGGCCCCGCGATCCGCTGTAGGCGCTGTACATGGTCGGCCAGAAGCGGTCGTGGACGCGGGCGTTCACGTACAGCACCCCCGTCTCCTTGGGACCGCAGGGCCACTTGTGCGCGCTTCCGGTATAGAAGTCGGGCTGCACTTCGGAGAGGTCGATGTCGAAGAGGCCGAAGGACTGCGCCCCGTCGACGACCGAGAAGATGCCGTGCTCGCGCGCCAGGGCGCACAATTCACGTACCGGGAAGAGGTCGCCGGCGGTGTTGGTAAGGTGGGTGAAGGCGATGACCCGGGTGCTCGGCGTAATCGCCTCCCTGAATGCCTGCACGTAGTAGTCGGCTCCGGGATGCGGGCTCGCGGGCTCGATCTCGCGCACCGTGTAGCCGAAGCGTTGCCCCTTGGCCTTCCAGGCGAGGTTGTTGCTGGGATGGTTGTCGCGCACGATGACCACTTCGTCGCCCTGGCCCAGCTGGAGGCCGGTCGACACCCAGTTGTTCGCCTCGCTGGTGTTGCGGGTGATGAGGATCTCCTCCGGGGTGACACCCAGGAATTCGGCCAGGCGGTCGCGCGTGGGCTCCTTCACGCCGTGCATCTCGCCGCGGAAGCTCGGCACCGGCTCGCGGTCCATGCGCTCCGTGTAGTCGTACACCGCCTGCAGGGTGCTCGCGGGCGACGGGCACAGGTTGGCCGCGTTCATGACCGACAGCTCGGGCGGCATGAGGAAGCGGGCGCGCACTTCATCCCAGTCCACAACCCGGGCCGGGCCGCTGCTGCGCGCTACCGGCGCGGAAGCGGACCGGCGCGCGAGGCCCTCGAGCGCGGGATGACCGAGGAGGGCCGCCGATCCTCCGGCGGCGAAGAGGCGCGCGAAATCGCGGCGGTTCATGGACGATGCAGGCATGTGGTCCTCGCGGTCCCGGGGATCAGTGGCGTCTGCGCTGAAAAGTATGCCCGGCCCGCCCTGCGCGCGATTGCCGACCAGCGCGCCACCTGAGGGCAGCACGACGGGCCGGAGCCCTGCGACCCCGGCCCGTCGGCTCGCCGTCCCCGCTGATGTCCCCTACGGGATCAGCTTGTTCGCGAAGTCACCCGCGCGGAAGATGGAGATGTTCTCCAGCGACACGTAGTCGCGCAGCGCGGAGTTGACCTCCTGCAGCGTCAGCACTGCGACGTCCGCTTCCTGAGCGGCGACGAACTCCATCGTCCGATTCGTGAACAGGTTGTTGCTGAGCCCGCTGGCGAGGGCACGGTCGTTGGAGCGGCCGTTCTGCTGCGCGTCCAGGTACCCGCTCTTCGCAGCGTCCAGCTCCTCCTGGGTAAACCCTTCCTCGAGCGCCTTGCGCATCTCGTCGCGGAACGCCTCGACCACCCGGTCGCCATTTTCGGGCGCGAAGATGGCGTAGGTCAGAAACAGCCCGCCGTCGTCGACCGGAGGCACCGCCAACTGGGAGCCCACTCCGTAGGAGAGCCCCTCCTCCTGCCGGATCCGGGTCGCCAGCCGGGAGTTCAGGAACCCCCCGCCCAGCATGTAGTCGGCCATGCGCAGCGCCGGGTACCGGGGATCGTCGTCACGCATGCGGAAGGTGGTGACGGCCACCATCCACGCGTTCGCCTTGTCCGGGGTCTCGATGTCCACGCTGACGGTCTGCGCCTCGACATACGGATCGGCGACGCGCTCATAGGGCTCGGGCGCCTCCCAGTCGCCGAACACTTCTTCCAGCACCGCGAGCGTCTCGTCCGGATCGAAGTCCCCGACGACGGCGATGGTGCCGCCCTCGGCTCCGTAGAACGCGGACCAGAACGCCCTCGCCTCATCGACCGTCGCCGCGTTCAGGCGCTCGATGTCCTCCTCGAAGGTGGTCGAGTAGCGCGGGTGATCCTCGGGATACTGGTTCAGGTGCCGATTGAAGGCCTGGAAGACCAGGGCCTGGGGCTCTGACTGCTGCTGCTCGATCGCCGCCAGCCTTTCTTCGCGCAGCAGGTCGAACTCATCGGGATCGAAGGCGGGCTCGCGCAGCACCTCGCCGGCCAGCCGGAGGACGGCCGACAGGTTTTCGCGGACGGTGGTGAAGGACCCGCCGGCCGAAAGCGCCGACCCGTTCACGCTTCCCTGCGCCCTCAGGCGGTCCAGCTCGTCGCTGATCTCCTGGCGCGAGCGCCGGGTCGTGCCGCGCATCAGCATCGAGCCCGCCAGCGATCCGGCCGTGGCCCGTCCCATGAGGGCGGCCTCGGTGCCGTGACGGAAGGAGAGCTGCACGTTGACCGCGTCGCCGCGGTTCTCCTTGGGCATGAGCGCGACCTCTGCGCCGTTGGACAGCGTCGCGGTCACCGTGCGCTCGTCGATGTTGGCCGGCGTCGGGTCGAAGGCCTCGCCCTCGGCCACGGCCTCGCGGCCGGTGTAGCCCGCGACCAGCGCCTCCACGTCCGGCGGCTCCGGGATCTCGGCGCGCGCCGGCGCCTCCTCCGTCGGGTAGAAGTAGCCGATGGTGCGGTTGGAGGGCTTCAGGTAGGCCTGCGCCACCTGGTGCACTGCGGTCGGCGTTACCTGCTCGAGCCGGTCGCGGTGCAGGAAGAACAGGCGCCAGTCACCCATCGACGCCCATTCGCTCAGCTGGAGCGCGATGCCCTGCGGGTTGTTGAAGGCCAGCTCGATGCTCGACAGGTAGTCGGTCCGCGCGCGCTCCACCTCCTCTTCGGTGGGGGGCGCCTCGACCATCTCGTCGACCGTGGCGAGCAGGGCGGCCCCGGCTTCCTCCAGCGAATCCTCCTGGCGCACCTGCGCGGCGGCCATCAGCACCCCCGGCTCGTTCAGCTGGTAGCCGAAGGCGAACGCGTTCGCCGCCAGCCCCGGCTCCACCAGGTTCTGGTAGAGGCGCCCGGCCGGCCGGGTCGCGAGGACGTGGGTGAGCACGTCCACCGCCGCGTACTGCTCGTGGGACCCGGGCGGAACGTGGTAGGCGGCCATCACCAGCTGCACGTCGCCCACGCGCCGCAGGGTCACGGTGCGCTCGCCGTCCTGGGCGGGCTCGGCCGTGTAGGTGTCGAACAGCTCGTTCGCCCCGGTCCGATCGGGACGCGGGATGGCGCCGAACTCGTCGGCCACCAGCCGGATGGCGTAGTCCGGCTCGAAGCGCCCGGCGATCACGACAAGCGCGTTGTCGGGCTGATAGTACTTGCGGTAGAAGGCCTGCAGGCGCTCTATGGGCACGTTCTCCAGGTCGGCGCGCGCGCCGATGGTGGAGTTGCCGTAGTTGTGCCAGTCGTAGGCCGCCGACATGACGCGCTTCTGCAGCACCGCCATGGGCTGGTTCTCGCCCGATTCCCATTCGTTGCGCACCACGGTCATCTCGGACTCGAGATCCTCCGCCGCGATGAACGAGTTGACCATGCGGTCGGCCTCGAGGTCGATGGCCCAGGCGAGGTTCTCCTCCGAGGCCGGGAAGGTCTCGAAGTAGTTGGTGCGGTCGAACCAGGTGGTGCCGTTCGGGAAGGCGCCGCGCTCGGTCAGCTCGTCGGGAATATTCGGGTGGTCGGGCGTCCCCTTGAAGACCAGGTGCTCGAGCAGGTGCGCCATCCCGGTCTCGCCGTACCCTTCGTGCCGCGATCCGACCATGTAGGTCACGTTGACCGTGATCTGCTGCTTGCTCTGGTCGGGGAACAGGAGAAACCGCAGGCCGTTGTCCAGCTGGTACTCCGTGATTCCCTCGACGGACGCCACTTCCGTGACGCCCTCCGGCAGCTCCTGCGCCGCCATGGTCTGGACCGCCGCGCCCCACAGAGCCAGGGCGGGGGCCCATCGGGGAACACGCTTCGTTCTCAGCTTCATCAGTCTCTTCTCCAGAATGCGCCGAGGTGACTCTCGTGACTCCGAAATACCAGGACGCCGGCGCAGGGCGCACTGGTTCGACTTCGATTCCCGGGATCGTCCGGTTTCGATTGTGGGGATCAGCGCTCCAGCAACCGTTGCGCGCGGGCCTCGCGTACCAGGCTGACGAACTCCCGCCTGTAGCCCTCGTCGTCGTCGCCCAGCGATCCCCGCGCAAGCTCCAGCACAGCGCCGAGCGAAAAGTCGCCAACATGCTCGGATCCGCGCAACAGCATGCCGAAGGCGGCCACCGACGCGGCGAAACGCACGTCGCGGGAGCCATCGCCGCCTCTGTCGAGGAAGGCCTGCTGCACGAGAACGCTCCCTGAATCCTCCGGCCGCTTGTAGCGAAGCTGGACGAACCCGAGTTCCCCGGATGCCGCCCGGCCGGTGACGTTCGCCGGGTCGCGATAGCGCAACGGCGGCACCTCCGGCACGTCCGCGCCCTCGACGCCGACCGGCACGATCTCGTAAAGGGCGGTCACGGTATGGCCCGCGCCCAGCTCGCCGGCGTCCTTTCGATCGTCCGCGAAGTCCTCGGGCCTCAGCGCGCGGTTCTCGTAGCCGATGAGCCGGTAGGCCCGCACCACCCCGGGGTTGAACTCGACCTGCACCTTCACGTCCTTCGCGATCGTGAAGAGCGTGCCGGCGAACTCGCTCACCAGCACCTTCGCCGCCTCCCGTTCGCTGTCGATGTAGGCGTAGCTGCCGTTCCCGTGGTTGGCCAGCTGCTCCATCTTCGAGTCCTTCAGGTTGCCGGTGCCGAAGCCGAGCACGGAGAGCAGGACGCCTGACTCGCGCTCCTTTTCGATGAGGCGAATCATCTCGGAGTCGCTCGACGGCCCCACGTTGAAGTCGCCGTCGCTGGCGAGGATCACCCTGTTGTTCGCGTCTTCGCTGAAGTTCTCGCGCGCCACCTCGTAGGCCAGTCGCAGGCCGGCGCCTCCCGCCGTGGAGCCGCCCGCCTCCAGCCTGTCGATCGCGAAGAGGATCTCGCCCCTGTCCTTCCCCGACGTGGGAGGGAGCGCGAGCCCGGCCTGGCCGGAGTAGACCACGATCGCGACCCGGTCCTCGGGCCTCATCTGCGCGACCAGCAGGCGCAGCGACGACTTGAGCAGGGGCAGCTTGTCGGGCGGCTGCATCGATCCGGACACGTCGACCAGGAAGACCAGGTTGCTTGCGGGCAGGTCTTCGGAGGCGATGTCCCGGCCGCGGATGCCGATACGCACCAGCCTGTGCGCGTGCTGCCATGGCGCCGTGCCGACTTCGGTGGTGATGGAGAAGGGATGGGCGCCCCGGGGCGCGGGATCGTCGTAGGTGAAGTAGTTGACGAGCTCTTCGATGCGGATGGCGTCGACGGGGGGACGCATCGCCCGGGTGATGAAACGGCGCATGTTGGAGTACGACGCCCGGTCGACATCGATTGCGAAGGTGGAGAGCGGATTGTCTTCAACGCCGAGGAAGCCGGATTCCTCGATGTGGGCGTAGGATTCGGTGTTGAAGTCGGGTCGGGGACGTCTCCCGATGCCTCCGCTCGCCGACACCGGTGCTCGGGCGGCCACGGAAACCCGTCTCGCCCCGTCGATCCGGTCCACCGCCTCCACCTGCGGCCGGCCCGCGGGAGGTGGCGGAGCGGGCGTCCCGTACTGTGCCCGGAGCGCCGCCTCCACCATTGTCAGGTCGGCGCCCGGGGTCATCACCAGGTCGACCCGGGTGGTCGCGCCGGACAGACGGACGGTGCGCACGATGCCCTGATACCCCGTCAGCTCGGCGCGCACCTCTACTTCGCGTCCGTCCCAGCCGTCGCCCGGAAGGATGAAGGTGTACTCGCCCGCGTCGCCCGAGAGAACCGAGGTCGTCTGCCCGGAGATGAACACCTGGGCGCCGGTCAGAGCCTCGCCGGTGTCGGCGTCGGTGACCCGGCCCGACACGGTCGCGCGTGCGAAATGAGACGGAGCAAGGTCGACATCCGCGGGAGCTGAAAACCACAAGCTTGCGGCGAGAACCCAGGCGAGGGCTGGAATAGGCATGACACCTCCCGATCCGGAAACGGCTGGCTGCGGGTTCGTTTCCTACTCTCGACCGGGCGATTGTGGTCCGCCCGGAAGGCGTCCCGCCGTGCCGGCCGCGTTACCTTGGAGCACGCCGAACCCCTCCCTCCCCTCCAACCGCCGCCTCACACCCTTGCACCCCACCTCAGAGCAGCTGGCACGTCTCGCCGAGGCCGACCCCCGCCTGGGGACCGCCATGGCGCAGGTGCCCGAGTTTCCGGATTTCTCCAGGACCGCCCGCCGCTTCTCCGCCTTCCACTACCTGTGCCGGTCGATCGTCTACCAGCAGCTCGCCGGCGCCGCCGCGAAGACCATCTACGGACGCGTGCGCGCCCTCACGCCCGGACGCAACTTCCCCACGCCCGCGGAACTGCTGGCCCTGCCGGAAGAGGAGCTGAGGGGCGCGGGGCTGTCGCGCAACAAGATGCTCGCGCTCAAGGATCTGGCGCGGCGGGTGGAGTCCCGATCGCTCCGCCTGCGCGGCATCGGGCGGCTACCGGACGAGGCGATCGTCGAGCGGCTGATCGAGGTGCGCGGCATCGGCGTCTGGACCGCGCAGATGTTCCTGCTCTTCAAGCTGGGACGGCTGGACGTGATGCCGGCCACCGACCTCGGGGTGCGGGAGGGCCTGCGCCGGCTGGACGAACTCGAGGAACGGCCCACGCCGAAGGCCGTTCTGGAGCGCTCGGAGGTGTGGAGGCCGCTGCGGTCCGTGGCGAGCTGGGTGCTCTGGCGCCTGACCGATGCGCCGGCCCCCTGAGGGCGTGACCCGCATCCGCATCGGGAGACCGCGGAGCGTCGTCCGCGCGAGGTTCCCGGGGGCGGTGATACCCGCGGTGACGGCCCCTGCCGCGGAGACCTGTTGCCGTGCCGCCGGGTCTTGTCGGAATATGTGTCGCACATCCCCATCATCTGCCGGGAACCGAACCACATGCCCGTCTATCTTCAGTACTACTTCTGGCTGATCGCCGTCTCGCTGTTCTGTTTCCTCCTCGAGAGGCTCTGGCCCTGGCGCAGGGAGCAGCGGGCGCTGCGGCGCGGCATCTGGCAGGACCTCTTCTGGCTGGTGTTCAACGGGCACTATCTCGGAGTTCTGCTGGCGATGGTGACGGGGCGGCTGGTGCAGTCGTTCAACGGAATGCTGTTCGAGATGGGGATGCCGGTGCCCGAGTCGCTGGCGCTGGTCTCGTCGCAGCCGCTCTGGCTCCAGTTCGTGGTGTTCTTCGTGGTGAAGGATTTCGTGGAGTGGAACATCCATCGGCTGCTGCACCTGACGCCATGGCTGTGGGAGTTCCACAAGCTGCATCACAGCATCGAGGAGCTGGACTGGATCGGAAACTTCCGCTTCCACTGGGGCGAGGTAGTGGTCTACAAGACGCTCTCGTACCTGCCGCTGGTGGTGCTGGGCGTGGATGGGACGGTGATCCTGCTGATGGCCATCGTGAGCACGCTCATGCAGGACCTCAACCACTCCAACCTGCGCATCGACTGGGGGCCGCTCCGGTACCTGTTCAACTCGGCGAAGATGCACGTGTGGCATCACGACGTGGTGCAGCACGGCAGGGGAGGGCAGAACTTCGGCATCGTGCTGAGCGTGTGGGACTGGATCTTCCGCACCGCCTACTGGCCGTCGGACCAGGAGCAGCCCGACCGGCTCGGCTTCGAGGGGATGGAGGAGACGTATCCGCGCTCGCTGGCGGCGCGGCTGGTGTACCCGTTCGTGAAGTGGCGCCGCTGATGCGCGACGGACGATAGCGCCTGCGGATGGCCACGGGACGGCAGGAAGGACAGTTCTCGTTCGACCTGGAAGGGGACCGGGCGGACACCCCGACTCGCGACGAGGCTGATCTTCGCTCCGAGGGTCACCCCGTCCGCCCCGACCTCACCGGCACCTCCGCGCTGGTGCGGTCGCTCGCCCGCATCGCCGCCCGGCACCCCCTCGGCCGCAAGGTGATCGTGTGCCGGACCGGGGGCGAGGGCCGCGAACTCCTGCGTCAGCTCGCGCTCCGCGCGGGCTCGTGGGTGGGGTTCGAGGCCACCACGACCCGCACGCTGGCGATCGCCGTGGCCGGGCCCGCCCTGGCCGCGCGCGCGATCCGGTTCACGGACGCCTTCGACGAGGAGGGGCTGCTCGACGAGGCCATCGACGAGGTGCTGCTCGGAGGCGCGGAGGACGAACACGCCCGGCTGGCCAGAGGGGTGGGGATGAGGCGGGCGCTCGCGCGCGCGGTCACCACCCTGCGGCTGGCCGGAGTGCGGGCCGGAAGGCTCCGCGACGTGGCGCTCGCCGACCCCGCCAAGGCGCGCATCCTCTCCCGCGTGCTGGGCGCCTACGAGGGCCGGTTGCGACAACGCGACCTGACGGATACGGCCGGCGTCTACCGGGCGGCGACGTGGTCGCTGCGGTCGGGCGAGGAAGCCGATCGGGCGGGTGCGCTCGCGGGTCAGCGCGTCTACCTGGCGCCCGGGATCGAGCGGCGGGGCCTTGCCGGCCGCTTCCTGTCCGCGCTCCGCCGGCGGGGAGCGGAGGTGCTGGAGGCGGATCCGGTGCGGGGGCTGGCGGTGCCCGGTTCCATGGTGTGGCGCGCGGCCCGGGAGGGCGCCGGGCGCCTTTCGTGGTTGCACGACGTGGAGGGGGCGCCGGCCGTGCTGGAAGGAGCCTCAATCCCCGCGAGAGGAGTCCCGTCCGCCGCAAGAGGAATCCCGGCCCCCGCGGGAGGAGTCCCGTCCGGCAACGCCCGGGACGCGGGCGCCACACTGGACATCTTCGTGGCCAACAGCGTCGAGGCCGAGCTGCGCGAGGTGATGCGGCGGGCGCGTGAGCGCGGCCTGGGGTGGGACGAGGTCGAGATCGTGGCCACGGAGCCCGCCGTGTACGGCTCCGCCCTGCACGCGCTCGCGGAGCGGATGGGCGTCCCGGTGACCTTCGCCACGGGGCTGCCGGTGGAGCGGACGCGACCCGGCCGGGTCGCGACGGCGTACTTCCGCTGGATCGAGGGCGGCTTCGACGCCGGGGTGGTGCGCACGCTCCTCTACGCGGGCGACCTCGCCGCCCCCCGGCCCGACCAATGGATCCGCGGAGCCACCCTGGCCCGACGACTGCGCTCGCTGCGCATCGGATGGGGGCGCGACCGCTACGTCCCCGCGATCGAGCGGGCGCTGGCGGAGGTCGACGAGTATCGGGCCGGCAAGTACGAGTCGGAAGAGCAGCTCGAGCGCCGCAGGCAGCGAGCCCGCCGCGAGCTTCGGGGGCTTCGCGGCATGCTGGCTCCCGTGCTCGCCGCCACCCCCGCGGTTTCCATGGACCCCGGAGCCGGCGGCGCCCCGGTGTCGCCGTCGCAGGTGGCCCGCGGGCTGCGCCGCTTCCTGGCCCGCACCTCGCCGGGGAGCTCCGTCGACGACACCGCCATCGAGCGCACGACCCACGCTCTGGAGCGCATCGAGGCGGCCCTCGTCCGCAAGACCGACTACCGCGCCGCCGCTGCCATCGTGCGCGGCCACCTTGCCTTTCCCGTCCCCGCCCCGCGCGCGGAAGGGAGCGCGCCGTGGAGTTCGGCGGGAGGAGCGCTCTACCTGACCGACATCGGCGCCGGTGGCCGGACGGGTCGCCGGGCCACCTTCGTCGTCGGCCTGGACGCCCACCGGCTGGGCGGCTCGGCCACCCAGGACCCCTACCTCCTCGACCGCGACCGCATGCAGCTGGCCGGGTCCGACCTGCCGCTCTCCACCGACCGCATCCGCGAGCGCCGCTTCCAGCTGGCGGCCCTGCTTGCGCGGCTCAAGGGTTCGGTCTGCCTGAGCTACGCCGCCTGGGATCCCGCGGAGGCGCGCGCGGTATCGCCGTCCGCGGAGCTCCTGCAGGCCTTCCGGCTGATGCGGGACGATCCGGCGGCCACCTTCGAGGACCTGGATGCGCACATCCGCCGCCGCGCGGGCCTGGTCCCGCGCCGCGCGGTGCGTCTCGACTCCACCGACGTCTGGATGGCGTCGCTCGAGAGGGATGGCCGACTGCTGGACGGCGAGGAGGTGGTCCGGGAGGCGTTCCCCCGCCTCGGGGCGGGATGGCGCGCGCGCGATGCGCTCGCTGGTGACGCAATCACCGTCTTCCACGGCCAGATCTCCCCTCGTCCCGAGCTCGACCCGCGCCGGAATACCGAACGCGCGGTATCGGCCAGCGCCCTGGCAACGCTGGGCGCCTGCGCGAAGCGCTACCTCTATCGGTACGTGCTGCGCGTGAGGCCTCCCGACGATCCGGCCTACGACCCCGAGGGCTGGCTGGACGCCCTCGGGCGCGGGAGAATCCTGCACCATGTCTACGAACGCGCCCTGATCGAGGCCCGCGACCAGGACATCGGTTACGGCGAACCGGCGTTCGACCGCCTGGTCGCGGCGATCCTGGACGAGGAGGTGGGCCGCGCGGTGCGCGAGGTGCCCGCTCCCAGCGATGCCGTGCGCGCGCGGGAGCTGGAGGCGCTTGCGGGCGACGCGGCATCGTTCGTCGACATGATTCGGCGGAATCCGCCGGCCTGGATCGCAACCGAGCAGGCCTTCGGGATCAGGGGCGAACCCGCGCTTCCCTTCCCCACGCCTTCCGGCGACGTGATGGTGCTCGGCGCCATCGACCGCATCGACAGGCTTCCGTCCGGATTGCGGGTGGTGGACTACAAGACCGGCGGGACCTTCAGCTTCGCCGGCAGGAAGGGTATCTGGGACGGCGGGAGGCGGCTGCAGCATGTCATCTACTCGGCGGTCGCAAGCCAACTGCACGCCGCACGGACCGTGGCCATGGAATACCACTTCCCCACGCGCAAGGGGGAGAACCAGACCCGGGGGTTTCCCGCCGGCGACCTGATCGCGGGGCCTGAACTCGTCGCCCGTCTCCTCGACCGGGTCGCCGACGGCCATTTTCTCCCCACCAACGACGCCGCCGACTGCCGCTTCTGCGACTACCAGGCGATATGCCGGGTGCGCGAGACCGACTTCGGCGTCATCTCCCCGCTGGCGGAGTGGGTGAAGGAGCGCATCGCCGACGCGCCCGAGCTCGAGGGACTGCGCGCCATCCGCAACTGGGACCAGGAGGGAGCCGGTTTCCTGCACGCGCTCGAAGCCCACTCCGGCCCCGGGGATGCGCACTCGTGAGCGCGCCCATCGTCGAGGAGCGCCCGGCACGCGATCGCGCGCACCGGACCGATCCCGAACCGCGGCCGCCGCCGGTCGACGAGGCCGAGCGCCAACGCGTGCGGACCGAACTCCGCACCAGCTTCCTGGTCGAGGCCGGCGCCGGATCGGGCAAGACCACCCTGCTCGTGGACCGCATGGTGGCGCTGGTCGAGAGCGGTGCGGACGTCGCCGGAATCGCAGCCGTCACCTTCACGCGCAAGGCGGCGGCGGAGCTCCGGGAACGGTTTCAGGTGGCGCTGGAGCGGCGGTATCGCGAGGCGCGCGCGGAACCGGAGGAAGCGGAAAAGACGACCGTGCTGCGGGAGGCCATCGACCGCATCGACCGTGCGTTCCTCGGCACCATCCACGCCTTCTGCGCGCGCCTGCTCCGCGAGCGCCCCATCGAAGCCGGCCTCGATCCGGAATTCCAGGAAGCGCAGGAGGCGGAAGCCCAGCTCCTCCAGGAACGCTTCTGGACGAGCTTCGTCGAGCGCATCATCTCCGACTCGGATCCCCTGGTTGAGCAGCTGGCGCGGGCGGGACTCCGGGTGGATCAGCTGCGCAAGGCGTTCGACCAGATGGTGGAAAACCTCGATGTCGAGTATCCCGCGGAGCCCGTCGCCGCGCCAGGGCCCGAGGAGGCGGACGTGGTACGCGGCGTGCTCGAGGAGCTGCTCGACCGGGCGCTAGCGCTGATCCCCGACGACGAGCCTGAACGCGGATGGGATCCGACCCAGCTGATGGTGCGATCCCTCCGCTACACGCGCCGTTTCCGGGGATGGGACGACCTCGCGGCGCTGTTTGACGCGGCCGGCCAGATGGCTTCGAGGAAGGGCTTCACGCTCAACCGCTGGCCGCAGCCTACCCGGGAAGGGAAGGCCGAAGTCAAGCGGCTGAGGGACGATCTGGCGGCTCTGGGAGAGGACGAGAGCCCGATTCGCCGGCATCTCGACCGCTGGCTGGCGCACCGCTACGCGATGGCGATCCGGCTGGTGCGGCGCGCGGCCCTCGAGTTCGCCGAAGAGCGCCTGCGCATCGGGCTGCTCAGCTTCCACGACCTGCTGATGCTGACGGCGAAGCTGCTGCGCGGCCATCCCGACGTGCGCCGGGATCTGGGGGAACGGTACCGCTACGTCCTCATCGACGAGTTTCAGGATACCGACCCCATCCAGGCGGAGCTGCTCTTCCTGCTCGCATCCGAGCCCGAGCCGCGGGCGGCGGATGCCGGACCTCGGCCGGACGACGACGGGCAGCCGGCGGGCCATGAGCGACCGCAGGCGGACGACATCCCTCATCCGGACGACTGGCGCACCGTGATTCCGCGTCCCGGCGCACTCTTCGTGGTCGGGGACCCGAAGCAGAGCATCTATCGCTTCCGGCGCGCCGACATCGCCGTCTACAACCAGGTGCGGGCCCGCTTCAGGGAGTTCGGCGCGGTCCTCCGGCTCATCACCAATTTCCGCTCGCGCCAGACCGTCGCCGACCTGGTCAACGAGGTCTTCGACCAGCCCGACCGCTTCCCCCGCGAGGAAACCGACCGCCAGGCCTGCTTCGCGCCCATGGTGCCCTACCCGCGACCGTCCAACGGGCCCGAGGGCGTGTTCGATTACTTCGCGCCCAAGGCCCGGCGCAATGCGGACGCGGCGCGCCTCGAAGCGGCGATGCTCGCGAGCTGGATCCGGGCGCGCATCGACAGCGGAGAGCGCGCGGCGGGCGACTTCCTGGTGCTCACCCGCAAGAAATCCCATCTCGACCTCTATGCGCGCGCATTGGAGGAACGCAACGTTACCATCGATGTGTCCGGGGCGCAGGCGGGGCCCGAAGAGGAGCTGCGCGAGCTCGTGCTGCTGCTCGAGACCCTGATCGACCCGGGCAATCCGGTGAACGTCGTTGCCGTCCTCACCGGGCTCTTCTTCGGCATCGATCACGAGCAGCTGGCGCAGTACGCGCTCGCCGGAGGCAGGTTCGACTTCACCTCCAGGCCGCGTGACTGGGGCCAGGAAGGCGGGGACGCTCCCGGCGGCATGCCGCCCGACTCGGAGGCGGCGGAGGCGCTCAACACGCTGCACGAGTGGTGGAAGGAGAGCCGCCGGGAACCCGCCGACGTCGTCATCGGTCGCCTGGTGGACCGTCTGGGGCTCATGCCCTTCGTCGCGAGCAGCACGCTCGGGACGCTGCGCGCCGGCATCCTGGCCTACGCGCTGGACTCGGTGCGGGCGGAGGCGCTGCGCGGCAACGCGTCGCTCGCGGGGGCGGCCGAGGCGCTGGAGGCGGCGCTGGAATGGGAGGACGCGGAAGCACCCTTCGATCCCGGCCACGGCGACGCCGTACGGGTGATGAACCTGCACAAGGCCAAGGGCCTGCAAGGCACCGTGGTGGTTCTCGCCAACCCCGTGCAGAGCGTCTCGCACACTCGATACCTGGATGCCCATACGCGCCGCACGGCGGGGGGGGGAGCGGAAGCGTTTGCCGTCGTCACCGCGCCGGCGGGTCCCTACCGTTCCCTGACGCTGGCGCAGCCACGCAACTGGTCCGCACTCGCCGAGGAGGAGGTGCGGTTCCTGGAGGCAGAGGAACGGCGCATCCTGTACGTGGCCTGCACCCGCGCGCGGGAGGAACTGGTCGTGGCGCGAAAGGGCGGCAAGTCCTGCTGGGGCATCTTCGACGCCTGGCTGGACCGGAACGCCGTGACCCTGCAGCTCACCGCCGACCAGCCGCAGTCGCGGGAGAAGATGGCTCGAGGCGTCGGGGAGCTGCTGGCGGAGACGGCAGCGACCGAGGCCGGGTTGGCCGAGGCAGCCCGCCCGTCGTACGAGTTCGCGTCCATCACCGGGCTGGCGAAGGGCGACGAAACGGATGCACGCGAGGACGACGGCGCGCGGTCGGCGCAGCCGGATGACCCCGTCACTCCGTCGGTACCGGATCGCACGACACTCCGGGGCTACGAGTGGGGCAGCGCCGTGCACGGGACCCTGGCGGCGGCGGCACAGGGGGTCGAAGGCAAGGCGCTCGAGCTGGTGGCCCGGGCGCTTCTGGTCGAACACGAGCGTCCGCTCGACGAACACGGGGCGCCCGCCGAGCTGGGTGAACTCATGTCGCTGGTCGCGGGGGTGCGGGAATCGGAACTCTGGCGCCGTGCCGAGCAGGCCGACATGCGCCAGCCCGAAGTGCCCTTCGCCCTCGAGCGCCCCGCCGACAACGGCGGGATCCCCCGGGTGGTGGAAGGGGTCATCGACCTGGCCTTCCGCGAGGCCGGCGGCTGGGTGATCGTGGACTACAAGACCGACGTGGGCGACGATCCCGACTTCCCGCGCCGGCGGCGCGCCTATCGGCGCCAGGTGGACCTGTACGCGGAATGCTGGGAAGAGATCACCGGCGAGCCCGTCAAGGAAAGGGTGCTTCTGTTCACGACAATGGACGAGGAGGAGAGTTGGTGAGCCAACAGACGGACGTAGGCGCCCGCGCGGCGTCGGATGCCGCGGATCGACGGGATCGCGCGGCGGCTTCGGGCGCGGATGGAGAGGCCGCGCCCGGTCGTGATTCCCTCCGCATCCGCATCATCGGCTGCGGCGACGCGTTCGGCAGCGGCGGACGGCTCCAGACCTGCCTGTGCGTGGAGTCCGACACCCGCCGCTTCCTGATCGACTGCGGCGCCTCGGCGCTGGTCGGGCTCAGGAAGTTCGGCGTGGATCCGAACGCCATCGACACCGTGCTCGTGACCCACATGCACGGCGACCACTACGCGGGCATCCCCTGGCTGGCGCTCCAGCGGGCGGCCGCCGGGGTGCGGCGGCCCCTTGCGGTCTTCGGGCCGAAGGGCATCTCCCGCCGCCTGCCCGGGCTGGCGGACCATCTCTTTCCGAGCGCGTCCCCGCGTCCGGACCGCTTCAACCTCGACATTCGCGAATACGCATCCTTTCGCCCCACGGCCCTGGCGAGAGGCTGGCCCGGCGGCGTGACCGTGACCGGCTACCCGGTCACCCACGTGCCTGCGACCAACCCCCACGCGCTGCGCATCGAGGCCGCGGGCAAGGTCATCGCCTTCTCGGGCGACACGGCCTGGGATGACCGCCTGATCGACGCGGCCGCCGGGGCCGATATCTTCATCTGCGAGGCCTGGAGCCTGCGGCCTGCCGCACCCGTCCACCTGGACATCGAGACGTTGCGCGCGCGCCGCGCGGACCTGGACTGCGCGCGCATCATGCTCACACACATGGGCGACGATGTGCTGGCGGCTCTGCCCATCGAGGGCTTCGAGGCCGCCGAAGACGGGATGGTGGTCGAGGTCTGATCATCACCGCAGCCGTCGCGCCGGGTGCCGTTCTGGTACCGGGACCCTCATCCAGCGGCCACCGGGACGCTGCCGAGGCCCATGGCGTTACCGCGGGACCGCATCGCGCGCCCGAATGTCCTCCCGCCATCCGCGTTCCCTTCGCGCTCGCGCAAGCTCGTAGCTCGCCTGCATCCGCATCCAGTGATCGGCGGTACCCCAGCCGAGGGCCTCCAGCGCCAGCGCCATGTTCGCCGAGACGCCGGTCTTGCCATTCAGCAGTCGCGACAGGGTCCCCCGCTCGCACCCAAGGTGCGTCGCCGTCTCGGTGACGTTCCATCCGACCTCGTCCATGCTCTCACGGATCAGTTCGCCCAAGTGCGGGGGATTCAGCATCGCACCCACGCGCTCGCCACCTGTGCCGTTCATGATCTGTCCTCCTTCCCTTCAGTGGTAATCTACCAGATCCACGTCGACGGCCTCGCCGTCCTCGAAGCGGAACACCACGCGCCAGTTGCCCGACACGCGCACGCTCCATTGGCCTGCCCGGTCTCCCTTCAGCGGATGCAGCCGGAAACCGGGCGCGTCCGCGCTCCTGGGATGCGTCGCTTCCTGCAACCGGAACAGGATGCGCCGGAGGCGCGGCACCAGTTGCGCTGGGAGCCGAGCCCGGGCATCCCTCTCATGGAGTGCCCGGAGTCCCTTGTGTCTGATCTTCATGGGTTACTGTAGCGCGTCGCGCTACACGCCGCTAGCGGCTACTCGACGACAGACGGAGCCGCACGGTGGACATTGAAGGACGCTGTGCTGACTGCTGGGGTCCAATCCTCGGACTGATCGACGGGGATGGCGTTGGGATCCGTTTAGGGTGTCAGATCTGCGGGCGGCGCGTTGACGGAGAGGACGCTCAACGTGAAACGAACAGGATGGCGCTCGAGGCGGAGCGCAACCTGCCGAGCGTCCGCGTCGGTCGTGGAGCCGAGTACGACGAGAAGGCCAAATTCGTGCTGAAGATTTTGCCAGACATGGACCGGAACAAGGCAGAATTCGAGCAACGTATCGACGCCGCGAAGCGGGGAGCCCAACCAAGGGGACAGCTGACCCGGCGCAAGTTTGAAGAACCGGGAACCGCTGGGTATCTGTACCTTCAGGCGTCCGCACTTGTGAGCGGATTGGGCGCCCTTCCTCGCGATAGGTCGGCGGTCTCACTTTCGGACCTCGACTTCGAGAATCCAAGCGACCTCAAAGGGCCGAAGGTGGGTGAGGCGGGTGACGTGCAGATGTCGGTGCAGGTACCGCAGAAACCCTCAAGCAGCGGACGGCTGTTGGAAAGGATGGGCACGGCGCTGATCGCTGGATTCGCGGCAGCGTTTGCGTGTGAGGTCGGGATGAAGGCCATCCTCATGACGCGGCTTGACGGGTTCGAGATGACGCACGACCTGATGAAGCTATTTGAGTCGCTGCCGGAGGATTGTCGTGAGAGACTCCAAGGGGACTTCACTGGAATCGTCGAGATCTTGGGGAAGTATAGACATGTGTTTGATAAGACGGGCCGCTACTTCGAACCTGGCACTGACCAAGACGCGTTCTTGGCGCTTGTTGACACGGATCGGATATGGGGGCTTGGAAAAGCGGCACGACCTGACGACCTCGACGAGGGTCAGGGTGGGAGTCGTAGGCCACGAATCGGCGATCCCCTGGGATGCGATCCTGTCGAGTTGATCGAGTTCACGGAACAGGAGACCCGAAAGGTGCTCGAACAAGGGTACCTCCGGCGGTTTCCCGCGTTCGTCGCGAGCCGTGCTATACAGACTCTCGAAGGCTACCCCAGGTTTACCTCCGTTCTCGACCAGGGAGAGCCAACAGAATCCGTCCTGGCTCGGCGGAAAAAATGGTAGGGACCTCAGCACCGATGATCCCGTAACCTATTTCCAGTAAATAGTTTATGATGCACGGTAGGTTAGCCGTTCTGGTACCGGGCCAGCGCGCGATGCGGCAGGAGATGGGCAAGCTCGGAGACCGCATGAGTCGGCTCGAAGAGCGAATGGCCCGGCTCGAAGGCTGGTTTGGTGGTTTTCTCCAGGGGAAGCGGGAGGCGGACGTCCAGCAGCTAGAACGGCGCGAATCCCGGTGACCCGAAGCGCTCCATCGAGAGGTGCTCGGCGATCGGCCACGCGTAGGCCGCGATGACGAGGATGGCGGCGACGGTGAACCACAGGCCGAACCGGTCGAGGATGGGCGCCCTGCCGTTCTCGCCCTGGAGCGGTTCAGCGAACTCGATGGGTTCGGGATCGATCCTCCTTCCCGCCAGGCCGGTCCCGAGCATCACCGCCACGTAGCACGCGGCGCTGATGAACAGCAGGATGCCGCCGACCGCGGAGATGCCGGTGCCGGCAACCCACTGCTGGGCGATCTCGCTGCCTCCGTAGCTGGCGTCGTACACGCGCCGCGGCATGCCGGCCAGCCCCGTCAGGTGGTTGGCGATGGAGAAGAGCAGCATCCCGCCGAACCACAGGTAGGGCTGGATGCGCGCCAGGAGCGACAGCTCGAGCTCGCGGCCCGTCAGCCGGGGCATGAGGTAGTACGACGTGCCCATGAAGGTCAGCGCGACCGCGGTCCCCACCGTCAGGTGGAAGTGTCCCTGGATCCAGGCGGTGTTGTGCACCATGGCGTTCATGCCGTACGCCGCGTTGATGGCGCCGCCGAAGCCGCCCACGGCGAACATCAGCATGGCCAGCGCGACGCTGGAGAACGCCGGATCGCCCCAGGGAAGCTCCTCGAGCCAGTTGAGCAGGCCCCTGGCGCCCTTCATGCGGCCCGCGATCTCGAACGACGCGATGACGGTGAAGGCGGTGACGAAGCTCGGGAAGAGAATCAGCTGCGTGTTGAAGGTGTGGAAGAGCTTCCAGCCGGCCTGCACGCCGGGATCCAAGAGCTGATGGTGAAAGCCCACGGGCGTGGACAGCAGGATGAACAGCACGAACGCCAGCCGCGCCAGCGGATCGCTGAAAAGCTTCCCGCCCGCGATCCTCGGCGTGATGGTGTACCAGATGACGTAGGCCGGCAGCAGCCAGAAGTAGACCAGCGGGTGGCCGAACCACCAGAAGAGGATGCGCGCCAGCAGGGGGTCGATGGTGTCGACGATGCCCAGCGACCACGGAATCAGCAGGATCAGCACCTCCGCCGCCACGCCGATGGTGGCCAGCACCCAGACGATGATCGTGGCGAGCATGCCGTGCACGGGGAGCGGCGTGCGCACCCCCGGATTCTCCTTCTTCCAGACCATCCAGGTGCGCGCCATCACCCAGCACCAGCCCCACGAACCGACGACCAGGAGCGCGCCGCCGATGTAGAACAGGGGGTGGGCCATCAGCGGAGGATAGAAGGTGTAGAGCACCGACGCCTCGCCCCACAGGATGGTCCAGGCGGACATCGCGGTGCCGGCGAGCGCCACCCACCAGGAAGCCCAGGCCAGCTTCCTCGGGACGCTGGGCCGGCCCAGCGCGCGCTCGGCCACCACATAGCCGAAACCCATGATGAAGAAGGTGGTGAACACGAGCGCCATCAGGACGCCGTGCGCCGTCACCGACATGTAGTAGACGCCCGCGCTGCGGAACGGCAGGTCGAGGTTGGCCCGCGAAAGCGACTGCATGAACGCCATCCCGGAGGCCGCCGCAAAGGCCGCGATGGCGACCCACAGATTCGCGAGCGCGAGCTTCCGGGCCGCATGCTTCCCGCCCCCGGTCATCGGTCACCTTCCGTCCCGCCCGGCGCCCCCTCGGTCTCGTCCGGCGCCCCCGACGGCCCCGGCATGTCCTCGACGATGAGCGTCGCCGACATCACGTGATGGCCGACCCCGCAGTACTCGTTGCACACGATGAGGTACTCGCCGGCCCGGTCGAACCGGGTCGTGAACTGGCTCACGTAGCCGGGCACGACCATCGTGTTGCCGTTCGTCTGCACGATCTGGAACCCGTGGATCACGTCGGGGCTCGTCATGCGAAACGTGATGTCCCGTCCGCGCGGCACCCGGATCTCCAGGGGCAGGAACGCGAACATGAAGGCCTGGATCACGACCGTCGCGGTGCCGTCCTCATGCAGCGTAACGCCCGGGCTGCCGAACTCCTCGTCGGTGCGCACCGACGCCGGATCGATGGTCTCGACGTGGCTGGGCGGCTGCATGGCGCGCCCGACCGTCGTGTAGCCCATCGCCGCCAGGAAGACGACGATGATCCCTGCCGCGGCGTACATCCAGATCTTCTCGTACAGATCCACGTGCATGGCCGCCTCACTCGGTAAGGGGACCCCGGGGCACGAACACCCCGAAGTACATGATCAGCCAGCCGATAACGAACAGCAGCCCGTAGATGCCGACGATGGCGAGGGTGCCTCTGGGGTGCCCCCCGACATCGACGGGCTCGTCGAGTGAACGATCGGGTTGATCGTCCGAACGATTCGGTCGATCGTCGCTCATGGATCCTCCGAGTCCCGCGGACGGTTCGGGAAGCGTGAAGTGGCCTGCTCCCACACGGTACGGATTAATACAACTCGTCAACCGAGCCGGGTCCCTGTCCGGGAGACGGCCATGGTCAACCGCCCCTCTAGAACCTCATCCTCGCCCCCACCTGCGCCCTCCGCGTGTCCCCGAGGCCGCTCCTGATCGAGCCGTCGAAGTTGAAGAGCAGGGAGCCGTGGGCGGTGTCGAGGAAGTTGTCCTGGTTGGTGGCGTTGAAGACCTCGAACACCGGCTCGAGCACCATTCCGCCGCCCAGCACGAACTCCCGGGAGACGCGGAAATCCCAGGTGAAGAAGGCGTTGTCGCGGCGCAGGGTGTTGCGCTGGAGCACGGATCCGTCGGCGCAGATGCGGTCGGCGGGTTCGGCAGCGCGTTCGCCCGGACTCGCGCACTTCGCCGAGACAGGTGACGCGCTCAGCAGCCGGAACATGTGGGACGCGTTGACGCCGCCCGGGAGCGAGAACACGAAGTAGCCGTTGAACTGGTGGCGCCGGTCGCGGTCCGACCAGCCGTACTCGGCGTCCAGGTTGCGCGGATCGGCGTAGCGGTAGGTGAACGGATCGCGCTCGTTGTCGTCGTCGGAGCGGTCGAAGCCCAGGGTATAGTTCACGTCGTATGCGAAGCCGCTGGCTTCGTCCTGGCCGCGCAGCCCGAGCGTCAGCCCGTGATAGCGTGAGCGCGCGCTCGACTCACCGACGGTCAGCGCGTTGATGCCCCCGCCCGACGGGTGCGTGCCGATCCCGAACGGCGACCCCAGCGCGGCGGCGTTCCGGTCGACGAAGCGGAAAAGGCCGTCGGTGCGTGCGTGCTGCCAGGACACGCTCGCCGTCACGACGGAGGTGAGCGCCCGCGTCGCCTCCGCCCCGAACGACCAGGTGCGCGGCAGCTCCAGATTCCTGTCCGCGACCTGGATGTCGGGCAGGAAGGGCGCGGCCGCGGACCCGTCGATCTGCTCGTCGATGGCGGGCACCGGCCCCAGCACGGCCGCGTCGGCGCTGCTGCGGAAGAGGATCTGCTGGAAGGCCCCGTTGGTGGTGCGGTACTGGGCGAAGACGAGCCCGGGGATGCGCGCGTTGTAGGCCCCCGCGTTGAGCCGCACCACGGTTCGCCCGCCGTCCACGTCCCACGCGAGCCCGAAGCGGGGCTGGACGTTGTCGAGATCGTCGGGGATGGTCCCGTCCGAAGGGAATCTCGGGTCGCTCAGGTACGGCGCGTAGAAGGTCTCCTCGGGCCGGATGAAGACGTCGGGATGCCAGGCTCCCTCCCAGCGCACGCCCAGGTTCACCGTCAGGCGGTCGCTGGGCTTCCAGGTGTCCTGGAGAAAGAACGCCAGCTCGTGCGTGAGCATGCTCTGGAGGCCCAGTTCGTCGGCGGGCACGCCGGGGACGGTTGCCGACTGGAGGTAGAGGAGCACCGGCCCCGTGACCGAGCTGTCCGCCGGGCACGCGCCGGACGTGCTGGCCGAGCCGTCCGAGCAGGTCACGTAGCTGCTGCCGTGGGTCGCGAAGCCGATGAAGCCATCCACGGAATCGAAGATGTAGCGGCTGTTGGCGAAGCCGATGAACTGCTGCTCCACGGAGGTGCGGTTGTATTCGAGGCCGGCCTTGAAGAGATGGGCGCCCGACAGCCAGGAGACGTTGTCGACCAGTTGCAGGCGCGTGTCGTACCCCGGGTCGATGGGCAGGAAGAAGGGGAGGCCGATGCGGAAGCCATCGGCGAAGTCCATGCCGATGTCGGGAAACGGGCGCCCCCCGAGCCGCGCGAACTGGGGTGGCCCGGGAAGGCGTGCCCCGGGGATGAGCGGCCCCCCGTACCAGCGCGGCCGGTCCTCGCCGGCCCATTGGAAGCGGAACTCGTTGGAGACCGTGTTGCCCAGCAGCGAACGCAGGCTCGCGTTGACCGCGTGCGAGTAGTCGCGCTCGATGCCGTTGGACGAAAGCCCCCACGAATCCACATCGAAGGTGCCGTTCACCTGTTCCGACCAGGTGTAGTTGTACTTGAAGGACGCCTGATGCCGCTCGCCTGCGCTGACGTCCAGCTTGGCGATGAGCGCGCGCGCGTCGTCGGTGCGCTCGACGGGGCCGAATTCATCATCGAAGAGCCCCGGCCAGCGCGACTGCAGGAAGCCGTCCAGCCTGCGCAGGTTGGCTTCGCTGTTGACCAGCCGCTGCTGCTGCTTGGTCTCGCTGGAGCTCTGCTGATCGTAGGCGATGAAGAAAAAGGCCCGGTCGCGCACGATCGGCCCGCCCACGGTGAACCCGAACTGCCCCCGGCCGAAGTCCGGCTTGGCGCCCCCGCGGGCCTCCGGATACGCAGCCGAAATCGCGTCCCACTGGCCGTAGTAGTGGGCCGTGCCGGTGAAATCGTTGGTGCCCGACCGGGTGACGACGTTCACAAATCCGCCCGCCGAGCGCCCGAACTCCGCGGTGGCGCCCTGGTTCACCACAACCATCTCCTCGATGGCGTCCTGGTTGAAGGTGAAGGCGGGACGCTGGCCGCCCCTCTGCTCGCCGAAGAAGGCGTTGTTGAAGTCGGCGCCGTCGACGATGAAGTTGTTGAAGATCCCGCGCTGCCCGCTGACGTTCAGCTCGTCGCCGTCCGGGCCCTGCGAGATCGACACGCCGGGGGTCAGCAGGGTGAAGTCGAGGAAGTTGCGGCCGTTCGAGGGCAGCCCGTCCACGACCTCCTCCGAGAAGCGCTGCGAGCTGGTGACGTCTTCGGTGTCGAGGAGCACATCGCGCTCGCGGATGACGGTGATGCCCTGGAGCTCCACCGGCGCGAACCCAAGCGAGAGCAGGAGTGTCTCGCCGACCCGGAGCACCAGCCCTTCCCGGCGATCGGTCCCGAACCCGTCGGGTGCGGTTGCGGTCACGTCGTAGGTGCCGAGCGGGAGCAGGGTGCGGGCGAAGGTGCCCTCGGCGGTGGTCTCCACCGTGGTGCGGAACCCGGTCTCCCGGTGCTCGATGAGAACCACGGCGCCCGCGACGGGGGTGCCGGCGGGATCGCGGACCGTGCCGCGCACGACTCCGGTGGTGGCCTCGGCCTGGGCGGATGCCGTGGCGGGAGAGAGCGCGGCGGCGAGGGCGAGTGCGATGGTGAAGATCCGCGGGGCAGGCAGCACTCACGAACCTCCATGCACCAGCGGATCCGGAACGCGGCGGAGCAGCAGGAGCCCGGTCAGCATCAGTGCGGTGAGCACGAGGAAGCCGGGGCGCTGGTTGCCGGCCGCCAGGAAGGTGGCCCAGCCGAAGAGCACCGGTCCCAATACCGAGGACGTCTTTCCGCAGAAGGCGTAGAACCCGAACATCTCGGCTTCCCTTCCCTGCGGGATCAGTAGTGTCAGGTAGGCCCGGCTCGCCGACTGCACCGAACCCAGGCCGAGTCCGGCCACGACGGCCAGACCGTAGAAGACCGCCGTCGACTGTACGAAGTAGGCGGCGACCCCGGCGACCACCCACATGATCAGCACGCCGGTGAGGATTCTCCGGGGACCGAGCCGATCGGTCGGTTTGGCGAGCGTAAGGGCCCCCGCCATTGCCGAGAACTGTACCACGAGGAAAAGGATGATGGCTTCCGTCTGATTGAAGCCAAAGGTCTCGGTGGCGATGACGGCGGCCATGACGATGACGGTGTTTATGCCATCGATATAGAAGAAATACGAGGTGAGGAAGCGGCGGAGGTCGCGGAGCGCCCAGACCTCCCGCAGGGTCGCGAGAAAGCCTCGTGTGCCCAGCACCGCCGCTTCGCCCACGCTCACGTCGCTTCCCCGGTCGGGCGGCAGATGGCGGAACGCGGGGATGGAGAAGACCAGGAAGAAGCCCACCACCAGCAGCCAGACGGGTTCGATCTGGTCGACGAAGAGCGCTTGCAGGAATACCAGCGCCAGAATCAGCCCCAGAGCCGACCCCAGGTATCCCCAGCCGAAGCCGTAGCCCGATACCGCGCCTCGCTCCTCGGGCGGAGTGATGTCCGAAAGGTACGCGTTGTAGAAGACGAGCCCTCCTTCGAAGCCGATGTTGGCGACCACGAAGAAGGCGAAGCCGGCGAACACCATCCCCGGCCCGACCGTGGTGAGCAGCGACACTCCGACGAGACAGACCGCCACGTAGACGGCCAGGAAGCGTTTGCGCAGCCCGCACCGGTCCGCGATTCCACCGAGCAGGGGCGCGGAAAGCGCCACCATCAGCACCGAGAGCGAGACGGCCGAACCCCACCACAGCTCCCCCTCGCCCCCTTCGCCCCCCACCACCGTGGAGACGTAAAACACCGGGAAGACCGCCGTGGTCATCACCGCCGGATAGATGGAGTTGGCGAAATCGAACATCACCCACGAGCGGACCTGACGGCGGCGCGTGGTTTCCGCCTCGTCCCTTTCGGTGCGGCCCGCGGGCGGCGGGGATCCGGAGCCTGCCTCCTCGCTCACTGCCCGCCTCCCGGCCTCCGGTAGCGCACCGGCGGCGGGGGCTCGTCCTCGAAGGTGACCCTCTGCGTCTCGAGCAGGCGGAGGGCTTCATGCACGGCCGCTTCCAGCTGCGGGTCGCCGCCGGCGATCACGGGGGCGGGGTCGTTGCGCACCTCGATGTCGGGCGCGACCCCCTCGGCCTCCACGGCCCACTCCCCGTTGACGTCGAAGAAACCGCCCCGGGGGGCCACGAAGCCGCCCCCGTCGATGAGGGGAGGGGTGTCCCAGGTTCCCACAAGACCGCCCCACGTCTTGGTGCCCACCAGCGGGCCGACGCCCTTGAAACGGAACAGGTAGGGCAGCAGGTCGCCGCCCGACCCCGCGCGCTCGTTGATCACCATGACCTTGGGGCCGAACAGCCCGGCCATCGGCTGGGTCCACGGCTTGCGGTCGCCCGCGCGCGAGTTGAAGTAGCCGGTGAGTTCGCGGTCGAGCATGTCCACGATGTAGTCGGCCGCCGAGCCGCCGCCGTTGTTCCGCTCGTCGATGACCGCTCCCTCGCGATCCTGCTGGGCGTAGTACATGCGGTTGAAGTACTGGTATCCGCCCTGCCCCGTGTTGGGGAGCCACACGTATGCGAGCCGGCCGCCGCTCACCTCGTCCACGCGGGCCTGGTTTTCCGCCACCCACGCCCACCGGCGCAGAATGCCCTCGTTCGCGATGGGCTCCACGATGATCTCGCGGGTCTCATCCATGGAAGGCGAGGGTCCCACCGTCAGGGTGATGGTGCGTCCCACGGTGCCCTCCAGCAGCTCGTAGGGGTTGGTGGGCGCCAGCAGCTCGGCCCCGTCCACCGCCAGCAGGTAGTCGCCCTCGGACACGTCCATCCCGGGAATGGAGAGCGGACCGGCGGTCCCCGGCGTCCAGTCCCCACCGTCGTAGATGCGGGTGATGCGGTAATAGCCGCCGTCCTCCTCCAGGTCCGCGCCCAGCAGGCCGGTGCGAGGATTGTCGAGCTCGGGATAGTCGCCCCCGCGCACATACGAGTGCCCGACCGCGATCTCGCCCGAGAGCATGTCCAGGAGCTGGTTGAAGTCCGACCGGTGGCGCACGTCCGGGAGCCAGGCCGAGTACCAGTCCCAGACATCGTCCCACGGCGCCCCGTGCTGGTTGTCGACGTAGAGGAAGTCGCGCATGAAGCGCCAGCCGTCGCGCAGCATCTGCGCGTACTCGGCCGTCGGCTCGACGCGCACCCGCATCCCGTCGAGGTCGAGGCGGCCGTCGTTTCCGCCGGGCGCGCCCGCGGTGCCCACCACCCGCCAGTTGCCGCCGGTCCGGAAGAGCAGGTGCTCGCGGTCGTGGGACACGGTGACCGCGGTCGCCTGCTCGACGAAGTCCTCGGCCTCCCGGTCTTCGACGGAGTACTTGAGCAGCTCCCCGCCCCCGAAGCCCCCGCCTGCCATCACGAACACCGTCCCCTCGGGTCCGGGCGCGAGTCCCGCGTAGTCTTCCAGAGGAAGGCCGGGCGCGTCGATGATACGGCGGGCGATGCCATCGAAATCGATCGAGACGGCGGTGGGCGCGTCCTGGTCGGAACGGGACGCACCGCCCCCGGCACCACTTCCGTCCCCGCCCGAGCCCCGGCCGCCGGACGCGGCGCCACCCTCTTCGCCTTCTTCCTCATCCTCCCCCTCCTCGTCGCTCCGCGGCAGGAACGGCGAGGGCTCGTCCTCATCCAGCAGCGCCAGGTACAGGGCGCGCGTCACCGGCCGGTCGTAGGAGGTCATGTCGAGCCAGCCGGTGTTCAGGCCGTAGTCGGTGGAGGCGAGGAAGTAGAGGTACTTCCCGGATTCATCCCACACCGGGGTGATCGCGTCGGACATGCCGTCGGTGAGCTGGTGCGTCTCGCCCGAGTCCGTGTCGTGCACGAAGATGGCGCGCAACTGGTTGTCGAGCCGGCGCGCGTAGGCGAGCCAGCGCGAATCGGGCGACCACACGGGGTTCATGGTGCGCTGCGGATGGGCGAAGCGGTCGGTGTCCACGTGCTCCACCTCGCCCGACTCCACATCCAGCACCAGCACGCGGTAGTGCGTGTCGGTGAAGGCCAGCTTGCTGCCGTCCGGCGACCATTCGGGCCTGAAGTAGAACGACGGCTCCGTGATTTCGATGCGGCGCGGATTGGCCCCGTCCTGCTCGGCGATCACGAGCCCGTATTCGTCGGCCGCGTCGTTGAACCAGGCAATGCGCGACCCGTCGGGGGACCAGGCCGGGTGCCGGTCGGCCACCCCCGGCGTGCGGGTGAGGTTGCGCCACGAGCCCTCCTCCGCCGGCACGCTGAAGATCTCGCCGCGCCACTCGAAGAGCGCCCGCTTGCCGGTCGGGGAGAGCCGGGCGTCGCGCATCTGCTGGGGCGGCACCTGCTCCCAGCGCGCCCGCGACCAGTTCATGTCGCCGGTCACGTGGATCTCGAGCGCGCGCGTGCGCCCGGACGCCGGATCCAATTCATGCAGGTAGCCCGCCTGCTCGTAGACCACGACGCCGTCCCCGGCCCCGAGCGACTTCACGTCGAAGTCCGCGTGCCGCGTCAGCTGCCGCTCCGCCCCCGTGCGCGGATCGAACGACCACACGTTGCTGGCCCAGTCCCGTTCGGACATGTAGTAGACAATGCCGCCCATCCACACCGGGTCCATGTGTCGCTCGCCTTCCCAGGAGGGCGTGGTTCGCTCCCAGTCGGCGGTCGCCACGATGCCGATCGGCTGCGCCTGCCCGCCCCGGTAGTTGCGCCACTCCGGGTCCCAGTAGCCGATCTCCTGGTAGGCGATGTACGCCCCGTCCGCCGACATCCCGCCCAGGTACGCCTGCGGCAGCGCGAGCGGCTCCGGCAGCCCGCCCGCCGGCGGCACCGTGTAGAACTTCCACAGCCGGGTGGGCACCGCGTCCCGGCCCGACTGGAAGATGATCTCACCGGCAGGCGTCCACCCCTGCACCACGTCTGCCGCCGGATGCCAGGTGAGCCGCCGCGGCTGTCCGCCCGTGGCCGGCATCAGGTAGACGTCGGTGTTGCCCCCGTACTGTCCCGAAAACGCGATCCACTGCCCGTCCGCGCTGAAGGCCGGGTCGGTCTCCGCGCCCTCGGAGCTGGTGAGCCGCATGGCGTCGCCCCCGTCGCGGCCCGTGAGCCACAGGTCGTTGGCGTGCACGAAGACGATGTGCGTCGCGCTCACATCGGGCTGGTGCAGGAAGCGGGTGCCCTGGGCCTGGGCAGAGCCGGGGATGCCGGCGGCGGCGATGGTGGCCGACCCCACCAGCGCGAGGACGAGGACGAGACGGGACCGGGAATGCACAGGACGCGACATCGGCTTGGACTCCGTGGGCGGGGCACGTGAAGGCGATGATTGGGAAGCTGACGCTTGGGGGCGAAGGCGCAAGGAGGAGTGCGGCCGAGTGGCGGCAGGTTCGCGCTTGCTCGCACGGCATTTGCGCCATAGGCTGGCTACGAGGTTCTGTCGCTTCGCATCCACCTTCGAAGGAAACCCGAGATGGCATCGAACAGCCGCTCCCGCATCTCTCGCCGCACCTGGATCGCCGCTACTTCCGGGGCCGTGGCCGCGGGCCTGATCAAGACCCAGGCCGACGCCGTCAAGCTGGTGGCGCAGGAGGCCCCGACACCGCCCGACGACCCCACCAGGGTCCCGGGCCGCTTCACCTCCGAGGTGGGCGTGCGCGCGCCCGAGGAACGCCCGCGGCGGCTCACCCGCTCGCAGACGCTCTCCAGTTCCTCGCGCACCCCGCTGCAGGAGCTGCAGGGCACCATCACGCCCGCGGACCTGCACTTCGAGCGCCATCACGCCGGCATCCCCGACATCCGCGCGGGCCGCCACGAGCTGCTGGTGCACGGCATGGTCGAGCGCCCGATGGTCTTCTCAATGGCCGACCTGAAACGCTACCCGTCGGTGGCGCGCACCTACTTCCTCGAGTGCTCCGGAAACGGGGGCGGGGCCTACAATCGCGAGCGCATGCCGGTCGAGATCAGCCCCCAGGCCCTCGACGGGCTCCTCAGCACCAGCGAGTGGGTGGGCGTCCCGGTCAGGACCATCCTGAACGAGGTGGGCGCCGACCCGGCCGCGACCTGGATCCTGGCGGAAGGCGCCGATGCCGCGGTCATGTCGCGCAGCGTACCGATGGAAAAGATCATGGACGACGCGCTCCTCGCCTACGGGCAGAACGGCGAGGCCATCCGTCCCGAGCAGGGCTACCCGCTGCGCCTGCTCTTGCCCGGCTGGGAGGGCAACGCCAGCGTCAAGTGGCTGCGGCGCATCGAGGTAACCGACCGCCCGACGATGACCCGCGACGAGACCTCGCGCTACACCGATCCGCTCAAGGGCGGCCTGTCGCGCCAGTTCAGCTTCTTCATGGACGCCAAGTCCACCATCACCTTCCCCGCGTACCCGTATACGCTCCCGGAGCCGGGATGGTGGGAGGTCCAGGGGCTCGCGTGGACGGGACGCGGGCGTATTACACGCGTCGACATCAGCACCGATGGCGGCGAAAGCTGGACCGAAGCCGAGCTGCAGCAGCCCATCCTGCCCAAGTCGACGGTCCGCTTCCGGCATCTCTGGAACTGGGACGGCAGCGAAAGCCTGCTGATCAGCCGCGCGGTCGACGAGACGGGCTACGTGCAGCCGACGGTGCAGCAGCTCTGGGAGGCGCGCGGCGAGCGCACCGCGTACCACAACAACCAGCAGAGGGTGTGGAAGGTCGGGGCGAACGGCGCCGTCACCTTCGGCCTGGGAGACCTGGTATGAGGCGCACCGCGCTGGCCGTCATCGCGCTCGCGCTCGCTTGCTCGCCCTCGGGTTCCGATGGCGGAGGCGCGTCGGGCGCAAGCTCCGCGGACGGCGCCGAGCCCCCGGAGCGCTTCGGCTTCGGGAGTGCCGCGTCCGTCGAGCGCGTCGCCATGTGGGACATCGACGTGAAGCCCGACGGGGAGGGGCTGCCACCCGGCAGCGGCACCGTCGCCGAGGGCGAACAGGTCTATCTCATGCAATGCATCGCCTGCCACGGTCCCACCGGCACCGAGGGGCCCAACGATGTCCTGGTGACCCGCGAGCCCTGGGAGGAGTGGCCGGCCGGCCGCACCGTCGGCGGCTACTGGCCCTACGCCACGACGCTCTACGACTACATCGTGAAGGCGATGCCGCAGCTGACCCCGGGCACCATGACGGCCGACGAGACCTACGCCGTGATCGCGTACATCCTCTACCTGAACGACCTCGTGCCCGAGGACGCGGTGATGAACGCCGAGACCCTGCCGGGCATCGAGATGCCGTACCGGGACCGCTTCGTGCCCGATGACCGGACGGGGGGCAGCGTTATCAGGTAGCCGGAGCGCTCGCCGGGCAGCGGATCGCAGGAGGCGCCGTCACGCGCCCGCCGCCGGCACCAGCAGCTTGTCGCGCAACTGGCGGACGTCCTCGCGGATGTCCTGAATGTCGATCCTGAGTGCGTCGATGTCGTGGCGGACGTCCTCCCGCAGGACGTTCATCTCGCCGCGCATCTCTTCGCGCAAATCTTCGCGCAATTCGCTCATCTCGGTGCGCATGGTGACGAAGAGAGTGACCTGGAGGCCTGTCAGCGTTACGCCGACGGCAAGAATGGCGATCAGTTCCTGGCTCAGCTTCATGCGTTCTCCTCTTTCGAGTCACGGATGGAGTCACGCAGGTGCTCAAAACCTTGATCGCCGATCGGGAGAGCCAGCCCGATTCAATGCCTGGTGCGCGGCACCTCGTATTCAATACTAATCACGCGCCCGCCGCCGGGACCAGCAGTTTGTCGCGCAGCTGGCGGACGTCCTCCCGGATGTCCTGAATGTCGATCCGGAGCGCGTCGATGTCGTGGCGGATGTCCTCCCGCAGGACGTTCATCTCGCCACGCACCACGCCGATCTCGCCACGCAAGCGCGTTTCCATCCTCCCCATCTCGCTGCGCATGCTGACGAACAGAGTGACTTGGAGGCCCACCAGCGTTACGCCGACGGCAAGAATGGCGATCAATTCCTGGCTCAGCTTCATGCGTTCTCCTCTTTCGAGTCACGGATGGAGTCACGCAGGTGCTCAGAACCTTGATCGCCGATCGGGAGAGCCAGCCCGATTCAATGCCTTGTGCGCGGCACCTCGTATTCAATAATAATCACGCGCCCGCCGCCGGGACCAGCAGTTTGTCGCGCAGCTGGCGGACGTCCTCCCGGATGTCCTGAATGTCGATCCGGACCGCGTCGATGTCGTGGCGGACGTCTTCCCGCAGGACGTTCATCTCGCCGCGCATCTCTTCGCGCAATTCGCTCATCTCGGTGCGCATCTCGCTGCGCAGTTCACTCATCTCGCTGCGTAGTTCACTCATTTCGCCGCGCATGGTGACGAACAGGGTGACCTGGAGGCCTGTCAGCGTTACGCCGACGGCGAGAATGGCGATCAGTTCCTGGCTCAGCTTCATGCGTTCTCCTCTTTCGAGTCACGGATGGAGTCACGCAGGTGCTCAGAACCTTGATCGCCGATCGGGAGAGCCAGCCCGATTCAATGCCTTGTGCGCGGCACCTCGCTTTCAATAGTGGCACCGGGGCGCGGGCGGCGCCATGGGAGAATGGGATGATGGGGGCCGGCGCAGCACCTCGCTTCTGCCCAGGAAAAAGCAGCCCCTGGACTTGAGGTCGAGCGTCAGGCAGCGATCATAATCACGCGCCCGCCGCCGGGACCAGCAGTTTGTCGCGCAACTGGCGGACGTCCTCGCGGATGTCCTGAATGTCGATCCGGAGCGCGTCGATGTCGTGGCGGACGTCCTCCCGCAGGACGTTCATCTCGCCGCGCATCTCTTCGCGCAATTCGCTCATCTCGGTGCGCATCTCGCTGCGTAGTTCACTCATTTCGCCGCGCATGGTGACGAACAGGGTGACCTGGAGGCCTGTCAACGTTACGCCGACGGCGAGAATGGCGATCAGTTCCTGGCTCAGCTTCATGCGTTCTCCCCTTTCGAGTCACGGATGGAGTCACGCAGGTGCTCTAAAACCTTGATCGCCGATCGGGAGAGCCAGCCCGATTCAATGCCTTGTGCGCGGCACCTCGTATTCAATAGTGGCACCGGGGCGCGGGCGGCGCCATGGGAGAATGGGATGATGGGGGGCAGGGTGCTCAGGGCGAGATGAGGGCGGAATAGCCCGTCGGATCTTTGACGGCATAGTCGTCGCCCGATATCTGCAACAGTCGTACGCGGTATTGGGCGCGGAAGGAGCGGTGGGGCACCCAGAACTCGAGAACGGGACCCGCGGAGAGGAGCCCGGCGATGATGACCTGGGTGGGAGCGGTGGCGCGGGAGCGGTACAGTTCGTAATCCGCGGCGCGCAGCGAGTCGATGGTCGGGCCTTCGATTCCCGGGATGTCGATGGGCCCTTCGATGCTGAGATGGGCGCCGATGTCGCGGGCGCCGGGAGGCAGGGTCAGTGCGACTTTGAGATAGCCGGGGTCGAGTTCCACTGAGTAGTCCTGCGCGGCGACAAAGCCGCCGACGTCGACCTCGATGCGGACCTGTCCCGGCCCGGCGGTGCGCACCCATCCGTCGGGGTCGATGGTGGCGATGGCCGGGTCGCTGGTGGTCCAGGCGATGCGGGCCGGGGCGACGCGATGTCCGTTCGGGTCGTTGGCGACCGGGAGGGTCACCTGTACCGAGTCGCCGAAGAGGAGGCGGGGGCCGCCCCAGTCGACCTCGACCACCGCGCCGCGCTGCGCGACGACGACGGAGGCGGCCGCGGTGGCGTTCCCGCTCGTGGCGGCGACCTGGGCGCGGCCGTTGCCGACCGAGACGGCCGTGCCGGTCGGGTCCACCGTTACGACCGACGGGTCGCTGGTCGACCAGGTGACGGGCGCGGCCGGCATGACCTGTCCGTTCTGGTCGTGGATAGTCGCCTGGAAACCGACCCGTTCCCGCAGCGCGACCAGGTTCACGGCGGCGGGGACCACCACAGCGCTGGTCGCGACGGGCGGCTCCACCACGTCGTCCGCGCCACACCCCAGGGCGAGGGCGGCAGCGAGCAGGAGCGTAAGACGGTATTGGGTTCGATATTGCAAATATAAGCGTGCTGTCACGCGATATGGTTTTTGTAAGTGATTTGTCGATCGATACCCATTTCCTCTTGCGATTGGGGGAACGAACCCGCACGCGTCATACCGCCGCCGGTGCCGCGGGCGAGGGCGGCGTGCGCGGACGGTCGAGGGGAGTGCGGGAGCCGGGTGAGGGACGGCGTCGGGTGACGGAGCAGGAACGGCGGGTTCCGGGGCGGTTGGAAGGAAGATGGCGGCGTGCGGAATGGCCGGAGGCAAGGCGAGCTCATCGCCGGAGGCTGCCTTCGCGGCCGAGGCGCCAGCCGTACCTCCGGCCGGGGCGCTACCCCCCACCCCACACCGCCCCTCCCCGCGGCCGCAGCGGGCGACCCAGGAGAGCGCGTCGCCCAGGTCGTAGGTGCGGTCACGGTTTCCGAGGCGGTCGAGGGCCAGGGCCTGCACCGCGTCCAGTTCGTGTTCGCCGAACACGGCCGATATGGCCGCCTCGACCGGCAGGTCCTCCCCGACCAGCAGGCTGTCGACCACCACGACCGACCGGGGGGTCGCACCACCTTCCACCCGGATGTGAATCGTGTCCACGTAGGTGCCCGGGCCGAGGTCGCCGGGGGTGCGGCGCACCACCACCCCGCCCCCCGCCACCCCACGCGCCACGACCAGTTCGAGCCACGACGACCCTCCATGCGCGGCCGTCCAGGTGGCCGCGCGCGACCCGTACCCCCCCACCTCCACGACCAGAGTGTCCACCAGGGGCTGGGTCACCCCCGCCAGGGTGGCCGCCGCCCCGCCCCGCCCCGCGACCGTCACGGTGGTCGCGGCCGCCACCCGCAGGGAGTCCACCAGCGTGGCGGGAAGCACGTACGGCCCGTCTCCCGCGACCCGGATGGTGTCCAGGTACAGTCCGGCCGCGAGGCCGTCCACCCGCCGGGTCCACCGGACCTGGCCCGGGCCCGTTCCGGCCGAGTCGACGAGCTCCAGCCACGCGGAACCCCCGTGGGTCGCGCGCCACGCCACCTGCGCGGCCGCGGGCCCTGCGACCGCCACCTCGGCGGAGTCGGCCACCGCCCCGGTCGCGCCCACCGGCACCTCCGTATACCGGCCCGCCGCGGGGAACGCCAGCGTGTTCACCGCCCGCACCACCAGCCGAACCGGCAGCACCGCCCCGCCCGCGGCCGCGTCCGCCCCGGCAACCACCACCGTCACCGTGTCCACGTACTCCCCGGGCGCGAGGTCGCCGGGGTCGATCCGCCACGCGATCGAATCGAGGGCGCCGCCCTGCGCGCGCGTCAGCCCGAGCCATCCCGCCCGGGCGCCGGCCGCGGTCCACCGCGCCTCCGGCCACCCGGTGCCGTAGATGCGAACCGGCGCGCCGCCGTCCACCGGGTCGCCGCCCCGGGCGACCACCACGCGCCGCTCCCCCCGCGTCTCCGCCACCAGCGGCGCGGCCGCCGGCAGCGCGAACGCGCCCCGGCCGTGGGTCGCGGCCACCATGACGCCCGCGGCCGGCTCCACCGCCAGGTCGAACACCGCGACCATCGGCAACCCCTCGCCCACGCGGGCCCAGCTCCCGCCGGCCTGAGAAGAAAACACGCCCAGGTCCGTCCCGATGTAGATCCGGGACAGGTCGGACGGGTCGAGCAGCACCGTGTTGACCGGATGATCGGGCAGGTCGCCGGTGATGTCGCTCCAGGACGTCCCGTAATCGCGGGTCGCGAACACGTGGCCCGTGCCGAAACCCGAGAACACCGCGTACGCGGTCGCGGGATCGTGCGGATGCACCGCGATGTCGCTCACGTAGCGCATCGGCAGCGGCCCCGAGACCGTGCGCCACGACCCGCCGCCGTCCCGGGTCACCACGACATCCGACTCCGAGGTCCCGAAATAGACCACGCGCGCGTCCGAGCGGCTGGGCGCGATCGCCGAGATCCGCCCCTCGGGGGCCTCCGCGACGGGCTCCCAGCGCCCGCCGCCGTCGACCGTCCGGTACAGCCGCTCGGTGCCGAAGTAGAGCACGTCCGGGTCGAAGGGATCCATCACCAGCGGAGGAATGAAGAGCGCGTCGTCGCCGAGGTCGATGCCGTAGCCGCGGAACCGGAAGGACCCGCCGCCGTCGGAGCGCCTCGGCCCCCCGGTCCCGCCCCGCCACTGGGTCTCGGCCCACCTGCGGTCGAAGCGCGGGTCGAGCGCCGTGAACCCGCCGTCCCCGCCCATCACCTGCGGCCACGACAGATCGCCGTCCCCCTGGACGGTCCCGTTGTCCTGGGTGCCCGCCAGCACCGAGATCGCCTCCGCGCGCGGATGGATCGAGACCCCGGCGTAGAACTGGGTCAGGGAGAGGTTGGTGTTGAGGCTCTCCCAGGTGTCGCCCCGGTCCGGGCTCCGGTAGACGCCCCCGTCGTTGCCCGCGAGCAGCATGTCCGGCGCGCGCGCATCCACGGTCAGGACGTGCTGGTCGACGTGGATGTCCACGCGGCCGATGGTCGAGAAGGTCTCCCCGCCGTCCACGGAGCGATACAGCAGCACGGCCCCGAAGTACACCACGTCGGGGTCGGTGGGATGCACGGCCAGCGACTGGTTGTACCAGCACTGTCCGCAGCGGACGCCCCCTGCGGACGCCCGGGTCCAGGAATCGCCTCCGTCGGAGCTCCGCGCCATCACCACGCCCCCGGACTCCCCGGCCGAGAGATAGAGGATGTCCGGACTGGAGCGCGACTGCGCCAACTGCGCGCGCCAGGGCAGGACCCCGAGCCCCACATCCACCTCCCGCCAGGTCAGCCCGCCGTCGCCGGACCGGTGCAGGGTGGCGTGGCCCGTCTTCTCCTCCCCTTCGGCGAGCGCCGCGAACAGCACCTCGCGGTCGCCGGCGCGCACGAGCACATCCGTGACCACGCCGTCGAGCACCTTCGTCCAGCCGCCCCCCGAATCGGTCGAGATGAAGAGCCCGCCCTCGGTCGCAGCGTAAACCGTGGTCGCGTCCAGCGTGCCGGCGGTCGCCGAGTCGACCACGATGCGCGAGATGGTTGTCCCGCCCATCGGCCCGGTGAAGACGCCCTCGCCCAGCCGGGTCCAGCTTTCGCCCCCGTCGGAGGAGCGCAGGACGCCGCAGCCGTAGTAGCTGTCGGCCGAAAAGTGCTGCTCCCCGGTGCCCGCGTAGACGATGTCCGGGTCGACCGGGTCGAGCGCCAGCGCGCCCATCGCGAGCGAGCACTGCTGGTCGGTGAGCGGCCGCCAGGAGGCTCCGGCGTCCTCCGTGCGCCACACCCCGCCCTGGGCCCCGCCCGCGAAGATCACGTCCATGTTCGCGGGATGGAGGACTACCGCCGATACCCGCCCCGTGGAGGTGGTGTAGGACTCGATGATCTCGGGTCCGAGCGGCTTCCAGGCACCCGGGGTCCCCGCGCGCGCGGCGGCGGCGCCGGGCGGAAGGCGAAGAACCGCGCGCCGGAGGACGCTTTCACGGGCGACCTGGAGCCGCGCGCCCCATCCGGGCACGCCGGGGGAGCGGCGCTGCTCGAGGAAGAACTCCCAGCGTCCGCCGGGATCGTCCTGCTGCGCCGAGGCCGCCGACGCCCAGGCAAGGAGCGCGACGGCGGCCAGGATCCTCGACAAGAGGGCCTCAGGGTGACGAGCACGTCAACCGCTCCGGCGGGCGTGCCCGGCATCGCTCGGCGATGATCATGCCCATGGCGTTGCCCCCGCAGACGCTCTCCTGGGCGGCCGAGGCCGCGGCTTCGCGGGTGGGGCCGGCGCCCATGCGGCACACCTCCTCCCCGTCGAAGACCAGGCAGACCTCGCAGCTGACGGTCGCCGGGGCCACCGACGAGTACATCACGTAGCCGAGGAAGATGAGGACCCCCGCCCCGATGCCCAACGGTACCAGACGCTTCATCAAGCCAACTCCTTCGCTTTACGGGACCGGCGTCGCCCGCCAGAAGTCGATCCCGCCGGGCTGGTAGCGCAGTTCGGCGCTCGCCACCCGCTCGAGCGCCACAAGATCGAAGACGTCGAGCGTGCCCGGCGTCGCGCCGACGGCCTCGTTGGAGACGAAGGCGTAGCGTCCGTCCGGGCTGGTGACCACTCCGTGGGTGATCGGCCGGGTGGTCGGAAGCCGGGCCAGCTCCTCGCCCGATTCCAGCGAGATCACCGAGACGGCCTGCTCGCCCTTCAGGGTCGCCACCAGCAGCGAGCCGTCCGCGGTGACGTCAAGGTTGTAGGGCGCGGTTCCCGTCGGGAAGCGCCGGCGCACCGTCCAGTCCCCGGCATCGATCTCGAGGATCTCGTCGTTGCGGTTGCAGGCCACGTAGACCACCCGGTCGGCGAGCGCGCCCGCGCCCGGCTCGGCCCAGGTCGGCGAACACACGGCGTCCGACCCGCCCGCCATGCCCGCCATGCGCCCCATGCTGGTGTCGTCGCGCATGGAGGGCGCCCCGGTGCCCGCCGCGCCCGCGCCGGCACCCGCTCCCGCAGCACCCGCGGCCCCTGCCGCACCCGCCTGGCCGCCGGCCTCCGCCTCCGCGCCGCTCATGACCATCACATGCCCGCCCATCCCCTGGTCGCGCGCATCGAGCGGACCCTCGCGGCCGGGCGCCAGCGAGAAGCGCCGGCTCACCTCCAGGGTGGTCAGGTCGAACTCGACCAGCTGGTCGGAGTGCATGCACGCCGAGTACTGGCGCCCGCCGGAGGCGCTCACCCGGCTGCCGTGGGGCATGAGGCAGGTGGTGACGCGCGACAGCTGGGTCATGGTGGGGGTGTAGACCACCGACAGGTCCGAGGGGACCATGTCGCCGTGCAGGTTGAAGTTGGCCACCACCAGGAACTGGCCGTTGGGGGTGATCCCCATGGTGGCCGGGAAGAGCCCCAGCTCCGCCCGCGCGACGAGGGTGTCGACCCCCGTCGCGAACTTCCACACGTACCCGTACGGCGTGCCGTGGGCGATGGTGAGGTACCAGAACGCCCCGTCCGGCGAGACCGTGAGCCCATGCGCCCCGTCGTTGTCGGCGGGCATGATCCCGACCGGGATCTCCTTCTCCACCTCCGCGCCGGCGCCGGGCCTGAACACCACCCGGCTCACGATGTCGGACGACTCGTTGGCCACGTAAAGCCGGTACTCGACGCCCTCCGGGGCGGCCTCCTGCGCGGCGGCCCGCGCGCCGGCATGCACGAAGACCGCGGCCAGCGCCGCACACGCGAACACCGCCCGGCCGCCGCCGAAGCCACGCCCGGCCGACCGCCACCCATGCCGCAGTGAGCGGCCGAGAATGTCCATAAGCCTAACCTGGCTCGTCACCGAGACGACCGCGCATGTAGCCCTCCAGGTGAGCGATGTCCTCGCGAACGCGGGAGATCGCCTCAGCGTTGTGGAAGATCGCCTCAGCGTTGCGGGAGATCGCTTCAGCGTTGCGGGCGATCGCGTCAGCGTTGCGGCCGATCAGTTCAGCGTTGCGGTCGATCCGGTCTCCCAAACGAGTCTCCATCGCACTCATTTCGGATCGGATGAACCCGTAGAAGCCTCCAAGCGCCGCCAGCAGCATGATGAACTGTCCCCACTCCTTCATCCATCCCATCGGACCTGACGGCTGCCCCGCGGTATCGGGATCGATCATGTGCAATGCCTCCGGTGCGTTCCCCCAAAAATCTGGCGCGCAACGCCCGAAACCGCCACCGTGGTTTTCCTTGACGGACGGGGGGACGACCCGCTCCGGCGGGCAACCTGCATACGAAGGCGAAAAGAGCGAGGTAGACGATGAAGGACAGTTTCGCGATACAGGAACTTGGTGTCGCGCTGGCCAAGCTTGAGGGTCGTGTTCTCACCGGGTTCGATCAACTGAACGGACGGATCTCCGCGTTGGAATCGAAGCTGGCCACGCGGATCGAAGACGTGGAGGCACACGCGGACAAACGGAGCGTAGGGTTCGAGACCAGGGTCGACATGGTGTCGGCCAGGTTCAAGCAGGTTCGATACTCGCTCGACGGGCTGGAGGAGCGCCTCGGCCAGAAGGTCGAGGGATTGGACACCGAAGTCCGGAAACAGCTCGGCGTTCTGCAAGCCGCGATCGACGCGATCGGCGCGCACTTCGCCAGTTCGACGTAGCCGGGGCTTCCTCCGGTCGAGAGGAAGCTGGCGGCGTGTCCGTCCCCGAATGGTGCAAATCCCAAGACGTGATAACGGACAGGATACCAGGATGGAGCGACCGAGGAAGCTCAGCGCGAGTTTCGTCAAGACGATCCGGCGGCCCGGCCGATACGGAGACGGACGGGGAGGCTACGGGCTGTCGCTGCTGGTCAAGCCCACATCGACCGGACGGATCAGCAGGACGTGGGCGCAGCGCCTCTACATCAACGGCAAGGCCGTGAACCTGGGTCTGGGCGCGTATCCGGTGGTGACGTTGAAGGAGGCGAGGGCCAAGGCGCTTGAGAATCGGCGAATGCTGGCGCGGGGGATGGACCCCAGGAGCGGCGGCATGCCCACCTTCGCGCGAGCGGCCGAGAAGGTGATTGCGATCCACAGGGCGAACTGGAAACCGGGTGGTGACACCGAGCAGCAGTGGAGGGCCAGCCTGCGCGATTATGTCCACCCGAAGATCGGGCACAAGACGGTGAACAAGATCACGACGACGGACGTGATGGCCGTCCTGCTGCCGATCTGGAACGAGAAGCGGGTGACGGCGACGCGCGTGCGCAACAGGATTTCGGCGGTGATGAGGTGGGCCGTCGCGAAGGAGTACCGGGAGGGGAATCCGGCGGGCGACACCATCGCGGCCGCACTTCCCAAGAACGGGGTCCCCAAGGTCCACCATCGCGCGCTGCCTCACGCCCAGGTCGCGCAGGCGCTGGCCAGCGTGCGTGCGAGCACGTCACAACCCGCGACGAAACTGGCATTCGAGTTTCTCGTGCTCACCGCGTCCAGATCGGGCGAGTCCCGGAGTGCGAAATGGACCGACATCGACTTCAGGGCCGCCACATGGACCGTGCCGGGCATACGCATGAAGATGGGACGCGAGCATCGGGTGCCGCTGTCTTCACGTGCTCTCGAGGTGCTCGCCCAGGCGCGCCGGCGATGCAACGGATCCGACCTGGTATTCCCCTCTCCGGCAGGCCGCAAGCTGACCGGCAACACACTCTCTCAGCTCTGCCAACGGCTCGAGATCGCAGCGGTTCCGCACGGCTTCCGCTCCTCGTTCCGCGACTGGTGCGCCGAGCGCGGCGTACCCCGCGAGGTCGCCGAGTCCGCGCTCGCGCATGCGGTCAAGGGCGTCGAGGGAGCATACCTGCGAACCGACCTCTTCGAGCGTCGGCGAGAGGTCATGGAAGCATGGGGTGACTACGTGCGGTGACCGTGAGTCATATCCCGTGCGCATAATCATAGTGATAACGAAACCGGCCATGCACTCATAACATATTGTTATATTGTGACTTATAAGTAGTTTGTGCCGGGGAGTATATCCGCTCCTCGGCGGTGGTGGGCAACGTGGTTGCGGCCGACGCGATGATGAGCGGCGGCGACGGCCAGCCCGAGACGCTGGCGGGCGTGACGATCACGCTCGGCGGCGATCACGCCATGGGCGAGACCATGGAGACCGGCATGGACGGCGGCTTCGCCTTCACCGGGCTCCGGGCCGGGAGCTACACGGTCACGATCTCGGACTTCCCCGAGGACGTCTCCTTCGAGACGGTGATGGTCGAGGTCGCGGTCGAAGTGGGCGAGGTCGGCAACGCCGACTTCACAGGCCACTTCATCCGCACCTCCGCCATCGAGGGCCAGGTGATCATCGATGACGAGGGACTCTCGGACGTAACGGTCAACCTGGCCGGCGGTCCCGCCGACGAGGGCTACACCACGATGACCAACGCCGACGGCATGTACTCCTTCGAGGATCTGCGCCCCGGCGACTACACGGTCTCGATTGCGGGCTTCGACCCGAGGGACTACGAGTTCGCGTCCGCGTCCCAGGACGTGAGCGTGGATCTGGATGAGACCGCAACGGTTTCGTTCACGGGTGAACTGCTGCGTACTTCGGGCATCAGCGGCCGGGTGAGCGTCGAAGGCGAGGGCCTCGGCGACGTGACGGTCACACTGGCGGGTGCCTCGGAAGCCACGACGGCAACCGACGCGAGCGGCCAGTATGCGTTTGCGGGCCTTGCGGCGGGCACGTACGTGGTGAGCATCGCCAACCCCGACGACGTCGCGTACGTGTTCGAGGACACGGAGGCGACGGTGGCGCTGGAGGACGATCAGTCCGCGATCCAGAACTTCGAGGGCGAGCACACGCGGACGTCGAGCATCTCCGGGATGCTGTTCCTGGACTCGAACCCGAGCAACGGCAGCTACGACATGGGCTCCGAGGATCCGCTGCCGCACGCGGGGTTCCCCGTGGCGCTGCAGGGCCCGGGCGTGGGCGAGGTGCGGACGGCCGTGACGGACTCGACCGGCGCGTTCGCGTTCACCGGATTGCGGGCCGGCACCTACCGCGTGGCGGCGTTGATCACCGACGAGGTCACTGCGATGCTCACGATGGCCGGGTTGGCCTTTGGCGGCGATCCCACGGGCATCGTCTCGACCGTCGCGGCCAACGGAACCGGCACGGTCAACCTTCCGATCAACATCGTGCGCCAGACGGTCGCGTTCGCGGCCATGATGGGCAACGGCAAGTCGGGTGAGGCCGCGATGGTGGGCGGCCCGGTCGCGGGCGTGAAAGTCAACGTCTATGCGAACCTGAACGACGCGGACGCCATCGGTTCGGGTGAGACGGGCCCCACGGGCGTGGCGGCCGTGAGCTTCAAGCGCGCCGACGATGGCGACAACGTGGTCTTCGCAAGGGTCGACGCCGAGTCGCTGCCGACCGAGAACTTCGCGCTCACGGGCGACGAGACGATCACGGTCACCTATGGATCCCGAAGCCCGAGCGCACAGGCCGGCACTTCGTTCACGATGGTCAATCGCGAAGCTTCCATCCAGTTCTGGGTGAAGCGTGTCGAGACCGGGCGCGGCGGCGGCGAGTTCCTGAACGACTGGGAGGCCGAGTACGTGATGGGTGACGATACGACGACCATGGGAATCGGCGCGTCCGGATCTGACGAGGACGGAGCTGAGACCGAGGACGGCTTGGTCGGCCCATTCATGGTCACGCCCGACGCGGACGACCTGCCGGTCACCTACACGGTCATGCTCGCGGACGACCAGGATGAGGCCGAGGGGCAGAAGTATGGCGCCATGCCCGTGGTCCCCGAGGGCCACGTGGGGATGGTCGATGAGGATGGCAAGTATCTGACCTACACCCACACGGGGCTCGATCAGTCCGGCGACGCTGCCGACCTCGGTGCGTACGAGGTGAAGTTCACGACCCAGAATCTGATCGTTGGCGTGCACTGGGAGCGGGACCACGAGGAAGGCTTCACGGGTGACGCGCTGGATGAGGACAAGCGGCCAACTGGATCGCGTGGCGACCTCGAGATCTCGCTCGTCCACCGCAACGCCTTCGGTCGTTACCGGATGGTCGAAGCCGAAGACCTCGGGCTCGACTGCGACGACGAGGATGACGCCGAGCACGACTTCTGCGAGAACGGCAACCCCAGAGGTACCTCGGGGAACTCCGCTGGCACCTCCGCCTCTCAGGGCCTCGTCACCTTCATGAACCTGCCGGCGGACATGGACTTCGCGGTGCAGTTCGATGCGGGTTCGGGCCGCAAGGTCGCCGGCGAAGACGAGTACGACACCTTCCGGGACTGGAGCGAGCACGACGTGGGCGCCTTCGGCGAGCACGGCGGGACGCATCCCGAAGTCAAGATCTGCCCGTTGGCGTCGGACGACGGCGACTGCTCCACGTTCGCCTACGTTTGGGCGGAGAACACCGTGCAGGGCTTCGTGGGGTCGGATGACTACCTCGACGGTGATGTTGGAGATGACGACGCGGAAGACGAAAGTGAGGGCACGAACTACGCGTACGAAACTCAAGCCGACGCGACCGACGACACCGAGGCCGCGGCTGCTGACGATCCCAGACAGGCGGACAGCGACGGCAGCGGTCTGCCGGACATGTACGCCAACGGCCTCAGGGTCACGCTGCAGTCCACGAGCGACCTGATCAGCTACCGGAAGACGGTTACGGTTGGGATGCCGAACAGTAGCGGCGTCACCCAGGTGCCCGGCCAGTTCTGGTTCGAGAACGTGCCGGAAGGGCCGTACACCCTGAATGTCGAAGGGAACGACGATTGGGCCGGCTTCTCTCGTGCCTCCCGTATTGGAACGTTGACCCAAGACACCGATGCAGCCGACGACGCTGTAGTGTACATGGACAACGACGTCACGGTCGGGTACCGGAACACCTCGATCTCCGGGACCGTGGCGAACGACTTCGATGACGGCGCCACCAACACGGTACAATCGAACGAAACCACGTCCGGCATTACCGTGGAGTTGTACACGAGGTATACCTCTGGGAGTTCGGCGGGCCGGCCGCGCGCGCTCGTTGCCACCGAGACCACGAACTCGCGCGGGCAGTACACCTTCGAGAAGGTGACGGAGGGCAGGTACGTAGTGGTCGCGAAGAGCGCCGACCATGTCCTGGCCGCGAACAACGGGATGGTTGGGAACCGGCGCAACGGGCCGGAGATTTCAGCCACGGTTCGCACGATCGCGCTTGACGCAGGCACGATAACCGGTCTCAGCAACGCGTACGAAAGCGGGGCTCTCCCCCGCTGGAACTACACCACGTCGAAAGTCGTGAACGACGCCGGCACGGCACTCGGGAATGCTGATGCGGCGGACGCAGGTGGAGACGGCGACAGCAACTTCGTGGTGCTGTTCAAGGACGGGGTGGCCGAGGGGTCTATCACCCGCAACGACGATGGTGATGTTAGTGATGGCGGCCGGGATGATGACGACAACCGCGACCCGGTTGTCGGCGTCACGGTCCGGTTCGACCGCTGCGAGACGACCACCGGCACCACGCCGGACGGCACCACCAATGGTGCTGGCCTAAGTACCGAAACCTGTACCGCAACGGATGACCGTGCGACCGCAACGACCGACAGCAACGGCGACTATGAGATCACGGGGCTGAGGGAAGGATTCTGGGTGGTATCGGTCGACCGGCCGGCCGGCCTGAACTACGCCGATCCCCCCGGCGATCAAACTGCGGGCGATGCCGTATACCGGCTCCAAGGCAAGGGCGCCGGGATCACCGTCGACTTCTGGCTGAACGGTCCGACGAACTAGGCCAACACCTCAACCCCCCATTGCGCAACCGATCGTTTTCGGTGGCTGCGATGGGAACCACTGCCCCCGCCCGGTCCGCCGGGCGGGGGCAGATTGCCCTGCGGCCGAAGGGCAAGTCGCTCGACGCCAAGTCGGGGCGACCGACCTGGGAGGGCGAGGTCGGTGAAACCAACCAGAGGGAGGACAGATGATTCCGAGCCAATCCAAGTCGTTCCGGTCAGTACTGGTTGCCGCGGGGATCTTCGGGAGCGTCGTCTACGCTGCGAGCGCCGGAGCGCAGCAGAACCCGTTCGACGGTGAGAGCGGCGCATGGGCACCACGCTCAGCGCCCACCACCTCGCGCGCCATCGCGGCCGCGCCTGTGGTTACGCGTTGGGAGCTGCTCCAGACGTCCCAGACCGACCGGCCGTGGGAGACGTTCGATGTCCGCATCACATGGTCGGAGATCGTGGAAGATTTCGATGTAGCCGACATCCGTGTTGACGAGGGAAACGCCACACGCCTTACCGGCAGCGGAGACAGCTACAGACTCACCGTCGAGCCGGATGAGGTGGAAGGGTACGTGACCGTCACGATCCGTTCGGGACGGGTCCGCAACGTGGATAATGAACGGAACGCGGAAGAGGAGGAGCGCTTCCTGATCGACAACCGGTCGCCGCGATTCGAAGATGCGGTTGTCGATGGTGACGAGTTGATCATCACCTACCACGAGGATTTGGAGGAGGCAACCGCATCCGTCCCTCACCCACGGGACTTTACCGTGGAGGCTGATGGCAGTGATGTGGAGGTGGAGGATGTCGATGTGGACCGCGACGAGGTAACCCTGACACTGGAGTCGTCCGTCCACCCCGACGACGAAGTGCGTGTGACCTACGAGCATGGGACTCGGCCACTTCAGGACGAAGCCGGCAACCTGGCCGAGGAGCTGGGCCGCGAGCAGGTGGACAACGACACCGAACAGGGTGCCGGCGCGCCGGGTCCGCCGCGGACGCTGACGGCGGACGCCGACGGCACGTCGGTGATCGAGCTCGACTGGCGGGTGCCGAGCGATGAAGGCGACGCCGACATCACGGGCTACCGGATCGAGTATTCGAGGGACGCGGACGACGATTGGGACATCCTCGAGAGGGACACCGAGGACACGAGAACCAGCTACCGGCATACCCGCCTCTCGGCGGGCACGACGCGGCGCTACCGGGTCGCGGCGATCAACTCCTACGGCCGGGGCGAGTGGTCGAGGGTCGCCAGCGCCACCACGGCGACGCTGGTCCCCGGCGCGCCGACGAGCCTGAGGGCTCGGCCCGGAGGCGCGACGAGCATCGAGTTGGACTGGACCGCGCCCGCATCCGGGGAGGGAGGCTCGATCAACGGATACCGGATCGAGTGGTCGCGCACCGGCAACAGCCCCTGGTCGGTGGTCGAGGTCGACACGAACTCCAGGAGGACGGAGTACACGGACACGGGCCTGACGCCCGGCAGCAGACGTTTCTACCGGGTCAGGGCGATCAACGACGAGGGATTCGGCGACTGGTCGAACGTGGCGAGCGCGACGACGGTTGCGGACGCGCCGGACGCGCCTACGGGATTGAGCGCGACGCCACCTGGCGGTCCTGGGGGCCGGACGCAGCTGGTTCTGAGGTGGACCCGTCCGACCTCGGACGGCGGGAGTCCGATCACGGGCTACCGGATCCGGGTGTCGGAGACGGGCGTGACGTGGCGTGTACTCGTGGCCAGCACGGAGACCGCGGGCACGACCTATACGCACATCGGCCTCACGCCGGGCGCGACCTGGTACTACCGGGTCGCTGCGATCAACGTGCAGGGCGCGGGCGCGTGGTCGAACATCGCCACAGGGACCACGAACGCGTCGGTGCCGGGGGCGCCGCGCAGCCTTCGCGCGCTCGCATCCGGAGCGAGCAGCATCACGCTTTCGTGGGAAGCTCCGGCCGACGACGGCGGCGCCGCCGTGACGGGCTACCGGATCGAGGGCCACCGCGTCGGCCAGACCAGCTGGACGACGCTGAGCGCCAACACGGGCACGACGGCGAGGACCTACCGGCACACGGGCCTCGAGCCCGCGACGGCGTGGCGCTACCGGGTCATGGCGATCAACCGCATCGGCGTCGGCGCGCGGTCGGGGGAGGCGGGCGCGACCACGCGTCCTGACATCCCCGGGGTGCCCACGGGCTTGACGGCGCGGGCGCTGGGCACGTCGCGGATCGACCTGTCGTGGAGCGCGCCGCGGGCGACGGGCGGCGCCCGGATCCTGGGCTACCTGGTCGAGGTATCGAGCGACGGGGGCGGCAGCTGGCGGCAGCTGGAGGGGAACACGGGGACGACGGCCACGACCTTCTCGCACACCAACCTCGGGCCCGCCACGACGCGGCACTACCGGGTCGCCGCGATCAACACGGCGGGGACCGGTCCGTTCTCGAACGTCGCGCGGGCGACCACCGAGGCGATCACGCCCGGCGTGCCCCGCGACCTCAGCGCGGAGGCGGAGGGCACGTCGCGGATCGATCTTTCCTGGCGGGCGCCCGCGAACGACGGCGGCGCTGCCGTCACCGGCTACCGGATCGAAGTCTCGGACGATGTGGGCGCGAGCTGGCGCGACCTGGTGGCCAACACGCGCGCGACGCGCACCACCTACTCACACACCGGGCTCGAGCCGGCGACGACGCGTCACTACCGCGTCTCGGCGATCAACCGGGTCGGCGTGGGCCGGACGTCGCGGGTCGCGGGCGCGACCACCGACGCGACCGTGCCCGACGCGCCCACCGGACTGGTCGCCACGGCGACCTCGCCCACCCGGATCGACCTCGTGTGGGTCGCGCCCGCCTACGACGGCGGCGCGCCCGTCACCGGCTACCGCATCGAGGCCTCCGAGACCGGCGACGCCTGGGTGGACCTGGTGCCGAACACGGGATCCCCGGCCACCGCGTTCTCGCACACAGGCCTGCTGCCGGGGAGCACGCGCCACTACCGGGTCTCGGCGATCAACCGGGCGGGCACCGGCGCGGCGTCCGGGGTGGCCTCGGCCGCGACCGACGATCCCGTCGAGCGCGCGGGCCGACTGAACACCCGCGTCCTGCCGCATGTGGCGGCCGCGATGACCTCGAGCACGGTCTCGGCGATCGCCGGCCGCGTGAACGCGGTGGCCAACGGGATGGGCATGGAGCGGAGCGTGGAGACGAACGGGCTCTCCTCGATGGCCGCGAGCCTGTCCGCGCCGGGTCCGGGCGGCCTCAGGCTCGCCCAGGGTGACCAGGCCGGACTGGCCGCCCTCTTCGGCGGCACCTCGTTCCAGATGCCGTTCGGGGCCTCCGACGCGCCGCAACAGTCCGCCACCGGCATGCGGCTGGCGAGCTGGGGCGCGGGCGAGTACCACTACCTCGGCGAACCCGGCGCGAGCACCCTCGACTGGAAGGGCAACATGGTGAGCGCCCACGTCGGCGTGGACGCGCGCGTGGGGCCGGACATCCTGGCAGGTGTCGCGGGCTCGTACTCCTCCGGCACCTTCGACTTCACCGACAAGACCGGCGCCAGCCCGGTGGCCGGCACCTACGGCGCCACCATGACCGGCGTGCATCCGTACCTGGCCTGGTTCTCCGGCGCTCGCGGCACCTCGGTGTGGGGCTCGGCCGGGCTCGGCCGGGGCGACATCGAAGTCGACGACGAGCGCGAGGGGCTCCGCACCAGCCCCGCCAGCACGTTGACGGGCGTTGCGGGCGCCAGCTACCAACTGTTCACGAGCGGCATCGGCGGCGTGAACCTCAAGGCCGAGGGCTGGGGTGGTCAGGTCAAGGTCGAAGGCGCCGAGCAGATCGAGGCGGTCACGCTCCGGATGCAGCGCGCCAGGCTCGCCCTCGAGTTGACGCAGGGCTTCCGCACCGAGACGGGACACGAGATGGCGTTCGTGCTCGAGGGCGGGATGCGCTACGACAACGGGGACGGCATCAACGGCACCAGCGCGGAGGTCGGCGGCGGCCTCCGCTACACCAACTCCCGCGTGGGCGTGACCGCGGAGGGCCGCGGCCGTTTCGTGATCTCGGCGCGCGACGGCTACGAGGAATGGGGCCTCGGCGGCACGCTCATGTTCGACCCTGCGGCCAGGGGCCAGGGGCTGCAGGTCCGGGTGGCACCGTCGTACGGCGACCACAGGAGCGGGGTCAACCAGTTGTGGGAGCGCGGGGTCTCGGATGCGGTGGGCAGCCACCATCCGGGCATGGGCGCCAACGTGGACGGCGAGGTGGCGTACGGCATCGCCGGCTTCCAGGGAACGCCCTACAGCGGCTTCTACCTCGGCGACAGCGGGACGCGGGCCTTCTCGAGCGGCGTACGCTACGATCTCGGCGCAGGCGTCGGGCTGCGCCTGGAAGGCACGCGGCGCGAAAGCGCGCTCGGTGCCGCACAACACACCGTCGGCATCCGGGGGAGGTTGCGCGTCCGGTAGCGAGTGGGAACGACGGCGAGACGCCGGCGGAGGTCCCAGCGGGCCGCCAGGGGCGCTCAGGCTGGTCCTGGGCGCCCCGCCGTCCCTGCCTGCGCGTCCACGCTGAGTCGGACATCCGGTTTCCGGTGGTTTCGTCCGGGCACCCCTACTTCCGCGCGTCCACCCTGTTAAGGCGGCCCTTCCATGACAGAATGCGACTATCGGCCGTGACCAGGGTGTGTCCGCCGAGCGCCGTGGCGACGATGAGGCGGCCGGCGGGATCCGCGTGAAAATCCGACAACTGATTGGCCCGGATGGCAATGTCGCCGTCAACGGGAATCTCGATGAGACCTTCCCTCAGCAGCCGCGTTCGCCAGGCCCGCACGTCCTGGCCCAGGTCCACTCGCCCCGTTTCATGCAGCATGGCAACCTCCCAGAACGACATTGCCGACGCCGCCAGCGTGGCCTCGCGAAGTCCCTGTTCGATGAGCTGCCCGCACCTGGGTCCGATTCGGCGGTCGCCGACTCGGGACCACAGCACGACGTGAGTGTCCAACAGGATCAAGGATTCAGGACCCCGTCAGGGTCGACTTCCGCTTCCCATTCCACGTCCATCGGCGAAATGATGTCGCCGAGAATCTCAATGTTCCCGCGATCCGCGCCGAACCAGTCCCGGAACCGCTTGCGGCAAGGGACGAGCCGCGCCGTGGGATGCCCGTTCTTTGTGATGACGATTTCGACGCCGCTCTCCGCTACCTCATCCATCAGCCGGAGACAAGTCGCCTTGAATTTGGACGCCTTGATCGTGCGGGATCCACCTCCGGTATTATCGACCGCCATCGTGTCACCTCCTTCCCTGCCTGGGGCATTAACAATGTCCATGGTCATGACCATGGACAACTCTAACCTCTCGCCGCCCGGTTGTGCCACGGTCCGCAACCCGTGCGGACCAACCAACGTCCCGCGACCACGCGGCACCACCGGGCTCGCGTCGTTGCGCGGACCTTCGCCCAAACGGCGCGTCCGGGGCTCAGGGCACCGTAACCACCCTCCAGAGTGCCTCCCGCCGCGCCCGGAATCCACTGGACACCCAGTTTCCAGCTCAAGCGATTCGGCCGTCGCGTTCCGACGCTCATCCGCCAGATCGGCCGCTCAGTCGTCCATCTAGCTCTAGCGGCACAGGCGCCCTCCGATTCGTTTTAGGAGTCCGGTAGTCATGGCGACTATCCTGTAGCTATAGCTAGTTCTCGTCCACAATCTCATAAGTAGTTGTCATCAATGACGTAATGGAACTACGAGAAGGCTAGTTATGCTGCAAATCGGGGGTCAAGGGGTTATTTTGGGGTGAAAATGCTGTTCCAGAA